>Ga0066710_100003155_pt1 | contig 13865 bp, 13 predicted proteins | sample GraSoiAngelo_159_FD_79666 | JGI IMG/M metagenome (GOLD analysis project Ga0066710, IMG submission 79666) | Grasslands soil microbial communities from the Angelo Coastal Reserve, California, USA - 14_1009_16_40cm | ecosystem: Environmental > Terrestrial > Soil > Grasslands | place: USA...
GGAGGGACGCCGCCGATCCGCATCCACGACCTCACGATGGCCGACTGGCAGGCCCACTTCGAGCTCAACTTCTTCTCGGCGGTCAGGCTCGCGACCGCGTGTCTGCCCGCGATGCGGGCGCAGGGCTGGGGCCGGATCGTCAACATCTCCTCGACGGTGGGGCGCCAACCCGATCCGTGGTTCGGCGGCTACTCGGCGGCGAAGGCGGCCTTGATCAACTTCTCGAAGAACTTGTCGCTCGCGTACTCGCGAGAGGGCGTGCTCACCAACTGCATCATCCCCGGCCTCGCGTATACCGAGACAGTGAAGACGAAGACGGTCTCGGCCGCGCACCGCCAGGACACGAGCGAGGACGAGGTGATCGCGAAGATGCTCGAGAAGACGCCCATCGCGGTCGGCCGCCCCGGCCAACCCGACGAAATTGCGGGCGCGATCCTGTTCCTCGCATCAGAACAAGCCTCGTGGATCTCGGGCGCCTGCCTCCAGGTCGACGGAGGCACGATCCGCGCCGCGCCGTAAACCGGTCGTTAGGGCGCGGCCATCTCGCGCAGGCGGAACTTCTGGATCTTGCCGGAGGGAGTACGCGGCAGTTCGTCGAGGACGCGCACCTCTTCCGGCCACTTGCGCCGCGACAACCCCGCGTGATCGAGATGCTGACGTACTTGTTCGAAATCGGGTGCGGCGGCGCCGGGGTGCACGCGCACGAACGCGCACACGTGTTCGCCGAGGCGCGCGTCGGGCGCGGCGACGACCGCGACCTCGGCGATGCCCGGGAGCCGCATCATCAACTCCTCCACCTCGGCGGCGGAGATGTTCTCGCCGCCGCGAATGATGATGTCCTTCTTGCGGTCGGTGATCGTCAAGAAACCGGCGGCATCGAGGACGCCCACGTCACCGCTCCGGAACCAGCCGTCGCCGGTGAACGCCTCGTCGTTGAGTGCCGTGTTCGTGTAGCCCGCGAGCAGGTCGGGGCCGCGGCTCTGGATCTCACCCGCGGTACCGTCGGGCACGGGCTCGCCGCGCTCGTCGACGATCCGCAGCTCGACGCCCGGTAGGGCGCGGCCGTCGGTCGCGACCCGCTCGTCCTCCGGGTCGAAGTAGGCCGAGCCGGTGACCGAGGGGTGCTCGGTGGACCCGTAGGCGCGCATCATGCCGATCCCGAGCTTGGCGGCGCGTTCGGCGACCGCGAGGGGGATCGGTGCGCCGCCGCAGATGAAGTACTGCATGCGCTGCAGATGCTCGGGACCGAACGTGGGATGGTCGAGGAGCGAGGTCAGGAACACGGTCGCGCCACCGGCGAAGCCCAGATCGTTGTCGGCCATGGTCTTCAAGTACGCGCCCGGGTCGAACTGGTCCATGAGATGGATGGCGGTGTGCCGCACGACCGGCATGAGCAGGGCGGTTTGCATGCCCGTGACATGACCGACGGGCGAGACGGTCAACTCGGCGTGTGGCGGTCCGGGGATGAGCAGCGGGACGGCGTCCGTGTTGCCGTCGACGGGCAGCCACCGCTGCACGACCTCGGCGACCAGCGTGTCGTGGGTATGGATCACGCCTTTGGGCTCGGCTGTCGTTCCCGACGTGTAGCTGAGCGTCACGGGTTCGGCCGGATCGACGTCGACCTGCCCCTCTTGGAGCGCGTTTCCGCTGGTGAAGTCGTCGAAGTCGGCGCCGACGGTGACGACCCGCTCCAGGTCGGGCACATCGGGACGGAGGTCGGCGAGCATCGCCTGGTAGTCGATGTGACCGAAGCGCTCGGCGGTGACGTGGAGCCGCGCGTGCGACTGCGAGAGGATGAAGCCAACCTCGCGGCGCTCGTAGATGTGCACGATCGGCGCGATGACGGCGCCGGCGAGCGCGCTTCCCCAGAAGCACACCGCGGCTTCGACCCAGTTGGGGAGCTGGAACGACACGACGTCGCCCGGGCCGATCCCGCACCGTTGCAGCGCACCCGCGAACTGCCGGGCGCGCTGGTGCAACTCGCCGAATGTGCCACAGAAGGGTCGGGTGTCGGACCATACGCAGAGCTCGAGTTCCGGCGATGCGCGCAAGTGAGCGTCGAGCAGATGTCCCAACGTCTCACCGGTCCAGAAGCGCTCGGCGCGGTATCGCGCTTCGAGCACCGGCGGAACGGTCCGCATCGGAAACCGGTCACTCACGTTCGTTCCGCTCCTGTGCGTCCTTCTGGCTGCACACTACGTTGACATGCGTGCACGGGGATCCCACAGCGCCCCGATGCACGCAGCTCGAGCGGAGGCGAAACCCATGGTGGTGGAACAGGGGCGGGGGTTCGAGGTCACGCGGCACGAGCCGGGCGTCGCGGTCGTCACCTTCAACCAGCCGGAGCGGCTGAACGGCATGACGCTCGGGATGAAGCGTGACTTGATCGAGCTCGTGACCGAGCTGCAATTCGACGACGATGTGCGCGTCGTCGTCTTCATCGGCACCGGGCGCGCGTTCTGCGCCGGTGACGGCGGTACCGACTACATGGACGAGAAGCACGGGCCCGAGCTCGTGCCCTTCCCTCGCCTCGGCCGGCGCGCGCCGGTCCGCAGCTACGGCACCCTCCGCACGTTCTCGCAGGGCTTGAACCGGTCGGTGCGAGAGCTCGACAAGCTGACGATCGCCGCGCTCAACGGGTTCGCGATCCAGAGCGGCCTCTCGCTCGCGCTGGCCTGCGACTTCCGGATCGCGTCCACCGACGCGCGCCTCGGCAGTGCCACCCTGCGCATGGGCTTCCTTCCGGACGAAGGCGGCCACTGGCTCCTCGTGCAGTACCTCGGCGTCGGCCGCACGATCGACTTCGTCATGCGCCAGCGCATCGTGTCAGCCGAGGAAGCGCTCGAGCTCGGTCTCGTGAACGAAGTCGTCGCGCCCGAGGAGCTGATGACCCGTACGCTCGGGCTCGCGGAAGAGCTCGCCAACGGACCCCAGGTCGCGATGCGCATGCTCAAGCACGCCGTGTACCACGCGGCCGAGCAGAGCTTCGACCTCGCGGGCCACGAGATCGCCGCCAAGACCGCGGTGAGCGACTACCACGAAGATGCCGAGGAGGGCCGCGCCGCGTTCTGGGCCAAGCGTCCCGCCGACTTCAACCGCTGGCTCGAGGACTGACGATGCCCGCGGTCCTCGTCCACGGCGTCCCGGAAACGACCGCAGTCTGGGACGGGCTGCGGTCGCACCTTCACCGCGACGACGTCGTCGCGCTGGCGCTTCCCGGCTTCGGTAATCCGCGTCCCGACGGGTTCACAGCGACGAAGGAGGCGTACGTCGAGTGGCTCGTGGGCGAGCTCGAGCGGCTGCAACCGCAACGACCGCTTGACCTCGTTGGCCACGACTGGGGTGGGGGCTTCACAATTCGCGTCGTCAGCACGCGTCCTGACCTCGTGCGCTCATGGGTCACCGACGCAGCCGGGATCGGCGGCGCGGCGTTCGAATGGCACGACTTCGCCAAGCTCTGGCAGACACCCGGAGCGGGGGAGCAGTTCTTCGACGAATGGCTGGCGAAGCCGGTCAGCGAGCGGCCCTCGGTCTTCGGTCACCTGGACCGGACGATGGCGGACTGCATCCTCGCCCTCTACCGCTCCGCGGTCGACGTCGGCCAGGAGTGGAGCCGCGACTTTCGCGACATCCCCGCGCCCGGGCTGGTGGTCGTCCCATCCGACGACCCATTCCTCTCGTCCGCGGCGGCGCGCCGCGCGGCGGACGCAGCCGGCGCGCGCGTCGCCGAGCTCGACGGACTCGGGCACTGGTGGATGGTCGACGACCCGGCGCGCGGCGCGGCGATGCTCGAGGACTTCTGGTCTTCGCTCGCCTGACACAGTCGCGCGCGTTGGTCCGTCGCAAGTGCCTCAGGCAGTGCGCACCGTGGCGCTGGCCAGCGCCGCGTCGATGTTCCAGGGCGCGACTCGACCCGGAGCCTGGAGGGCCTCCGGGACATGCTCGACCACATGCCAGGTGGCGGCGAGCCGGCCAATGCCCACGCTGATCGCGCAGATCAGCCCGATCTCGACCAGCTGATCCTCGGTGTAGTACCGACGGAGGTCGTCGTACACCTCGTCGTCGATGGCGAGGTGATTGGTCGCGAACAGGTCCGCGAACCTGAGCGCGGCTCGCTCTGCGTCGGTGAGGTCGGGCGACTCGTACGGCTGCTCGAGCGAGCAGACGAGATCCTCGGTCAAGCCATCGTCGAGGCTCTCGGGGTACCGCACCGCCATACAGCTGCGGCACTGGTTGTGGAAGGCGATGCGGAGGCGGATGAGCTCGAACGCGCGTTGTCCGATCGTGCCCTTCGCCCGCAGTGCGTCCATTGCGGCGGCGAGCCCGGCCGAAGCCTCCGGGCAGTGGGCGAGGATGGCTCCCACGTCGAGGTTGATGACGTCGCCATCGCGCATCTCGTCGGTGCGCAGGGCGGCGGGGTCGAAGGCCGGCGCAACTCGCGGCATGGTCTCTCCTTCCGATCAGTGATGTGGTCGAGGACTACGTCGGCGATTGACGCACGAGAGACTCGACGTCGTCGACCGCACGGGCGAGCGTTTGCTCGTCGAGGGCGTCGGCCAGGCCGTGTCCACCGGCGGCGACGAGCATCGGTGCCAACCGGTTGCGAAGCCGCGTAATGCCCCACGAGACCGCGTCACCGTCGGCGACGGTGTCGATCATCACGATTCGTTCCTGGTCGGCCGGAGGTTCGTAGTGGTAGTGCGGGCTGACGTTGAACATGTCGAAGCGGAGGTACTCGTGATCGTCGTCACTGCCGAGCACGCGAACCGTCGGCCCACCGGCCTCGACGCCGTCTTGCGCCACGACGCGGTGTTCGACGACAAACGTGATCGGACCTGCCGGTACCGAGGATCCTTCTCCAGCCATCTTCGACCTCCAGTGCGAGCAACCCATGATCGCACGCGTCCCCGCGCCCGCGAAAGCGGCGCGCCAAATTGCCGATGCTTCCCAACTACCGTGCGGGCGTCCGCGGGAACCCCGCACGCTGAGGGAGCGAGCGATGACAGTCACGACCAGCCCCGAGCAGCAAGACACGCAGGACCAGCACCATCCCGCGGTTGTTGCTCAGCGGGAAGACCGCAGTGCCAACGTGCAATTGCGAATAGCCGACTCGATCACTCGGTTCGCGGGTTCGATGACGTTTGTCTATATCCACGTCGTGATCTTCGCGATCTGGATGATCGCCGTCGAAGTCGACCCGTGGCCGAAGCTGACGCTGGTGGTCTCGCTCGAGGCGATCTTTCTCTCGACCTTCGTGATGATCGGCCAGAACCGCCAAGCCGAGTTCGCGCAACGGAAGGCCGACCACGACTACCTCGAGCAAGAGGCGGAGCTGAACCTCAACACCGACCTCACCAAGGCCATCCACGCCATGACGCTGGAGATTCACGCCCGCACGGTGCCGTCAGACCCGCCGGACGATACGCAAGCGCCATGAGGGCGCTGAGGTAGGTGGCGCCGAAGTTCCGGTCTCGTTGCTCCAAGAACGCGCTGACGCCTTCCACACGGTCGGCGCTGTCGAAGAGCTCGGTCACGACTTCGCACTCCATCGCGATCGCGGTGGCGAGGTCGACCTCGAGGCCGCGGAGCACGAGCCGCTTGGCGGCGGCCAGCGACAGCGCGGGACCGGCGGCGAGCTGCTGCGCTCGCGCGAGGGCGACCTCGACGACCTCGCCGGGCGGCGCGAGCTGGTCGACGAGGCCGAAGTGGTGCGCGGTGGGCGCGTCGATCGGCTCGCCGGTGAACAACATTCGCTTCGCGACGTGCAATGGGAGCGCGCGCGGCCCGCGCTGCGTCCCACCGGCGCCGGGCAGGATCCCGAGCTTGATCTCCGGGAACGCGAAGCGCGCCCGTTCGTCGGCCACGATCAGGTCACAGCCGAGGGCCAACTCGAACCCACCGCCGAAGGCGACGCCCGCGACCGCCGCAACCACGGGCTGGGGGAGCGCCTCGAACCCGGAGCACACCGCCTCGAGGCGCGTGATGAAGTCGTGCCAACCGTCGGTGTCGAGCGCGCTGAACTCCTTGATGTCGGCGCCGGCGGCGAAGGCCTTTCCTTCGCCAGTGAGGACCACGGCGCGCACGTCGCGGGACTCCGCGATTCGCTCGATGGCCTCCGTCAGCGCGTTGGTAAGCGCGACGTTCAACGAGTTCAGCTGCTCGGGTCGGTTCAACGTGAGCAGCTCGACCCGTCCGATTCGTTCGCTGCGCAAACTGTCGTCAGTCATGGCACCTCGTCTCAGCACATCGTCAGGCCGCCGCTGACCGACAGCGTCTGACCCGTGATATAGGAGGCGGCGTCGCTCGCGAGGAACGCGACCGCCGCCGCGACGTTGTCGGGCTCACCGACGCGCCCGATCGGAATGGCGCGCGCCAGCCCGTCATAGAGCTTCTGGCTGTACTCGGCGACCTGTCCGAGCAGCGCCGTCTCGGTGGGTCCCGGGCAGACGCAGTTCGCGGTGATGCCCGATTTCGCGACTTCACGTGCCAAGGTCTTCGTGAACGCGATCACACCACCCTTCGATGCCGAGTACACGGCCTCGCCTGTCGAGCCGACCCGCCCCGCGTCAGACCCGATGTTCACGATGCGACCCCAGCTGTGCTCGATCATCGAGTCGAGCACGGCCCGACAGCAGATGATCTGGCCCTTGAGGTTCACCGCGATGATGCGGTCCCACGTGTCCTCGGTGCTCTCCAAGAACGGCTCGATCTTGTCGATGCCCGCGTTGTTGACCAGCACGTCGACGGGGCCGAGCTCGCGCGTGATCTGCGCAACGCCGTCGGCAACCGAAGTCGAATTCGAGACGTCGACGTGGACGGCCGCCGCCCGCTGGCCGGACTTCGTCAGCTCGGATGCAGACGCGGCCGCCCGCTCGTGGTCCACGTCACAGATCGCGACCGCGTGGCCGGCCGCGGCCAGGTGCCGGGCGATCGCGGCGCCGATCCCTTGACCGGCCCCGGTCACCATCGCCACGCGGTTGCTCACAAGTCCTCCTGGTGATGCGTCCCCCAGGGGTCACATATGAACCCTGCAGGACGCATCGGTAGTCTGCGGCGGCCGAACGTAGCAAGACGCAGAACCCTATGAGGTGGCGTGGAGACCGACGCGCGCGAGTCGGCGCCGACGACCAGCGAGTACCAGCGCGAACTGGCGAGCTGGATCGACGAGCACGAGACCGAGCTGGCCGAGCACCGCGCGCCGGCGCCCATCCCGCTCGGTGAGGCCGTCGCACGCGACCGCAAGCTCCAGCGCGCGCTCTTCGACGCGGGATGGAGCCGGTGGGGATGGCCCGAGCACGTCGGCGGGCTCGGCGGTACCGCGGTGCTGCGCGCCGCGATGTACGAACAGCTGTGCGCGTCCGGCTACCACATCCCCGAATGCTTCTTTATCATCGAAACCGTCGGTCCGATGATGGTGGAGTTCGGGCCCGAGCTCGCGGCGCGCTTCCTCATGCTCACCGTCTCGGGCGACGAGCTCTGGTGCCAGGGCTTCTCCGAGCCCGGTGCCGGCAGCGACCTCGCGAGCCTGCGGCTCCGCGCCGTCGACGCCGGCGACCACTGGGTGATGAACGGCCAGAAGGTGTGGTCGAGCTGGGGTACCGAAGCCACGCGCTGTGTGCTGCTCGCGCGCACCGGCGCGCCGGACAGCGCCCACCGGGGTCTGTCGATGTTCCTCGTCGACTTCGACGGTCCCGGCATCACCCGGCGCCCCATCCACGCGCTCACCGATCGCGACGAGTTCGCCGAGGTCTTCTACGACGACGCGGCGGTTCCCAAGGACCGGCTCATCGGCGAGGTGAATACCGGCTGGCAGCTGGCGATGTACCTGCTGCAATGGGAGCGCGGCATGTACGCATGGCAGCGTCAGGCCTACATGCATTCGACGTTGCAAGAGGCGCTGGCGCGGTCCGCCGGCACGCGACCCGCCGACGCCGCCGCGCGCGTAGGCGACGCGTACAACCTGATGTTCGCCCTACGCGCCCGTTCGGGCCGCACCGTTCGGCGTCTCGCCGCGGGTGAGAGCCCGGGACCGGAGATCTCGGCGGACAAGTTGCTGTTGGGGTCGATCGAACAGACGACGCTCGACGTCGTGCGCGAACTGCTCGAGCCGGCGCTCGAACGCGATGCCGACGACGAAACCGCGTTGTTGCGCAGCTGGTACATGTATTCCCGCGCCGCGACGATCTATGGCGGTTCCGCCGACATCCAGCGCTCGATCATCGCCGAACGGGTACTGAACCTGCCGCGCGAACCGGCGCCGGGCGCGTCGGATCGCCCGCGCCGGGGTGTCGCCGCGAGCGACGGACTCGGCACGCGGCCCCCGTGGGCATCCGACGGCGACGACGAGACCCGGGCCATGGTCCGCGCGACGGTGCGTGAGGTGCTCGCGAGCACCGAGGGACGGATCGAGCAGCGCCTCGAAGAGCTCGGCTGGGACGAAGCTGTCGCCGACGACGCCGAGGGCGCGATCGGGGCGCTGTTCGAAGAGCAAGGACGGCTCCTCGCCGCGACCGCGGCGCTCGACACCGTCGTGCTCGCGCGCGTGAGCGAAGAGATCGCACTGCCGGCCGCCGCAAGCGCGGTCGTGTACCCGAGCGGCGCGAAGAGCGCCGCGCCCATTTCGAAGCTGCTGGACCAGACGACGCCTGCACGGGTGCGGATCGACGGGATCATGCTGGCGGGCTGGGCGGACGCGGGTGACGTCCTCGTGCCGCTCGCGACTGCGGACGGCACGGGTCTCGCGGTCGTCGAACGCGCTGACCTCCCGGATCCCGTCGCGGTGGGGGGCGTCGACCCGTCTGCCGGATGGGGTGTCGTGCGAGGCGAGACGACGGTGGATCCCGGTCGGGTGCTGACCGGTGATGGCATTGCCTCGGCTTGGCGCGCCGCGACTGCGGTCGCGCGGCGCGCCCAGGCCCACGAGCTGGTCGGCATGGTCGAGCGCATGCTCGAGCTCGCCGTCGACCACGCGTCGGTGCGCGAGCAGTTCGGCCGTCCGATTGGCAGCTTCCAAGCAGTCCAGCATCGCCTGGCCGACGTCTACGTCGCCTACAGCGCGGCGAAGGCCGCAGTACACGAGGCGTGGATCCACGCCGACGCGCGCGTTGTCGACGAGGCACGCACGCTCGCGGGGCGCGCGTACGCCGAGGCATGCCGCCAGTGCCTGCAGGCCCTCGGTGCGATCGGGTTCACGACGGAGCACGCCTTCAGCGGCTATGTCCGGCGTGGGACCTTGCTCGATACGCTGCTCGGCACGTGGCGGTCGCAACGCGATGCAACCGGTGCACGGCTGATCGACGAGCGCCGCGTTCCGCGCGTGCCGGATCTCTGAGGAGACACGTGATGGGATACGAGACGATCATCTTCGATTTCGCCGCTGGCGACCATGTTGCGACGATCACCATCAACCGCCCGGAGGTGATGAACGCCTTCAACCAGCAGATGATCGACGAGTTCGTCGATGTCTGGGAGGCGATCCGTGAGGACGACGACGTCCACGCGGTGGTGTTACGGGCAGCGGGGGAGCGGGCCTTCTGCACGGGTCTCGACGTCAAGGAGCGCCTTGCCTTCCCGCCGAACATCTGGAACCACGAGGACCCGGGCGCCGGTCTGAGCCCGAAGCAGCAGCACGTGTGGAAGCCGGTCATCACGGCTGTGCACGGCATGTGCGCGGGCGGCGCGATGTACTGGCTCAACGAGTCGGACATCGTGATCTGCTCCGACGACGCGACGTTCTTCGACCCGCACGTGACGTACGGCATGACGTCGGCGCTCGAGCCGATCGGCATGGCCTGGACCGTCCCGCTGCGTGAAGTGCTGCGGTGGAGTCTGCTCGGCCTCGACGAGCGCATGTCGGCGGAACGCGCGCTCGAGATCGGGTTGGTGAGCGAGGTCGTCCCGCGCGAGCAGCTTTGGGATCGCGCGCACGAACTGGCGTCGATCATCGCCGCCAAGCCGCCGGCCGCGATCCAGGGGACGGTGAAGGCGATCTGGCAGTCGCTCGACATGACGCGCAACCAGGCGCTGGCGCTCGGGCTGCAGTACACGCAGCTCGGTAACCCGATCGGCGAAGCGCAGATCGACCGAGCGAGCGCCAAACCCCGCGAGTTCCGTCTGCGCTGACGGTGGCCGATTCCGACGGTGCTCCCGCGATCGATCTGCGCGGCAAGGTCGCGCTCGTGACCGGTGCATCGCGGGGCATCGGCTGTGCGATCGCGACCGTGTACGCACGCGCCGGCGCGTCGGTGATGTTCTCGTCGCGCAAGCAGGAGGCGCTCGACGAGGTCGTCAGCGGGCTGCCGGGGCTCGACGTCGCGGCGTTCGCAGCCAACGCGGGGGAGCCCGAGGACGCGCGCGCCTGCATCGAGGCGACCGTCGAGCGGTTCGGCGCGGTTGACATCCTCGTCAACAACGCCGGCGCCAACGTCCACTTCGGGTTGGTCGTCGACGCGACCCTCGAGCAATGGGACAAGAACTTCCGGGTCAACCTGCGCGGCCCGTTCGTGTGGATGCAGGAGGCGTGGCGGGCGTCGATGCGCGACCGCGGTGGGGTCGTCATCAACGTGATCTCCGCTGGCGGCATCCGGGCGGACGGACCGATCGGCATCTACAACACGACGAAGGCGGGCCTCCTCCATCTCACGCAGGTTCTCGCGGCCGAGCTCGGACCGGGTGTGCGGGTGAACGCCCTGGCGCCGGGGCTCGTGAGAACCGAGTTCGCTCGCGCGCTGTGGGAGGGCCGCGAGGACACGGTCGCGGCCGAGCTGCCGCTCCAGCGCCTCGGCGCGCCCGAGGATCTCGTAGGCGCCGCGCTCTTCCTCGCCAGCGACCTGTCCGCCTGGATGACCGGCCAAGTCGTCGTCGTCGACGGCGGCAGCATCATCCGCTATCGCCGCGGCTTCTGATCTCTGCGAGCTCCACGAGGAAGGTTTCGGCGCGCGGCGCACGGCGCGCGGCGCGCGATGCGGCTCGGCCACGCTTTCTCGACCGCGGCCTCGCGCCCGTCCTCCTCGATCACGGCGGGCTGCGGCCGTTGCTTCGTGCTTTGCGATTGAGTAGTCGGGCTTGGCGGTCTTGTTCGGTCTTTTCGGCGTGGTGGGGATAGCACAGGGGCTGGGTGTTCCGAGGCCTCGAATACTCGCACCTATCGTCTAGGTAGCAATAGCTGCGTAGAAACGGAGGGACCGATCAAACTCCGAGCGGGCGGGGCTACACCGGCGATGGCTGCGGGGGATCACTCGCGCTCCGTGGTCCCTCACGCAGATCGCAGAACTTCTCGACCAGTACCCTTCCGCCCGTGGGCTCATCAGGAATCACGCGCCGGACGCGGCGGAGGCGTCGCGCCGACACTCCATTTGTAGGAGTGCCCGAACCCAGGCCCAACGAGCCAAGCGCCTTGACGTACCCGGGTATGAACGCTCGGGTCGGAGCCTTTGGCAGCGGGTTCCGTCGCCTCCGCAGATCGGAGCAGCCCGGTACCTGGCTTGCTGGTCAGGTCATCCGGATCGCCGTTGTGCTCATGTTCGCGGCCATCCCCATCGCGCTCATCGTCGTAGTGCTCGTCCGAGGTTTTTTGATCTCAAACTGAGCCACTAACGAGGGATTCGACGGTTCCCGCGATCTGCTACTAGCCAGTTTCGCCCGGATCATGCCGCAGCAGCATGGCTGACTGAGCGTCAGATGACGGCTGATCCGCTGTTCCGCAGGCGCGCCAGATCTGCCGATCCGCGCTCATCCCTCGCCTTCGGCGAACTGTCTCACGCGGGCTTCGACGTCCTCATGCGGCGAGCCGTCGAGAAGCATCTGCTCTGCCAAGATCGCGGCGAGCTCAGCATCGGGAGAGCGCGGCTCTATGCCTGGCTCGGCGCGGACGATCTCAAAGCGCGATGGCGTGGGCTTCGTCGTCGAGAGGCGTCGCGCGACCCGAGTAGGCAGGGATCTTCGCACTGTTCGACGCAACCGACGTCGCCAGTTTGATGCCCGGACTGGGGTTGCCAGCACCGAGCGCAGGGCGGGGAGGAAGTGCTCGAGCGGCAGCGCCGGGCGTTGCTGCCAAGTGGCCACGTCCCATTCAGCGAAGCGTCGGGCGAGCCCGTAGTGCGGCCGGAGCCGATGCCGGTATCGACGCATCCGCCGCCACCCCCGCGCCGAATGCAACGCCACGAAGTCGTCGTGCACCGAGACGGCCCAGGCCACGCGCGGTGCGACGTAGGGGCGGAGGATTTCGGCGGCCACGCGACCGTGCCCCTGTCCCCGACCCGCGGAACCGATGTCGTGGCATAGCGCAGCCACGATGAGCTCCGCGCTCGCGCCCGAGCGTTCCGCGACTGTCGCGGTTCGCAATGAGTGCGACAGCCGATTGCCAGTGTTGGGCCCGACGAAACGATCGAGTGCGCACAGCATCGTAAGGACAATGGCTTCAGTGCTCTCTGCTCGGGCCTGGGACAAGGGCGGCATCGGCGGACGCCTGGGTTCCGCATCGTTATCGGGCATCGCAGCAAGCTTCGCGCGTCCCGCGCCAGACCTGCCGGTCGGCATCGCTGGCGGGGCGAGCACAACGCGGGCACTCTGTACCGTGGAGATCCAACCTGAGGACCTGGTGATCGACGTGTACCGATCCCCACTGAACGATCGCGCCGTCAAGATCACGCACCTCCCGTCCGGCGTATCGGTCTCCTCAGACGATCGGCCAACAAGAGAGCAGAACCAAGCGGTTGCGATGCAACTTCTGCGTGCGGCTCTGGACGCCTAGCGCCAGGCCTGCCGATCTGTGCTCGACCTGTGAGCACCGTGTCTGGTCGGGATTGATCCCTAGTTCGTCGTCGGCGGCGGCACCGCTCTGAACGACCCGCTGCGATCCGCGTCGGCGACGTATTCCGGTGGTGCGAGGTTCGTCGAAGTGTCGGATCGCTTGAATCGCTCGAGGGCCGATGTGAGGCTTCGTGAAGTTTGACTCGCATGACAGGAGGATTGCGATGGCGGAAAACACAATGACAGAGGCGGTAGTGATTTCCCCGGCGGTTGCCGATCTGCTTCGGAACGCTGGGCTGTTGAAGGGGGATGCGCCGCCGCCCCCGCCTCCGCGCCCGCCCACAGCACCAGAACCAAAGGTGGGTGACATCGTCACCGTCGAACCCGTCATAGCAGTAGCCAAGACCGTCCAGACGATTCCGTCCGACCGAACGCAGTTCACTCTGCGCATGCTTACCGCCACCTATTGGCTCGACTTTCCTCCGAACGACGCGAGCTACATACCTGAACTTGAACGATTGCTCACGGTCTCGTTCACGGCCACGAGACCTATTTTCATGAGCGCACAGGTGGAAATAACCGAGCTGGTGGGGGGAGCGGACACGACAGGTCACTACCGCGCCAAACTGGGGTCGCTCTACGTGTACGGACACATCTGAGAGTGACAGAGCCACTAGAACGCAGGTGGTAGACGCGGCTTCGTGCTCGTGCGATGAGCGTCGAAGAGCGCGTGGCATCGGCTGGCTATCGAGCGGCGCTGACAGGATGCGCTCGACCGTCACGGTTCGGATCTCACGCTGTCACCCGTACTGGCGGTGTGCGACGTGGATCGGGGTGATGCGTGTGGGTCCTGTGCCCCTCTTGCTGCCGCACGTGCCGAAGTCGCAGGATTGCCTGTCGTTCGCGCGCAGCGCCATACATGCCGATCTGGTGCCTTCCGGTGACTTTGTTTGACACTGCTGCGTCATGGCGGAACACGTCAGAGGCTATGCCTGGGCGGTGACCACCCACGCCGCCGCCCGAAGGCGGATCCCGACCCCTTCTTCGTATCGATCGGCGAGTTCGGCTTGCACGATTCGGAGTACGTCATTGCGGTCGCTCGGGTCCACGAAACC
>Ga0066710_100003156_pt1 | contig 13859 bp, 11 predicted proteins | sample GraSoiAngelo_159_FD_79666 | JGI IMG/M metagenome (GOLD analysis project Ga0066710, IMG submission 79666) | Grasslands soil microbial communities from the Angelo Coastal Reserve, California, USA - 14_1009_16_40cm | ecosystem: Environmental > Terrestrial > Soil > Grasslands | place: USA...
AACGAGGATCCGGCTCACGAAGCGGGTGAGAGCGCCGCGCGCGAAGCAGAGGAAGACGCAGGCAGAACGACGACGACGCCGTAGGCGGACAAGCCGGGATGCGTGGACGGGCGCGCCCCCTCCAGCCCGTCCACGCCTCTCCGGAGCATCACAGCTCGGGTGCAGGACCTTCACAGCTCGGTGGGCGATGCTCGAAGCACACTCACGAAGGAGCACGACGTGGCTTCGCACCTCTCGCACTCATCCGTCCTGGTCGTCGACGACGAACCCGGGATCAGGCAGCTCATCAGCCTCCACCTGCGGCGACTCGGCTGTGAGGTAATCGAGGCGCCGTCAGTCGCTCAGGCGATCGCAGTCCTCGAGACGCGCAGGCCGGATGTGATCGTCAGCGACTACTCGATGCCGATGGCGAACGGCCTCGATCTGCTCGAGTACGTGCGCCCGCGACAGCTCGACATCGAGTTCATCCTGTCCAGCGCCTCGCTCGCAGACGACGTTGCGGCGGGGGCCCGAGCTGCGGGAGCCGTCGTCATTCGCAAGGACGAGCTGTTCGACATCCTCTCGCCGCGGCTCCGCGAGGCGTCGTAGACGGCTGAGCGCCCGCACTTCTTCGAGAGTTCTTAGTCGGCGCACAGCGGATTCCCAGAAACGGCCGCTTCTCTACGAGCTATGCACCTGTTCGGCGACAGTTCTGCCGCAGTTTCGCGCGCGTACCTGGTACCGGGCGTACGGCGTCTTCCGGGGGCGATCTTCTGGGCAGTCGTCGTCGGCAACGCCGCGGCGATCGTCTGGCTCTGGGTGCACGGCGGCAACTTGTCCGTGGCGAAGACGGGCGATCTGCTCACGAGCGCTGCGCGGCTGACGGGATTGCTCGGCGCGTACTCCGCGCTGCTGCAGGTCCTGCTGCTCGCGCGCATCCCGTGGCTCGAGCGGTCGACCGGTCTGGACAGACTGACGGTCTGGCACCGCTGGAACGGTCACGCGTGTCTCTACCTCGTGCTCGCGCACGTCGTCCTCAGCGTCTACGGCTACGCGCTGCTCGACAAGATTTCGCTGCCCGCGGAGATCTCGACGATGCTCGGCGGCGGCGTCTATCCGGGGATGATCACGGCGACGATCGGGACAGCGTTGCTCGTGGCCGTCGCCTGGAGCTCGATCGTCATCGTGCGCCGGCGCCTGCGCTACGAAGCGTGGTACGCGGTGCACCTCAGCGCCTACTCGGCGATCGCCCTCGGCTGGTTCCACCAGATTCCGACGGGGAACGAGCTGGTGCTCGACCGGATCGCCGCCGACTACTGGCGCGCGCTCTACGTCGCGACGCTGGCGCTGCTCGTCGTGTGGCGTGTTCTCGTGCCGCTGGCGAGCGCGTTTCGGTACCGGCTGCGCGTGCTCGACGTCTTGGACGAGGGCGCGGGCGTCGTCTCGCTCCGCATCGGGGGCCGACGCCTCGACCGGATGAAGGCGCGGCCGGGCCAGTTCTTCATCTGGCGCTTTCTCAGCCGCGGGCGCTGGTGGACGGCGCATCCGTTCTCACTCTCGGCCGCGCCCGACGGGCGGACGCTCCGGATCACCGTGAAGGCGCTCGGCGACCACACGAGCCGCTTCCACGAGATCGCGGCCGGGACGCGCGTGGGCGCCGAAGGCCCGTTGGGGGTCTTCACCGCCCCCGCGCGGCGTCGCGCGAAGGTGCTCCTGATCGCCGGCGGGATCGGCATCACCCCGATCCGGGCTCTCGTCGAAGAGCTGGACGGCGACGTCGTCGTCCTCAACCGCGCGCTCGCGGACGAGGACATCGTCTTCGCCGAGGAGCTCGACGAGCTGGCGAACGCGCGGGGCTTCCGGCTCGAGCACGTCATCGGCGACCATGCGACCGACGAAGGTCGCGAACTGCTGTCGCCGGCGCACCTGCGTGAGCTGGTACCGGACGTCGACGACCGCGACGTCTTCCTTTGCGGGCCACCGGCGATGACGTCGGCCGTCGAGGACAACCTGCGCCGGGCACGTGTCCCGCGCAACCACATCCACGTGGAGCGCTTCGCGCTCTGAAAGGAGGACGAATGAGAAGAGCACTAACAGCCCTTTTCGGCGCCGCCGCCCTTGCGGCGCCGGTCGTCGACGTCGCCCAGGCGGCGACGAAGTCGAAGGTGACCGTCGTCAAGAAGACGGTCAGCGGCGCGGAGACGCAGGTCGACCGCTGGGGCACGATCCGTGTCACGCTCGTCGTCAAGAAGACGACCACGGTGACCGGAACGAAGAAGAAGGTCAGCCGCTCGATCGTCAGCGTGAAGGTGCCGGTCTACCCGAACCACACCGACCGTTCGGTGTACATCAACCAGCAGGCGCTGCCGTACCTGGTGCAGGAGACGCTGCACGCGCAGATGAACCCGAACATCCAGCTCATCTCGGGCGCGACCGACACGAGTGACGCCTTCGTACAGTCGCTCCAGTCCGCGATCCTCCTCGCGAAGAAGGTCTGATGCAGCGCGTCGAGCACGTCATGGGGATGCCCATCGTCGTCGATGTCCGCGACGACGGCGTTGACGGCACGATCGTCGAGCAGGTGTTCGACTGGCTGCGGCACGTCGACGCCGTCTTCAGCACCTACAAGGAGGACAGCGAGATCAGCCGGCTCGAGCGCGGCGAGCTCCTTCTCGAGCACGCGCAGCCGGACGTGCGTGCCGTGCTCGAGCGCTGCGCCGAGCTCCGCGAGAAGACGGACGGCTACTTCGACGCCCGCTACGCCGGCAAGCTCGACCCCTCGGGACTCGTCAAGGGCTGGGCCGTCGACCGCGCCGCGGCGATCCTCGACGAGGGAGGCGTGCGCAACTACGCCGTCTCTGCGGGCGGCGACATGCGCGTCCGCGGCGGCGCGCTCCCCGACCCGGCATGGCGAATCGGCATCCAGCATCCACACCGACGCGACCAGGTGGCCGCCGTCGTCGAGACGCGCAGCCTTGCGGTTGCGACGTCTGGCGAGTACGCGCGCGGGCGGCACGTGTGGAATCCGCACACCTCTGCTCCGCCGAACGGTGTCCTCTCGGTGACGATCGCCGGCCCGGACCTGGCGACCGCCGATGCGTATGCAACCGCCGCGTTCGCGATGGGCGCGCGGGGCCCGCACTGGACGGCGCGGCTCAACGGCTACGAGGCGATGACTATCCTGGCCGACGGACTTGTCCTCTCGACCCCCGGCTTCGCGACTGCGAGGGAGACGACATTCGCGTAACGCAGATCGACACGATCAGGCTGGGCGAGTTACCGAACCTGCTCTTCGTCGAGGTGCGGACCGACGAGGGACTGGTCGGCCTCGGCGAGACGTTCTTCGGCGTCCAGGCTGTCGAGGCGTATGTCCACGAGAGCGCGGCGCCGTACCTGCTCGGGCGCGATCCGCTCGAGATCGAGAAGCATGCGCGAGCGCTCGACGGCTACGTTGGCTATGCCGGCACGGGGGCCGAACGGCGCGGCGCCTCGGCGATCGACATCGCTCTCTGGGACATCCTCGGCCAGGTCGCCGGGCTGCCGCTCTACCAACTCTTCGGCGGCGAGACCCGCGACAGCGTTCCGATCTACAACACATGCGCCGGCTACCGCTACGTTCGCGACCGTCCGACGCAGTCGGTCGACAACTGGGGAGTCTCGAATGACGCCGACGGTCCCTACGAGGATCTCGATGCGTTCCTCCACCGTGCCGACGAGCTTGCCGAGAGTCTGCGCGCCCAGAGCGTTGCCGCGATGAAGATCTGGCCGTTCGACCCGTACGCGGAGGCGAGCGGCGGCACGTACATCTCGCGAGAGGACCTGAACCGGGCGCTCGAGCCGCTGCGCAAGATCCGCGGGGCGGTCGGCGACGAGATCGAGATCATGGTCGAGCTTCACGGCCTCTGGAACGCGGCGACCGCGACGCAGATCATGTCCGCGCTCGAGGAGTTCGAGCCCTACTGGATCGAGGATCCCGTGCGACCGGACGACCTGCGAGCGCTCGCTCAGGCCGTGCGGTCCACGACGACGCGGGTCGCAGTGGGGGAGACCCTCGGCGGTCTCGGCGCATTCCGTCAGCTTCTCGACCACGACGCGGCCGACATGGTGATCGTCGACCCGGCCTGGGCCGGCGGCATCACTGTGGCACGCAAGGTCGCAGCCGCCGCCGAGAGCTACGGCGTCCCGGTCACCTTCCACGACTGCACCGGTCCGGTCGTTCTCACGGTCGACGCGCACCTCGCCGCGAGCAACGCGAAGGTTCCGATGCAGGAGACCGTCCGCGCGTACTACACGAGCTGGTACGGCGACCTCGTCACGGCCCTGCCGCCGATTGCCGCTGGGACGATTCGTCCGCCGGACGGCCCCGGCCTGGGTATCGCTCTCCGGCCGGGTCTCCATGAACGGGCCGACGCGCAGATCCGCACGAGTACCCTCGCGGGAGCGACCGCAGCGGCCGCCGGCTAGGGCGAGCCGAAGATCCCCGGGCCGCCGATCTGCGTCGCGATGCTCGTGTGGTCGCAGTGCAACGTGTTGCTCTGCTGCGCCGTGCAACCGGGCCTCGCGGTTTCCTGCGCGCTGTACTGGTCGCTGGTGTAGGCGATCGACGCCAGCCCGTTCGTCGGGCTCGCGGCGACGCCGAAGTCGTCGTAGAGGTCGCGATTGCCATTGCAGCTGATGCCGCTCTCGCACGCGCCGCCGCGGTGCACGACCGGCGTCGCGCGGACCTGCGTGAAACGGCTGTCCGGAGACGTCGCGTCGAGGTTCTGCGCGAAGTACGCGTGCCACGTCGCGGACTTCGAGCTGCTGCTGCTCGACGACGTCCCGTAGTAGACGACGTCGAGCTTCCCGGCGTCGCCGGCCACGGCCCAAGGGAAGATCGCGGTCCCCGCAGGATCTCGGTTGACGCGGGCCGGCGTCGACCACGTCTTGCCCTGGTCGGTCGAGACGGCGGCGAAGACGTCGTGGTCGTCCGAGAAGACCGCGTAGACGTTGCCCGCACGGTCGACGGTCACGTTCGGGAACACGTGCCCGTAGCCGACCTGGTCGGACGCGCCGACGTAGACCGGGTAGTCGCTGAACGTCCTGCCGCCGTCGGTCGACACCGCCATCCAGACCGCGTGGTACTTGCACGTCCCGCGGATGCCGCACGCGATCTCGGCGGGGCTCGCGATCCCGACGAGTATCTGGTACACGACGTCGTTGACCGGGTCGATGGCGAGGTTCCCGATCTGGTTGTTCTGCAGCAGGAAGGCGTGCGCCACCAGGTCGATCGCGCTCGCGTGCTGGACGAACGTCATGCCCGCGTCGTAGCTGCAGTCGACATTGACGTTGAACGTCGGCAAGTCGTGATACGAGATGCAGACCTTCGCCGCTCCGTCGGCGGCGATCCACTCGCGGTCGTCGCCGGGCACGCGGGCGGCCGTCGGATTGATCTGCCACGTCGCACCACCGTCGAGGCTCGTGCTCACGGTGATCTCGCCGAGCGTGAGGCTCGCGACATAGACGTTGAAGGAGCGGGCCGCGTTCCTCGCGGGCGCGATCGCAAGATCGGTGTCGCCGCCGCCGGGCGCGAAGCCGACGTCCTCGCCGCGGGACACCGCATTCGGAGAATCCAGGCTCGCGTAGTGCAGCCCGCCGTCGACCGACTTCGCAGCGATCGTGCCTTCGAGGAGGCCGTTCTCCGACGACACGTAGAAGGCGCCCGCCTCGTCCGCTCGAATCGCGGGCTCGACGGCGCGATTCCAGCAGTCGTCCGAGCCCGGACACGTGGTGCCGACCGCCGCGGGCGGCGTCGAGGGGAGCTCGAAGGCGACGAACCGAGGCTTCTTCGCGCTGCGCTGCGAGGTCGCCCCGCCCACGCCGACGCAGAGGGCAATCGCAAGCACCGCACCCAACCCCAAACCTCCACGCATGCCGAACCTCCCGATGGTTCACAAACGGGAAAGCAGGGGCACCGGCTACGGCGTAGAGTCAGCCTCCATCCTCGAGCTCAGGCCGCGGTCGATCAAGCAGACGCCCGATATCGAGTTTCGGATTCTGGGGCCGTTCGAAGCGCGCAGAGCGAGTCGGCCGCTCCGGCTCGGCGGAGCGCGGCAGCGATCGCTGCTCGCGGCGCTGGTCATCCGCGCGAACACCCCGGTGTCGCGCGATCGCCTGATCGCCGACCTGTGGGAAGCGGACCCGCCGGACACCGCCGCGAAGATGGTCCAGAACTACGTCTCGCAGCTCCGCAAGCTGCTCGGGCCGCAGGCGCTCGTCACGCGCCCACAGGGGTACGAGCTCGTCGTCGATTCGGAGCAAGTCGACGCGCGCCGCTTCGAGTCGCTCGTCGAGGAAGGGCGTCGCGAGCTCGCGGAAAGCGCAGCGCTGCACGCCGCCGAGCTGTTGCGCGAAGCCCTCGGCCTCTGGCGCGGCGCTGCGCTCGTCGACTTCGCCTACGAGCCGTTCGCGCAGGCCGAGATCGCGCGTCTCGAAGAGCTCCGATTGATCGCGCTCGAGGACCGGATCGCGGCGGATCTCGCGCTCGGCCGGCACACGGAGCTCGTCGGCGAGCTCGAGGCGCTCGCCGCGCAGCAGCCGCTGCGCGAGCCGTTCCGCGTGCAGCTGATGCTCGCCCTCTACCGCTCGGGCCGGCAGGCCGAGGCGCTCGACGTGTACCACAAGACGCGGGAGCTCCTGATCGAGCGGCTCGGGATCGAGCCGAGCCGGCCGCTGAAGCGGCTCGAGCGCGCGATCCTGCTCCAGGATCCTTCGCTCGAACAGGAGTCGGAGCCCGAGCCCGACGACGTGCGAGCTGCGGCGCCGGCGCCGCTCAGGGAGGTGCGGAAGACCGTCTCGGTCGTCTTCGCCGAGGTGATCACGGTCGGCCCGCGACTCGATCCCGAAGCGCTCCGCCGACCGCTCGCCGCCGCACTCGAAACCGTCTCGCAGGTGCTCGAGCGCTACGGGGGCAGCGTCGAGACGCTCCCGACCGAGGCGGTCGCGGCGGTCTTCGGGATCCCGGCCGTCCACGAGGACGACGCTCTACGGGCCGTCCGCGCGGCGGTCGAGCTGAGGGACGCGATCGCCGGCTCGACCAGAGAGCTCGGCGAGGACTGGGGCGGACGCATTGCGATCAGGGCTGCGGTCAACACGGGCGCGGTGGTGGCGGAGGGCCCACGCGTGGCTGCCGGCGACGCGATCGATCTCGCCGCGCGCCTCTCCCAGGCGGCAGCCGCCGACGAGATCCTGATCAGCGACCCCACCCTCCGGCTCGTCGAGAGCTCCGTGCGCGTCGAGGCCGCCGACCCGCTGCGTCTCGAGGGCAGCTCCGAGGCCCTCGCCGCGTGGAGGGTCGTCGACGGGATATCCCCGCCCGAGATCCGGCGGCGCGCCGACACGCCGATGGTCGGGCGCGAGCGGGAGCTGGCGGAGCTTCGGCAGGCGTTCGAACGCGCCGCGCGCGAGCGGTTGCCATACCTCTTCACCGTTCTCGGCGGCCCGGGCATCGGCAAGTCGCGGCTGGCGGCCGAGTTTGCGTCCTCGCTCGAGCTCGAGGCGACGGTCCTCGCAGGAAGGTGCCTCCCGTACGGCGAGGCGATCACGTTCTGGCCGCTCGCGGAGATCGTCCGGCAGGCCGCCGGCGATGACACACGGGCGGCGATCGTCGAGCTCCTCGCACGCGAGAACGACGGCGAGCTGATCGCGGACCGCATCGTGGGAGCGCTCGGGGTGGTCGAGTCGGCGCCGCCGAGCGAGGAGACGTTCTGGGCGGCGCGGAAGCTGCTCGAGGTACTCGCCCGCCGGCGCCCGCTCGTGCTCGTGCTCGAGGATCTCCACTGGTGCGCGACGACGTTCCTCGACCTCGTCGAGCACGTCGCGGACTGGGCGCGCGACGCGCCGATCCTGCTCGTCTGCCTCGCCCGGCCGGAGCTGCTGGAGGCGAGGCCGTCATGGGGCGGAGGAAAGCTCAACGCGACGTCGATTTCCCTCGGCCCACTCTCCGGGCGCGAGGCCGCGGCGCTGATCGAGACGGTCGCCGGCGGAGAGCAGCTTCCCGAAGAGGCACTGCGGCGCGCCGCCGAGGCGGCCGAGGGGAATCCGCTCTTCCTCGAAGAGATGCTCCGGATGCTGAGCGAGAACGGCTCGGAGGGCGAGCTCACCGTGCCGCCGACCATTCAGGCGCTGCTCGCCGCACGCCTCGATCGGCTGCACGCGGAGGAGCGGGCAGTGCTCGAGCGCGCGTCGGTGATCGGCAAGGAGTTCTGGCGCGGAGCGGTGCTCGATGCGACGCCCGAGGCGGCGCGTGCCGCCGTCGACGTCCACCTCCAGACGCTCGTCCGCAGGGAGCTGATCCGGCCGCATCGATCGCTCTTCCCGGGCGACGAGGCGTTCCGCTTCCGCCACATCCTGCTCCGCGAGGCTGCATACGACTCTGTGCCGAAGGAGACGCGCGGCGAGCTGCACGAGCGCTTCGCCGAGTGGCTGGAGCGGACAGCCGGCCCGCGGGCGAGGGAGTTCGAGGAGATGATCGGCTACCACCTCGAGCAGGCCTTCCGCTATCGAGACGAGCTCGGACCCGTCGACGAGCACGGCGAGGAGCTGCTGCTCCGCGCGTCCGATCGGCTCGCGGCGGCGGGCCGGCGCGCGTACGCGCGCGGCGACCTGCCTGCGGCAGTCGGCCTGCTCGCCCGCGCGTCGTCGCTCCTCGAGCCGGGCGCCCCGCGCCTCCCGGAGCTGCTCGTCGACCTCGGCGAGGCGCTCCGGGAGACCGGCGATTTCGACGGGGCGGAGGGCGTGCTCGCCGAGGCCGCCGAGGCGGCGGCGGAGCTCGGCGACGGCGGGCTCGAGGCGGCCGCGCGCCTCGCCGGCCTGCGACTACGGCTGACGACGGATCCGGAGATCAAGCCCGACGAGCTCCTGGCCGAGGCGAAGCGCGCGGCCGACGTGTTCGCGCGCCTCGGCGACGAGCGGCGACTCGCGAAGGCCTGGGAGCTGATGGCCTGGGTGCCGTGGTTCCGCTGCCGCGCGGGCGAGGCGGAGGAGGCGCTGCAGCGCGCTATCGAGCACGCGCGCCGCGCGGGCGACAGGCGCACCGAGGCGCAGAGTCTCCACTTCCTCGTCGGCACCGCGTTCTTCGGGCCGAAGCCGCTCGACGCGGCGATCAGCCTTTGCGAGGAGATCCTCGAGGAGCCGGCGCAGCAGCGGCGCGTCGTCGCCTCGGCGCTGCGCTCGCTCGCGGGCCTGAAGGCGATGGAGGACAGCTTCGACGACGCCCGGTTGCTCATCTCGGCCTGCCGGACGATCCTCGAAGATCTCGGCCTGCGCGTGACGGCGGCGTCAGCGGCGGAGACCGCCGGGATCATCGAGCTGCTCGCCGGCGATCCCGGTGCGGCGGAACGCGTCCTCCGGCAGGGCTACGAGACGCTCGAGGAGATGGGGGAGACGATCGTGGCGCCGGTGCTGGCGGCGCTGCTCGCCCAGGCCCTCCATCTGCAGGGGCGGGCCGACGAGGCGCTCCGACTGAGCGAGTCGAGCCGCGAAGCCGCGGCCCCGGACGATCTGATCGCGCACGTGCAGTGGCGGACCGCGCGGGCGAAGGCGCTCGCCCGCACCGGCGAGACACAGGAGGCCGAAATGCTGGCGCGGGAAGCCGTGGCGCTCGCAGAGGAAACGGACTTCCTCGTCACCCACGGCGATGCACTTGCGGATCTGGCGCAGGTCCTGCGGGCGGCGGGCCGTCCGGACGAGGCAGTGCCGATCCTGCGCGCGGCACTGGCTCTCTACGAGCAGAAGGGCAGCATCGTCTCGGTCGCGGCTGCGCGCGCTGCGCTGGCGGCGTCCGGCTAACCGGACTTTGTGGCTCTAAGCCACTAGGGGCGCTGCGCCGCGACGTGGGTTCCGCTAAACGGCGCAACCCGAGTTTGTGGCTCTAAGCCACTTGGGCGCTGCGGCGCCTCCAGGTTTCCCGCGCCTTAGATGCAGATGGGCAGGACGATCGTGCCCCACGCCGGGTTACACACGACCGTCAGTCCCGCGATCTGCGTCGGGAGCGAGGCAGGGGTGTGAACGGCGGTCGAAAGGGTTCCCGAGTTCGAGACGGCCAGCGCAATCGTCGTGACGAGCTTCGCGAAGACCATGGCCATGGACATGTCCTTCCCCGATCGACCCCGATCGAAAACTGGACGCACCTTCCTTTCCGTGGGGGCAGGAGACGGCCGCTCTGCGGGGCGGCCGTTCTCCCCCACGGCTGAGCGTGAGAGCCGTCAGTCCCTCGCGCTCACCGACGTGCTCAGAGTCCGACTCTGCGGCGCGTCGAGCTCGAGCACGTCGATCAACGGAGGGCGATCGGCGAAGATCGAGGTCGTCCGGGCGGAATCGACCGCGATCAGCGTCCAGCGCATGTCGCCCAGCTCGTCGTGGACGACGACGCGGCACCAGTCGCCGGCCCTGTCCGCCTCGGGCAGCTCGCGAAACTCGCCGGCGTAGCGGGCCGGATCGAGATCGTCGTGCGGCGAGACGAGCGTCCACCTGAGCCTTTCCATGTCCCCATGGTCGCCGACGGGTTCCATTCGCCGGTAACCGGCGGGTAAGCGGCCCGCCTGCCTGATACGGTCGGGCCTCGAGCGCTGGAACGGCTTCCGGTCATCATGGACGTCGACACGGGCGTCGACGACTGCATCGCCCTCCTGTATGCGGTCGCCTCGCCCGAGGTCGAGCTCGTCGCGGCGACGTGCTGCGCGGGCAACGTCGTGGCGCCCCGGGCGGCTGCGAACACGCTGGCCGTGCTGGAGCTCGCGGGCGCAGGCGACGTCGAGGTCGCGCTCGGGAGCCTCGCGCCGCTCGTCGCGCCTCTGCGGACGGCGGTCTTCCACGGTCCCGGCGGGCTCGGATACGCAGAGCTTCCGCCCGCGCGCCGCGCGCCCTCGTCCCGCTTCGCCCCTGACCTGCTTGCCGCGGAGGCGCGCCGGCGGCCGGGAGCGATCACGCTCGTCGCAACCGGGCCGCTCACGAACGTCGCGCTCGCGGTCCGTCGCGACGCGGAGCTGCCGAGCCTGCTCCGCCGCCTCGTGGTCATGGGCGGATCCGTCGACCACCCGGGGAACACGACGCCCACGGCCGAGTTCAACGTCCTCGTCGATCCCGAGGCCGCGAAGAGCGTGCTCGACGCCTTCTCAGGCGCGGACCCGCGCCCGCTGCTCTGCGGGCTCAACGTCACCGAGCAGGCCGCGTTCGGGCCGGAGCATCTCCAACGGCTCGCCGAGCTCGCGGGATCCACGAACGCCGTCGTCCGCTTGGTCTCGGACGCCCTTCGCTTCTCGATGGAAGCGCACGACCGCGCCGGGGTGGGCTACGTCGCGCACCTGCACGATCCGCTGGCGCTCGCCCTCGCTCTCGACGGCTCGCTCGGGGAGACGCGCGCCGGCACCGTCGACGTCGAGCTCGCCGGCTCGCTCACGCGGGGCATGACAGTGGTCGACTGGCAAGGCCTCTGGGGACGGACCCCCAACGCGGACGTCGTCGTGGAGGTCGACGCGGCCCGATTCCTCGACGAGCTCGTCGGCCGCCTCGCCGCGCTGGCGCGGCGGGCGGGTTAGCCGGCCCGGGCCGCCGCCGTCTTCTCCGCTGCCGCCTGCCCGGCCACGGCGGGTACGCGTCGCCAGGGCGCGAACGGGTTCTCGACGCCCTCGAGCGCCGGCGCGAGCTGCGGGAAATGGCGCAGCAACACCGTGCGCATCGTGTTCGCCTCCACCCAGTCGATCCCCGCCTGCGTGTAGATCTCGGGGCGATAGTCGTCGGTGAAGAAACGATCCGCCTCGAGGCGGCGCGACGCCATCAGCACGAAGACGCGGAACGCGGTGTCGCTGAACCCGAATCCCTCCGGCCGCGGCTCTGCGTACATGCCGACCATCAAGTCGACCTGCTCGACGTCGCCGCCGTAGACGCGGCTCAGCTCGGCCGCGGCGGCTGCGTCGCCCGTCAGCTCCTGGAACGTCTCCGCCGGCTTGAGGTGGAAGAGCCGCCGGAACTCGTTGTAGCGCGGCACCCCGCGCTCGCGGGTGCGCAGGACGTCGATCGCGGCGAGGTCGAGCAGCTCGCCGTCCGGCCGCTCGAGCCGTTGCAGGAAGCGCGGATAGTTGTGCAGCACGATCGCGCCGGGGTGCGCCGTGCCGAAGGAGTAAAAAGCGTCTGCGATCGGGACCTGCTCGAGACACTCACGCACGTGCAGCGCGCCCAGCTTCGGAAAGTCCCGCTCCTGGAGCACGCCGTCGTCCTGCACCGCGCGGAACACGAACTCGTCGGGGATGAGTGCGTGCATCCGGTAGACCGCGACGAACTCCTCGGTCAGCGAGTAGGGCACGTCGAAGAGCTGCTTCGGCGAGCCGGGGATCCCGTGCAGGAGCTCGATCTTCGTCCGCCGGCCGAAGCGCTTGTCGAAGGCCTCGCCGAGGATGCCCCACCAGTTGGCGCGCAGTGCCTTCACCGTCGTCGGGTGCGCGATGATCGCCGGCGTCCAGTCGACGGTGTGGATCTTCGCCATCAGCGCCGCGTTGACGAGGCGCGCCTTCTCGTACAGCTCCTGATCGTCGAGCTGCGGATACTCGGCGTGCAGCCGTTCGCAGATCGCGTTGTGCTCGACGATGAACAACGCGTGCAGCAGCGCGAGCCCGAGCCAGAAGTTGCCCGCGACGCCCTTCAGGTCGACGTGCGACTCGATGTCCTCCGGCAGGCACCCGATCGGGTCGATGCGGAGCCTTCCGCCTTCGCCGGTGCGGATCGCGCGCGCGAACGCCGGGTCGCTGCCGTAGATCTGGGACCCGTCCCACCAGTGAGTGTCCGCCGTGACGTACGTCGGAGGCCCGTCCCGGTCGGCGCTCGGGTCGGGCCGCGTCCGCTGGATCTCCATCGGATGCGTCGGCCACGGATCGTCGGGTGCCAGCTCCACGCGCCACGGGTTCGCCTTCGTGTTGTCGCCGTGGCTGAACCAGTCGTGCACCTCGAACTGGATCCAGGCCGCGGCGAGGAGATTGAGCGTCGTCGCCGGCTTGAACGTGTCGCGTGTCAGCAGCTCGAGGCTCACCGTCCGGGGGTTCGGCGACAGCGCCTTTTCCTCGGGCTCCGGGTAGACGCGGTCGAGCGGGACGTTCCGGCCGAAGCGGCTGCCGAGGGCGCCCATCAGCGGTTCGCGAAGGTCGTTGTAGGTTCCGTCGAGCGTCCGCGCCGTCAGGTGACGCGCATGGTCGGGGCTGTCCGCCGCCGGCCGGTCGAGCGGGCCGCGACCAGAGTCGTAGAGGTTGAGCGCGCGCAGGCGGTTGCGGATGCCGACGAGCGTGAGCATGCCGAGCGGCCACGGCAGCCGGTGCCAGCCGATGCGGCGATCGACGGCCTCGGTCGCCGAGCTGTAGAGACGGGAGACGAGCGACTGGCGCATCGGGCGTCCTTCCTAACGGAGCGTCGACCGCCCTTCCTGCCGCACCCCGCGGGACCGCGGGTGGACGGGGAGTCACTGGGCCCGATCAAAGCGCGCCCGCCGGGATCCGTCAACCTCTCGATCGACGTATCGTCTCGACATGACCGAGCTCGCCCCGGGCATCCACAGCCTCGGCAGCGGCAAGGGCGGCCGACCTGAAGCGGATCGTCCTCACGCACGGCCATCGCTCCCACCTCGGCGGCCTCGCTGCGCTCGCCCGCGCGAGCGGCGCGACGGTCCACGCGCACGAGTGGGAGGCGGACATCGTCGGCGGCGAGCGCCGCGCGCAGGCGGTCACGATCCTGCCCAGGCAGAAGCTGCGCCTCTGGCCGTTCCAGATCGGGCTGTGGCTCGGCCGGCCGAAGCACGTCCCGCACCCGGTCGACGCGGCGCTGCGGGACGGCGACGCATTCGGACCGCTGCAGGTCAT
>Ga0066710_100003157_pt1 | contig 13858 bp, 15 predicted proteins | sample GraSoiAngelo_159_FD_79666 | JGI IMG/M metagenome (GOLD analysis project Ga0066710, IMG submission 79666) | Grasslands soil microbial communities from the Angelo Coastal Reserve, California, USA - 14_1009_16_40cm | ecosystem: Environmental > Terrestrial > Soil > Grasslands | place: USA...
CGGCGCCCTGGTCGTGCTCATTGCCGATGCCGACGTGTGCATCGCCGGCGACCTCTCCTTCCTCGACGTCACGCCGCTCGCGTTCCAGGGTCACCCGCGCCAGTGGGCCGAGATGCTCGACGCGACCAACGACCTCGCCGACACGATCGTGCCTGGGCACGGCCCCGTCGGCGGCGAACAGAAGATCCGAGAGCTCCAGGGTTACTTGCGCGCGTGCGTCGCAGCGAACGGCGAGCCGGGCGCGATACCGGCGGGGCCGTGGGACGGCTGGCCCGAACGCGACCAGCGCGACGCGATCAACGTCGAACGCGCCCACCTCCTCGCGCACCAGCGCGACGAGATGCCCGACGCCATGGCGCGTGCGTTGGGACTCGAGCCCGGCACACCGCTCTACGGTCAAGCAGGTCAATCGCGCCCGCGCTGACGCGGGCTTGCGAGACCGTCGACCATTCCTGCAGCGCGACAGCGCCCGGCGTAGTGTCTCGCCGGCACTGCGGCGGCGGGAACGAACATGACACCCAAGAACCCTGATCCGAACCTCGAGCTCACGACCACGAAGGGCATCACGCGCACGCTCGACGATTGGTCGACGATGTTCCACCTCGTGCTCGTCGTGCTGCCCGATCGGCCCGAGGCGTCGGCGTGGGTGCCCGTCGCCCGTCGCATCTTCCGCACGTTCCGCGACGCGGACTGCCACACCGCGTATGTCGTTACGGGCCCGGCAGTGGTCGCGGACCGCATCCTCGGCGAATCGGAACAAGATGTGCTGACGTTTCTCGACCCCGACCTCGAGCTCGTGACGAGCTTGGGTCTCGAACGCGTTCCCGCGTTTGTGCATCTGCGTCAGGACACGACGCTCGCGGCGTGCGCCGAGGGATGGGACCGAGTCGAATGGCAACGCGTCGCGCGCGAAGTCGGACACGCCATGGCGTGGACAGTGCCCGAGGTCGCAGGGGCTGGCGATCCGCCCCGAACCCCCGGCTGGCCCGCGCAACGAGTGGCCTGACCAGCGAAAACGAGAAGTTGCACTTTCGCGCGCGAGGCGGGCTAGGGTCTCCGTCCAACGCCCGACGTCGGGGCTCCCGGCACTGACGCCCGGGCGTTGCCATATACCTCATGACTGCCGCCATGAACCCCCGAGTCGTCCGGCGTTCACCGCTGCGGCGGCGAGTCGGCGCTCTTGCTAGCGCTGTGCTCGCGCTTGCCACGAGCGGCATCGCGGTCACGATGACCAGCACTCCGGTCGCTCACAGCGCGCCCATCGACAACCTCAAGGCACAGGCCAAGGCGCTCGCCGCCAACATCCAGGCCAATGCCCAAAAGGCCGAGGCGCTGGACGAGGAGCTCAACGGCGTTCAGCTGAAGCTGGACGCGGCCGTCGCCAAGGCGGCGGACGCCCGGGATCGCATCGCATCGGCGCAAGCCGAGACGGACCGCCTGAAGGCGCTCGTCCGTCAACGCGCGAGCGCGGTCTACCGCAGCGCCAGCGCGAACCAGGGTGACATCGGCTTCGACGTCAACATCTCGCAGCTCGTTGCCCGCGACAAGTACGCGGAGGTCGCGTCGCAGCGCGACAACTCTCTGATGCGTGATCTCGCGAACGCGCGGGCGCAGCTGGCAAGCGTCAAGCTCGACGCCGAGAAGAGCGCCGACGCGGCGGTGCACCAGAAGGACGAGTTGCTCTCGACGAAGCAACAGTTGCAAGCCGCCGATGGCGAGTACCGACGCCTCCAGGCGCAGGTCGACTCGAAGATCACGCTTGCATACATCGTCGCCCAGATCCAGGCACAGCGGGCAGCCCAGCTCGCGCCGAAGCCGAACGCGCGAGTCGGGACCGCGGCGGTATTCGACTCGAGCAAGATCCCGGCGCCGACGGGCAACCGCAGCGCGATCGTCGCCTACGCGCAGGCGCAGCTCGGCAAGCCGTACTGCTACGCGGGTGTCGGGCCGACGTGCTACGACTGCTCGGGCCTCGTGATGATGGCGTACGCGCAGATCGGTATCAGCCTTCCGCACGGTGCCGACGCGCAGTACGCCAACTACCCCAAGGTGCCGATGAGCCAGCTGCAACCGGGCGACATCGTGTGGCTTCCCGGTCACAGCGGCATCTACGTGGGCGGCGGCGCGGCGATCCACGCACCGCACACCGGCGACGTCGTTCGGTACATCGGCGTCGGCTACTTCCAGGGAGCGTCCCGCCCCGGCTGATCCTTCGATGCGTGCGCTGAACACACTCTTTGTGTTCCATGCACGCATCGGTAGTCTCGGGACATGACGAGCGTCGCGGAGCAGCCGCTGCGGCTTACGCGTTTCTCGCACGGCGCGGGCTGCGGGTGCAAGCTCTCCCCCGCTGATCTCCGCACTGTGCTCGGGCTCGTGCGCGACGTCGGCGGCGCCGACGATCCCAATTTGCTCGTCGGGTTCGCGACCGCCGACGACGCCGCGGTGTACCGGCTCCGCGACGACCTCGCAATCGTGGTCACGACCGACTTCTTCACGCCGATCGTCGACGACCCGTACGACTGGGGACGAATCGCCGCGACCAACGCGCTCTCCGACGTGTACGCGATGGGCGGCGCGCCGGTGCTGGCGCTCAACCTCGTGGCGTGGCCGCGTGAAGGGCTGCCCTTCGAGCTGCTGGCGCAGGTGCTCGACGGCGGCGCGGCAGTGACCCGGGAGGCGGGCGCGCTGATCGCCGGTGGGCACTCGATCGACGACGCCGAGCCCAAGTACGGGCTGGCGGTGGTCGGTACCGTGCATCCCGACCGTGTGCTCACGAACGCCGGCGCTCAGGCCGGCGACGCGCTGGTGCTCACCAAGCCGATCGGGCTCGGGGTGATCGCGACGGCGCTGAAACGTGACGCCGCGACGGCGACCCACCTCGCCGACGCCGTCGCCGTCATGACGACGCTGAACGCCGGCGCACGGGACGCAGCGCTGGAGCTCGGCGACGCGGTCCACGCCGCGACCGACGTCACCGGCTTCGGGCTGCTCGGTCACCTCCGCGAGGTCCTGCTGGCCTCGGGCATCGCGGCCGAGATCGACGCTGACGCGGTGCCCGTGATCGCCGGAACGGGCGAGCTGCTCGCGGCCGGCATGGTCGCGGGAGGCACGCAGCGCAACCACGCATTCGTCACCGACAGCGTCGACTGGGGCGATCGGCCGGTCGACGATCAGTTGCTGCTCGCCGACGCGCAGACCTCAGGCGGCCTGCTGATTGCGGTCGCGCCGGAGCGCGCCGACGACCTGCGGGCCGCGCTCGAACGCCGGGCGACGCCGGCCGCGGCCGTCATCGGCCACACCGTCGAGGGACCGCCTGGCTACATCGCGGTCGAATAGGCAAGCCAGTTACGGGATGACGAGCATGCCGAGCTCGGCCTCGAGCTGCTGGCGCGGCTTGGCACCGAGCGCGGCACGTTCGAGCTTTCCATTCCGGAACAGCCCGATCATCGGGATGCTCTGAACGCCGTACGTCTGCGCGAGCGCCGGCTCCTCATCGATGTTCACCTTGACGACCTTGTACGAACCCTGACGCATCGCCGCGATCTGCTCGACGACCGGTGACACCATGCGGCACGGCTGACACCACGGCGCCCAGAAGTCGACGATGACCGGCAGCTCGCTGGCGAGCACCTCACGATCCCACACCGATGTCGTCACCGGCTTGACGAGCGGTTCGGGAGCACGTTCCGGCAGCGGCGCGGACGGCTTCTCGCCCGCTTGAATCCGTAGCAGCCACTCGTGCGCGTCCTGCAGGCTCTCCATCGCCACCTGATGGCCCATCGGGTACTCGTGATAGGTGACCGGCACGCCGCGCGCGATCAGTGTCTCCGCAAGCGCGCGCCCCTGCTCGACCGGGACCATCGGGTCCTCGGTACCGTGCTCCACGAGCGTCGGAATGTCGCGCGCCGCGTCCCAGTCGATCTCGATGTCGCCGATCGCGTCGCCGTCGAGGCCGGGAACCATCGTGCTCATCGCGAGCACGGCCGCCGGATGGGGTTTGTCCTGGCGGGCCAGTGCGAGCGTGAGCGCCAGACCGCCGCCCTGTGAGAAGCCCCCCACCACGGCCGCGGCGCGCTCGGCGTTAAACTCCTTGCACGCCTGGTCGAGAAGCGCGTCGACTTCCGCGACCGCTTCGGTAAGTCGCGGCCGCAGCGGCGCATCCTGACCGGGCTCGCCGGGTGGTCCTCCAAAACTCACCTCGTACCACGCGAACCCCGGCGGTGCCGCGACCGGACCTCGCGGCAACACGACGTGGAATCGGCCTTCGGGATCGAGGTACGGCACGAGCGCGCCGAGGTCACGCTCGTCGGCCCCGTAGCCGTGGAGCAGCACGAGTACCCGCTCCGCGGTCGGCGGACCGATGACGGTGTGAATGAGGCTCATCGCGGTGCCTGATCCTTCCTCATTGCGTAGTCCGAAGGCGCACGTTCACGCGCCGAGATCAGAACAACTGAGAACAGTCAGAACAACTCAGAACAGGAAGTTCATTTCCTCGACCACGCGCCGGCCGAGCTGGGCGTCGCCATGAAAGTGCACTGCGCCCGATGCGATCGTCGCCGCCGGATCGAGCCGTCCGCAGGCGAGGCGAGCGAAGGTCTCGCCGTCGAGGAGGATCTGGACCGTGGGATCCGCCGGCGCTCGATCGAGGGCGCGAGCGCGGCCGCCCGCCACCGCGAGCGCGGTGGTTCCTGCCAGCGGAGCGGTGCGCGAGAACACCACCGTCGTACCGTCCGGCGGCGCCACCTTCTTGCCCACCACAAAGGGCATCGCGCCGACCAGGCGCTCGAGCGCGACCTCCGCGACCGGGCCTTGCAGATCGCCGGGCCGGCCGACGGCGCGTCGCATGTCCTGCTCGTGTACCCACGAATCGAACACGCGGAACGGGAGCAGATCGCGCACCGTGCCGGGGCCGACGGGCGTCCACGACGCGGCACCGAAGTCGTCGGCGGTGAAGGTCCGGAGTTGCGTCAGGCGGTCCGCCGTGACTTCGAGAAACTCCGCCAGCGCTTCGGGGCCCGCCCAGGAGCGGCGGGAGTCGACGAATCGCTCGTTGGCGCGGCCGACGTCGTTTTTCACGTGCTCGGGATAGGCCGCGAGCTCGTACTCCGGCGCGGGACGTCCCAGCAACATCCACTCGATGCCGGTGATGTGAACCAGGTGATCCTGAACGCTCCACCCCGGGCACTCGGTCGGAAGGCGCCACTCCTCCTCGTCGAGCACGTCGGCCAGTGCCGCCATCGACGCCCAGACCTGCTCGAGCTGGCCGACGAGCTCTTCGTCGCTTGCCATCAATCCTCCCGACTCAACCCAGCGCGCGCGATCGGTTGATGCTCACGCTCACGATCCGATGGTCGACATCCTTCTCGATGATGACATCCGCGTGCGCACCGCTCGGCGCGATGTATTCACGGAGGTTCGGCAGGTTGATGCTGTGCCAGGTCGTCCGGGCGATGGCGTCGGTCTCGTCGTCGGCCATCGCCGCGAACTCTCGGTAAAAAGAGTAAGAGGATGCGTCGCGGCGAGCAGCTTCGACGAGCGCGTGGAACCGGGCCCGGTACCAAGCCTCGATCGTGTGCTCGTCCGCACGCACGTACACCGTGACGTCACACACCGACCCGACCGCGGTGAGCACGACCACGCCCTCGATGAGCAGGACCTTCGGCTGCCGTATTACCTGAACCTCGTCGGTGAGCACGTCGTACGTCGCATGCGAATAGCGCGGGGCGACAACTTCGGGGGCACCGCTGTGAACCGCGTGCACGAACGCGAGCAGCCGCTCGACGTCATACGACTCCGGAAACCCCTTGCGCGATTCGAGACCGCGCGCCGCGAGTACGGCGTTCGGGAACAGGAAGCCGTCGGCGTTCACGACGTCGGACGACAGGTCCGTCAGGTGATTAGAGAGTGCGGCGGCGATGGTCGACTTGCCGACCGCGACCCCGCCTCCGATCCCGACGACAACGGGATGAGGCGCGCGGGCCGCGACCGATCGGAGGTACGCGACGAGCTCGGCCAGTGGATCCGTCACGGATCCGGTGACGAGCCCGCTCCTTGGCGCATGTGCCCGCCGAGGTCACCGAACAGGTCGGGATGGATGAGCCGATCGACGAAGCGCCACTGTCCGTCGACGCGCTCGAAGCGATCGTGGTAGCGCCCCGCGAGGATCGCCACGAGCGGACCGTCGGGCGCGGCTTGGAGAACCGTGAAGTAGCAGCGCGACGTCGCGGTGTCGCCGGCGAGCTCGACCGTGAGGTTCGAGATCACGTGCTTCGTTCGAGGGGTGCCGTCCTCGTAGCGCGTGATGTCGTCGAAGACCCGCCGCACCTCCGCGGTACCGCGCAACCGCTCGGTCCGCTCCGCCGCGCCGAACGTCGAATGTTCGAACAACCGCGCGAGCCCGTCGAACTCGCCGGCGTCGAGGAGCTCGGCGTAGGCGTGCACGAGCGCGGTGATGGCGGCGCGGTCTTCGTCCATTGGTGAGTCCGGGTCTGAGTCTGCGCACGCACCGCCGCGTCCCGCAAACTACCGTCGAGCGTCTATGGGACTCCGGGCCGTGATCTTCGACATCGGGGGCGTCGTGACGGCGTCGCCCATGGCGGGATTCCGCGAATACGAGGCACGGGCCGGCCTCCCCGATCGGTTCGTCTCCGAGGTGATCGTCGCCGGCGAGGACGACAGCGCGTGGTCGCGCCTCGAACGAGGCGAGCTCTCGTGGGCCGAGTTCTGTGAACGGTTCGAAGCCGAGTGTGCCGAGCGGGGCGAAACGGTCGACGCGCGCGGGCTGTTCGCGGCGATGCGCAGCGGCACGGACGAACCCGGGCCGCGTCCGGCGATGGTCACCGCGATCCGGCGCATCCGAGCGCGCGGCCTGCGCACCGCCGCGCTCACCAACAACTTCCGGCTCGATGACCCCACTGTCGAGCCCGGCACGGTCACGCGAGGCGCGTTGGCGTACGAGGAGTTCGACCTCGTGGTCGAGTCATCCGTCGAAGGACTCCGCAAGCCGGATCCCCGGATCTACCTGCTCGTGTGCGAGCGGCTCGAGGTCGAACCACACGAAGCCGCGTTCCTCGACGACCTCGGCGTCAACCTCAAGGCGGCGCGAGCGCTCGGCATGACCACGATCAAGGTCGACGATCCAGCCGTCGCCCTCGCCGAGCTCGAAGCGGTGCTCGGCTTCGCGCTCACCTGACGGTGCCCGTCCCTATCCTTGACCGCGCGCCCCCGTATCCCAATCGGCAGAGGAGAGCCTCTTAAAAAGGCTTCAGTGTGGGTTCGAGACCCACCGGGGGCACGGGTGACTCTTTCGCGCTGGTGATGTCACTCGCCCTCGAGGATGTACCGAGGTCCCGGTCCGCGCTGGGCCGCCTGGTCGTCAGCGTTCAACAACTGGCACGCGCGCAGCGACAGGCAGCCACAGCCGATGCAGCCGGCGAGGCGATCCCGAAGGCGCTCCAGCATGGCGATCTGTGCGTCGAGGCGCGGCCGCCACGATGCCGAGAGCCGGGCCCAGTCTCGCTGGGTCGGCGTGCGGTTCTCCGGCAACGACCCGAGCGCCGTCCGGATCTCGTCGAGGCTCAGGCCCACCTGCTGTGCCGCGCGGATGAACGAGACCCGGCGGATGGTGTCGCGCGAATAGCGACGCTGGCCGCCCTCGGACCGGTGCGCATGGATCAGGCCCTCGTCTTCGTAAAAGCGCAGGGCCGACGGGGCGACCCCCGTGCGCTCGCTCATCGCGCCGATCGTCAGCAGCTCGGTGTTCACGTCCTCGAGCGTACCGAGAAAATCCTTGACTTCAAGTGAACTTCAACTCATACGATGGGCGGGTTACTCGAGGAGACAGGAGTTCCCATGAGCGCGGGCGGCACCGCCGGTACACCGATCACGGCAAGTGAAGCAATCACGGCAGAGGTCGCTTCGTGGCCCGGCGTCGAAGTCGACGACGGCGAGAGGGGCGAGCTGGCCTTCAAACTCGGCCCCCGCGAGCTCGGGCACCTTCACGGCGACCACGCCGCGCACTTCAGCTTTCCGAAGAGCGTGTGGCACGAGCTGCGCGCCCAAGGGCGCATCGTGCACCATCCGGTCTTCCCCGAGAAGGCGGGTCCGGCGGCGCGCCGGATCGACAACGATGACGACGTCCGTGACGTGATCGCCCTGCTGCGGCTCAACTACGACCGCATCGTCGCGAACCGGGGCGCGCCCGCCGCGTAGCCACTTGGAGTCGTCGCTACATGAAGTTGCGGGTGTGAAGCCGCGACAGCTCTTCGGCTTCGCGGGGCTCGAAGCCGAGCCGAGTCAAGCGGCGTCTGCGGCCTTCGTCCATGTCGGCCTGCAGTTGTTGCACCCGGGCAAAGCCCTCCTCGATTGCCGCCGGCGTCCACGAGCCCGCGGCGGGCACGACCAAGGCGTCGAACACCTGCTGGTTGAGTCCCGACGTGTCCTTGAGCGAGTCATGCCGGCGCTCGATCGCGCCGCGCAATCGCCCGAGGAGCGCGGGGTCGGCGCGCGCGTGCTCCTCGAGGTGGGCGACCCCGAAGGCCACGTGGCGCGCCTCGTCCTGCAGCGCGAGGTGCGCGACCCGCTCGGTCGCGGGATCGGGTGCATAGCGCTCGATGAACGACAGCAGGTTGAGGAAGCTGCCCTCACCGAGCACCGACAGCAGGAACGACGCCAATGCGAAGTCGGGCTCCTCGAGCAGCGTCTGCAGCGATGCCCGTCCACCCGCGCCCGAGATGCCGAGTGCGCGCCCGTGAAGGAGCGCCCGTCGGGTGAAGACTTCGACGTGGCGGGCCTCGTCTGCCACCTGGAGCGCGAGCAGCTGCACCACCTCACGGAAATACGGATGAATACGCGCCAAGAAGCGCGCCGGGACGACGAGCGCCGCCTGCTCGTTCTCCACCAGGTACGTCATCACCTGGACCACGACGTCCTCGATGTCGGAAGGCGGTGCCGGCGAGCCGGCCCAGTCGATGGCGGTCGCCGGATCCCACTGCCCCGCCGCGCCCTGCGCGTAGAGCCGGGGCGCAACGTCGGACCACACCACCGCGCGCTCGCCGAGGTCGAAACGCGGCCGCGGACCCCCCGACTCCACCAGCGCGCCGCGCGCGGCAAGCCCCCACTCCGGGTCGGGTTGGTCGACGAGCGCGGACGGGTCGGGCGCTCCGGCGCGCCGTGCCTGCGCCCATCGCTCGTCGCCCGCCGCCCCCTTGACGATCGTCGTGCCGTCGAGCTGGTGGCCTTGGGCTCGGCACCAACCCGCGAGGTGCACGGCGAGGTTCGGGTCCTTGCCCGTGACCTCCAGCCGCCCACCGACCGGCAACGACGCCAGCGCGCGCTCGATCAGCAGGTGAGCACCGCGATCGAGCCCGAGCCGCTCAAGGTCGATACTGCGCGGCGGTGACATCGCCTTCATCGCTATAGAAGTCCGTCTCGTCGACGGCGCGTGCGAGTGCCTCGTAACGGTCGACGCGTCCGGGAACCCACTGCTTGAGCCCCTCGAGGTCGAGCAACGGTCGCACCTCGGCGTCGGCGTACGACATCGAGCTCAGCAGCTCCCGGAAGCGCCGCACGGCAGGCGCATCGAGCTCGCCGACCGTCATGTTGCAGTGGTCGTACGGCGCGGTTTGCGCCACGACGCGGGTCGCGCCGGCCGGCACCGTTCCCTCGTTGGAGAACACGAGGTGGTTGGCGTCGATCATGCAGGCGGCGTCGACCTCGCCGGCCATCAAGGCCCGGGCGGCAGCGCGCTCTCCCCCGACGTGATCGCCGTGCAACCCGACCCCGATGTCGTAGCGGTGCACGGCCAAGTCGTCGCCCGGCATGAGTCCCGCGGCGCGCAACGTCGACAACGGCAGCAGCGTCGCTTGCGGCGAGTCGACCGCTCCCGTCCCGACACGCTTGCCCCGCAACGCACCGACGTCGTCGATCCCCGAATCCGCGCGCACGACGACCACCGACGTGAGGTCGCGGTCACTGTCCCGCATCACCAGCGCTTCGGCACCACTCCCCCGCGCCCGCGCGAGCCGCTCGCACCGTATCCACGCCAGCGGTGAGTTCCACGCGGCGTCGATCCGGCCCGCCACCAGATCCTCGACTTGACGCTCGTAGTTGGAATACAAGACGAAGTCGAAGTCGAGCTCGTGGTCGCGCAGCCAGCGCCGCAACCCTTCCCAGATCGTCACGACCTTCGGGTCGTACGCCACTGCGCCCATCACCAACGCCTCCTGCGTCACGCCGGTGCCTCCTCGAGCAGGGGCAGCCCGCACGTCGCCCGCCCGATGAAGTCGAGGAGCGCGTCGGTCGTCGGCGCCATCACCCGGGCAGCCCGCGAGTCGCGGAACCGGCGTTCGATCCCGAGCTCCTTGCGGAACGCGGCGCCACCGCACACACGCATCGCGGCATCGGTGACGTCGACGGCCGCTTCGCCGGCGGCGGCCTTGACCTCGAGCACGCGTAGCTGAGCGTCTTGGCGCTCCAACGCGAGCGCGGCCAAGGTGTCGCTCAACAACGCGTCGGCGCGGTCGGTGTCGACGCACATCCGCGCGAACGCACTGCGGATCAAGGGCTGCTGCGCCAACGACTGATCGAGATGCTCGAGCCGCGTCTCGATGAGGTGCGCTCGCGTCTCGGCGACGGCCGCCTGCATGAGCCCGACGCTGGCGGCGGCATTGAGCACGAGGAACCAGGGCAGCGCCACGGCCAGGGCAATGTCGAGGCCGGCGCCGTCGTCGCCCAGCCGAGCGTCCTTCGGGACGCGGACCCCAGTCGCGCTCATCGGGCTCGACGCGTTGCCGCGCAGCCCGAGACCATCGAACAACGCCGTGACGCGCAGCCCCGCGGCATCCTTCGGCACCAGCCAGAGCGTCATAGGGCCATCGGCCGACAGCGGACGGCTCGACCACACATAGCTGTCGGCCTCGCCCGCCGCCGTGACCCAGCTCTTCTCGGCCCTGAGCACGACCTCGCCGTCCTCGGCCTGCGCCGTGCTCAACGGCGCCCAGAAATGGCTCCGACTACCCGCCTCGGAGAACGCCAACGTGGTCAGGTGACGGCCGCTCGCGATCGCCTCCCGGGTCTCCGTGGGACCGTGCGCCTCGATCACCGCGGTCGCGGCGTAGTGCATCATCAGCACCATCGCAGTCGAGCCGCAGGCTTGCGCCAGCTGCCGTACGACGTCGGTCGCCGCGACCATGCCCTCACCGCCGCCACCCATCGCGCGCGACGAGATCAAGCCGAGGATGCCGGCCTGCCCCAGCGCTTCGATCGCCGCGCGCGGGAATGTTCCGTCGCGATCGACCGATACCGCCCGTGGCGCCACTACGTCGCGAATCACGCGCGCGAGCGCGTCGTGATGATCCATGACTCCTCCAACGATCCGTAGTCGAGTACTGGCTACGGCCGCCGCACGGCGACGAGGCGACGGCCGCGATCGCCCGACCGGGCGAGATGGGCCTGCGCTCAGCGACGCGCCATCCGCGACCACCTCCTCTCGCGCTCGCGTGACTCGGAGTGGCGTCACCCTAGGAGATCGACGATCACTTCGAAAATGGGCAGTGCCGTCCAACGACGTGTGCGCGCCCACGTTCATGGTGCGGGTCCAGCGCGGGCGTCGACGAGGTCGGCGAGTTCGTGGAGTTGGTCGCGGCGGATCAGTTTGAGGCCGTCGGGTTGGTTGGGGTTGCCGAGGAGGAGGTAGGGGCCGTCGGGGGCGAGTTTGGCGTGGTGGTCGGTGCCGCCGCCGGCACAGACGGCGGCGAGGTTGGCCTGGTCGTCGGTGCCGCCCCAGCTGCGGGGCACGAGGTGGTGGATCTGGAGGCCGGTGCGGCGGTCACAGCCGGGCCAGCGGCAGTGCCCGTCGCGGGTCAGCACCGACCGGGTGATCTTGGGTGAGAGCGCGCTGCGGGTCCGGCCGTTGGCGACCGGGACACCGTCGTGGTCGACCAGGACCGGTTCGATGGTCGCGCTGGCGCGGAGTTTTTCGACCATGTCGTCGGGCAACGGGATGCCCGTGCCGCCCAGGGTGGCGGGACCGTGCGGAGGCACTTGGACAATCAGATGCGGCCGCGGGCAGGCGACCGCGTCGACGTCCGCGTAGCTGCGGCACAAGTCCACCAACGCATCCGCTGCGCGATGGGCCCTCGAGTCCCAGGGTTGACCCTTCGGCGGGCACATGCGGTCAATCAGGCGGGCGAGCAGCAATATCCCCCGGCGCGATCCCGAACGAATCAGGCAGATCGGGCGCGCTTCTTCGCACCTTGGTCGGACGATGGATGAGCGAGATCAGCGACAAGCCGCAGGTCATCACTGGCTCGCGGTTACAGAACGGTGCCGCTGCTACCGCGGGCGCCAAGCGGGAGGTGGCTGTTTGCGTCGCCGAGGATGATCCCAATGGTGCCCGTCTGAGAGTGGATCCCACGCATCCGGCTGTAACCAGGAGGGACTCGTTTCGACGATGTAGGAAGGACAATCGAGAGAGCGCGTTGGAAATGACCGAGAAACCGCCCGAGGACTCAACATGGGTGGTGCAGCCACCGGAGCCTAGACAGCTGCAGATCTACATCGCGGTGGGTGATGGGGTCGAACTCGACGAGGAGCAGCGAGCTGCCCTGGAAGCGTTGGTCCGCGCATTCGAAGAGCGCGACGTCGAGGGTTTTGCGTTCGGAGCTGACTGCCCGACGGTCTCAACAAGCTGCACGATCCGGCCATGCGCCAATCTCTGCAGCCCATACACGGTCACGTGTACGACGCTCCAATTGCCGAAGTTTGGGATGCTCTGAGCGGGACTGTCAATGACACAACCGTGCAGCCTGCTCCCCGCACCGAATGCCCAGTGAGGATGGAGCGCGCTCGCCAGGACTGGCCCGCCCACTGGGGCCGTCGGTGGCGGGTGCAGAGGTCGCCTCACATAGGGCGCTCGCTCCGCCGAGCTAGCCGCGTTGCGTAACTTCCAGTGTTGGGGTCAAGAGCGCGGTGCGAGTGGGATGCGTCCGTCGATCCCACGCCGGCGCCCGGTGCGGCGCCTGCGTCGCCCCCACCGTGCGCCGGCCTCCCGGCAGCGGCGGCTCGCGCCCATTCCGCCTGCGCCCGCTTTACCGCAACCATGGTGAGTCCCCATCGCCGCGAACACGACCAGGCCCGCATGCGTGGTGCTCCGATTCTCAGCTCGCCTGTCTTGCGGTCAATCCACGGCACGTGATCACGCACGGCGTTGGTCTTGGAGACGTACTTGGCGACATAGCCCGCGCTCTGGGGGCCCACCAGCTCCACGTCGCATTCGTGACCGAAGCCCCAGTCCATCGCGAGCGACCGCACCACTTGGCGCCGTCGTACAAGGTCAGCGTGGGCGCGCATAAGCACGTGGGTATGCATAAGGCCTCGGCGTTGTGCTTCGTTGCCGCGACCGAATTCGATCGCGCCGAAGATGCGACGCATGTCGGTCATGAACCACGAGAAATGCTGCGTCATCCCGGCATTCCACTCCGCGGGATTGACGCCCCCTTTCGGCGTACATCGACACTGCTCGCCGGTACGCGGGTTGTGATGGGCGCGGTTGCCTGGCGCGGTCAACGTCACCAGGTAGACGCGTTCGGGCATATCGTCGCGCCAACCCGACATGAAGACGCGTCGCACCCGCTTGCGGTGCATCTCTGAGCACGGGCCACAGCGCGCCCGCGAAGTCGCCTGACACGCGCCGACAACTTCGCTGTCGCAACGCTCGCAGTAGTACACGTTCGGTCGCCAGCAGCCTTCGCCGCTCTCGTCATATCGGCGCGCAAGCCGGGCGATCCACAGCCACGCGTGCGCACAGTCGCGACGAGGCTGCAGTGAGCCCCGACTCATGACGCCACCGCCCGCA
>Ga0066710_100003159_pt1 | contig 13855 bp, 11 predicted proteins | sample GraSoiAngelo_159_FD_79666 | JGI IMG/M metagenome (GOLD analysis project Ga0066710, IMG submission 79666) | Grasslands soil microbial communities from the Angelo Coastal Reserve, California, USA - 14_1009_16_40cm | ecosystem: Environmental > Terrestrial > Soil > Grasslands | place: USA...
AAAGCGGACGGCGACCGGGAGCGTGCCATCATTCAGAAGCTGAATGCGGAAGAGCAATCTCGTGCGGCTGGGGCGGGAGAGAAACCCAGCCAGGTACGCCAAGCTAAGAGTCAGCCTGATGCGTTCGACAAGGAACAGCCTCCGCAGACTCAAGCCGAGCTAGCTGCAGTGGCTCCTGCGCTTACCCCATCGGCGTCGAGTGCACAAGTCTCAGGCGAGAAGGGGGCCGCTGAAGCGCAAAGCAAGACATTCGACGATGTGGCGAAGCGCGCACACCAGGCGCGTGAGGCCGAACGGACCGCTGAGGCGATCGAACTTTATCAAGCAGCTCTAAAGATCCGACCGTCATGGAAGGAAGGATGGTGGTACCTGGGCCTGGTGCAGTATGCCGCTGATCTCTACGCCGACGCACGTGATGCCTTTCGCCGCCAAGTCGCGCTCGATCCTGAGGCGGGCGGCGCAGCCTGGGCTTTGCTGGGCCTGTGCGAATTTCAAACCCGGGAATACGAGCGGGCCCTCGAGCATCTTCAGCGGGGCCAACGTCTTGGCCTGGGTGGCGACAAGGAACTGTCTCGAGTCGTGCGCTACCGGACAGCTCTTCTCCTGACCCGGATCGAGCAATTCGAAGCAGCCACCCAAATGCTCAACCCATGGGCGGTCGAGAGCGGCGACCACCCGACGCTCGTGGAGGCGCTTGGGCTCAGCACACTTGGTTTACCCTACCTGCCCACGGAGCTTCCGTCAGACAAACGTGAACTCGTCCTCACGGCTGGGAGAGCAGCCGTCTATGGGGCAACTCACCGGTTGGACGACGCTGAACGGGAGTTCAAAGAACTCCTCGCGCGCTACCCCAAGTCGCCTGGAGTCCACTATAGCTACGGTGTCTTCCTGCTCCGTGAGAATCCAGATGCGGCTCTCGAAGAGTTCAAACGCGAGTTGGAGATCGCGCCTTCGAGTGATCGAGCGCTGTTACAGATTTCCTTCGAGTATATCAATCGAAACATGCACGCGGCGGGATTGCCCTTCGCAGAAAAAGCAGTTCGCCTCAGGCCGAAGGAGTTTGCCGCTCGCAACGCACTTGGTCGGATCCTGCTGGAAACTGGTGACGTCAAGGGGGCAGTAAGGGAGTTAGAAGAGGGAGTTCGATTAGCTCCGGACAGTCCCGAAATGCGATACGTGCTGGCGCGCGCTTATACCCGAGATGGTCGCAAGGACGATGCCGCACGCGAAAACTCCGAATTTCTCAGACTCGACAAACTCCGGCAAGAACTAAAGGGAGAACCGCTCGGTTTGCCGGCGGAAGCATCTGATCGACAGCGTGGCACGTTGGGGGCGGGAAACGGCCCCGGCAAATAAACCGGAGCACCAGAGCATGCCATGGCGCTTCTTAATGGACCGTTGAGACCTGCGCTGGAATTGACGGGGCATCCGGCGTGCGAACGTTAGTGTCGGAGATTTCTGACAAGATGGTCAATGGCCGCTGTTGATTATCGACCTGGCTGAAAGGCAGGAACACACTGGGACCGCTTATCAACGCAGGCTTCCTCACTATGGTTTGCGACAAATTTGTGGGTAACGACAGAAGCAATGAGCCTCGTAGAGGCGAAATATTTATAGGTCACAGGCCCAAAAAATGTACAGAGCTCCGTAGGAGCGTCATGACGCCCCTCTGGGGCTTGGAGCTACTGGAGGATAGGCGTCTTTCTACAAAGATCCCGCCTCTACGAGGCTCCATTCGCGTCCAGCGGCACCGGCTTGCAGTCAGGAAATAACCCACAAATTTGCTACACACCCCTTCCTCACCATCAATTAGCTTCACTAATATGCGTTCTGCGTTATTCTTGGTGGTTCTATTTCCGCTTACCCTCTCTTCCTCCGACACAGTGACTTTCCGCGAATCGAATCCGCAGCAGACCGGTGTCACTTGGGTGCATGAGAATGCGCTGTCCGAGAGCCGATACTTGCCAGAAACCGAGCCCCCAGGCGTCGGCATCTTCGACTATAACAACGACGGCTGGATGGATTTGCTCTTGGTTAGCACGGGGGAATCCGTGTTTTTCAAACCGCCAAAGACCCTCCATCACGCTCTCTACCGCAACAATGGTGACGGCACGTTCACGGATGTCACTGAGAAAGCGGGCATAAAGGCTAATCTATTCGGTATGGGTGTAGCGATTGGCGACTACAACGGAGACGGCTACCAAGACATTTTCATTAGCGGGTACGAAAAATGCGTGCTGTATCGCAACAATGGCAACGACACCTTTACCGACGTTACCTCGACGAGTGGTATCGATCCGCCCGGGTGGTCAACCGCTGCGGTCTGGTACGACTACAACAATGATGGGAAGTTGGACTTGTATGTGGCACAGTTCGTCGATTACTCGAATCTGAGGACCTGTGGGGCTGCCGAGTCATACGGTGGCAAGTTGGAGGGTGGGTCCGCCCAACAGCATTTCTACTGTGCTCCAAAGATCTTTCACCCGACGCCTTCCCATTTATATCGCAATGACGGCGACGGGAAGTTTACCGATGTCAGCAAGCAGGTGGGGCTCCTAGGCCACTTAGGAAAAGGGTTCGGGGTTGTCGTAACGGACATCAATGACGACGGTTATATGGACGTGTACCAAGCCAATGACATGGTGGCAGATTTCCTCTTTCTTAACCACCAGGGAAAGCAGTTCGAGGAGATTGGACTTCCAGCGGGAGTTGGCTACAGTCTGAATGGCCAGGCAAGATCGGGCATGGGAGTGGATGCGGCGGACTTTAACGGCGATGGGCGTCAGGATCTCTTCGTTGCCAACATTGATCACGAATTCTTTTCCCTTTATGCGAACAATGGAGATCTAACGTTCGACGACCGCAATTGGGAAACGGATGTTGCCAAATCAACGCGCATGTTAAGCGGTTGGGGTTTGAGCTTTCTTGACTATGACAATGATGGGCGTATCGACCTCATCCTGGCGAACGGGCACCCGGATGACATGATTGATATGCGCAGCCGCGGCGTTAGCTACCGGCAGCCGATGGTGTTGTTCCACAACGAAGGCAATGGAATGATGAAGGACGTGAGCGATGTGACCGGGGAGGTTTTCAAGAAGCGGGTTTCTGGACGCGGCCTGGCCGTGGGAGATCTCAACAACGACGGCTATCCTGACGTCTTGGTTGGAGTCAATGGTGGGTCACCACTCCTCCTTTACAACAATGCCGAAAGCAAAAATAACTGGGTTGGATTGAGGTTGGTGGGAACCACGGCTAATCCGTCAGCCACTGGCGCCGTCATCCGTTGGAGCATAGGGGGCCAAGTTCACACCCGGTTGAAACGGGGCGGGGGAAGTTTTATGTCCAGCCACGATCCACGTGAGGTGCTGGGTCTGGGAAAAGCGGATAAACTGGATTGGTTGGAGATCCGGTGGCCGTTGCCCAGCCGTCGGGTCGACCGCTTCACCTCGGTTCCCATCAATCAATACCTGAGCGTTATCGAAGGCAGTGAAACCCTGAGCCCCAACCGGGATCGGACGGGAGTCACAAACGGGGTTAAGGCCACGATAGCAGAATGAGTTTTGGCCTGCTCGGCGAGAAGTTGTACCCACGGAAACTGGAGAAGCCGGTCCGTTACAGACCTACCTCTGCCAGTCCTGCTTGTAAATCTCAAAGGATAACGACACGTTCGCAAAGGCCCTGGCACCTTCTGGTTTGGAAGCGAGCAGCCTTCCTCGGTGGGCTAAACTCTTGACTGTTGCAAGTTACTACTTGCTATGCGATAGTACGGCGAGTTTGTCGAGATCTGGGAACATAGCATGAAAAAAAAAGGCCTTATCACTCTGGTTCTAGCGCTGTATTTCCTGCATCAGGACTTCTGGTTCTGGCGCACGCCTCATCCCTTACTCTTAGGCTTTATCCCGATTGGACTTTCCTACCACGTCTGCTATTCGATTGCGGTGGCTCTGGCCATGGGGTTGTTCGTTAAATATGCCTGGCCTTCGCACCTAGAGGAGAAAGTCGGACGTAAGGAATCTTGGGAGGAGTAAATTCCTTGATTCCGGCTGTCATCGTTCTACTCTATCTGGCCACTGTCTTCTACATTGGCATATTTGCTTTCCGGAAATCTGCAAGCCATCAGGGAGCCGAGGATTACTTCCTGGCGAGTCGTTCCCTGGGCCCTTTTGTGTTTCTGCTGTCTCTATTTGGCACGAATATGACTGCTTTTACGATCCTGGGCTCATCGGGTCACGCGTTCACCAATGGCATCGTCACCTATGGCTTGATGGCGTCATCTTCTGCCTTGATCATTCCGCTGACACTGTTCCTGATCGGGACACGCCTCTGGGCCTTGGGGAAAAGGTACGGCTTTATCACGCCCGTGCAGCTTTTCCGTGACCGTTGGGAGTGTGGCCATATCGGAACAGTTATTTTCGCGGTACAAGCTGCTCTGCTGGTACCCTACATCATCATCGGGGTGATGGGTGGTGGAACGACGCTGAACACCATTAGTGGTGGATGGGTCCCTTACTGGTTCGGCGGCGCGTTGGTCGCCTTGGTGGTCATGAGTTATGTCTTCTTCGGGGGAATGCGAGGCACAGCCTGGGTGAACACGTTCCAAGCCGTGCTCTTCTTGTGCTTTGGAGCTGTCGCGTTTGCCATCATTGGAACCGGAATGGGCGGCTTCCGCCAGTCTGTAGAGTCTATGCTCTCCTCCTCAGACGGTGCCGCGCTTTTAACCCGTCAGCGCGTTTCTTTTCTCTTCTTCCTCAGCTACACCTTTATCCCACTCTCCTCCATCGCCTTTCCCCATATCTGCATCTTTTGTCTGACAGCGCGTCGAATAGGTCAATTCAAAAGGACTGTCATTCTTTACCCGATCCTTATCATGGTCATCTGGTTCCCCTGTGTTTTCCTCGGTGTGATGGGCAATCGCGCCAGCGATATTCCGCAAATTCAGGAAAAGTTGCAGGCAAGAGAAACGTTGATGAAACAGGGTGACAATTTGACGCCCCAGGAACGTCGCCAGCTTAGTGAAAAGGCTGGGGGTGATGATGTGATCTTGCTTCTACTGGAGCGATATGCTCCATTCTGGCTGACCGGCATGCTCGGCGCGGGCATCATGGCTGCGGTCATGGCGAGTGATTCCCAAATTCTCGCGCTTTCGACGATGTTTACAGAGGACGTCTTTGCGTACTACGGAGGGAAGGCACGTTTCGGCGATACCGCTCAGGTGCAAACAGGAAGAGTCTTCGTCATCGTGGTGACACTCTTCGCCTATCTGATCGCTCTTGAAGCGCCGGAAACCATCTTCTCGCTGGCGGTTCAGTATGCTTTTACAGGATATGCAGCGCTTTCTCCGCTGCTGGTGGCAGCCTTGTTCTGGAAGAGGAGCACCAAGTGGGGCGCATTGGCGTCGACTGTGTGGGTAGCGGTTGCAGTTGCGGGCATTGCCACTATCCAGTCCGCCATTCCGCCACCCGCTCCTGGACCGAAGGCCGAAACAGTCGTTTGGTCTCTGCTAGGATGGGAACTCTTCACGCGAACTCCAACCGGAACGGCTGTGCTCGGCCTGATGCCAGTCGTGCCTTTGACACTCATCTCAGCGCTCTTGATGGTAGCAGTATCCGGTTTGACCTCCAAGCCCAGTGATGCCACACTTGGGCGCTACTTCCCTGAGGAGAGGTCTGTAGCTGCCCGTTAGTGCACGATGAGTGTTCGGATCGCGACTTGAGGTGTGAATTGGAAGATTTTCGCGATTCGAGAGCCCCGCACAGGATGACCTTGAAGCCGGCCTACCTGATTTTCCTCGGGAAAATCACTTCTTGCCTGTATTGTATCCTACCGCACGAATCCCGTATCTTGTTCTTGGGCAGAGTATCGGTACCTCCGGCATACAGTCTCCTGTTTGTGGCATATTCTGGCGCCTAGCGGGAAGGAGATCTGTCAAGGATATTGGAAATTCGAAGGACTTGCGGATGTCGATCAAGCCTGCTCACGCGGGTCTTGAAGGCTCAGCGGGCCTCAAATCCACTTGCCAGAGCGAGGAGCGGTCTCAAGCAAAGTCTACCATTCGTTAAATGCTTTGTGGAGGTCATCTCGCAATGGCAGAAGCTCCTACAATCTTGGGAATGCAACAGCTCAGCCGAGTGGCAGGCGAACAAGGTCAATGCTATGAGGCTTATGTAGCAAAGGAAGAAGCTCGTGAAAAATACCTTCAAAACTTTTATCTTGCTGGCTGGTTTGACGGCTCTATTGTTAGCCGTTGGAACCGCCATCGGAGGCAAAAATGGCTTGATGTTAGCACTGGTTTTTGCAGGCGTCATGAACTTTGCTGGCTACTGGTTCAGTGACAAGATCGCTCTTTCCATGAACGGCGCCCAGGCTCTTTCAGAGAGCCATGCTCCAGATTTTTACCGGATGGTACGAGAGTTGTGCCTGCGAGCCAATGTGCCTCTACCGCGGCTCTATGTGATTTCCAGTCCAACGCCTAACGCCTTCGCCACCGGGCGCAATCAGGAGCATTCCGCCATCGCAGTTACGTCTGGGATTATGAATCTCTTGAGTCGGGATGAACTGGAAGGCGTCGTGGCTCACGAACTGGCCCACATTAAGAACCGGGATATTCTTATCAGTTCGGTAGCCGCCGTGATTGCCGGGGCCATTAGCCACCTGGCCTATATGGCACAATGGGCCATGATTTTTGGCGGGACGGCACGTGACCACGAGGATGAGGAGGGCAGCGGAGGGTTGCTGGGAGGCATTGCCATGATAATCGTTGGACCGATTGCGGCCATGCTCATCCAAATGGCTATTTCCAGGAGCCGGGAATATCAGGCAGACGTGGTGGGCGCTCAAATTTGCGGGAGGCCGCAATCCCTGGCCAACGCTCTTTTGAAGTTAGAGTATGGAAACAAACGTTTCCCGATGGTTGTCAACCCGGCCCAGGCCCAGATGTATATCGTCAATCCACTCACGGCCAGTGGAATTGCTCACCTGTTCAGTACTCATCCTCCCATCGCCGAACGTGTCAAACCACTGCAAGAGTTTAGCCTCCAACGGATGAGGTTTGACACATGAGCGCTTCGACTCGATCCCGGCCATAATCGCCATTACTTTGGACCCGAGCAAGGCAGGCCCAATGATGAAATGGTGCCAAGCGGCAGAAAGGAGCCCCAAAAGAATCGTCAGATTCTAGCTCTCATCCTGCCATTGGCTGAGGTATGAACTCGTCTTGCCTGAGATCAAGGCCTGCCACATGCTGGAGCGGAAATGCTGGAGGCCTGCCGATTCGGCGGAGGCTTTCCACGATCCGCTGAGGCTGCCCCCAATCACACCAGAGCACGTCTCTCAGTTCAATCACGGCGATCTGCTTGGGAATGCGCGCTAACAAATCCGAGGAGAAATCCCGTTGGGGGATCCCGGCATAAGCAGCCTGCAAAAATGTGCCTTGCTGCGAGGTTCCGATGGCCTCTCGGTAACGCTCAAACAACCTGATCATGTCTGGGAAGCAGTGCCTCCCTATCGCCCACAAGCTTTCCGCCCCGGCTGCCAGAATCAGTGTGCTCCAAAGATCTCCGGCTGCGATGGCGGCCCTGCACTTTTCCAAGTCTGGCTTTTCCAGAAAGGCCTCGACGGCTCGTACTCGGTTTCCGCCCATCCAACCCAGGTGCTGGCCTGGGTGAATCCAGCCATACTCCGTTTCAAGTCCATCCGGAGAAACTCCCAGGAGAAACAGCCACGACTTTAGCTGTTGTGACGCAAGAACCGTAGCCCGCACCATCTCTACAAATCGGGTCTCGGGATATACAAAATGGTCCGAGGGATAGATTACCACTGTAGCCTTCGGATCGCAGGCTCGGACGTGCGCAACTGCAAGAAAGATGGCGGCCGCCGTACCTCGGTTGGCTGGCTGCAGAATCACGCTTCCTGGTCGCCCTCTAAGCTGCGGCCAGGCTGCCCACCGATGGGACCGCGCAATCACCGTCACCTTGCACGCTGGTGCCGAGATCTGGTCCGCACGATCCAACGTATGCTGAAGCATGGACCTTGTCCCGACAAATGTGCAATACTGTTTGGGCTTATGATAGCCTAGCCACCGTTCGACCAAGTTCTTAAGCCGGTTACCTTCGCCGCCCGCCAGAATGATCGACCAGACATTGCTGCCGTCATTTATCCGATTCATCAACTCCCTCCTTAGCTACACCATCTGGTAAGCCATGTCTGGTGGCTGCAACGTCCAGATGGAATCCGCGAAACGCCCAGCCGCTCGGGACGAATGGCACGAAAGGCATGATCGCGCCTCGGGAAGGAGTCGCAGTTCGGCGCCCCCACTACTTCAGCAGCCGGTTGGCTGCGAGACGCAATCCGAGGCAACAGGACGCCGAGCCGAAACCGTGTCGCGTTGGGAACTACCGCGGCACTAAGCCGGCTCCTGCCTTGAAACGATTGTCACCGTCTCGCGCAGTCCTCTGTCGCTTGGGCGGTGGAATCCCCTTCTTTTTGACTTTGACAATTAATACAAAGTTTTACCCAGGCAAGAGCTTTTAAACGTTTCTCATTGATAGGTTCCTGGCATTCTTCACATAATCCATAGACCTCGGTTTGTATTCTTTCCAAGGCTTCTTCTACCATTTCCAGGGTTTTCCTCTCACGCTCACAAAGAGAAAGGAATTGATCTTTAAGAAGCGACTGAACACAAAGGTCATAAATATCCCCTTCGGAATCCTCTGAATAAATCGTCGCCTGAATGGGCCATTTCTGAACCTTCGAGTAGAGCTCTTTTCGCTTATTGATCAGAATCTGTTTGTAGAGTTCCTGTTTGTCTTTATTCATGGAGGCTCCTCGGGGTACGCCGCTGACGCCAGGACACGAACGCTCTCGCCTGAGTGAGTGGACCTATGAACCTAAAAACGGGAGTTAGCCACAGAGGCACCGAGGCCACAAAGGCGGCAGATAAGGAGCGACATCTTCAAAAGGTCTGAAAAATTGTTACCCTCGGGGTGAAGATAAAGCATCTGAAAAGTCGCCCTCTTTTCCACTGGCTCTGTGCTCTTCGTGACTCCGTGGTAATTCCAACTGCCGGATTTAGGATGAAAGCCTCCGTTTAGCGTTGTCACGCGCCTCCTGCGACCCCACCATGGTCTCCGCCCACCCTTGGCTTACAGGGAACAGGATACGGGTGGTGGTAGTGGGTCACAATACAGGCAAGAGGGGATTTCTTAGCAAAAAGTCGGGTATGCCGACCCGATCGAAATACCTGTTGTGGCTTGAAGAAAATCTGGTGCCTTCGTCGCTAGCAAAAAGCGAATTCGGCCTCAGTGGACCATCAAAAGACCTGGGGTCCCAGGGTGAACAGCTCCGCAGTCTTACGGACAGATCGTCAGGCATAAAGTCCTGGTGGAAGCTGAAAGTTCTTAGGAGGTCAGGAAATGATCTTCTTACGGACGGCGTAGAGTACCAGTTCCGCCGTTTTGTGCAGGTCGAGCTTCTGCATGATGTTGGTGCGGTAGGTCTCGACCGTGTAAGGGCTCAAATTCAACAGCGCCGCGACTTCCTTGTTGGTTTTTCCCTCAGCCAGCAATTGCAAGATCTCTTTTTCGCGTTCGGTCAGCAAATCGTAGGAGTCCTCAAGCCCCTTTTGTTGTAACTGTCGCAGGTAATCTTCCAGCAGAGTTTTGGCAATGCCAGGGCTGAAGAAGGGTCTCTTGGTAGCGACGGCTTGAACAGCGCGCACCAGATCGGCGTCTGCAGAATCCTTGAGAAGGTATCCCTTGGCGCCGGCAGTGAGCGTTCGCATCAGATAGCCTTCATCAGAATGCATGCTCAATATAATGATGCCCACTTCGGGGTTGCGCTTCACAATCTGAGCCGTGGCCTCAATGCCGTTCAGTTGGGGCATGGCAATATCCATAATGATCACGTCGGGGCGAAGTTGCTCCGCCATCTTAACGGCTTCTCTTCCGTTTCCAGCTTCTCCAACGACCTCCATCTCGGACTGGCGTTCCAACAAGAAACGAAGCCCTTTTCGGACGATGCCATGATCATCGGCTAGCATGATGCGAATCTTGCTCACTAGCTCACCTCCTGCTACAGAGGGATATCGACCTGCAGCAGCGTGCCTGTTTGCGGTTGGGAAAAGATCACCACCTTGCCTCCCAGTTCTCCCACTCGCTCTTCCATTCCGATCATGCCCAGCCCTTTTCCGGAGGGCTTCTGGGGCACGAACCCTACGCCGTCGTCCTGAACCGTCAACGAAAGCCAATTCTGGTCGCCACGCAACGTGATGCGAATGCTTTTGGCCTTGGCGTGACGGGCACAATTCGTCAAGGCCTCCTGAACGACCCGGTAGATGCAAGTTCGATGAAGGTCCGAAAGGTGATCGAGATTACCATCGGTCTTGGTAGTGACCGGAACACCGCTGCGTCGAGAGAACTCACGCGCTTGCCATTCCAGTGTAGGCGCCAGGCCAAGATCGTCCAGCATGGAGGGGCGCAATCCCATGGCCAAGTCTCGTACCACGTAGAGCACCTGTCCGGCCAGCTGCTTCGCTTCCTCTAGGTGTTGTTGGAAGCGTTCTCCATCTGCTGCTCGCAGTTGCTCGAGGGTGCCAAGCTCCATGCGCATTGCCGTCAGCATCTGACCCACTTCATCATGGAGTTCTCGCGAGATGGCCTTGCGCTCGTCCTCCTGGGCCCGGACCAACTGCTGCGAGAGGCGTCGCAGTTCCTGCTCGTGGCCTTCGGCCTGTTTTCGCTGTTCCTCGGCATGTTGCTCCAGACGGGAGATGCGAAAGATGCTGCCGACCGCCACCAATAGACCAAGTGACAAGGCGACGGCACCCATTTTTACGAGGTAACCGCGGAACTCTTGCCGGCTTTGGTAAGTCTTTTGCTGCTCCATCTTGAAATTAGCTTCATTGAGGTCTCGAGTCTCGCGGGCCATCGATAAAACCGCGCTTTTGCGAGCCAGAACCTGCTGCTCTAAAAAGGGGGAACTTAGCGCACGTTTCTGTGAAGAAGTCCATTCAAAGACCGGCTCTAGAGTACTCCAATAGGTATCTACTTCTGACCGAAGACGCTTCAGTATGCCTGCTTCTTCCGGGCTGTTTTGTCGCTCGAGCTGGCTGAGATGTTTTGCGATGGATGAGCGGAGTTCCAACACTTGTTGGCGATAAGATGCGTCAGCGAGCAGAGAGGTCACCAGTAAGAAATCACGCATGCGAATGGCGGAAAGATAGACGTCGGACTGAATCTCATTCAGAGCCTGTTCAGTACTCTGGAATGCCTTATGCATCGAGAAGGTTTCTACGTAAATCTGCTCAGCCCTTCGCACCGCCCCCAGAGCCAAAAGGCCAATCAATATCAACAAACTTCCGAAGCCGGCGGTCAAGATGGGCCAGGTACGGGTTCTCATAGCGCCCCCTCGCGGGCTACCCTCGTTCAAGGTTACACCGCCCTTCTCTGATTTGCTCACCTTTTGCTTATACCTCCAATTCCATCGAAAGCAAGGTGAATCCTCAAGCCAGAACGGACCGCCATTCGTGCCTCTGCGCCGGTTCTGATCAGATGTCAATCCATCCGTCTTCACGAGCGAGGGCGCTACCTCGATTAATAACGCAAAATCATGGCGACGTGTTGATGGACCTCCAGCGTGCCTTTGTCCACAAAGACGACCTGACCCCCTTTGGACATTACCATCTCGATGAGTGCGTCCACTGCATCATCGATCACGCCCGGCGCTGAAGAATCATCCGCCGGCACCAAACGCAGGCCGCTGGCATCCAGTCGAGCAGGGTAATAGAAATCCTCTTCCACCAGCAAGGTAGCACCTCGACCTTCCTTCGCCATAGGCCACGCTTCGCCTATGCCGGAAGCAGACCGTTGAGCGCCAAGGGCCACCTCTAACTCTTTGAGCACCTCCTGCCGCTGCTTCGCCAGCCCCGCCCGTACCAGCGGCCAAACCAGCTTCGCCAATTGACGAATGGGGGTTTTATCGTGGCTACCGGTTAGCCTGGTGAAGAGCAGGTTCCTATTGGCTGATACCTCATCGAAGAAGGCCAGATCGCGATCTGTGCCCACCAGCGCCAAAGGCAAAGGATTCACTGTCGCTATGCGGCCAAAGGCGGCATCGACCCGGCGAAAGAACAGGCGATGGCGGTCGTCCCGGTAAGCGGACTTGTTGACGCCGTCGCCACCGGGCATTGAGAGGTCCACACCAGGGCCATTGTAAGTCATGGGAAAACCGTCGTTCGTCATTTCGACCAGGATCTCGCGGCACCCTTCGTAGAGGCGGGTCGGCTGCTCGCTCAAGACCAGCACCCAGTATCGCTGGCTACGGTTGAGAACAAAAACCAGGTCGCGGGTAGCAAAGGTTTCATCCACCACCACCCGCTCTTTGAGCCTAAACGGTAATTGGAACTTGAAGGCGTGGTCCTTATTCACAAACAGGGCCAGGCCATCCAGGGTGTAACGGTAGTCAATCTGCGCCACCAAGTAGTTCAAACGCGCCAGCAGGGGAGAGACTTCCCGACGGGAGAATTCGGCTAGTAAACGATCAGTGGCCTCTCTGACCAGATTCTTGACTCGGATCGGGTCCTGGCGTTTTTCGGGATCTTTCCGGTGGGTCGGCAATAGGATGGAGAGCGCCGGATATCCACGAATAGCTTGCAATTCTTGAAGATCTTGTTGATTCATGAAAATCACGCTCCATGAAGACCGTTAGTCCCCGTGTGTTTCAGGATTGTGTTCCAGGTCGACAGCTATCTGTTTCAAAAGCCTCTGCTCGGCGCCACAGATCTTGGAGCCTAATCCCCAGAAGCCTCCTGAGGCTGCCGCAATAGTGGTGCAGTCGAAGATAAGTTGGCGCTTTCTGACTTTCTGTTCTTCCAGAGGCAATGCTTTCAGCCTGTGTCGGATCACCCGTAGGGTCCGTTGAAAAAACTCTCCCGATGGTCGATGATCGAGCCAATTCATCAACTGCCGGTAAGCCAGACTGCCTTCATTAGCACCGCGTAGCCCTGAGGCTTCTACGATTCGCTTGCGCTCTTGGTTGGTTACGTGACCATCAATCCAGGCAACTTGCACGAGTGGTACCAAATGCAGCAGCATCACCGTTTGGTATGTGTAACCGAGTTCTTTCAGATCCTGCAGAATCTCTGCGTCTGCAACGCCGGCGGCTTCGGCCAGATGTCCGCGTTCGGCTTCTAGTTCAGCTTCCCGACGCATCTTCTCGACCGATTCCGCCTCCATCTTCCGAAAGTAGTCTTCTTCTTTCGATTTTCTTAAATTGGCAAACGCATCGTTACTCGACATAATTGCCTCCCAGGAGAAAGTTGGACATCGGCTTGTTGCAAATGAGATGAATCGAATGTGCATGCCACCGACTCGGGACTTAAACCGCCTCGTTTCCCGGTCCCATATTTGGTCCTCTCTAAGAAGGTTACGGTCACCAGCGGCAATTCACAATACAGGCTTGAGGTGATTTTTCAGGAGAAATTACGGTAGCTAGCAGAAGGCCAAAACAGGCCGGGCAAGCGCCGCGTTAGTTAGGCCGGCGCAGCGAACTCTGGAGGCAAGCTGTCGATGCCTATCCTGGCGTCCAGTTTCTCCTTTGCGCAAGCCGTAATTAGCAGAACAATGAGACTTCCGGGGCCACAACCGTTTCTGGCGCCTGGTCTCCTCCACGCGGAACCCTTGACAGAGAAAGGCTAAGGGTTCTCGACCCCAACCGGTAAGAGAGCATGAGTGAGCTAGCTCGACAAAATTCAGTTGGCTTTCCTTTCTAAGGGTTAGGAAGGGCTTTCTGGAGGGGTACATGTTCCGAGGTTTTTTCCCAGGTTCTAAGCCTTAGTCGTCGGCCTTAAGACAGCATC
>Ga0066710_100003160_pt1 | contig 13854 bp, 13 predicted proteins | sample GraSoiAngelo_159_FD_79666 | JGI IMG/M metagenome (GOLD analysis project Ga0066710, IMG submission 79666) | Grasslands soil microbial communities from the Angelo Coastal Reserve, California, USA - 14_1009_16_40cm | ecosystem: Environmental > Terrestrial > Soil > Grasslands | place: USA...
GAAAACAAAAGCGATCAAACGACTCATAGACGGCGCATCTGGCATCCCTTCAGGATGCGATCTCTTTTCTTTCCTTACCGGGGGTTTTCGCGGACTCAACCCCCGGCTAATTTCTGTTACCCCTTCGGGGTGTGCAAAAATTGAAATGCGCCCACTCATAAATAACTGATATCCTTCAATTTCCTCAGCACGTACTTGCTGTAGACAATCAGAGCGACTCCAGCGATGAAGGAGCCAATCCCAAAGACAAGATGCAACACCGGACCCTGATCGCGAAAATAACTGGAGAAGGACCATCCTGCGAACAGGAACGCCAGCAGGATCGACGCGACGATGAACACGATATGGAATGCTTTCAGTGACATCTATTTGCCTTTGGCCTCAGTCTTATGCGCTGCCTGGTTGCCGCCTTCCCACCAGCCGCCGCCTTTCGGAAGCTGACCGCGAGACCACACGAGAAGATACATCATGGCGGCGAAGAAAAACACTGTGGCCAACATGATCGCGTAAATGGCCTTCCGTTCGGAAATCAGGTGCATGAAAAAGCCGGCGACCAACGCGGCCTTAATGGTGGCGATGAATACCGCAATCGTAATCGTCACGGCCATAACATTGAAATGGACCGAATACATGAAGACCGTCAGGAAGGTGCCGGCGAGCAACGCTCCGAATACAAACAAATATTTTTTTACGTCCTTTTTGATGTCATGCGCGTCGTGCGCGTGCGCAGCGGCCGGTTGAGCTTGCGCGACGGTTTGTGGATGTGCACTCATAAAAAATCAGAGCAAATACAGCACGGGGAACAGAAAAATCCAGACGAGGTCGACGAAGTGCCAAAACAGGCCGGAAACTTCGATGCGGTTTGTATATCGGATTGGCTGCGTGCGCCACATTTTCGCGCCCGGACCCCAGAGATAAGCGATCACGATCGCGCCGCCAAGGACGTGCAGTGCGTGCAAACCGGTCAGTGTAAAATAAATGCCAAAATAGGTGCTGTGCGAAGGAACGAATGCCGATAGGCGCTTGATTTCGGCGCGAGGAATTTCAACGGCTGCCGCATGGCCTTCGGAATGATCGGAAGCGGGCGCGCCGGCGTGTTTTGGCGGTCGAGGGTCCTTATAATGGTGAGGATCGGGATGAATTTTGATCGAGGGGAGCGCTTTGATATCGAGTGTGGCTGTGTTCCAAAACCATGGATTGCCTTCGAGATGGCCGGTCAGGCGCGTGCCATCCTTTTTCCAAATTTCGTAATGAGTGAATTTGTCCTTATATTCGATGCTCTTGATCCCCAGGAACGAAAGCGCGCAGAGAACCGTGATCGCCTGAAAGAAGCGGTAGCGCCGAAAGTTACCCATTTTCAACGCCGCCCACGAGAGCACGACCGTGACGCTGGAGGTGATCAGCACCGTCGTATTGAATGTGCCGATGGGAATATTCAGCAAACCGTGCGGCCAATTCTGAGGATCCGCGCCGACCCGCAGCAGAATGTATGACGAGAACAGCGCGCCGAAGAGCATCACTTCGGAGGCCAGGAAGAGCCAAATGCCTACCTTCGCGTTATACAGACCTGTGTCCGGTCTGGGATCAACTGTGTAAGGGATTTCCATGAATGTTTCTTCTGAGTTAAGCTTGGCTCTGTGGCGCGTAATCGGCTGTCAGCCCGGGCACGCTGTATTCGTAAGGGCCGCGATGAGCTGCGATGGGTTTGTCGAAGTTGCCGTGGGGCGGCGGCGTGGGCGTTTGCCATTCCAGAGTGGTCGCTCCCCACGGATTGTCGTTCGTAATCTTGCGGCCTTTCCAGATGCTCACAAAGAAATTGATGATGAACGGGATCTGCGCCAGGCCTAGCATCCAAGCCGCGTGCGAAATGTCCTTATTCACCTCGACCCAGTAATGCGGAATAGTCGAGGTATCCGGCGACACGGTCAAAACGTAGAGCACCGGGCCGATGAATGGAATGTGCGCCCACCAGGCCGTTTCGACCGGAACCGTAGCGCCAGCGTAAAAAGCGCCGCCATCATAAAGGCGCCGGTTAATCCCGGCAAAACCTTGCGCGAACATCGGCTGAAAGACCAAATTCATGAAGATCAGCGAGAGGACGAAATGAACTTTTCCCCAAAACTCGTTCATGTGCCGGCCGGTTATTTTCGGGAACCAATGATATATGCCGGCGAACAGCGCGAAAATTGTTCCGGGCGCAACAATGTAGTGGAAGTGGGCGATGACGTAGTACGTATCGTGCAAATGCAGCACGGCGTAATTGAGCCCCAGGGGCAAACCCGTGAGCCCGCCAATTCCGAACATCGGCAGAAACGCGAGCACGAAAAGCATTTGCGTGTTGAACCGTATCGAGCCGCCCCAGAGCGAAATGAAAAAACAGGTTAGAATGATTACAGACGGTATTGAAATGATCATCGTCGTGGTTTGGAAAAACGTGGCGATTTTTGTGCCCATTCCGGTGAGATACATGTGATGAGCCCAAACGATGAAGGAGAGGAACCCAATCGCGAGCACCGAATAGACGAGCGACTTGTAACCCCAAATGGGCTTGCGCGTGTTGTTGCAGATCACTTCGGCCACAATGCCCATGGCTGGCAGAATCAATACGTACACCTCGGGATGTCCCAGGAACCAAAACAGGTGCTGCCACAACAAAGGACTGCCGCCACCACTAATGTCCAGCGGTCTGCCGGCGACCACGAGACCGGAAGGCAGGAAGAAGCTGGTGTGCGCCAGGTTGTCCATCAATTGCATCACCGCTGCTGCTTCGAGAGGCGGAAATGCGAGCACGAGCAGGAACGCCGTGACGAATTCAGCCCATACGAAGAATGGAAGACGCATCCACGTCATGCCTGGGGCGCGACATTGGATAATAGTGGCGATGAAATTGATTGCGCCAAGAAGCGACGACGTGATTAGAAAGACCATTCCAATAATCCACAGCGTCTGCCCATTTACAGTGAATCCCGCGCCTGAAAGCGTCGCCAGAGGCGAATAGGAGGTCCAGCCGGCCTTCGCCGCGCCTCCAGGGATCAGAAAGCTGGCAAGCATGATAACCCCGCCTCCGAAATAGCATTGATAGCTCACCATGTTGACGCGCGGGAACGCCATATCGACCGCACCGATCTGAAGTGGCACGACGTAGTTGCCGAAAGCGGCGAACGCGAGCGGAACGATGGCAAGAAACACCATGATTGTGCCATGCATCGCGCCGAAGATGTTGTAGAGGTCCGGCTGCATCGCTCCGTTCGCAACCTGTTCAGGGCCGAGGATCTTCAGCAGGAGCTGGCCAACGATGGGTATGGGCTGATTCGGATAAGCCAACTGCCATCGCATCAGCGCCATGAGCAGATAGCCGAAAAGCAGGAAGCACAATCCGGTGAAACCATATTGAAGGCCGATCACCTTGTGGTCGGTGGAGAAAATATATTTCCGCCAGAAGCCAATCTCATGATGATGGACATCATGAGTTTCATGCACGGTCGTTGTATGCGTCTCTTGCATGTCAAATAGTCCGTCTTAGTTTTTCAATTGCTCGCGTTAAATTCGCAAAAACCTACCTGCGCAACTTCCGCAGTGTCAACGCACTTTGTCCAGCACCATCAACGTCAGCAGTAGCGGCAGATAAATGATTGACGCGAAAAATAGCTGGCGCGCGCGAGTCTCGTTTAATCCGTGCGCAAACAGGAGCGCAATCCCCAAAAACATCAGCCCGAGCACAAAAGCGCCCGCCATGTAAATCACTCCAGTCAGTCCGAGCACCGCCGGACAAAGGCTGGCGAGAATCAATCCCAACGTATGACTGACAGCCTGTCGACCGGTCCGGTGACCTTCGGGGTCGATGGTCGGCAGCATCACAAAACCAGCTTTCGAGTATTCCTCGCGGTAGAGCCATGCGATCGCCAGAAAATGAGGAATCTGCCAAAAGAATAAAACGGCAAAGAGCGCCCAGCCTGCGCCTCCGAGTTCATCCCGAACAGCCGTCCAGCCAATCAGCGGCGGCAAAGCCCCCGGGATCGCGCCCACGGCTGTATTCAGCCAGGTGACCCGCTTGAGCGGGGTGTAAGCAAAAAGATAACTGGTCAGCGTTACTGCACCCAACAGCCCTGTGAGCACGTTGATAGCGAGGCTCAGATATGCCATTCCAGCCACCGAGCACGCGCCGCCAAAAATCAAAACGGTATCCGGCTGCAAACGTCCCGAAGGAAGAGGGCGATCTTCTGTGCGCGCCATTCGCGCATCGTATTGCCGCTCGAGCAGTTGATTCAGCGCAGCAGCCCCGCAGGCCAGCAAGCCGGTCCCGAACAAGGTCCCGAACAGGTGAACGAAATCAATCGGCTTCGTCGCGCCAAGAAAGTAGCCAACCAACGTGGTCAGCAGCACCAGAAAGGTAAGCCGCGCCTTCACCAATTCGGAGAAAACCGCGACCAGCGATTTCTCCGCCACTATACTCGCCGCCAGGTTCTCCGCAGTCGCTTTCATCAACTTAAACTTATCGGTTGCACCGAAGGATGCGGAGAGTAGACCGCTGCACGCGCCGGATCAACATTGAACGATGCAGAACGCAAACTGATCAGTGTAAGCATCGCGCCTATCATGAGGCTCAGCGCACCTATCGCGACGTGAGCGGTGGCGATATCTGCGGATTTATTCGTCCAAACAGTGGCCGCGCCCAGCGCAACCTGCACGCAAATCAAGCCCACCCATAACAGCGACAATTTGCCTTGGCCCGACGCGAAACCGCGTCTGCGCAATGTCATCCAACCGGTTGCCAGCACACACAAAAACAGAGTGACCGCAACAAGCCGATGCGCCATGTGAAGAATCACGCCCGAAGCGGTGATCGGATTCAGCGCGACCGCCTCGTGCCTCACGCTGTTGTACGTGTCGATCGATTGCGGATCAGTCGCCGGCAAAATCTGCCCATCAGCGAGCGGAAAATCCGGCACGGCCAGTCCGGCATGCTGATGCCGCATCGTCGCTCCAATTACCAGTTGCATAAGGATCAGCAGGGTGACGCCCAAGTAAGCCATTCCGGCGCGCCGACCCACCGAGGGAACTTGCGCATTCTGCCACCATCGCGAAGTAAAGAGCGCAATCGAACACACCAGGACAAAGAACAATTGTGCGAGCGTGGCGTGGAAAATCCCCAACTCATCTTTCAGAGCAGTCACGCGCAATCCTCCAAGGACTCCCTGCAGAACCACGGCGAAGAAAGCCAAAACTCCAAGCCGTCGCACCCACCAGCGGCTTTCGCCCAACCAAAGCCAAACCGCGAGCACCGTCGTCAACAGGCCAACCAAAGCGCCAAGTAATCGATGCGTGTGTTCGTAAAAAACTCCTCCAATCCATTTTGAAGGAGGAAATAGAAACATGTTGTAGCCGTACGTGTTCGGCCAATCGGGAACAGCCAATCCGACGCCTTTACTCGTCACAATTCCGCCCGCGCATATCAGCAGCAGGCTCGCGGCGGCGGTCAGAACCGCAAAGCGATGCAGCCAGCAATTTAGCGGACGAACTGTCATTGATAGGCCATGCGGCCGTTATTAAATGTCAGGTGGTTGCGGTGCATCCCACACCGCAACCACCATTAAAGTTGAACAGGACGTTATTGAGCCGGAACCTGCAGTTCGAAGTTCACGTCCTTTTTGTCTCCGTCGACCTGAAGTTCCTGGGTTTTGGCACCCGCTTTCTGGTGAACGGCTTCGATCGTGTATTTTCCGGGCGGCAAATTCGAAATCTTAAAGTTGCCGTCCTTGTCAGTGACCGCGTAGTACGGATGATCGACAACGCCGAAATAGGCAAACATCCACGGATGCACGTCGCATTTGACCCGCAACAGGACTTCCGGCTTATCGAACGCCACTTCGTTGATCTGCCCCTTTACGGGTTGAGCGAAATTGATTTCTTTGTTCCCGCCGGGCTTCGGAAGAGCATGGATATTATGCAAAAACGGATCGGAATTCCGAACCTTGACCTTCTGCCCCGTCACAGTGCCGAGAACGTACGGCTCGTACATGCAATTGACTTGGTCGAGCATGGGTGCCTCGCCGGACGGAGCGGCCTTCTGCGCGCCTGATTTCACGTAAACAAACACATTGGCCAGGCCGCCGTCCTTGCCGACGACATAGTGGCGGGTAGTGATTGGTTTCGTGTGGAGCTTGCCGCAGATCGCGTCGAGCTGGATAGGTATTTCGGGTTTGGGTTCGCCCTTCAATTTGACTTTGCCGGAGAGTTCCGCTGCGGAAGCCGAGAATAAACCGAGACCAAGAACCGTAACAATCACGCCACTGAGATGAGATTTCATAGCCATTTATTACCCTTAAATCACTTCGTCCTTGCGAACGTAACATCAGCTTTTTTGACGCCGCAAGTGCAAATTTGTGAAAATTTTCACAAAGTCTTTAACCGCTGCTCCTCCTAAGCTGTATAGTGGAAACGACTTTGCGGACGCCGTCTGTTTCCAGCGCAATCCGCATCACCTTCGCCACCTCTTCCGGCGAACCTGCCACACCGGAGACCGTCACCAGCCCGTCGGCCGTATCCACGTTGATGCTCAATGATGACACGCCCGGCTCGGTCACCAATCTCGATTTGATGGTCGCAGTAATTTTCGCATCTGCGGCCGTTTCGGCGATCGTCGTGCCCAGTTTCCCGGCCTTCTCGCGCACGACTAATCCGTAGCGCTCCAGTTCCTGTCGAATATCCTCCACGCGGACCTCGCTCAGTTTCTGCGGAATAGAAACCGTGTGCCGGCTCCGAGAACTTCCCCGCTCCTTCTCATACCAGGCATGCCCCCAAATCCCAGCGAGCACCCCAAGAATAAACCCAAACAAAATCCGTTTCATTGCCCGGAGCTTACCCACCGCGCCGCATCATCAAAAGCCGGAAATAATCAGCAGTTAGACCCTTCACTCCTGCTTACAAGCAACTCTGATAAGCTCCAAGTTCCAAACCTCCGGTAGCCAGCCTGTTTGGGATTTGGAACTTTTTTGGAGCTTGGAACTTGGAGTTTGGAGCTTCTGCTACTCTACCATTCTCCATCCACCAACAGTGCCGTAATATTCCGCGCAAGATCCTCGGCGGCCAATGGAATCGCCTGCCGTTCCGAAGAAGTCAGGTCCCGCCCGGCACGAAGGGTCGTGTGACCTGGCACGCGCCGGTCCAGCAGCGTCTTTCCGCTGACGCGGTCCCGCGCATGCACATCTGCCCAAATCGTTACCCGATAATCTCGCGGCGTGAGAATGTCCCTGGGCTGAAAGGAAAGATGCGTCCGGGCGTATCGATCGATTACCCCCGACACCACGATGTCGCCATCATTATGCGTATCCAATTGAAAGGTGCCATCCTGTTGCAAGCGTTTCCGCAACGACTCCGTTACAGCCTCGCTCAGCCGTGGTTCCTCAAGAACCTTGTTCGCGAATGGTTTGATTTGAACGGACCGGGAGCCTGCAGCGATACCGTTCGTCGGCCCCAACTTATATCCGGCGCACCCGGTGAACAGAAAGCTCAGTAGCGTAAGCACGACACCGATTGGCAATCGGCTGTATGGCAGACTGATAATCTGCGGGGCGGCCCACCGACGATTGGCGCAAGCCATGCTCAATTCGGAAAATGTTTCTTAATCGCTTCGATGCGTCTCAACGCATCCGCCGCGTAAGGTGAATTCGGGTCCTTGTCGACCACGTCGTTGTAATAAATCACGGCCGCGTGCCAGCGGCGCTTGTGTTCATAAAACCGCGCGATGTCATAACTGCCCCGCGCCTGCTCCGTTTTCAGTGAATCAATCACTTTTTGCGCTTCCGTCACGCGCGTGTCCTGCGGATGCAGGGTCATGAAATCTGTAAACGTCGAGATCGCCTGCGCGGCGATGCTCTGATCGTACTCCGCAGTCTTTGCCTGTTTGTTGTATGCCAAACCCACTTTGAATAACGCATCGGCCCCGGTTTTTCGGTCGCTATACCGGTCCGCCGCCTTTTCGTACGCTTTGGCGGCCGCGGGATAATCCGTAATCATCTTCTGCTCATGCGCCTGCCCTATGTTCATCTGGGCGTCGGGAGCCACCTCGCTGTATGGCCCATTTTTAATGATCTGGTCATACATCTTGATGGTCTTGTCCATCGAAGAAAACACTGGAATGTAGCCCCAGAGCTTGAACCACTTGCCGGCCAGGAACCGATTGGCGATAATGAACTGGCGCTGCACCACTTCGGTGTAATTATCGATCTTGGGATATTTCTCGATTAACTTCTGATAGGCCTTGAAGGCCTTCTCGTCGTCGCCCTCCTCTTCGTAGCAACGAGCCATCAGATATTGCGCTTGCGGCGCGTAATCCGACAAAGGCCAACTGCTTACTGTGCGTCGCGCCGCTTTGTAAGCCACGCCATAATCTTTCTTCTCGAAGGCAGTCTGCGCGACTTCCAGTTGCTCTCTCGCCCGTGGGCGAATCCAGCTTCCCTCGCCTCCGACAGCCTCGTACCTCCATCCCTCCCCTGGGGTATAAATCAGCGGGGCGGGGCACCGCTCCGCCAATACGAGCAGGAGCATAATAGGCAGAACCGCCCGTCCAGAAAACCAATTCATGAACTCGACCGTACAAAAATGGCCCATGATAAGTCAAGACGACCGGCCATCGGTCGCTTCTCGGGGCGCACATCTCGCCACTGCTCACGCGGAGCGGCTAGGGGTCGGAGCACGGGTCCGCGACCCGCAGCGATTTCGGATGACGAAACTCAGCTAGAAATCCTTCCCCAACCCGTCTGCGGGGCGTGTTGTGGGTCGCAGAGCCGCGCTCCGCAATCTGGACAGGATGCTGTGACATGCACAGCCTCTGTTTTGACATTTCGCAGCGTTTTTGGCATCTGGGAGGTGGGCGTTCCTGTGAACCATAAGAAAGATCATCACCGACGCACAGAGCGAGTCCTTGCCCGTCCAAAGGTCGAGTTACCGTTGTGGAAGAAGCTTCTGTTCGGCCTCATAGCGGCAGTGGCTTTTCTACTTATTGCCGAGGGACTTCTCGCGTTGGCGGGATTCAAGCCGTTTCGCTTTGAGAAAGACCCTTACGTAGGTTTTTCTTCGCGAATTCCACTGTTTGTTGAAGACCCTGACGCACCGGGGATGCTCGTTACGGCCAAGAACAAGCGACTTATTTTCAATGTCCAACGCTTTCCCGCACATAAACCGAAAAACACATATCGGATCTTCTGCATGGGCGGCTCGACGACTTATGGCCATCCGTACGCCGATCCGACTTCGTTCGCTGGATGGCTGCGCACCATGCTCCCCAAAGCCGATCCGCAGCGGAATTGGGAAGTGATCAATTGTGGAGGCATCAGCTATGCGAGTTACCGCGAGGCGTTGCTGATGGAAGAGCTGGTGCAGTACGAGCCGGACCTGTTCATCATTCTGACCGGCCACAATGAATTCCTGGAGCAACGCACCTACGGCGGAATCATCCGCATGCCTGCCGTTTTGAGGGGCGCCGGGGCCGTTCTGGGCAAGACACGCCTTTACGCTGCAATGAAGGCGGGAATCGATTCGCTCAACAGCACGAAGTCTGCTTCAGCAAAAACAAATGTGCTCGCCGCCGAGGTCGACCCGATTCTCGACCGCACCATCGGTCCGCAAGCCTACCAGCGCGACGACGCATGGCAAAACCAGATCAAGGCGCATTTCCGCTACAACCTTGCGCGCATGGCCGATATAGCGCGAAGCGCGGGCGCGGGCACGGTGTTCGTAACCCCTGCATCGAATCTCAGAAGCTGCTCTCCATTCAAGAGCGAGCATCGTCCTGGCATGGCGCCGAACGAAATCGAGCAATGGGAGCAACGCGCTCGGAACATTATGGGCTTTCAGGCAAACGGGCAGTGGGCTGATGCGCTCGGCGAAATTGAGGCAGCGGCAAAGTTGGACGACCGCCACGCCGAATTGCACTACGCAAAAGCGCAAGCCTTGTGGAATTTGGGGCGATTTGACGAATCCAAGAGCGCCTTCCTTCGCGCTATGGACGAGGATATCTGTCCGCTGCGAGCGCTCACATCTATGGTCGAAGCTGTGCGAGGAGTCGCGATGCAGAGGCACGCGCCAATGGTTGATTTTGTGAAACTGATGCAGGAAAAAGCCGAGCATGGCATCCCGGGCGAAGACTGGTTTCTGGATCATGTGCATCCAACCATCGAGGGAAATCGCGTGCTCGCACTGGCTGTTTTGGATTCATTGAGCCAGCAACGCATTGTCCAGCCCGCCTCGACTTGGAACGAGGCCGCCAAACTGGAGGTCGAGCGCAGCGTCGAAAGCCAGATCACGGCGAAGGAGCACACGACGGCGCTCTGCAACTTAGCCAAAGTGCTCGCATGGGCCGGCAAAGCTCAGGAAGCCTATCGGCTTGCCTTGCGTGCGAAAGATCTCGCGCCAGATGATCCCGTCCCGCTGTTCGAAGCGGGAAAAAATGCGTTCCATCTCGGACGAAACGCTGAAGCTGCGCAGCACTTGCGCGCAGTGCTGGCGCTCACGCCCAATTTCGTGGAAGCGAAATCGTTGCTGGGTCAGGCGCTGGCCGGAACTGACAAGGCGCAGGCAATTCAGGAAAGCCGGGAGGCGGTCGCTTTGCGGCCAGATGATCCGCAACTGCATCTGAATCTCGCCGCGTTGCTGGAGAAGGACGGGAAATTGGAGCAGGCTGCAGAGAGTCTGCGCACGGCGTTGAAGCTTTCGCCAAATTACGCCGAGGCGCATAACAATCTGGGCTGGGTTCTTAAAAGCATGGGCCAATTCACTGAAGCGCTGGACCATTTCCGGGAGGCTGTGCGGCTGCGTCGGGGCGCGATCTCGCCTGCGCTTGGGCTGGCCTGGCTTCTGGCAACTCATCCGGATGACAAGTTCCGGAATGCAAACGAAGCCATTCGCATCAGCGAGCATTTGGTCGAATTGTCTGCCGGCAAAAATTGGATGAGCCTCGACACGCTCGCCGCTGCGTACGCGTCGGCGGGCCGCTATTCCGAAGCCGTCAAAGCAGCCGAAAGTGCCTTGCCGCTGGCGCGCACCGTCGGCCCGCAGTATGCCTCGGGTGTTGAAACTCGCCTCGCGCTGTATCAACAACAAAAACCCTGTCATCAGCCGAACGGCAATTGACTCGCGCCTTTGCGCTCGTCCGCACTCTCTCGAGTGCGCTCTTCCCTCAGGCCGCTAAATTGTCAATTGACGGCCAGAGAGCAACAGGGGAATTTTAACTGTTCTATGCGAAAAATTCAGCGCGCTCTCCTTTCCGTCTATGACAAAAGCGGCCTGCTGCCTTTGACCGAGACGCTGGCGCGCCATGGCGTCGAACTGATCTCCACAGGAGGTACTGCGAAGGCTCTGCGCGAAGCTGGGCTGGCGGTAACTGATTTAAGCGCTTACACCGGTTTTCCTGAAATGCTCGATGGGCGCGTAAAAACATTGCATCCTAAAATCCATGGTGGCCTGCTCTATGTGCGAAGCAACTCCGCACATCAGGAGCAGGTAAAGACGCATGGAATTCTTCCGATCGACCTCATCGTGGTGAATCTTTATCCGTTCGAACAAACTATCGCGAAGCCGAACGTCACATTTCATGAGGCGATTGAAAATATCGATATCGGCGGCCCTTCAATGCTCCGCAGCGCCGCCAAGAATCACGAGAGCGTCACGGTTGTCGTTGATCCTGCAGATTACGGCGAAGTCGCATCGCAAATTGAGAAGCTGGGCAACACCACTCCGGAATTTCGTCGAAAGCTCGCAGCGAAAGTCTTCGCGCGGACATCTGCGTACGATGGCGCCATTGCTGATTACTTGGGCCGGTTGGAAGCTGAGCAAACTTTGCCTGTCAATCTTTCGGTACGTACGCCGTTGGCTCAGCCGCTTCGCTACGGCGAAAATCCACACCAGAAAGCTGCCTTATATGGAAAATTCCACGACTACTTTGAGCAGCTCCACGGCAAGGAACTTTCGTATAACAACATCCTTGACCTTACTGCGGCTGCCGCACTCATCTCGGAATTCACGAGCGACAAATTGCCTACGCTCGCCATTCTCAAACACACAAATCCCTGCGGCGTTGCCCAAGGAGCCAGCCTCCGGGAGGCATGGGAAAAGGCTTATGCTACTGACAAGCAAGCTCCTTTCGGCGGAATCATTGCCGTGAACCAACCCTTGGATCTCCCGGCCGCCGAAGCAATTTCGGAAATCTTCAGCGAAGTCATCGTCGCACCGGACTTTGCGCCCGAAGCTTTGGAACTGCTTCAGCGAAAAAAGAATTTACGGCTGATCAAAACAAAAAAAGATTTAGGCCAGGCATCGGGTCTGGAATTCCGCAGCGTGGGAGCCGATTCGTTCCTTCTGCAGGAGCGTGACCAAAAGCGGATCACAGACAAGGACCTGAAAATCGTCACCAAACGACCACCCACTCCCGAAGAACTGAATGGAATGCTATTTGGCTGGCGCGTTGTGAAATACCTCAAATCCAATGCCATCGTTTACGTCGCGTCCGACCGCACGTTAGGCATCGGCGCGGGACAAATGAGCCGTGTGGATTCCAGCCGCATCGCCGTCTGGAAAGCAAAGGAAGCCGGGCTTTCCCTCAAGGGCAGCATCGTCTGCAGCGACGCCTTCTTTCCATTCCCCGACGGACTCATTGCCGCCGCCGAAGCCGGCGCCAGCGCTGCCATTCAACCCGGCGGCTCCGTCCGCGACCCCGAAGTCATCGCCGCCGCCGACGACCGCAGCATGGCGATGGCATTCACGGGAGTGCGGCACTTCCGCCATTAACTGGTCGCAGAAACGACCATCATTGGACAGCGGATTCAAAGGGCTAGCGGATTTTCGGCTTTAATGGCGGGCGTGGTCTTATTACAAAGCATCAGTGATGAAGTTCGGAATTTTGGCCGCTCTGACATTAATGAGCGGTGTCATGCCCTCAGTAGCCGCTGTGGCACAGGCGAACGCGCCCTTTGAATTACGCGATGGGGATCGCGTGGTGTTCCTCGGAGACACGCTGATTGAGCGCGAGCAGTCCTACGGGTATGTAGAGTATTTTCTAACTACACAATGGCCGGATCGGAACGTCACGTTCCGCAACCTGGGCTGGAGCGCGGACACTCCGGATGGCATCTCACGCGCCGGTTTCGATCCGGCCGAAAAGGGTTGGGACCGGCTGAAGGAGCAACTCGATGCGGTAAAGGCCAACGTTGTCTTTTTGGGGTATGGAATGGCCAGTTCGTTCGACGGCGAAGTGGGTTTGCTAAAGTTTAGAGCAGGGATTAACCGCATCATGGACACGGCGCAACAGATCGTCGGAAGCAATGCTGTGCGCTTTGTGATCCTCAGTCCGATTCGTCACGAAAAGCTTCCAGCGCCACTTCCCGATCCCGCTCCGCACAACGAGCAGTTGGCTCTATACACAAAGGCTCTGCAGGAAATTGCCATTGAACGAAAGGCGCATTTTGTGCCGCTGTTCGAACTTCTGTCACAACAGGCATTCCCGCAGAGCGCGTCACCGCTTACGGACGACGGCATTCATCTCACTGAATATGGGTACCTCCGAGCCGCGGAGGTGATCGCCCGAGCACTCAATCTGCGGCCTCATATGTGGCGGATGGGGATTACTCCCGACGGGGCCTTCCGCACGGGTGGATACGGGGCAAAAGTTTTGGATCATTTTAATACGAATACGTATTTGCGCCTCGTGTTGTTGGAAGAAGAATTAGTGAGCCCACGATTGCGCACTGGATCTACCAATGTGCCCATGGCGACTCCTGCCAACCGCGTCCAGGTCCTCGGTATTCAACCAGGTCCGTACGATTTCCGAATCGATGGCAAGCTCATCCGGAAAATTACCGA
>Ga0066710_100003163_pt1 | contig 13850 bp, 13 predicted proteins | sample GraSoiAngelo_159_FD_79666 | JGI IMG/M metagenome (GOLD analysis project Ga0066710, IMG submission 79666) | Grasslands soil microbial communities from the Angelo Coastal Reserve, California, USA - 14_1009_16_40cm | ecosystem: Environmental > Terrestrial > Soil > Grasslands | place: USA...
GACGCTGGAACTGGGGCCGCCGCGCCGAAGCTGAAGCGCGGCGAATAAACAAACTATGCGCCGGGCAGCATCAAATACGCTGCTGGGCGACAATAGGGGCTAGCTTGCCATGGCCCAGAACTGTATTCACTTCAACTTCACAGACAAGGTGGCGATCGTTACCGGTGGCAGCACGGGTATCGGCCGCGCCACATCCCTTCACTTCGCACGATACGGCGCCAAGGTTGTCATTGGCGATGTGTCCGGCAAAGGCATTCCCGCTTCTTTGATCATGGCCAGTTTCCGCGCCAGCCTCCTGGCCGAGATCCGCAACAACTATGCGATCAGTACCATCATGTCAAAAGTGAATCAGCTGCTTTGGGAAAGCACTGACGCCAATCAATTCGTCACAGCTTTTTATGGAGTGCTGGACGAAGGGGAAAGCGTCTTGACTTACTGCAATGCCGGTCATAACCCGGTGGTCCTTATTCGCGGAGACGGATCGTGCGTGAAGTTGGAAACGGGTGGACTGGTTCTGGGCGCATTTGCCGACACAGTTTACCAGGAAAGCAGAATTGAAATACAACCCCATGACATTCTCTTGCTGTACACCGATGGTGTCACTGAAATCTACAACGAGGCAAACGAAGAGTTCGGTGTCGAACGTTTGCTGGATCTCGTCAAAACACACCCTCAGTTAACCGCCAAAGAGATTACTTCGCTGGCTCAAAACAGCGTCTTGAATTTTGCAGCCGACCAAACCATCCAGGATGATTTTACCCTGGTGGTCTTGAAGGCGCTGTGAGTGAACCGCCGCGACAGTGAACCGTGACAAGCGAAGCGTGAGACCTGTCGCGGCGGTGAATTAGGGTGGATCGAAACGAGAATTTTGTTCTCGTTTTGGGGACGGACTGAGAGCCCGAAGCGCCAGCGAGGGACAACCGCGCGATGACCCTCGCTAGCGCTTCGGGCTCCCGGTCAAGCGTCGCGGCAGGGATAGCAAGGGCGGCAGCCCTTGTCTAGTTGGTGGCACGATATAAGACGGTGAGGTCGTTACCGCGCCCCCCTGCCCAAAAGCGCTATAGGGATCGTTTTCAAGAAGATCTTGAGATCGAGCAAGAGGGACCAGCTATCAATATACTGCAAGTCCATTTTCATCCAGTCTGCAAAGTCAATTTCATTACGTCCACTGACCTGCCACAAACAGGTCAGACCAGGCTTCATGCGTAGCCTGCGCCGCTGCCACCGTTCATACTTTTCCACTTCCTCCGGGATGGGAGGCCGCGGACCCACGAAAGACATGTCGCCTTTGAGAATATTTAAGAGCTGGGGAAATTCATCGATACTGAACTTGCGCAGAAACCTGCCGAGCGGTGTGCAACGCGGGTCATGGCTGAGTTTAAAGACAGGGCCCGACATTTCATTGAGATGTTCCAGTTGCCTTCTTCTCTGTTCCGCATCATGGCTCATGGACCGAAATTTATAAAGCACAAATTTCCTCCCGCCTAAACCGCACCGAATCTGCTTAAAAACGACCGGCCCCCTGGAAGTTAACTTGATGAGTACTGCGACCAGAACCAGAAATGGTGCCAGGACAGCCAGAAGAAAAGCTGACAGGAGAACATCGAAAGCATTCTTGATAAAGAGCAGGTACTCATTTTGTGGGGTGGTCGTGAACGTCAGGAGAGGGAGGTCATGCAGGGCTTCCAGGTAAACTTTGGAGGTGACATGAGGAAAAAAACTCAGCATGACCCGAGTCTTAATTCCCTCTTCTTCGCACACCAAGAAAATCTCTTCGAGACGCGCTAATGCCTCTTTCGGCACGACGAAAATGACTTCGTCGACGACATGATTTTTAAGCACTTCAGCCAGTTGATCCAGCTCAATAAGGGGATATTGTTTCAAATTGCCTTCGAGAGGCTTGGCAGGAGATTCACTAACTATACCCTTGAGCTTGTATCCCCATTCCTTGGCTTCCTCCAAGACCTTGGCTATCTTGGCAGCTTTTTCATTGGTCCCAACAATTAATACATTGAGCTCTCCGTTCAAGAGATTGCGAAATTGGCTTACTCCTGCCTTTGCGTAGAGACGAAATCCGCAGAGAAAGATAAAATTAACCAAAACAAAGATCAGGATAAAAGGGCGACTGATGAAGTCATATTTCAGAATGAAAATGGCAGCGCTGATGAGAACGCTTCCCGTCAGTACGGTCAGGGCCGCCTCTTTGACTACTTCTAGCGGATCTCTGGCTATTCCAGCCCGATTGGCACGGATCAAGGCGAACAGCAAATTCCAAATCAGGATCACTACAATTAAGAGACCGATGTAGTCCGAAAATGGAAAGAGTCGACCGAAATAAGGGGATGGCAACTGCTTTCGGAGAAGATAGGCGATAAGAAAGGAGAGAAAGGTGATACAGGTTTCAACGAAGCTATAGATCAAATAAGCAATTCGGTATTTCCGTTTGATCATAGCGCCGAGGAAATTGGATCAAAGTCTAGAATTCGCGACCAGATTATTAGCCCTCAACAAAGATTCGAAGGTACCCGCATCTGTCCACCATCCTTTCATGACGTCATAGGTCATTTTTCCTGACTGGATGTAATAGTTGTTCACATCAGAGATTTCTAATTCACCCCGTGCAGAGGGTTTCAGCGTTTTGATAATGCCAAAGACGGTGCGGTCATAAAAATATACCCCGACCACCGCATATTTCGATTTCGGGGCGCCAGGCTTTTCTTCGATCCTGACGATCTTGCCGTTTTCAAAAACGGGTACACCAAAACGCTGCGGATCTTCGACATCCTTCAACAAGATTCTTGCTCCCTCACGCTGCTGCTCAAAGGCTTTGGCAGAATCAGCTATCCCTAACTGAAAAATGTTGTCACCCAGAATCACACAGATCGGCCCGTTATCCGCAAAAAACTCGGCTAAGCTGAGGGCGGCAGCAATTCCCCCCTCCCCTTCCTGATAGGTGTAGTTGATGTGTCGCAGTCCAAACTCTTTTCCATTTCCCAGGAGTTTTAGAAAATCGCCTGCGTTGTTACCCCCTGTGACAATCAGGATGTCGTCGATGCCCGCGTCTACAAGCGTCTGAATGGGATAAAAAATCATGGGCTTGTCGTAAATGGGCAGCAGATGCTTGTTGGTGATTTTGGTTAGCGGAAAGAGCCGCGTGCCCAGTCCGCCAGCGAGCACAACACCTTTCATCGTTGTCTCATCTTTCCATTCAGGACTGACGAAAATCGAAGGGTGAGTGTAACTTACGCAAGAATGATTGTCAAACCTTGACCAGGATGGGGGATCGAGTTAAGGGTCCAAGCGGACAATGAGACCATCGTAATGGCGGGTTTTCAATTCCCGGAGAGCCGTGGAAGCAAGCCGCTGATTTTTGTACTCACCCACTAATACCTGAAAATAGCGGCCCTCCGGAGATTCAAAAGGTTTGATTAAAACCGGCTGGTAGTGCTTTTGCAATTCCTTTCTTACTTTCTCAGCGTTGTTCTTTTCCTTAAAAGAGCCCACTTGAATAGTTAACGGAAACGGATTCGAGACGATTTCAAGAACTTCAAGGCTCACTCTGGCAGTCCCGGGCCCTAGCATGCCAATTTCCTTAGCAGCGGCATAAGAAAGATCAATGATTCTGTTCTCCTTGAAGGGGCCGCGATCATTAATTCTTACTTTTACGATTTGGCCATTCGCCAGATTCTTGACTTTGACAACGGTATCGAAAGGCAGGGTTCGGTGAGCTGCCGTCAAGCCGTACTTATTGTAGGTCTCACCGTTAGAGGTACGCCGGCCATGGTAAGGATCTCCATACCAGGAGGCGTAGCCAATCTTTTCTTCAGGAGGCAGGCTGGCGGTAGTGGGGATGGTTGAATCCGTGGGAATGGCCACGGCTGTTGTTTTCTTGTGGCACGCGCTCAATCCCAACAGCAATACCACGGAGCTAGTGATTGTTATGAGAGAAAAGGTCCTTGAAGCAGACATCACTTCATTCGAATTTCTTCAGGGGCAGGTGTATGGGGGCGAGTGGCTTTGCGGCGTTCCTTCAAGAGCTTGTTTTCAATGAGGGTGTCGATGACCAATTTGCGACTAGTCTCCAACAAGCTGCAAATCTCCGCAACCGTTTTATGATGATTGGCAAACAAATTACAAATGGTCATTTTGCGCTTTGACAACGGATCGAGATAGTAGAAATCATATTTCTCTGGTTCGGGCATGGGGTAATGAATTCGTTCAATGTCGCCTGCGGGCTCTGAACTCCTTTCCTTTGGCTCAAACAGGTGCCTGAATTTCTCAAACATTTTGCCAGGCATTAAAGCCTCCTTTTCGCTTGCTGAAAGCAAAACAGGCTAAAGAACTACGCTCAGGCCCAATCCTTCCCATCAGGCTCTGAGATAAATTCATTCATTTCGCTAAGGGAAGACTGAAGGAGAAAGTGCTTCCTTGGTTCAGCATGCTCTCGACCCAGATCTCACCCTGATGAGCTTCCACCATCTGTTTGACAATGTACAACCCCAGTCCTGTTCCTGGAATTCCGCGTGAGGCCTCATTTTTGATGCGGTAGAATTTCTTAAATAAGTTAGGAATTTCCTCTTGGGGAATTCCGAAACCCTTATCTCTAACCGCAATAACCATGGTTTCATTTTGGGGCTTGTGCAAGGCCGAAATGGTAACTTCGTTGTCGGAACCGGAATATTTGATGGCATTCGTCACCAGGTTGTCCAGTATTTCATGCAGCCTTAACTTGTCGGCTCGAACTTTCGGAAGGAGGGCAGGTAATTCTTTCTTGAAGCGACATTCGTGTTGGTGAATGGCGACGATGTTCTCAATGGGATAAGTGACATCCAGATCTTCCAAGTTGAGTTCAATGATTCCCGATTCAATTTTAGAAATCGCTAACGTATCTTCTATGAGTCGAGCCATCATGCGAGTTTGGGCGATTATCTCTTGAAGAATCGATTCCCAGTTCTCGGCGACCTTATCAGGTCCATCTAAGAGGATCTCTGCATATCCAGAAATGACGGTTAGTGGCGATTTAAGGTCATGCGAGATGATATGGAGCAGGTCCGACTTTAAATTGCTCAACTTCTTGAGCTGCTCATTGGCAACGTTGATCTGACCAAACAGACTAGCATTCTGCAATGAAATCGAAGCCAGGTTGGCGAGAGCTTGACACACTCCGGCTTCTTTGTCGCTGAAGGAACGGCGGAAACCAAATTTGTTTACGACGATGAACCCAACGGTCGTTTCTTTGGCGAGCAGCGGAATCGTCAAGAAGGGCGTCGTTTCGGTGGACTTCAGTTCATCTGCTACATTGCGGGGGAGAATGCTGCTGTTCGTGTGATAGGTTACTGTCGTTTTGCGCCTGTGAATGGCTTCGGACAATTCCGGATGATCCGTAATTTTGACATTGATCACCGAATAGTTCTTGTTCTCAATGCTGGCTTTGCTGTAATAACGCCTCAAGGTTGCTTTGTCGTGGTCCTGACATTGAATAATGGCCAAGCGCGAGTCAGGAATGATATCCATCAACCGGTAGGCAACGCGATCAATGATGAAATTCAACTCCAGGGAAGAACTCAAGTCTTTGCTGGAATCCAACAGAAGTCCCAAGTCTCTTTGAGTTTGATTGACTTCCGTAAATAATCGGGCGTTTTCAATGGCAATCCCCAACTGCCCGGCTATGGTTTCAAGCGCCGCAATTTCAAAATTCTTTGTGTTAGCAGCGATTTCGCTAGCCGCATACAAAATGGCGAAAGTCTGCCCCGCGATCTTGACAGGCAAGTAGACCTCTTTGACCGGTTGCCCCACCAATGTTTCATTGAGATTCTCTCTTGAAACGATGACAATTTGACGTTCACCTGTCCGGGCCGATCTCCCCAAGACTCCGTCATTGAGATTCTTTCGCAGATAGTTGGGAATGACACCCACAAATTCACCCGCCTGGGCCTTTAGGACAACATCGTTAAATTGATAGTCAATTTGGAAGAGAGCCACATGCTTGAGGCCTAAAGCAAAATGAATCGCGTCAACGGCGACTTTAGGGATTTCTTCCTGGTCAAGCGCCGAAAGAACGACCCGGCCGATCTCATTAAAAAGATTAAGCCGCCGAGAAAGTTCCGATTCCAGGACGTTCTGGTCCTCCCTCGACAGCACAGACTGACCATTGGAGCCAGCTAATAAATTTTGATCCATGCTTTTCCCACAAAGTTAATATGCAACGGACAACCGGAGACAGCCGATGGTTCAGTATAGTTTATGGCTAGGGCAAATTCAATTGCGATCTAACATGGCCCTGTAGATGTAGCGAGCAACCTCATACCTCTAAGGTCCCTCATCCGGTCTGGTGAAGGCTTCTCAAGCCCCTCACCCCTCTCCCCAAGTGAGAGGCATGGGAGCTTTGAGAAAGCTCCCTGGGTGAGGGAATGGCAGGTTAACAAACTCGAGCAAAGTTTGAACTTTGTCGCCCACCAAGTGACCCTAGCAAAGAAAAATGTAACAGCTTCCAGGCTCAGTTACCATTTTGCGCAGAGAGTTCAAAACTGAGGAGAAGACATGCTTCCAAATCCTGCTGAACTAAGTTATCGGCAACTCGCTCATAGTAATTAGTCTTCCGATTCTTTTTAACGACGCGTCAATTCCTTCCTTGGAAAATCATGACTCAGTTTTGAGCGTGGCTACGAAGTTGCTCGCAAACGCTACAACGCTGCCGGAGGAATGAGGCTATGAAAAGAGTGAGGGGTCTTCGTTGGTGGGTTTTCAGTGTTTGTTGCCTATGTGGCTTGGCTTTGACTGGTGTGTCCAGGTCCTGGGCTGCGATGGCCGAGGAGGATAATAAATTGACCACTGCAGAAGAGGACTACGCCTATGATGCCAAGACCCCCCACCAGCGAGTGAAGGCATTCTTAAGAATCGCGGACGCAAAGGTTGAGTCTGCCAAGAGAGCCCGAAAAAGAGATCCTTCTTCTGCCATCTCTTTCTTTTTGAGAGGTTATTCAATCGCGCTGGAAGGCGCCTGGATGGGAGTCTCCTGGGGGCAGGCCCAAGGGACAGATATGACGGAATCGATTCGTGCCATTGAGAAAGCAACTCGGAGACACTCTGAAACTTTACGGAAGCTAGAAGCCAATTCCAGTCTCACCGAACGAGAAACCCTTTCTCAAATTCAAAACGCAGCCAAGAAGAGCCAGAAGTCAGAACAAAACATCTCCTATACAGCGAAGAAATAAGCCAGCCTGACAACTTTTGCCCAGCCATCATTCTCCCTCCGTCCTTGCCAAGAATTGTGCGAGTCTCTGCCGCTTGTCCGAATCAGCCAATCTATTAACTGCCAATCGGAAAAAAGTATCTGTCCCCAACCTTTCTTTTAAGTTCAGTGTACTTCCGTTTCTGTCGATCGTCAGAGTCGCCTCCTCGCCTAGCCGCAGTGAACTTCGCAGTTTGAATAGATCGGCAGGCTTGATGATTCGATTTTGGTTGATGGCGAGAATTCTATCCCCCAAACGAAGGCCAACCGTTCCTCTCGGTAGCTGCACGATTTGGAAGGTCTCTGACAGGGCGAAATCGAACTTGGGCAATTCCCTCCGCTCTAAGAGCAATCCATAGGGTCTTAACAAGTCCGTTACTACAAACGATTCAGAACTGTTCAGGAATATCTCAGGGACTTTGGCTTCTGATCTCAAACTCCTCGGCAGTCCTTCAAGGATTGTCTGGGGCTCCTTGGATTCGAGCAGAAATTTCTGCAAAAACTCGTCCAACGAACTCTTTTCTTTACCGAAAAAAGCAAGGGCCAAATCAATTAGAAAAAAATTGAGAGGCCCACGAAGTTTAATTCGGAGTGGCGAAGATCCCATCCTGATTGGAGCTGACAAAACCTCTGGCTTGGGGGTTGCGGCACTCTCGTAAAACCCCTCTGCCATCTTCTCGAGAAATTCATCCTTGGTCAGACCACCTGTCTTCAGGCAAGCCTTCCAAGCGAGATAATTGGTGAGGCCCTTTTGAAATTCCGATTCAGGCGCGGCGCTCAGGGAGGGGGAAAAAAAACCAATTAGTTTCCCGGCTAATAGGAATTTGACGTCCTTAAGGATGTTACCGTCAGCTGAGATAAATTGCGGGGCAATCAGCACAATCGACTCTGCACCTTCAATGGCCACTGCCTCAGCTTTCCCGTTGTCTTTGTGAGAACCGAAGAAGACCGCGAGTAATGATTGAGGCTGCCAATCTCCAGACAGGCTTTGCATGTATATTATTTGCCTTTTCACCTCCCGCAAAATATCTTCGCTTGCCATGGGCCAATCAGGTTCAATGGCCAAGCTGACTGCGCAGTTGTTCACACTCTCTCTGATTTCCGTCGCCTCCCCCAGATAAAATACAACGTTCTTGTTATTTAAGAACTCATAGCTTTCTTGTCCAACCTGTTTGGCCAAAGTGATTGCCTTCCAGCGCGAGGGTAAAATGAATGAAACCTCGAAGGGGATATTCTTATCTTCAATACCAAACAAGGCGTCTTGCGATTGCAAAAGACATCGACCCTCGTCCAAATAAGTGCCCTTATCCAGATTCGAAAGAAGATCAGACCTCAGCTTATAGGAAACTTCCACCATTTCATTTGGATTGGTTTCCAAACGAAGCTGGGCTTCGTTGATTTTTGTGATTTCCGTCTTAGCGCTTCGTAAGCTCAGTCCAATAACCCGCTTTGCAATTTCTGGGTTTTTTCTTTTGGCGTTTGAGAACCGGAAGGCCACCTCACTTCCTGCCAGGCCATAGATTTGCGCCTTAATAAGCAAGATTCCCTTGCTCGCTTGTCGAACGTCTACCACATATTCGATTCTTTCGCTGTTTGCAGCGCTTACAGGGTTTAGTTGGAGTGAAAAAAGCAAATTGGGTCTCGCAAGCAGACCAACAGTAATGGTGGAGAGCATGAGTTTGCGGACTAAGACTAATAAGAACAAGAACTCGTCCCGCTTCTTGGCGCCTTTTTCAGGCTGCCCCCTTCGCAATATCATGGCCACCTATCTTTAAGTTTTCGCGGCGATTTTTTTTGTCATGCAACAAAACCTGAGAGGATTCGGGGATGTCTAATCTACTGGTCGATCCACTGAAAAACTGGTGATCGCCTAATTCACAACCCAGTTCTGAATTGGCCCGGAGAATTGAATCCCAATCTTTGTTTTCCTGTCGTAATCGTCAATCCAGATTCCCTTTACAACCGCTTGGCCTTTAAATTTTCCTTGACACGCAGTTACCGTAATGGCCGTACCCAATCTTAGCTCCCGGGTCACCGCGAGGCAGGCTCCACTTTTGCTCACGTTTTCGGTTGTGGTCTCCTCGCGAAAATGATTGTTGGAAATATCATCTCCTTCGATGGTGACCGGCATCGCTAAGGCAATGCGCGCCTCGGAACGTTTAGATTTCCAGATATCGACCATTTGGAACTGACCGACCCAAAGAGAACATTGGTTAAGTTTTCCTTTGGACCAAAGGGGACTGCAGCCTGCCGGGCTTAAACGTCATTATAGGCTATTCTCACTTGACAAGAGATCCAATTTCAAAATTAGCCCGCTTAGGTTTTCCAGTCATGACCAAGGCATCTCTATTATTCGGATAATACTTTCTTAGCCGTTTGACTGTATGAAATCCTTGAGCCCGATAAAAACTGATAGCCTTTGGGTTGTCTTCAGCAACTTCCAAATCAACCCTTTGGATCTTATCCAGACAAGCGCGATTTAAGATCTGGTTCATTAATAGGGAGCCGATTCCTTCACCTTGTAGGCTGGGCAGAACGTCTAGAGTGACCAGATGCATCTTTGTTGTTTCAGTGACGATAATCGCAAAGGCAACAATCCGCTGATCGTATTCGGCCACAACAGTGTAAGAGCCGTTCTTTTTCGACAGATAATGAAAATCTTCCTTGGCGTACGCAATACCCTCGGGGAAACAAAGCCGGTCGATATTCACCAACTGTTCCAAATCCGCTGGCAGAGAATCTCGAAGGTGTAATCCTGAAATGTCAAACCCTTTGGTGCGATGGTCCTTCATCTATATCTTGACTCTGAAAGGCCGTCTTCGAAGGCAGAGAAACTTTTTGATTCAGCCTCTTCGGTGAACCCGGAGAGGACGTAACTGGAATGGAAAAGACATTCGTTCTCAATTGTACATCGATCTTTTGCGGGAACCTGCGCGATTGGCTCCCCACCCCTCCCTTGAGAAAAGGGCGGCGGAGGGGCTGGCCCGCAACTCTCGGCGGCCTGAGGTTGCTCGCTACAAAGCTTGGCAGTAAATAGTAGTTGGGCTAATCGTAGATGGGTAGGAATTGTAGACCCAGCCGAGGCGTTCCCTCCCAAAGGTCCAGATTTCCTGGGCGGCAAATGGGTTGACCGACGGATTCTTGAGATCCTCGAGCCGCTTAATGCGTGAGGAACACGCAATGCTTGAGGAATTCTTATCTCTCGATGTCAGACCAATTATACAATCGGCCCTGACGTCGATTGAATTCCAGCTTTCTCTGTTCGAGATCGATTAGTGTATTAATGAAATCCAGGACTTTCTCTTTGCCTTCTTCCGACAGCAAATTAAGATGATTCATGATTATGTCTTTCAACTGGGCTTCAAAAGTCGAACCCGCAGGCTGACTTCGATGAGACTCATCTCTCAACGGTTTTTGGCTTTCCATAACACTAATCCACAATTCTTGACAATTTGAATTTGGGAACGATGAAAAACAGGGCGGACCTAAAGAAAAAATTAAGCAACAAATTTCTCAAGCAAATCTCTTAAATTTTCTTAGCGCAATTGTATCAAGACACTGCTACCGATTGCAAGGGAAAGATCAAAAAACGAGCCGATGGCCTGTAACTGTGACTGGCAAAGGATCTTCACCGTTTCATACTCATCGAGGCCATTCAGACTTCCTTGGAAATGGACGGGCCGGCGCCGCTGGCGGGTTAACGCAAGCCGCCCTTCGAGAGGGATTTCAGGAACTGCTTGGAATCCACCCGCTGTGTCAAGACGATGCCTGTCAATACCAAGCTCCCGCCAATGATGAAATTGATGGACAGCTTTTCAGATAAAACCACAACCGACGAAATGGTTGTCACTACGGGCTGCAGGTAGGTCAAGGAGGCCAGCCGGGAAGCAGACATCCTGCGCAAGGCATAATAAAATATTAACTGGGCCAGCACCGAAGACAAGGCCGCAACATAAAAAAAAGCCAGATAGGATCTCCAGGTCAAATTAAGCCATTCCACCTTTAGCATAAAAGGGAGTCCGATGGGCAGCAACAGGCAAGCGCCCGCAAAGTAGGTAAAGCAGGTCGATGGAACTGAGCCATAGAGCGAGGCCACATTCTTACTCAGGACCGTGAAGTAAGCGAAAGCCATCGAACCCGCCAGAGTGAAGGAATCTCCCAAGAGACTCTGGGTTTGGAGAGTAAAGTCGCTGTTGAAGTTCAAAAGAACGATACCTGAGATGGAAGAAAACATACCCAGTATTTTTCTGGAAGTGAGATTTTCCTGACCCCTGAGCCAAGCAAAAATCAAGGTAAAAAGTGGACCGAAAGTAACGATTAAGGCGGAATGAGCAACGGTTGAATAACTAAGACCCAGAACAAACAAAGTTTGGTTTAGCAACAGTCCGGTCAATGCTAGCTTGAAGAAGAAGATATAATCTTGCTTGCGCAGTGGATGCAAGCCTTGGCGGCGACGTGAAAAGAGATAAACAAAAATCAGAATGACGGCAGCTCCACTAACCCGGAAAGCAGTGACTCCCAGAGGGGGCATCGCACGCAAACAAACCTTGAGCGCAATGAAATTTCCGCACCAGAGGATGACCAGAGTCGTGATCAGGAAATAGAACTTGATCCTAGCCGGGCGCATTCAACATTTTCTCTCTGATTTTTTCAACCGCCCGGCACAACATCGGCTCACTAACCCGCTGCATCTTACCCTCTTCTAACAATAGCTCTCCACCCACCATCGTCATTCTGACGTCAGAAGCCCTGGCAGATAGCACCAGCGCCGTTACAGGAGAGAATACGGGCAAAGTATGAGGCTGAGAAAGATCTATAGCAACTAGATCTGCCTGTTTACTAATTTCAATGGATCCGATTTTGGAAGACATTCCCAAAGCTTCGGCTCCTCCCAGGGTGGCGAGGCGAAGCGCATCTTCGGCGCCGAAAGCTAAAATTGAAGCTTTCATACCTGAACCGGCAGGGGTCGCTTCGAGCCAGGAGGGATTGAAAAGAGCAAATCGCATTTCTTCAAAGAGGTCCATATTATTATTGCTGGCTACACTATCAGTTCCAAGGCCAAGCCTGATCTGCCGCTGACGCATCGCCTTGAGGTTCATATAGCCGTGCCCAAGCTTCCAATTTGATTTTGGGCAATGGGCCACACTGGCCTTTTCCGATTCAATAAGTTTGTAGTCGTGGTCCGTCAAGTGAACGCAATGCACCAGGAGCGTGGAATCCGTAATCACTCCCAACCGGTGCAAATATTGAACCGGGCTGCACTCGGGTGGCTGCCAGTCAACCCCTCGCGTTCGGTAGGACTGCATGATCGGGCCAAGGCCTTTCTCCAAGAGTTGGATCTCGGCTCGTGATTCGGCCGCATGGATACAAACAGGAATTTTCTGCGTCCTGGCGTAAGTGTGCACCTTTTGAAACAAGGATCGGCTAACGGTATAAGGAGCGTGGGGCGATACTCCCAGTGTCAGGCGAGTGTGGGGTCGTTCGGTATCCGAAGGGGTGGTCGAAAAGCTCTGGTCTGTCGCCGGAAACAAAGCGCCTTCCGGCCACCTGTTAACTTTTTCCTTGAGTTCTTCGACTTTTCTCTGCAACCTCTCCAGCACCTGGTCGGCTTCTTCCTCTTTAGGTGAAAAACACTCCTGGTAAAGGACCGCTCTTAATCCACTGGTTAGCACAGCCTCCAGGCTTGCCCCCAGATCCATGGGATCAGCCACTGTTGTGATTCCGGCTCGAATCGCCTCTACCGCACCCAACAATGCCGAAACTACAAGTTCGTCATAAGTCAAAACCTGGTACTTGGTTCTGGTCAGCTTCTGGATCCAGTTCCAGAAAGGAAGATTTTCCAAATAGCCGCGTAATACAGTCAGTTCCAGATGCGTGTGGACATTCACAAAGCCGGGCAAAATAGCGGCGTCAGGATAACTTCGAATTTGGTGCTGGCGATATTTTGCTTGGATGGTGGCGGAGGGTCCAAAGTCAAGGATTTTATCCTGCTCAACGACAACGGCACCATTCTCGAAGTAGGGAGAGCTGACCGGAACAACCCACCTGCCGAGGAGGATCATAGCGCTAGGAGATGCTCATTAAAGGGTTCCAAATGATAAAGGACCTTCTCATGATGACGATCGATTTCAAATTTCGTGACGCAATAGTCTTTCGCCAAGAGATTCAAGATCGTTTCACGGAATTCCAGTTGTACCTTCAAGGCTGCCTGCGGGTCTCTCGACTTCAATTCACTAATATTAGAAGGTAACTCGACAGCCGTAGACGCCGGCATAGGCGCTGGCTCGATTGGGTTGGGCCTGAGGCGGGACTGGACTCGAGCACTCTCTAAATGCCACTCGGCGACCAGGCGGTCAGTAGGCAACCCCGCTTGAAGATGACTGCTGGTCATGCCATAAGTATTCACACAAAACCGTCTACAGATGGCGCCTAAGACCTCGATGTTAAATCGGGCGTTGCGTGTCTCGAGGGGATCAAAAGTCCATTCGACCCGCTGGATTCCCCGACTCATGGCCTCGTCACGTTGCCTTAATTTGAGTTTCTTGCCGATGCCCATGTTTTGAAATTCTGGGAGCACACCCATCATCTGTGAATGCAAATACACCTTGCCCTCACGCAA
>Ga0066710_100003166_pt1 | contig 13845 bp, 13 predicted proteins | sample GraSoiAngelo_159_FD_79666 | JGI IMG/M metagenome (GOLD analysis project Ga0066710, IMG submission 79666) | Grasslands soil microbial communities from the Angelo Coastal Reserve, California, USA - 14_1009_16_40cm | ecosystem: Environmental > Terrestrial > Soil > Grasslands | place: USA...
AAGCCGGCGACCTCGCCGAGCTTGAGCGCGCGCTCCATGCTCGTCGCGAAGTCGCCGCAGTCGTACGTCGCGCCGAGCGGGTTTTTGTACGGCATCGCCGAGGCCGGGATGAGGTTCTTGCGGCGCAGCTCAAGCGGGTCCAGGCCGAGCTCGCGGGCCGTGTCGTCGATCAGCCGCTCGAGCACGTAGGTGGCCTCGGGCCGCCCGGCGCCTCGGTATGGCGCCGTCGAGTTCGTGTTGGTCATGACGCTGGTCACGTGCACGTAGGCCGCCTGGAACTTGTAAACGCCGACCAGCGTGACCACGTTGCTGAAGGTCGCCAATAGATTTCGGTCCGAGGAGACGTAGGCGCCCACGTTGGCGAGGGTGTGGACGCGCATCCCCAGGAAGCGACCGTCGGCGTCCAGGGCCAGCTCGGCGTCGGTGACGTTGTCCCGCGCGTGCTCGTCGGCGAGGATCGCCTCTCGCCGCTCGCACGTCCACTTCACCGGCCGGCGAAGCTTGCGCGCCGCCCACAGCATGAGCTTGTGCTCCGGATACTGCCAGCCCTTGGTGCCGAAGGCGCCGCCGACGTCACCGGCGACGACGCGGATCCTATGCTCCGGGACCTTGAAGATGCTGCTGGCCAGCGCGTTGCGGACCCGATGCGGGTACTGCACGTCGGCGTAGAGCGTGTAGCGGTCCTCGTTCGGATCGTAGACGCCGAGCGAGCCCCGTGGCTCTAGGTACTGCGCGTGCACCCGCGTGATGACGTAGCGACGACGGACGATCCGGTGGGCCTTGGCAAACGCCGCTTCGGTCGCCGCACGGTCGCCCGACTCGAAGACGTTACAGATGTTGTCTGGGCACTCGTCCCAGACCGGAGCGGCGCCGGGCTGGGTGGCCTCGGCGGTCGCCGTCACCGAGGGCAGCGGCTCGTAGTCGATCCGAACGAGGTCGGCCGCGTCCTCGGCCTGGGCGCGCGTCTCGGCGACGACGAGCGCGATCGGGTCGCCCACGTATCGCACCCGGTCGCGGGTGAGGCCTCGGTGAGGGCGAGCGAACATCGGGGACCCGTCGGGCCGCTTGCGCTTGAGGGTCATCGTCATCGTGCCGAGGCCGTCGACGTCGGCGCCGGTGAAGACCGCGAGGACGCCGGGCGCGCGCAGCACCGCCGTGGTGTCGACGGCGCGCAGCCGCGCGTGCGCGTGCAGCGAGCGCACGATCACGGCGTGCGCCTGGCCCGGGACGTTCACGTCGTCGAGATAGCGGCCGCCGCCCTGCAAGAGTCGGACGTCCTCGACCCGCTTGATGCCTTGCCCGATCCCGAACTGGCCCATCAGCGCAACCCTCCCCTGGCGATCGCTACGGCCGCCGGCGCGAGCCGGGAGCCGCGCGAACTCCTCCGGCCACCGCCGTCGCCGTCCAGGTGACGACGAACACCGCGGCGAGGACGACGAGACGCGACGTCGTTCGCGAGACGACCATGAGCGAGCGAGAGACTACCCGCGCGGGTAGCGGAGAGTCAAGCGTCGGGGGCCCGGCGAGACGTGAGCGACTCGAGCTCGAAGCGCAGCCAGGAGACGTCGACGGGCTTCTCGAGCACCGCCACCACGCCGCGCTCGGCCAGATCTCCGGGAATGTTCTCCTCGGAGCTCGAAATCACGATGCCGCACGTGGACGGGTGGCCTCGCCGCGCGAGGCGAAGGAGATCGAGGACCCCCATGCTCGGACGGCGGTCTGGGCCGAGATCGGCGTCGAGCAGGAGCAGATCGAACCGCTGCGAGGCGACCCGGGCAAGACCGGTCAGCGTGTCCCCGGCGATGCTGACCTCGTGGCCATCCGACGCCAGGATGTCCCGGAGGCCCTCCCGAGCGTGGAGGCCCTGTTCGACCACAAGGATGCGCAGCGACATGTCGTGTCTCACTGGTCCTCCCGAGCAACCTGCATGCCGAGTGAGCCGAGGCGGAGCGGCGAAATCCAAATAGCTGAAAATCCTCGACACCGGCGCGAGCGCGTAAAACACACGCCGGCGGCGGGATATAAAACCTGCGCGTAGGACTTACCTGGTGGTGGCGGCGAGGTCGTCGCCAAGCGCCCTGGCCTTGCCGGCCAGGTTCACCGCTCGCTGATAGTCGCGCTGACCCAGGGCGGTCCGCGCCTGGTCCAGGAAGGTCTTCGACGCCGTGAGCGCCTCGAGCTGCGGCGGATTCATCTGACGGCCCTCGAGATCGCGGAGGAGTCGCTCGACCTCGCCGATCCTCAGTCGAGCCTCGTCGAGGAACTTCTGCTCCTCGTCCGCGGACAGCTCGGGCCGCAGCGGGCCGGTCGGCGGCGGGGCCGCGCGCGCGACGACGGGGACGGGCGGTCGGGCCGGCTGCTTGAGCACGGCCTCGAGGTGGCCACACCCGAGCACGGTGACCACGCTCGACGCCAGGAGGATGCTCGATCTCACGGCGGCGCCACCGGCAGCGTCAGGACCATGGTGGTGCCGCGGCCCATCTCGGACTCGATGTCGATGCGTCCGTCGTGGAGCTGCACGATCCGGTAGACCATCGAGAGACCGATGCCCGACCCGCCCGGCTTCGTCGTGTAGTAGAGACGAAAGATGCGGTCGAGGTCCTCCGGCGGGATCCCGACGCCCTCGTCGGCGACGCGGACCTCGATCGTCCCCTCCGCGCCGGGGCGGGCAACGAGGGTCACCGTGCCACCCCCCGGCATCGCCTGAATCGCGTTGGTCACCAGATTGGTGCACGCCTGCTGGAGCAGCTCGGCGTCTCCCGAGACCGGCGGGACCTCGGCCGCCACGTCGAGCACGATCTTCGTGCCGGCGCGGGCCGCCTCCGGCTCCATGAGCCGCACGACCTCGGCCAGGAACGCCCCGACCGCCACCGGACCCACGTTGAGCTCTTGGGGGCGCATGAATTTCAGAAATCCCTGGACGACCCGGTCGAGTCGCTGGATCTCCTGGGCGATCACGTCGAGGTTGTCGCGAACGTCGGCCTGGCCCCCGAGGGCGAGCCGCGTCTTCACGAGCTCGAGGTGGATGCGCATCGCGTTGAGTGGGTTCTTCACCTCGTGCGCCACCCCGGAGGTCAGGCGGCCGAGGGCCGCGAGCTTCTGCGAGTAGGTCACGAGCGACTGCACGGCGCGCACCGGCTCCAGGTTTCTCAGCGCAAGGACGCCGCCCCCGGCGCCGCTCCCGTCGGCGATCCGGTCGCTCGACACCGCCAGCTCCCGGGGCTGGCCGTCGGGTGAGGGAACCTCCACCGACGCGTTCCGGCGCTCGATCCCGTGATCGAAGAGCTCGGCGACCACGGTCGCCAGCGGGTGCTCGTTCGGCAGGACCGCCGCGGACCGAGGGCCCAGCAGCGCCTCGGCCGCCTGATTGTGGAACACCACCTCGCGGTTCGCGTTGAGCACGATGACCGCGTCCTCGAGCTTGTCGAAGATTCCGTCGGTGCGCGTGCGCTCCCCGAGCCGGTCGACCCGCGCGGCGAGCTCGCCCAGCTCGTCGTCCCGCGTCAGGTCCGCCGCGGCGTGGCGCTCGCCGCGAGCGAGACGCTCCATCCCCTGGGCGATCTTCCGCAAGGCCTGGAGCAGCATGTGCCCGACCCCGAGGCCCACGATGACCGCAACCGAGAGCGCGGCGAGCGCCACCACGAGGCTGTGGAGCGCGGCGCGGCCGAGCTCCTGTCGCAGGAGGCTCGTCGAGACCCCGACGCGCACGGTCGCGAACGGCCGCTCTCCCAGCACCATCGGCACCTGCGCCTCGTAGATGTCCGGCTCGCCCAGCAACGACAGGACCGACCGCAGGGTCGACCACTCCTTCAGGTGCTCGAGGCTCTGCCGGCGAGGCAGCATCTCGCCCTCGAGCTTGGGATTGCTGTGGGCGAGGACCCGCCCCGACGGGTCGACGACGGCCGCGTACACGACGGTGTGGGAGTAGCCGACGATCCCTTCGAGCATGGCGCGGATCCCGGGATCGCGCTGCAGGACGGTCGGCGAGGGGGCCGGGGCGGCGTCGAGCACCCGCGAGCTCTGGTACGAGAGCTGCCGCGCCAGGAGCTCACCCTCTTCCGACGCGGCGCCGAGCGCGATCCGCGTCACGCTCGCCAGGTGGCCGACGGTCGACCCCGCGACCACTAAAAGGACAACGACGGCCAGCGCGAGGCCTCGTCGGGCGCGGAGGGTCAAGCCCATACGCGTCAGGCGTTATAGCGGTGGAGCTTGTTGTGCAGGGTCTTCAGGCTGATATCGAGGATCTCGGCAGCTCGGGTCTTGTTGCCGCCGGTCCGCTTGAGCGTCCGCAAGATCAGCTCGCGCTCCGCACTCTCCACGGTCGTGCCGACGGGGATCACGACCTCGGCGTCGGTCGGCGTCAGCGCGGGCGCAGCGGCGGTGCCGAGGGCGGCCAGGTGCTCGGCGCGAATCACGTCGCCGGCGCACACGATGACCGCGCGCTCGATCACGTTTCGAAGCTCGCGGACGTTGCCCGGCCAGCGGTGGCGCCGGAGGCAGTCGAGGGCCTCCTCGTCGACGCCCCGGACCGAGCGTCCGTGCCGCTCGTTGAACTCCTCCAGGAAGGCCTGCACCAGATCGGCGAGATCCTCCATACGCTCGCGGAGGGGCGGCAGCGTGATCGTAAAGACGTTCAGCCGGTAATAGAGGTCCTCGCGCAGCGCCCCGTCGCGGAGGGCCGCCAACGGGTCCTTGTTGGTCGCGGCGATGACACGCACGTTGACCTGGGTCTCCGACCGAGCGCCGAGCCGCCGAAACTGTCCCTCCTGCAGGACCCGCAGGAACTTGGCCTGGGTCCCCGGCTGCATTTCCGCGATCTCGTCCAGCAGCAGCGTCCCGCCGTCCGCCAGCTCGAAGCAGCCCTGGCGGCGCTCCACGGCGCCCGTGAACGCGCCGCGCTCGTGGCCGAAGATCTCGCTCTCGAGCAGGGTCTCCGGAATCGCCGCGCAGTTGACCGCGACGAACGGTCCCCGCCGGCGCGCGGAGAGCTCGTGCACCGTGCGCGCGACAAGCTCCTTGCCGGTGCCGCTGTCGCCCGCGATGAACAGGGTCGCGTCCGTCGGCGCCGCGATCTCCAGCTGGCGCATGACCTCGAGCATGGCCGGTGAGGTCCCCACGAGCCGACCGAACACGCCGCGCATGCGGAGCTGTCGACGCAGGAGCTGGACCTCGCGCGCCGTCTCGCTGCGCTCGAGCGCCCGGTCCAGCAGGAACTGCAGACGGGTCGGGTCCACGGGCTTGGTCAGATAGTCGTACGCGCCGTCCTTGATCGCCTGGACCGCGCTCTCGATGCTGCCCTGGCCGGTCAGGATCAGCACCGGCGTGGTGGAGAACTCCTTTTTGAGACGGACGAGGAGCTCCATCCCGTCGATCCCGGGCATGACGAGATCGGCGATCACGAGATCGGGTGTCCGCTCGGCGGCGCGCTCCAGCGCCTCGCGCCCGTCGGCCGCGGCGCTCACGTCGTACCCCCAGGCCGTCAACAAATCTTGAAGCCCCCTGCGCGACGCGGGCTCGTCCTCGACCACCAGCACGCGCCGGTCTCTCGCCGCCGGATCGTCCCTTCCACCCCGATCGCCCGTGGGCGCCGGACTCTCGGCGGGATCGGCCCCTCCGCGCGGACGGGCGCCCCCCTCCCGCCGCGGGTCGGCCGAGGGCGGGACGGTCGACATCTCGAGGTGGCGCGTGGAGTTCTCGCTCATGACGTCGCGACGTGCTGCCCGACGCTCGCGGCCTCGACGAGGCGAAGCGTCCCCCGGGTGCCCCTCCATCGCGACGGGATGGACCATTCCAGGCGGGCCGTGCGCTCGATGACGTGACCGCAAGGCCCGAGCACGATCGACAACATCTCGTCGCGAATCTCGGACCAGTCTTCAACCCAGCGAAGCGTGCGGCACTCCTCGCAGAACGTCGTTCTCGTGCTCTTCATGCCTTCCCTCGCCTTTCGTCCGCTGGCGCGGACGCTTTACCGGGTTTCGACTTCCTCGCCGGCGTCGTCATCCTCGTCGGTCGCGACCATCGCCAGAATCACGGCGTCGGGAAGCACGCGCGCTCCGTCGACCCGCATGCGCGAGAGACCCATCGCCAGGGCGCCGCGAACGGAGATCTCGAATGCTTCACGCAAGGCTTGCTTGACCGACGGCTCCGAACGATCCTCCAACGCTACCGTTGTCTCCATCCGAACGACGCGAGCCCAGGCAGGTGAAGCGACGGTGAGCAGCATCAGAACCGTCGCGAGCCACACGACCATCCGCATGTCGCCCTCCTGAGTACCGGTGGTTCGACTGCGTGCGCCGAGAGGGGCAGCATGGCTCGTGCCAGCGGCGCCGCCGCGCCCCCTAACTATGGGACTTTGCGGGGCGTTGACTGAGTCGTGGGCCCTCCGGGTGGGGGAATCGCCGGGCAAGAACTATCGATTCGGAGAGTAAGGATTACATACACGGAGTCAGCCCGCCGACAGGGCTGACAGGGTTCCACGGGGCCCCTCGAAGGGCCCGCACGTTAACGGTTGCCGAATTTTTCGGGTGGGGCGGCGGGTTCGGGAGCGGGGCGACGGAACCAGTCGGTCAGGCGGTTCCAGCCGTTGACGACGTGATCGACGACGCCGCGGTGCTCGTCGCACATCGGCGGCTCCGTACCGACGAGGAACGACTCTCGGACGACTACCGGACAGGACCATCCGGCGCGCTTGCCGTTGGTCGCGTCGATCTCGGTGAGCACGATCCCCGAAGGGACGGCGAAGTCGGGCTGCGGATATGCGTCGAGCGCCGACTTCATGAAGTCGATCCAGATCGGAAGCGCGGCCTGGGCGCCGCTGAGACCGTGGACGTCGCCGCCGTCATAGCCGACCCAGACAAGCGCCAGCAGCCGCGGCGTGTAGCCCACGAACCACGCGTCGCGCCCGTCGTTGGTCGTGCCGGTCTTGCCCGCGATCACGTCGGGGAGCCCGCTCGCGCGCGCCGCGCCGCCGGTGCCCGACGTCACGACGCCCTTGAGCAGCGAGGTGACCAGCCAGGCCTCGGCCGCCGAGATGACCGGCACCGGCGGCTCGCCGCTGATGGGCTTCACTTCCTCGTCGCGATAGTGGACGGCACGCACCCCGATGGCCGCGGGGAGCCGGATGCCTCCGTTTGCCAGCGGCAGGTAGGCGAGGGCCAGGTCGAGCGGCGTGACCTCGAATGCGCCGAGCGCCATCGCCGGGACCGGCGCCAGCTGGCCATGCAGCCCGAGCGTCCGGGCCGTCTTCACCACGTTCGCCAGGCCGACCGCCTGGGCGATACGAATCGTGGCGGCGTTGAGCGACCGCTCGAGCGCCTGGCGCACGGTCACGGTGCCCTCGTACCGGTCTTCGTAGTTGCGCGGGCTCCACGGCTGGCCGCCCACCTGGAGCGTGAGGGGCAGGTCGTCGACGCGCGTCGCGGCCGTGAAGCTGGGCACGCCCTCGCCCGCGCGCAGGGCCGCGAGATAGACGAACGGCTTGAACGCGGAGCCCGGCTGGCGGCGGGCCAGCGTGCCGCGGTTGAACTGACTGCTCAGATAGTCTCGGCCGCCGACCAGGGCGCGGATCTCTCCGGTCTCGGGCTCGACCACGATCATGACCGCCTGCAGGCGCCGCGCGGGATCTCGTCGCCGCAGGCGCGGTGTGCTCGTTTCGAGGCGGTCGAGACCCCGTGCGACCGCGCCCTCGGCGAACCGCTGCAAGTTGAGGTCGAGGGTGGTGACGATACGGGCGCCGCGCACGCCGGAGGCGTCGGAGCCGAAGCGCTGCTCGAGCTCCTGGCGGACGTGATCCACGAAGTACGGCGCCGACTGTCCCGGGGCGACCAGCGAGCGGACGCGCACAGGCTCGCGCCGAGCCCGGTCGTAGTCGCGCGGCGCGAGCGTTCCGAGATCGCGCATGCGCGCCAGGATCGCGTTGCGGCGATCACGTGCGCGGCTGGGGTCCACCGCGGGAGAGTAGCTGTTCGGCCCCCGGAACATCGCCGCCAACAACGCCGCCTCGGCCGGCGTGAGCTGATGGACCTCCTTGCCGAAGTAGGCGCGCGTCGCCGCCCCCACGCCGCGGATCGCGATCGGCCCGCGCTGGCCGAGATAGACCTCGTTCAGATACGCCTCGAGGATTCGCTCCTTGGAGTAGCGCGACTCGACGAGCGCCGCCAGCCACGCCTCGCGCAGCTTGCGGCCGAGCGTCCGCTGCGGGCTGAGCAACCGGATCTTGACCAGCTGCTGGGTGATCGTGCTCCCGCCTTCCTTCACGCGGCCGGCCCGCAGATTCGCCCACGCGGCGCGCGCGAGCGCGCGGAGGTCGAGGCCACCGTGCTCGAAGAAGCGATGGTCCTCGGCGGCGAGCACTGCGTCGATCAGCACGCGGGGCGCCTCCTCGAGCCGGACCGGCCGGTGATCCTCGCCCGGACGGTCCATTGCGCTCGCCAGCACCTCTCCCTCGAGCACGACGTCTGCGATCTCCTGGCCGCCGTCGGTGACCTGGGTGATGCGGTCGTCGTCCACCTGCAACCGGACGAGCCGGGAGTCGCGGCCTCCACCCTCGGCGCCGCGCAAGAAGATCTCCCACGCGCCGCCGGCGCGTCGGAACTGCCCCGGAGCCTTCGGCGTAGAGCGCGTCTCGCCGTAGCCGAGACGGATGAGCGTAGCCGCCAGGGCGATGCGCTGGACGTGGACACCGGGGGTCAGAGATTGGCCGGATGCGTAGACGAACGTCGTGCGGCGCGCGTCCGCGCGCTCGAACCGGACGAGCTCGACGGTCGAATAGACGACCGGGGTGAGCACCGCGAGGGTGAGCGCGGCAATGAGCGCCGGCCGGCGCCAGCGGGCAAGCGGCCTTGTTGGTTTCAGCTCCGGATCCATCGAGCCATGGCCTGCGCGAGCACCGGTGCACCCGTTGTGCCAGCGGCTGACGGCCTTACTTCAGTGTACTTAGCCAGGAAAGCAGGGCGGAGGAGTCGCCCTGTGACCGTCAGGGCGTTGACACCTGTCGCGGCTATGCGGGTGGCGACGCGCCTGGCTGGGCCAGCGCCGCCGACACCTGGCGATGGAGATCCGAGAGCGACAGCGGCTTCGGCACGTACGCGAACGCGCCCATGGCCATGGCCCGCGGACGGAGTGTGGAATCGCCACTCCCCGAGATCATGATCACGCGAATCGCCGGATCGAGCGCGCGGATGCGCTCGAGCACCTGAACGCCGCTGAGTCCTTCCATGAGGACGTCCAGTAGCACGACGTCCGGGCGGTATTGCGAGACCGCAATGAGCGCGTCGCCGCCGTGCGACGCCGCGTCGACCAGGAAGCCGGCGTCGGAGAAGTACCTGGTGAGGATCGTGACGACGTCGGGTTCGTCGTCGACGACGAGGATTCGGCGCTGAAGCCGCGGCACAGTGTCGCGTTGATCCACGAGAGTTGCCTGAAGGGAAATCTGCGCCGCATCTCCCGGGAGTGTCAAGATTTTCGTAGTGAAGCGCCCGCACCACTCACGCGAGCGCGTTCGCCTCCGCGACCACCATCGATCCGTTGCTCCGGGCGACCGTCGCCTGCTCCAGCCAGAGCGAGCGGCCGCAGAGACAGCACTTCCACAGCAGGCGTGTGGTCGTCAGACAGTTGAAGCGCTGCGCCTCAGAGATATGAGCCAGGTCCAGCCGCAGGGGTCCGCCGCAGCGGCACGTCATCATGTCCCGGCACCTCCACGATGGCTCCAATGCATCGTGCGAGCCAGGCCGCAAGTAGCGGACTCTCTTACGGTCTGCGGGCATGTCCCCCGGTCGGATTGACAAGAAGCGAAGCCCCGGTGACGAGGCTCGTCACCGACCTGCCGGAGGGAGCGAGAACGCTGCTACCGTATCGCCATGCGCCTCGCCGAGCGCCTGCAGGCCCAGTTCCCTGGTGCATCGCGCAGACGCGTCAAACAGTGGCTCGAGGCCTCGCGGGTTCGCGTCGACGGTGCGGTCGTCCGCCACGGCTCGGTGGCGATCGGTGACCATGCGCGCGTGGAGCTGACCGCGCCGCCCCCGCCGGAATGTCCTCGGCCCCTCCGGCTCGTTCACGAGGACACCGCCCTCCTGGTCGTCGACAAGCCCGCCGGGCTACTGACCATCGCCACCGAGCGCGAGCGAGAACGAACGGCGTATCGACTGCTGAGGGATTGGGTCGCCGCGCGCGGGTCGAGCACGGGCCGACTCCTGATCGTTCACCGGCTCGATCGCGAGACTTCGGGGCTCGTCGTGTTTGCGAAGACCCCCGCCGCCAAGCGGAGCCTCCAGGCGCAGTTCGCCGCGCGCAGTGTCGAGCGAGTCTACGTCGCGCTCGTGGAGGGAACCGTCCGCCGCGACGGGGGCACACTGATCGGGCGGGTCGTGGAAGACCGCTCGCTGCGCGTCCGGACCACGGTCGACCGGGGCGCGGGCCGCGACGCAATCACGCGCTATCGCGTCCTCGAGCGGCGAGGCGACGCGACGCTGCTCGAGCTCTCGCTGGTGACCGGGCGCCGCGGCCAGATCCGAGCCCAGCTTGCCGCGCTCGGCCATCCGATCATTGGCGACAGGGAGTTCGGGAGCCGCCGGAACCCGCTGCGACGTGTCGCGCTGCACGCGACGCGGCTGGGGTTCGTTCATCCGGCCGGTGGAAGATCGAGCTTCGAAAGCCCGATCCCATCCTCGTTCGCCATCGCCGCGCTCCGCGAGAAGCCGCCGCGGCGTTAGGGGCGGTGCTATCATGCGCCGGCAGAGAGCGCCATGAGCGAGCCGGAGCGCAGACCGAGCGCGGAGGTCGCGGGCCTCGCCGCCGCCATCGAGCGAGCGGCGGCCGATCTCGCCATCGGCGAGGAGCCGGCGGGCTTCACGGTCGCGCTCGAAGGCGAGAGCGATCTCGGCGAGCGTCGTGACTGACTGGACGCTCGACACGCTCTCGCGGGCCATCGCCGCGAGGAAGATCTCACCCGTCGAGGCGACCCAGGCGTGTCTGGCCCGCATCGAGCAGCTCGATCCGCACATCCGGGCCTTCATCACCGTCGACGCCGAAGGGGCGCTGGCGAGCGCGCGCGCCCTCGAAGCCGAGCTCGCCCAGGGTCGATCGCGCGGCTCGCTCCACGGGGTGCCACTCGCCTACAAAGACCTCTGCCACGTGCCAGGCCTGCCGACCTCCTGCGGGACTCGCACGCGCGAGTACTTCACCTCGACGATCGAGTGCACGGCGACCGCGCGCCTGCGCGAGGCCGGCGCCGTGACGCTCGGCAAGCTCAACATGACCGAGCTGGCGATGGGCCCGTTCGGCGACAACGCCCACCACGGCGACGTCCAGAACCCGTGGAAGCCCGGCCACTGCGCCGGCGGCTCCAGCAGCGGCTCAGCGGCGGCGGTGGCCGCCGGGTTCGCGCTCGGCGCGATGGGCAGCGACACCGGCGGCTCCATCCGGTTGCCGGCGGCCTGCTGCGGCGTCGTGGGTCTCAAGCCCACGTACGGTCGCGTGAGCCGCGCCGGCGCGATGCCGCTCTCGTGGTCGCTCGACCACCTCGGGCCGCTGACCCGCACGGTCGCCGATGCCGCGCGGCTACTGGGAATCGTCGCGGGGTACGATCCGCACGACGCGACGTCGAGTCGCCGCGGGGTGCCGTTCTACGAGCGGATGCTCGACGGCCCGGTCGGCGGCCTCCGCGTCGGCGTGCCCGAGAACTACTACTTCGACGGTGTCGCCGCCGAGATCGACGCCTCCATCCGGGCCGCCGCGCAGGAGCTCGAGGGGCTGGGGGCGCGCATCGTTCCTCTCCGCGTTCCCGATCCTCGCCCGCTCGCGGATGTCTGCAACGTCATCTCGCGCTCCGAGGCCGCGGCGATCCACGCCCGCCTGGCTCGCGAGCGGCCGCACGAGCTGCAGCCGGCGGTCCGGGCGCGCATTGAGGTCGGCTTCCACATCTCGGCTCACGACTACCTGCAGGCGCTCCGCCTGCGCGCCCGCCTCACGCGCGAGTTCATCGCGGACGTGTTCACCGAGGTCGACGCGCTCCTGGCGCCGGTGATCCCCGAGCCCGCGCCGGAGCTGGCGGCGGTGAAGGCCGGCGGCGCCGACGAGGTCGTCGCCCGGATGGGTCGGTTCTCGCGTCTCACCCGTCCCTTCAACGGGCTCGGGCTCCCGGCGCTCGCGCTGCCGTGCGGGCGGTCGCTCGACGGCCGACCACTCGCGCTCCAGATCGTGGGCCGCGCGTTCGACGAGGCGACCGTGCTGCGCCTCGGCCACGCGTACCAGCAGGCGACCGCGTGGCACGTCGAGCCGCCGAAGGTCCAGGGCAGGTGATTGGCTGACCGCCCGCCGCTGTGGCCGATGCTCGTCGCGTACGTGGGGGCCTTCGCGGCGATCATCGCCCTCTCGCTCGTCGCCGCCGGAATCGTTCGCGGCCTGAACCCGGACCTTCCCGAGCACGCGGTGTTCGAGGGCCTCCCGGGACTGCTCGCCGGCGCCGTCGCGTCGTCCGTCGCCCTCGTGCTGACGGCGCTCGCCGCCAATCGCGGTGCCCCGCTCTCCGCGCTCCGACTGGTCCCGGGCCAGGAGACGGGCCGCACGCTCGTGGTCATGGTCGTCGGGATGCTGGCGCTCGGTCAGGCGCTCGACTCGCTCACGATGCTCGCGGGACTCGGCCAGCGCGGCAGCATGGTCGCGATCCGCAAGGCACTCGCGCAGGCGGTCGGACCCGACCTGTTCCTCGCCGTGATCGTGATCGGCGTCCTCGCGGGCACTGCGGAGGAGGTGTTCTTCCGCGGCTACATGCAGACGCGGCTCGCCGGGCGCTTGCCACCGAGGCTCGCGGTGGTGATCCCCAGCACGTCGTTCGGCGTCCTGCACATCGAGTGGCTCCACGCGATCCTCGCCTTCCTCCTGGGCCTCTACCTCGGCTGGATCACGGAGCTCGCCGGCAGCGCGCTGCCGGCGGTGACGTGCCACGTCATCAACAACGCTGTGTTCACGCTGCTCACCGCGCTGTGGGGCGCGATCGAGGGCGTCGGGGTGAACTTGGGGCTCGCGGCCGGCTGCGCCGTCGCGTTCGGCGGGTGCGTGATCTGGTTGCACCGCACCCGGACGGCGCTGTAGGCTCGGGGCTCCGTGCGTCTGAAAGACAGTGTGGTGGCGATCACCGGCGCGGGCGGCGGCATCGGGCGCGTGATCGCGCTCGCCTTCGCCGCCGAGGGCGCGGCGTGCGCGCTGGCCGACGTCGACGACGGCGTGCGAACGGTCGCCGCGGACGCGCGGAGCGTGAGCGGTGTCAACGCCATCGCCCTTCGGGCCGACGTCACGCGATCCGCCGCCATGAGCGCCCTCGTCGAGCAGACGCTGCGCGACCTCGGCCGGCTCGACATCCTCGTCACCTGCGCAGGCCTGGGCACCCCCGGACTCCTCGCCGATCAGGACGAGGCGGCGTGGACGCGCGTCGTCGACGTGAACCTCATCGGGACGCACCGCGCGATCCGGGCCGCGCTGCCCGCAATGATGGCGAACCGGTCGGGGCGCATCATCACGATCTCTTCGGTCCTCGGTCGGATGGCGGCTACGGCTTCGTCACGGCCTACGCCGCGTCCAAGCACGGCGTCATCGGCCTCACGCGATCGCTCGCCGCCGAGCTCGGCTCGCAGGGATATCCGTCCATCACGGTCAACGCGATCTGTCCAGGCTACGTGCGCGCCGGCATGGGGATCCAGATGCAATCGACGAAGGCCGGCCCGATGCCGGGGGAGGAGATCTTCGAGCGATACTACAAGCGACAAGTCCCGCAGCGCCGCATGATCGAGCCCGAAGAGATCGCCAACGCCGCCGTGTTCCTGGCGCTCCCCGGATCGGCCGGGATCACCG
>Ga0066710_100003167_pt1 | contig 13844 bp, 6 predicted proteins | sample GraSoiAngelo_159_FD_79666 | JGI IMG/M metagenome (GOLD analysis project Ga0066710, IMG submission 79666) | Grasslands soil microbial communities from the Angelo Coastal Reserve, California, USA - 14_1009_16_40cm | ecosystem: Environmental > Terrestrial > Soil > Grasslands | place: USA...
CCAGGTCGAGGGCTTCCTCCCTGCGCCTGAGTCTGCGTATGCTATCCGGGCCGCGATTGACGAGGCTCTGGAGTGCAAGCGCAAAAATCAGTCGGAGGTGATAGCTTTCAACATTTCAGGACATGGATTCTTGGATCTGGCCGCTTACCAAGAGAAACTGAAATTCTGACTCTCCAGACCTCACTGGACCTCAAGGGTTGCCGTGGTGCGGGGGGTGGGATTTGGACCTCGGTTTACTGGTACATATAAGCGAGCCTAACCGACCACGGCCAATCCCGTAATTTCTTCTCTGACCTCTGAAACGGGAAAGAGCTGCGAGATTTTTTCCCGAGAGAGACGGTCCTATTTGAACAACTGGTAGATGGTTCTCGGAAGAGCTTCAAGCTGGTAGCGGAGAAATTCGAGTCTACCGGCGAGCCTTTTATTCTGACAATTCAGAGTTTGATCACAAAGGTAGTGACGAACGTAGGAGCGATTTTGAAAGTCACGAAGCGCGAGCAGTTTTTACTTTCTCCCGGAAAATCTGCTAGGCACGGCTTTTATTTGTTAAGCCCCGGGTGCATCCGTGCGTAGGTCGAAAGACGAGGTCGCCGCCTCTATTCTCAAATCCTGCATCTCTGACGCTCTATCCATTAGCCAGCTCATGGCAGTTGTTAACCTGCCCCACAAGCTTCTGAAGTATCATTTGGATAGGCTTCTTTCATTCGAGCTCATTCAATTCGAAATTGTCGGCCGACGCAGAAGGATCTCAGCAACCGAAAAAGGAATCCATGTGCTCAAGTACTATCGAAATGCAGTCGCGGTTTTGAACGGAGTAGTGGGATTGGCTCAACCATCCCCCAATACCATAGAAGAGGTCGCCGTCCTCTAACCCAGAAAATCGCTGGAATAGAATAACAGATCAATTTCACAGAGCAGTGTTCCGCACCTCTTAAGACTAAAGGGTGAATAGACATAGTCTTTGGAATTGCAGCGGCATCAGGGGGTAAATCCAAGAGCTCGAACAATGCACTCTGGGACTACAAGAGTAACCCGTCCAACCACGAAGCGGGCTGAAGAAAAATCTTCACATGATGCTACAATTAGGCTGCCGTCACCTGGGCGTAAAGCCAACAAAGCCAGAATTGTCACCATCACTTCCGTCCTAATGCTTCTCACCTTATCTTCTGGATTGTTTCCTGTTTTTCCGCAGCTCCTTTCTTCAATCTTTCCCGCAGTTTCTGAAGCAAGCCTGCAAAAGTCAATCACCACTGCCGATACTACCAACCTTACAAATTCTCAACCCAGCGTTCCTCTGCCGCCTGGAACAATCGGGTACGGGTTCCGTGATACGCCGAGTTTCAGCGAAGCGTTGGATGCCTCACTTTCACCCCGCCTCATCGCCACGCCGTCCGCATTTATCTATCAAACAGCATTCGGAATATTTTCCTTCAACCGCTCTACCCCCTTCGTATTCACTCTAAGTTCGCTGTCCGGAACTGAACTTACCAAAGGGAGCTTCTTCTTTGTCGAATCATCTGTTCCCTTAACTCCGGGCAATGGCAACGTTACAGTTGCGACAAACGGGCAATACCGGGTAAGTTACGATGTGCTATCTGGGTCGATCGTCGTAGGCAGTCTTGTTTTCAATGCCAACTTCATTGCGAATGTCAGACCGAAATTCACAGCCACGTTTTCACCCGCGAGTACTTGGGCTTTCGGTGATTTCCGCATCGTTTGGTCCACTGTTTTCCATTCCCATTGGGCGAGGGCCCTTCGAAATGGTGTTCTAAACCTTGAAGCGATTCCTCATCTGCAGCGATTGAATGGAACCTCACCGAGCGATGAAATTTCTCGCGCGGACGTTGGACCGACTGCCGATGCTTCCACCTGGAACGAATGGGTTACGACTGATTGGGGCGACTCCCATGGAGCCTCGCTAAATGCTGGGCAGGTGATAGTGGGGAATATTTCTGGGAGAGGCCTCGAAGTCGCATTCTCGACAAACAAGGCAACCATTGACCCGACCCAAGTGGCAACATCAACAGCCACCTTTGCAACAGGATATTCGACACAGCGCAAGACATTCAACTACGGTGGTTACTACTTCCTATTCTGGTACGATGGATCCAACGTTGTTTATGCGACAACATTGAACGGCATTACCTGGTCAACGCCCTTCTCTACCGGTTCAGGACTGATTGGCTACAGCTTCGATATCTATAACTCAGGTTCTCGGCTAGCACTTACCTGGCTGGACTACAGCACTTCAGTCGGAGGAGACGGTGTTCAGCATCTTCTCTTCAGAAACGCTACCGTAATAGGGAACTCGATCAACTGGTCGCCTACGCGCACGGTCGCCACATTACCGCAGCCCTACAGTTGGCCTCCAAGCGTGGCCATCGGTACAGACGGAAGCTTTTGGGCGGGCGGAATCTGGTACCCATCCCCTACCAACTTCAATTACAATGTCTGGATATACAGATCCACAGACGGCACCAATTTCAGCCTTAGCACAAATTATCCCACGTCCAATAGTGGTTCAAGGGACGAAGCTCTCCAGTTAGTTCCCTTAGCAGGTGGACAGCTAATGGCACTGACTAGTCACTGGGCCGACTCGGGCATTAGATGGACTATTTGGAATCCGATTACAACGGGCACGGCTTGGAGTTCTATTCAGTCATACAATCTTAATCTTCCGACTGTTACTCCCAAGTGGAACCTGATCTCGGCAACTACAACTCCCGATAGCTTCGTTCACGTTCTATATAGCACAACTGGCGCTGTCGGTTGGGCCTACTACAACATTACCGCGACAACGTGGTCAACCGGCCCATCTGTCTATTCTGGCAGTACCATGTATCCGACAGTCTCCTCGGACGCCCTAGGTAATCTGTACGCATTCTGGATGGTTCAAGTTTCAAGTGTGCCCACTTACTTGATGTACGCTAGCAAGGCAAAGTACCAGGCGTGGACACCATCTTCTCAGCCATTCGGTTCCGGGTCGACGATAACCAACGCGAACTGGCTCAGTGCCACTCGGGGCGCCACAACTGAAGTGTTCCTAGCCTGGACCAACACGGGTTCCTCTCCCAACAAGATCTACTACGGTTCACTACCGTTGCCGTCTGGCACGGCCTCGATTCCCCAAACACAACCCTGGAACAGGTTCCAGGTCCCAACGGGAGGAGAGAATATTGAGCCTGGCAACGGGTTGCTTGGGATTGGTGAAAAAGACATTACGGTCCCAGGTAGAGGCATGGACCTATCTCTAACGAGACTGTACCTCGAACCATTTACTCTTTTGCAAGGCTCACCCTTCAACTATGAGAGCAGTCCCTACGCGAACCTAGGGAATGGCTGGCAGCTCGGCCTGCCCTGGGTTGGAAACCTCTACTTCCACTCCTCCACGGGTGCGGTCTTTCCTCTTGCCTGGGCTAGCTACAACAGTACGACGATCGGTGGCCACCTTGTCAAGACCTGGACGCTGACGGTTCATTCCGGGGGGGACTTTGTGCTGAACGAGACTCAAGACGTAACTGCGTCTACCACCTCCTATAAGGACACCGAAGCGGATGGTACTGCCTACAACTTCAACAATCTAGGACTAGTAACCAGTATCGTCGACAGAACAGGGCAGAACCAGATTACATTCAGCTATACCCCAAGTAACACGATTTCAACAATAACCGATACGGTCGGAAGGATTGCGACTCTCAACTACGACGGCAATGGACATTTGAGCAGCGTCAACTATGGAGGACAAACAGTAACGTACTCGTACTCCGGAAGCAATCTTGTATCAGCTACCGACAACCTAGGCCGCAGTGTTCAATTCAAATACTCGGCACAAAGCAACTGGCTCATCTCAGGCGTCATATACCCGACGGGCGGAAATTCGACCTACACCTACGGCAGTGTAAACATCGGTACTGATGCAGTCAACTATTATGTTACTCTTCAGAAAGTCTTCACGACCTCGCTGGTCCGGTCCAGCAGCTACTCCTACCAGATAACCGATGGCACGGTTACCTTCACGACCATTACTCAAGCCGACGGCGGTGGGAGCGTTCAGGGATATACCAACAATGAATATACTCCCCGTTCAAAGAGCATGACAACAACTTATCTTAATTCGACTAGCGCCCAGATCAGAAAGACGAAGACTTGGTTCGACGCTAGCGGACGGCCAGTCCAAACGGACGTGTACAACGGCAACACTCCTATCAGAACCTTCTATACGCGGAGCAGCTATGACTCATGGGGTAACCTGATTTATTCTCGCGACGCCATCGGCCATGAAACGTACAATTCCTTCGCGAACTCCGATTCCCAATACATGTATCAGAGCCCCGGAAATCTAACCACCTCAACGGAAGGGAAGAGATTCTATGATGATTTCAACTCTCCAAATCTGAATACCACGGCCTGGGCTTCGGGTGGAAGCGGAGCAAATCTGTCGACGAGCACATCGTCGAGTCTTCTAAGCCTTCAAGCTTCCTCTACCGGGAACAGCTGGCAGAGCAATTGGGTGAGAACAACAGGCAGCTACGGATATCCATTCTATGCAGAAGTGCAAATGTCCCTGAACTCAAACCCCGGATATACCACACTGGATGCAGATTTCCAGCTGTCGCCTCAAGCCACATCATCAAACGGAAATCCATATCAAAACCCCGACCTTTTGCGGTTCATAATCAACGATGGTCCTGCTTACGTAATTGTCAAGTGCGTCTCGGGAACCTGCACGACCATATACAATTCTGGTCTGCTAAACGGGGGCTCGCTTTCAATCGTATGGAAAATCATCCTGACCGACGCGAATACCTTGACCGCTTACCTGAACAGCGGATCGGGATTCAAGAACGTTCTCTCGACAACCACGCTGGGTCTCTCCGGAAGCTTCACTCCCTCTTACGCCTACCTTGCCTTCTACAATTATAACACAGCAGTCTATTCAAGCTCCTTTGACTACTTGGGGCTTTATGGGTCCAATACTTTAACGGTCAACGGGCTCCAGAGAGGGCAAAGAGTTGAGCTGTATGACTGGAACGACATTCTACGATCATCAGGTACGGTCGCTTCGGGTCAGACGAGTGTCTCTCTAGATGGAGCGCTGACAGTTTTTCCCTACGACTACGTCGCCATCTATGAACAGGATGCTAGAAGCCTACAATCAGTTTCTCCGACACGTGAAATTTGGGGTGGAACAGTCCTTTCCTACACTCCTCCATCTAGATCATCAGGGCTGTATCGCACAACATCAGGTTTCCTAAACTCTTCCAGTGTATATGTAGACGATAGCCTTCCCGCCGGAGCAACAACAAGTAGCGACGGAGGGGATGCGTGGCTATGGGCCGGACAGCCCTACGCACCCACGGTGAGCGGGACCTCCAGTAACGTCGGATTCTCCGCAACGGGAGAACACCAACATTACTTCTACGGTAGCAGCTCCTCTATCTACGCATCATCGGGCTCCTTCCATGTCCAATACATCAACATGGCTCCCACGTCACCTCCAAGTGAGGTCATGCTTCAATTCCACGACGGCAACCAGCTACTTAACCCCGGTTTCGAAACTGGAGACTTCACTTCCTGGTCACAGACCAATATGATAATAAGAGCCGACTACAAGAACTCTGGACAATATTCTGCGGCACCGAGCTACAATGGGCAATATTCAGCTTTCACGCTCCAACAGAACTTTCCCGCATCCATTCTAGGAAACAGGATTTCATCAATCTCCTTCTGGTACTATGCCGGCCTCTCCCAATACGATACGGGCCAGGTCCTGTATTCAGACGGATCATATACTTCGACCAACATCGGCGGATCCAACTGCAATACTCCATCTTGGACATTGCTCAACCTTGGATTCGACACCACCAAACAGATTACAGGAATCAAGATTGTTAGGTCGACAGCGGCTTCTTGCAACTTGATCCTCGATGACTTCTCGGTCAGTGGCGTGGGATGGGAACATCGCGCCTACTGGGGATGCAACTGTATCGGCTGGGGGACAGATGGAACCAACTCAAGGCGAAACTTCGGGCCAATGCCCCCGGCTCAGGGCTCTTGGATCGAGCTCATTGTCAAGACGGATGATGTCGGCACAAACGGTTTGAGGCTCGATGGACTAGCCTACACCCTTTACAACGGAGGGGCCTATTGGGACTTTTCCGCCCTCGGAGGACCTTCCGTAGGAACTCTGACTGTCAACGGATTACTCGCTGGTCAAAAGGTAGAATTGTACGACGTGAATTGGAATCTCAAAACGAGCGGTACAGTCGGTGGAGGTTTGTCTTCGGTCGCACTAGATGTGTACGGTGCGGGAATCCACATGTTTCCTTTCAAAGGATACCTGAAGATATACGCGGTCATTGGCTCGCTTCAATATTCCAGTCCTATTATGAGCGACATCTGGGGTGGTGACGCATACACCTACGTCCAACCTTCATTCCAGAACTCTTTCGACTTCGGCACAATTGGAAGTACCATACACATCGCGCCTCTTGGGCATGCGGAATATCAGAACTCAACCTCGATCATCGAATCCTATTCAACATACAGCTCCTGGGCTAATTTACTCCAGCAAAAACAACGATACGATTCTCCGACCGGATTGCGATGGATTTCCACAACGAGAACATATGATGTCTATGGCAATTTGCTAACCCTCACAAACGCCAGTGGCAACACCACCTACTACTCTTACCCCGCCTCGAAATACAGCAACGCCTATCTGACTAACGAGACCAGAAGGGATGGTTCGACGCAGTTCGTAACCCTCTACGGATACAACTTCACAACCGGAAACAAGCTCTGGACCTACGACCCCAGAGGCTACAACACCACTTACCGGTACGATACAGCGGGTCGCCTTACTCGGATCAACTATCCCAATTCCTTAGGTTCTGTTACCTACACCTACGTTGACCCCAGCAAATACGTGGACACAACGGACGCCAGTGGAAGGAAAACCCGCCAGATCTACGACTTATTGGGCAGACCATTGACGATCGAAAAGTTTCTAGGCCCCATTCCCTACTCCAACCAAACCTCCACTTACAATTGGCAAGATAGGGTAGCCTCTCGGACCGACGAGCGGGGGAACATCACAACTTACCAGTATGACTTTCTCGGTCGACTGACAAAGATAACCAAACCGGACGGAAAGACAATTCAAGAGAGCTATAACGATCTCGCATTTTGGGCTCGGTCAGCGGACGAAGACTCAAACTACCAATGCAGCGTATACGACAAGCTTGGACGGCTTACCTCTACAATCGAAAAAGCATCACCGGTTTGCCAGACAGGAATCGTTAGCAACAACGCCTACGACCAAGTTGGAGACCTCACCAAGGTCACCAACTCTCTGTCTCAATCGATTAACTATGTCTTCGACAACTTGGGTCGGCTGACAAAGACCATCTACCCGGACAATACGAAACAGACGTACACCTACGACAACAACGGGAACCTGGCCAACATGACGGATCGTGGGGGGGCTAGGACGATGGTAGCATACGATTCTCTAAGCAGGGTCAAGACAGTAACCTACTGCGGAATCTCAGGAACACCCATTTCGGCGACCAGCTACACTTATGACAAGAACGGAAACGTTCTGCAGATTCAAAACGAAAACGAGACTCTGACATACATTTACGATGCCAGGAACCGTGTGTTGAATGAAACCGCCACTGTTAATCCTGCAACCAGAACGATCGTTGACCTAGGCTGTTTCGGTTCAGGCGGAACCCTGACCCGTACCGGAGGGGTCTCAGAGACGTACACCACGGGCTTCACCTACAGTGGCGAACTGTTGAGCACTATAATGTACCCTACGACTTCGCAGTCCAATCCAGATATTACCATCAAATATGGTTATGACGGCTTAGGGCGGGTCGTTAACGTAACCAGGCTCGGCACGTCAACATATTACGCTAGATCATTTACCTACTACAAAAACGACCAGGTCAAAGGCTTCCAATATGGGAATGGACTCATAGCAAACTACACTTACGACAAACTTTCACGGCCACTAACGATTACGCTCAGCGGCACTACCACGATGTCTCTGACGTACGCATACAACAATACTGGAACTGTGGCAAGTGTCGTCGGAACTGTGAACGGAGCGACTGTCAACGAACAGTACCGATACGACGCTCTCAAGCGCCTAACCAACTACACGATTACTAGCGGCGGTTCCACCACGACCGGATGGTACGAGTATGACAACATTGGAAACCGCGTAAGACAGAAGCTCAATTCAACCATCACTCGGTATTCATACAATTCTGGTAACGAGCTTACCAATTCGACCAAGTATTCCGCGCCGCTTACCACTACCAACTACTCCTACGACTCTGATGGAAACATGAAGACCCAGAATGTCACATCCAGTGGGACAATTCGATGGGGCTACACTTGGAGCTCCGCAAGTAGACTAACTGCTGTCACAAACAGCACAGGACTGGCTCGCTATGCCTACGATGGAGGAGGAAGAAGGGTAGAGGCAATCGAAGGTTCGTCGACTTGGTTCTTCGCATACCAAGACACGAACATACTATACAAGTACCAGTTGAACTATGGGAACTTCGCATACGTCTACGCCGGAGGCCTGAAAATATGCGTGGTCGTAAATGTGAGCTGGGACATCTACTACTATCACACGGATGCCCTAGGAAGCACTAGAATAATCACATACACCGATTCAACCTACGTGTATGTAAACAACTACCAGCCCTTCGGTCAAGACAACGGGAGACCGCAAGGTGTCTACCAGAATAGGGCTACCGACAAGTATGACGGGAAGCCCTACAGTGCGGCTACAGGTCTCTACTACTACTACCAGCGGTGGTACGACCCGTCAATCGGTCGATTCATATCATCAGACCCTAAGCATGGAGAAATATCGAATCCGCAGAGCCTCAACCTGTACATCTACGTAGTTAATTCCCCCGTAACCCTCAGTGACCCCAACGGGCTCGACGGTTGCCTTTCCGGAGTCATAAGCTTCTTCGGATGCGTCTACAATACAGGAGCGAGCGGAGTACACACAGTCGTTACCACCGGAACTAGCGCCGCTCACACAGTCATCGACGTGGGAACCACTGCTGTCCACACAGTAGTGAACACCGGAGCCAGCGCAGTACACACGGTCGTAGACGCGGGCGGTTCCGTTGTCACTACCGTTTCAAACGCATACAACAGCCTGAGCCCCGAGGAGAAACAAATCCTTTGGATAGGCGTGGGCATCGTTGCGATTGCGGCAACTGGCGGAGCAGCAGCGCCTCTCGTGTTGGGAATAGGCTTAGCGACTGGAGTTGGCGCCGTGGGTGTGTACGCCGGTTACAGCTATGCCACGGGGCAGCAAATGACGCTCTCGGGAGCACTCACGGCATTCAGCATAGGATTCGCCGTTGGCAGCGTCGCAGGCGCAGTTGCGTCCAGTACCGGGTTAATCGGATCTTTCTCCGCCTCGAGAGAAGGGATAGCTTATGAGCTCGGTGAACACGCCGAAGATGGTCTCCCTCGTATAGCAAACGCCTTTGGAACCGATAGCAAAGGTGCTCTATCGCTTGTCAAGGCTACGATAGAACACGGCACCGATACAACGGCATTCGAATCCAACAAAATCGGGTACCTTACTGTCCGATCACTTTCTGACGTAACCGTTACTTCGAGAGGTCTAACGACTCCCTTTGTGGTTCTAGATCCACAGACTGGAACGATAGTAACAGTTATGGTTAAGCAAATGGAGGGACTAGGCGAAATACTAGGTCTAGCAGCTTGACTAATAGTCCTCTCACAGTAGGAGTCCCGGATTGGGAGTGGGAATCCCTCGAGATGTGGGGGGAGGACCGGAAGGTCCTAGGGCATCGGATCGGAATAGGTTCAGTAATAGAACTCCAATTACTTCTGGAACCCAGACACGTTCTCAAATACTGGATCAGAAAACCAGACAGCCAAAGAAAGTGGGCTGTCGACCCTGAACACGACCTAGTTCAGAGTCTTGGCCTGGGGGCTGGATCAGAGCCCGTTCGCCGGCTCTTACAGCCTCTAAGGCCCGGAACCAATTTGGCCTATTTCGAAGGGAGAGTAGAACGGATAGCGAGCGAGGATTCGAAGGCAAACCCTACGTCGAAAATGGTCCAAGCGCTTCTGGACTTCGGGTATCCAGTAGTGCTCGAAGCCGAGGTCGGAAGAAATTCTCCACCTCCCATCGTCAGTTCGGAAACAGAAGAAATAATCGGGATTTGCCGACTATTCGGCACGATTACAGTTTCAAACACCATGTACAGGGCACCCCTCAGAGCACGAGTGCTCGATGTCAAAATTTTGGAAACTTTTCCGCGCGACGTCTATGTCACTCTCGAGCCGACATCAAACGACATTCCAGCAGAACACGTTTTGGAATACAGTCGTTTCGACAAGAAGCGCTGATCGTAAACGCACTCTCCCTCGTAAATCTAGAAGTCCAAACTTGCATTTTGAGCCGATAGGTGGAGCCTAAGCCGCTAAGTGATCCTGCTCTCGAGACTGCGCCCTTCATGACTCGGCCTGGGCCCAACGAATCCTAGAGAGAGTAACAACATCAATAAGAAATTCTGCCCATGAAAACGCGACTCTAATCGGGTCCCACTTTGATCAGGAAAAATACGATTAACAGCGAGGACGAATCGGAGACGAAATATCTGCTATTTCATGGTATACGATTATCCGAGCGGATATTGAGAGAGGAGTTGCTCAAGAAATATGGGAAATCATTGAAAATCAAGAGAAGGTTTCCCAACACCAACTATCTTCTCGTCGAGGCTCGAGGACTAGTGGCGAGAGAGCTTGCCAAACCTCACCGTGGCTATTCTGTTGAGAGGGCAACTCGTAATTCAATAATCGCTGTGGAGGTAGTCGAGAACACTGGAGGAGAGATAATCAGAGCAGTCGAGAGAGGCATTAAATCTTCTTAAGCTACTTTTACATCCTCTTGCGAGAAATCGAGTTTGGAGCAGGTTGAAGCTGTGAACGATACGGAATTAGTTAATTCCATAATGGAAAGGATTAGGAAAGACCTTCTACCCGAAATCAGCGCCTCGGTTCATAAGAATTTGTTGGAGGCGAGTCCAATGTTGGTGGATAAGATCACCCCACCATTGGTAGAAAGAATTACGCCACTGCTCGTAGAGAGAATCGCTCCCATGCTGATCGGCAAGGTTGCGCCAACATTAGTTGAAGGCACCTCTTCGGCCAGCGACCTGAAGCTTGTTCTAAGAAAACTCAATTCGTTGGCCAGTTCAATAGAGCGAATGAAGAAAGAGGTTGATTTTGGGCAAAATCGTAACGCTTTTTTGAAACGGAAGAAATCCTCTGCTTCCAGGATGACTACAGGCATGGGGGGTAAACGGGTCCGACGGACTCGTGTGAGCAAACGGGTTTCGCAAACCAGCCGTGCCCAGATCACCGCCTAAAGACGTCCGTATGGACTAGGGACGTCAGTTGTACCCGCGGTATAGCGCTCCTTAGCTACTAGATTGTTCACTAGTCTTTTTCGCCTTAATTGCATCCTCCATTTCCCTTTCGATGACCTCGTTCACCATCCTCCCAGTCTGCGCGGCAACGTTCTTTGCAACAGACGTCGTCCTTGTCTCGATGGCTGATCGAATGTCAGGAATCATTCGGAAGAGAGAGAACCCGAGCAATGCGAGGCAGAACATGAATGAGCTTAGAAGAAAGAGCACTCCTATTGCGTCGCTAATTGGAAGCGCTACGACGTTCACTTGAAGACTGACTGAAGCCATAGCCGAAAGGGCAATCGACATGACACCAAAAAGGGCGATGGTCCCTGCGAATGCAATTTGCACAGACCGGTGCAACCTCCGAGTTACGGTTAGACTTGTCGATGTAATGACAGAATACGAAATGAACATAAGCCCTGTACTTATCGCCGCTACTGTTCCTGACAGGATTGCGATATTATCTAGAACCTGCTCCAACAAAACGGAAGACCCTCTGCAAATGGGGTTAGATTTCCTCCAGTCCAAACAACATTCTCTACTATTAAGAGAGAACCCTCATCAGGGATTACCACAACGGTCCCCGTGAACCAACCAGAATTTGCTAGACTTTTTACGACAACTGCCCTCAATATTGAGAATCCGACTACACTCTCAGGCTAAGCCGCGCACAAGACTCATAACAACGTCCCCTTGCTAGGCCTCTTTCACCCCGATCCAGTAGAATTGAGACACTCTTTAGTAACCACTTGCATGGATTGGATAACGCCTACCCAGGGGGCGACTCTTCATTGTTCCTGTTCTGAATGGTTTGTCGATCCCGCGTAGGGGATCCAGCCATCGGTTCGGATGGAACCATATACGTTGGGAGCAGCGACGGTAACCTTTACGCAATATGGTAGAAGACGGTTGGTCATCTACATGTCATCTTTCAGACATAGCGGCACGAGCCTAAGCTAGTTTTGTTCTCATTCAGATCTAAGCAGTGGCAGTAACCTTGAGTTTCAATCTCTTGAAATAGCGTATCAATGATTGAAAAGCTCTGAGGCCTCTTGGGCAAGCTTCTGTCAGAAGAAAACCTTGCTCAAATGTTTAGGGATCGCTATCTTGATTATCACGGCGAGTGTCTCGGGAGTATTGCAGACATCATCTCAACTGAGTACGAGGGAAATAAACCAGACGAGTATCGTGCCCACCTAATCCTGATGCTCCTAAAACCGAACGGTCAACTGGGGGTCAGTGCTCCTCCGGATTCGGAAGAATCGGAGTCCGAGTTTTTCAGAAACTTGAGAAACGCTTGGTATCATGAGTTCGCGATGCGAAGAACCAGTGTAGAGATCGCACCTTGGAAGATCATTCAAGCCTACTATTCGGTTTTCTGTTCAATTAGCGCGTTAGTCCGCTGTTTCTATCCTGACAGAGAAGAGGGCCAGGGTCACAAGTGGATTCTAGACAAGTATTCAGAACTCTTTGTGGGCAACCGAACACGAGGGTCATTCCTGTTGCCCCCAACTTCAATGTATCTCCAGAGTGGTCTCAAGGGTGGCGATTCGATTCGGTGGGCTTATGGTCGTGAGACCCATGCGCTGAGGATCGCACAAACATTCGAAAGGGCCAGGTCTGCCTTGAACATATCAGTCCATGGAAAAGTAACTCTCCCCATGTACCTTCGGTGCCTACGCGAGTGGGTGAACTATGCTGATCCGTACCTCTTCTTTCGACTGTATGGTGAGAGTGTGAAGAAGAGACTCGAAAGGGCATTGAATGAGGTAACTTTTCTGTACTTGACGCAGACCGAGCACTTCATGATACGTCTGTTCGGTTGGGAGGCCTTGAAGTTACAATTCGAGGCATTCATCGAGCAGTTGACCAGAAAGCTGGAAATTCCATGCCCCCAGTTGGAAGCTCGATTTGCCGCGCACGAAAACATGAGCCAACCACGGTCAACGCGGGATCTGTCCTGATTAGCGGAACCTTTGGACCTTCTTCGCGTTCCGAGAGTATTTGTCATTAATTGTACCAGTAAAATTGTGCGGGTGGGATTTCAGCACCAGTTTACTAGTACATTTAAGCCCAGTACCGCCGCATTATGCCAATCGTGAGTTTTGAGTGGACCTGTCAAACCAAAGTTCCCGAAAAGTCAGAGTGAAGCCAATCTCGATTCATGAGAGAATTGGAACAAAGTTTCGACTAGATTGAGGAAAGTCGCTAGCGGGCCCGGTGAGATCGAAACTCACGGTTCAAACTAACGTTATGTCTGAGGTATTTGTCAAGTCCTGCCTCAGAGAGATCCAGGCCGGGCAACGCTGGCACTATCGGTACAATGCGAAGGCGGGGTTGCTCGAACCC
>Ga0066710_100003168_pt1 | contig 13843 bp, 13 predicted proteins | sample GraSoiAngelo_159_FD_79666 | JGI IMG/M metagenome (GOLD analysis project Ga0066710, IMG submission 79666) | Grasslands soil microbial communities from the Angelo Coastal Reserve, California, USA - 14_1009_16_40cm | ecosystem: Environmental > Terrestrial > Soil > Grasslands | place: USA...
CTGTGCTCGCGCCGAGTTGATGGCCTGCGACGACAGTGTCGTCGAGTCGGTCCGCATGTAGGTGATATAGCCACGCTCGTAGAGCACCTGCGCAACCGCCATCGCGCGCCCGGCAGAGAAGCCGAGCTTGCGCGCTGCCTCCTGCTGCAGCGTCGACGTGATGAACGGGGGCTTCGGCCGCTCCGACATCGAGCGAGCCTCGACCGCCGTCACCGTGAACGGACGGTCGTGCAACGCCGCGGCGAGCGCCGACGCCGCGGCTTCGTCGAGCTGCACCACCTCGGCATCGGCGGTGATGCGGCCCGTGGCGGGATCGAAGTCGCGGCCGGTCGCCAAGCGCTTGCCGTCGAGCGCCACGAGCGTGCCCGGGAAATCGGCGGCTGATCCGTCGCCGTTCGCCGACGCTCGGAACGTCGCCTCGAGGTCCCAGTAGCGGGCGGCGCGGAACGCCATGCGCATCCGCTCTCGTTCGACGATCAACCGGGTCGCGACGCTTTGCACCCGTCCGGCCGACGTGCCCGGCGCGACGCGCCGCATCACGACCGGCGACACCTCGTAACCCACCAACCGGTCGAGGACCCGGCGGCCCTCCTGGGCCTCGACGAGCTTCATGTCGAGCTCGCGCCAATTCCCGAGCGCCTCTTCGATCGCCGAGCGAGTGATCTCGTGAAAAACCATGCGCCGGACCGGGAGGTTCGGCGGCGGCGAAAGGACCTCGAGGAGGTGCCACGAGATCGCCTCGCCCTCGCGGTCCTCGTCGGTGGCGAGATACAGCTCGCTCGCGTCCCGCATCGCCTTCCGCAGGTCGCTGACGACGGTCCGCTTGGCTGCCGGTACCACGTAGATCGGCGCGAAGTGGCGCTGGACGTCGATGCCTAGCCGGCGAACATCGGGATCCGTGACGTTCTTCGGGACTTCGCGCGCGCCGTGCGGCAGGTCGCGCACATGACCAACGCTCGCCATCACCGTGAAACGGTCGCGGCCGAGAAAGCCCTCGATGGTGCGGGCCTTGGCCTTCGATTCGACGATCACGAGCGGCTTCGCCACGCGCCCTTCCTTGTCCAACTCTTCATCGGCACGACTGGGCCGAAGCCTCAGTTACACCGGACGGCCGATCAGTCTTGCCCGATCTTTCAGGCGCGGTGTGCATCGTGGCTGCAAAACCCATTTCTGTCAGCCAATTCGCGGCTTTGTCGCGCGATCCCGCCGACGCGAGATCGGCGAAAGGTCCCGAGTATCCTGCCCGCGCGTGCACGGCGCGATGCTTCTCGGCTTCAGTTTTAGTGATCTTCTGAACCCGAAGCACCTCTTCGATTCGATTTCACCGTACGGCGAGATCGGCCTGATCGCGATCATCTTCGCCGAGACGGGTTTACTTCTCGGATTCTTTCTACCTGGCGATTCGCTGCTCTTCACCGCGGGCTTGCTCGCGTCGCAAGACAAGCTCAACCTGGCGGCGGTGCTGGCGGGCAGCTTTGTCGCGGCCACGACCGGCGGCCAAGTCGGCTACATGCTTGGAAAGCGCGTGGGACCGCGGCTGTTCGCGAGGCCGAACTCGAAGTTGTTCAAGCAAGAGTACGTCGAGCGTACGAAGACATACTTCGACCGGCAAGGCCCGAAGACCATCGTCATTGCCCGCTTCGTACCGATCGTTCGCACGTTTGCGCCGCTCCTCGCGGGCGTGGCGGAGATGCGGCTGCGCACGTTCTTCGTGTTCAACGTTGTCGGCGCGCTCATCTGGGCGGTCGGCGTGTCGATCCTTGGCTATTGGTTGGGCTCCGAGATCCACGGCATCGACCGGTACTTGCTGCCTGTCATCGCGGCGATCGTGATCGTGTCGGCAATCCCTCCGTTTCTGGAGTGGCGCAAGCATCGCCGGCGTTCCGTCGGTCCGAAGCCACCCGCGGAAGCCGTCACCGAAACCGCCGACCTGCAGGCCGACCTCGAACGTCCCTAACGGCGAACCGCGGATCTCCTCCGGGTCAGCCGGCCGGAGTCGAGACTTCTGACGTGACGACCGCCGGCTCCGGCCCCGCCACCATCTCCGCTTCTTCGCTGAAGGCGCCGCCCTGGCGCTTCGACCAGAAGATGGCCATCATCAACACCACGAACGCGGCGCTGGCGATGCCGTAACGCGCGGCGTTGTCATGGCGCAGCGAGATGATCGCGGGAAGGATGAGCAGCGACACCAGGTTCATCACCTTGATGAGCGGATTCAACGCCGGGCCCGCGGTGTCCTTGAACGGATCCCCGACCGTGTCGCCGATCACGGCCGCCTTGTGCGCCTCCGAACCCTTGCCCCCTTCGTGGCCTTCTTCGATGAACTTCTTGGCGTTGTCCCAGGCACCGCCGGAGTTCGAGAGGAACACAGCCATGAGCTGGCCCGTGACGATCACCGCCGCGAGGAACGCCCCCAGCGCGAAGTAGTTGATTCCGAAACCGATGATTACGGGGGTCAGCACCGCGAGCAGCGCGGGCGTCGCGAGCTCGCGCAAAGCCGCGGTCGTGCAGATATCGATGACTCTTCCGTACTCGGGCTGGTCGATACCCTCCATGATGCGGCGCTCACGGAACTGGCGCCGCACTTCCTGCACGACGATTCCCGCGGTCCGACCGACCGCCCGGATCGCGAGTGCAGAGAACATGAACGCGATCGACCCACCAATGAGCAGACCGATGAAGGTCTTGGGATCGGCAACGTTGATGCCGGTCAGGACGTTGCGGAACAAGGCGTCGCCGACAAGGTTGAGCTTCAGCTCCTTGCCGATGGTCTCGATGTACGACGAGAACAACGCGACCGCCGCGATGACGGCCGACCCGATCGCGAATCCCTTGGTGACGGCCTTGGTCGTGTTGCCGACCGCGTCGAGGCTCACCATGATCCGCTCCGCCTCGCCGCCGAACTCGCCGGACATCTCGGCGATGCCGGCGGCGTTGTCGGCCACCGGGCCGTAGGTGTCCTCGGAAACGACCACGCCGGTGGTGGCCAGCATCCCCATGCCGCTGAGCGCGACCAGGTAGAGCGAGAACTGCAAGTTGCCGTTGCCGAGCACGACGCCAGTTCCGATGGCGCCGGCGATCGCGACGATTGACCAGACCGTCGACTCGAGCCCCACGCCGACTCCGGCGAGGATCGTCGTCGCCGGTCCCGTGCGCGTCGCTTCCGCGATCTCGTGGACTGGTTGGCGCTCGGTCGACGTGAAGTACTCGGTGAGCCGGCTGACGACTTGGGCGAGCACGAGGCCGATAACGACCGCGCCGAAGACCCGCCACCCCTCGTCGAAGTGGTGGTTACCGACATAGAAGACGGCGACAAGTCCCGTGCCCAACACAGTGAGCAGACCGGCAGTGAGGAACCCCCGGTTGATGGGCGCCATGGCGGTGCGGTCGCGGTCCGTCGCGCGGACTGCGAAGACGCCGACAATCGACGCGACGACACCGACGGCGCGCGAGATCACGGGGAAGATGAGCCCCAGCGCGGGGTTCGCGCCGATCGAGTCGAACGCGGCGACGCCGAGGATGATCGACGCGACCAGCGTCACTTCGTAGCTCTCGAACAAGTCAGCGGCCATTCCCGCGCAGTCGCCGACGTTGTCGCCGACGTTGTCGGCGATGGTCGCGGGGTTGCGAGGGTCATCCTCGGGGATCCCCTGCTCGACCTTGCCGACGAGGTCGGCGCCGACGTCGGCCGCTTTGGTGAAGATGCCGCCCCCGACGCGCATGAACAACGCCAGCAGCGAGCCGCCGAAGCCGAACCCGATCAGGATCGCCGACGACGTGTTCTGGAAGATCATGATGATCGCAGTGGCACCGAGCAGGCCGAGGCCGACGGTGAACATGCCGGCGACACCGCCGGTGCGGAACGCGACCTTCAGCGCCGCCGGCAACGAGCCCGCGCGCGCGGCGGCCGCGGTCCGCACGTTCCCGCGCACCGCCAAGCTCATTCCGATGAACCCCGTGAGGCCCGAAAGGAGCGCGCCGGCGACGAAGGCTGCGGTGCGGTAGCCACCCGACGCCCCGAAGGAGAGCGCGACTTCGCCGCCCGGCTTCAGCACCTTGGTCGAGGTCGCGAACACCAGTCCGGCGACGGGAACCAGGATGAACGCGATCGTCCGGAACTGGCGACGAAGATACGCCATCGCGCCTTCTTGGATCGCGCGTGCGATCTCGATCATCTTCGGTGTGCCCTGTTCCGCGGCCAAAACACCGCGCACGAGTACACCGCCGACCAAGATCGCAAGCACGGCGACGCCGGCCGCGAACACCAACCAACCCCACTCGCCGCCATGGAGCGTGAACCGTTGGTAGCCGCCTTCACTTGCGAGAACCGCGGTCTTCATCGCTCCTCGATCATCTCTTCATCGGCTCGCGGGCGCGCGACATCCCGACTGGCCCAGAAATCGGACCGAGGCACGGTAGGGGGACGCGCCTACGAGAGTCAATCCGGGCGGTCCCCACTCGCGTTGCTCAGTGCAGCGCGGATTGGGCCTGGTCGACATGGTACGGGACCGACGTCACCACTGTTGCTTTTCGGAACAAGAGGCGGCCCTTGAGCAGCAACGCGCTCTGGTTGTGCAGAATGTGCTCCCACCAGTGGCTCACGACGAACTCCGGGATCAGCACCGTGATGATGTCGTTCGGCCACCGTTCGTCAAGCTCGTCGAGAAATCTCATCGTTGGCCGGCTGAGCTCCCGGTAGGGCGAGTACACGATCTCGAGCGGTACCTCGATGCCGAACTCGGCCCACGACTTCTCGATCCGCTCCTGTTCTTCCTCGTCGGAGACGACCGAAACCGCCACGAGATGTTGCGGGTTGATCGACTTCGCGTACGCGAGCGCCTGCAGTACGCCCTTGTGCACGCGTCCGACGAGCACGACCACGGTGTGGTTCATCCGCGGCGGGCGATAACCCGGTGTGACGCGCAGCGCGTCGGCGACCCGCGAGTAGTGGCGCTTGATGCCCTTGAAGAGGGCGATGATCAACGGGATGATCACGATCGGCACCCACGCGCCGCTCGAAAACTTGGTGCCGGCCACGATCACGAGGACGACTCCCGTCGCGAAGGCGCCGACACCGTTGATGACGATGTTGCGACGCCAGCCTGTTTCACGCTCCTTCTGGTGATGGCGAACCATGCCCGCCTGGGACAGCGTGAACGACGTGAAGACGCCGACCGCGTACAGGGGGATCAACGCGTTGGTCGTGCCCCCGAAGGCGACGAGCAGCAAGCCCGCCGCGGCCGCGAGGAACACGACGCCGTTCGAGAAGACCAGTCGGTCGCCGCGGTTCGCGAGCTGGCGGGGCAGATAGCCGTCTCGAGCGATGATCGACGAGAGGCGCGGGAAGTCGGCGTACGCAGTGTTCGCCGCCAACGTGAGAATCGCCGCCGTCGCGAACTGCAGGATCACGAACATCGGGCCGGTACCGAAGATCCGCACCCCCATTTGCGCGATGACGGTCTGCTTCTCGGTCGGATACGGGTGCAGGTGGGTGGCAAGCAGCGAGACGCCGAAGAACAACGAACCGAGGGCGATCCCCATCCACGTGAGCGTCGTCGCCGCGTTCTTCGACTCCGGGCGACGGAACGCCGGTACCCCGTTCGAGATCGCCTCCACCCCGGTCAACGCCACTGCTCCGGACGAGAAGCCTTTCAGCACGAGAAAGATGCCGAGCGAGCCGCCGCCCAGCAAGCCATGGAACGCCGCATGGTCAATGGGCACGCGCGAGACGTCGTCGAGGATGTAGCTGCGGAACAGCCCGTACCCGACTAGCGCACCGAGCGACACGATATAGATGTAGGTGGGCACCGCGAACAGCCGCCCGGACTCCTTGATGCCGCGCAAGTTGGCGAGCGTGATGAAAACGATCAGCCCGACTCCCAACACCACGCGATGCTTCGCGAGTGAGTGGAACTCCGGGATCGAGATGATCGCGGCGACACCGGCCGAGATCGAGACCGACACCGTGAGGATGTAGTCGACCAGCAGCGACGCGCCCGCCACCAGCGATGGGTTCTCGCCGAGGTTCTCGCGGCTGACAACGTACGAGCCGCCCCCGCTCGGGTAGGCGAAGATCGTCTGGCGGTAGGAAGTCACGACGATCGCCAGCAGGATTGCGACCGCCACCGCGATCGGGACGAGCGTGTCGATGCCCCGGTCGAGGCTCGACGCGCCGAGGGCGGTGACGAACAGGATTTCCTCGGTCGCGTACGCGGTCGAAGAGATCGCGTCCGACGAGAAGACCGCGAGCGCGATCGTCTTCGGGAGCCGCTGGTGCTCCATCTCGGTGGTGGCCAGCGGGCGCCCGACGAGGAGCCGCTTCAGGATCGCCACGTGCTCCCGTCCCCCACCTTCGCCGTTCGACGCTCGCTCAGTGAGGTCAGCTTGCCACCTTCGCCATTAGGAGTTCGCACACGGATTCGTTCTTCCGGTTCGCCGCCAGTAGCATCACGCCCTCTGCCGCTCGGTTGCGGTGGTTCGCGACCCGTTGGACGCGTGGAGGCACATCGTGCACGTGGTCGTCGTCGGCTGTGGCCGGGTCGGAAGCGAGCTCGCCGGCGGCCTCGAGAAGTCGGGCCACTCGGTCGCGATCGTCGACAAGAACGCGCGAGCGTTCCGGCGCCTCCCGCCGAGCTTTGCCGGCCAAAAGATCGTCGGGTTCGGCTTCGACCGCGACCACCTCATCGAGGCGGGCATCGAACGAGCCGACGCCGTCGCCGCCGTCACGAGCGGCGACAACTCCAACATCCTCACCGCCCGCATCGCTCGTGAGAACTTTGGCATCGAGCACGTCGTTGCCCGGATCTACGACCCGCGGCGGGCGCTGATCTACCAACGTCTCGGCATCCCCACGGTCGCGACCGTGACGTGGACTACCGACCAGGTGCTGCGTCGCCTGCTGCCCGCCGAGGGACACCCGCACGATTGGCTCGACCCAACCGGTCGCGTCTCCCTCGTCGAACTGCCGCTGCCGGCGTCGTGGGGCGGCAAGAAGTTGTCCGCGCTCAACGAGCCCGGGTCGTTCTGGCTGACGGCGGTGACGCGATTCGGAGCAGCACAGATCGTCAACAGCAGCATCGTCGGGCAGTCCGGCGATCTCCTGCACTTCGTCGTCGACGTCAACGCGCTCGACGCGCTCCGCGCGCGTCTCGAGCAGGGACCGGATCACTGATGCGCGTCGCCATCGCCGGCGCGGGCGCAGTCGGGCTCTACATCGCCGACGACCTCAAGAACGCCGGGCACGACGTCCTGATCATCGAGCAAGAGCCGACGGTGAAGGAACGGTCCGACTCGACCGAGGGCATCGAGTGGTTCATCGCGGATGCGTGCGAGGTGAGCTCGTTGCGCGACGCGGGACTCGAAGGTTGCGACGTCGTCGTTGCCGCGACCGGCGACGACGAGGACAACCTGGTGATCTCGCTGCTCGCGAAGCAAGAGTTCGCAGTGCCGCGAGTTATCGCCCGCGTCAACCATCCGAAGAACGAGTGGCTCTTCAACGAGAACTGGGGCGTCGACATGTCGGTGTCGACACCTCACCTGATCACCGCACTCGTCGAGGAGGCAGTGACGGTCGGTCGCCTCGTACGAATCCTCCAATTCGAAGGCGGTCAGGCCCGTCTCGTAGAGGTGACCCTGGCCAAGGACTCCCCCGCCATCGACCGCTCGATCGCGGACATCGACGTCCCCCGCAACGCAACGATCGTCGCCGTCGTCCGCGAGCAGCACGTGGTAATGCCCCGAGGCGACACGGTGTTCGAGACGGGCGACGAAGTCCTCGCCATGGTCACCCCCGAGTCAGAGGAGGAGGTTCGCCGCCTCCTCACTGGCAGCGAATAGCACCCGACCCCGCCGGACCCCGGTCGACGCGATGCCGGAGAACGCGATGCTGCCGGTGAGCTACGGCAACAGTGTGTAGAAGGGGTTGAAGATCAGATAGCGCGTGCCGGCGCGGCCCGCGACTCCTTCGACGATGATGCGGCGGCCGGGGTTCACGCCCGCCACCTTGCGGCGCCCGAGGAAGACGGCGGTCGCGGCACCGCGGCCATCGCTGAGCGTCACCTCGAGGGCCGGCGCGCCCGCGCGTGGGACGATCCGCACTGACGTGATCTCGCCGGCAATTCGCACTGGGCGACGCTCCACGATTGTGTCCATGGGGATCACGCCGAGTGCATCGCAGAACTGGACGAGCGCGGCCCGGTCGAGCTCTTCGACGGGCTTCGTGAACCGGTCGACCACCTTGCGCAAAGCCACGACCACACGGTAGCGGTCCGTCTATGGTCGGCCAATGCCCCGCCGAACAGTCCAGATCGTGGCGGTTGTTCTCATGAGCACGGTCGTCGGCGTTGCCGCGCCCGCGTTCGCGGAGTCGAAGCCGCGGGTGTTCCGAGCCGACGACAGCTCGATCTCGGTGAAGAAGGGAAAGCAATTCGTGGGCGTGCTCGAAGGCAACCCGACGACCGGCTACGAGTGGACACTCGAAGGCCGGTCGAAGCTGGCGAAGCTCGACGGCCACAGGTTCAAGAGCTCGTCCAAATTGCCGGGGGCGGGTGGCGAGTACCGGTTCACGTTCCTGGCACGGCGCCGCGGTACCGACACGCTCGAGTTCAGGTACGCACGACCGTTCATGCCGAATGACCCGCAGGCGCGCACCCAGTCGTTCGAGTTGACCGTCCGCTGACGAGGCGCGCCCGGCGCGCACCTCGGCTCGGGCTCGGCCGAGAGCACGACCGAGTGGGCCGAGCTCCACCGCAACGACCACGTCGGGGAACCTCCCGCCGCACTGACATCGGACAAGCTGCGCACCGTTGTCGCTCGCGGTGGCGCGGGCGGCGTCCGCGGCGGCCCGCGGTCCCCGCCCGAGGGCCAGCGCGTCGGCGGCCGCCAGTACCGCGGCGTCGGCGGCCGCGTCCGCCTTCGCTCGAGCCACCATCGCGCCGCCCAGCCGCGCCGCCGCTGCCGTCAGTGCGAGCCCGAGCGCAAGGAACCCGATCATCACCACCGTCGCAGCGCCGTGCTCGCGGCGTCGGCTCACCGCTCGACTCGCATCACGACGCGGCTGGTGAATACCGGGTCGGGGAACAGCGCGCCGACGACGGGCACATTGCTGATGGCTCGATACTCGACGTCGACCGTGATGGGTTCCCCGACTGACGGACGAGGCCCGACGTGGACCTTGGCGTTCGGAAGCGTGCGGTGGGCGGCGCGCACCGCACTCGCGGGATCGGGGTCCACACTCGCAGCGCGCGCGGCCTCGCGTGCCGCATGCACCACGGCGAGGCGGTCCCTGACCAACAGCGCGACCTGGATGAGCGCGAGGAACACGAAGACGATGATCGGAAGCAGCAACGCGAATTCGACAGTGGCTTGACCTCGCGCTTTCGCCGCGCGAACGGTCGCGTTCACGGAATGATCTTGCTGATGACCTTGTCGAAGAGCCCGGTGATGGCGTCGCTCTTCGACGCCCACGTGATCAACATGGTGGCGATCGCCGCTGCACCGAGGATCACGAGCGCGTACTCAGGCGTCGTCTGACCGGCCTGACGGTTGCCACGGGTCATACCAACCTCCGAGGTATCGAATCGAGCGGGGGAAGTTGGACGCGCCGTTACAGGCGCCCGAGACCCGCGAGGACCGCGGGCACGACCGTGAGGAATCCGAATGCGGGGAGCACGCACAGCACGAGCGGGAACAGCAGCTTCGTAGGAACGGAGCGGGCGCGGGTTTCGGCGGCACGGCGCAGCGTGGCGCGTTGTTCCGCGGCCAGCCGGGCGAGCGCGGGCTGCACCGGTGCGCCGAAGCGATCCGAAGCCGTGAGCGCGTCGGCGAGCGGGGCAAACAAGGGCTCTTCGCGGGCAAGCTCGTACAGCGCATCCGCGAACGTGACTCCGAGCGCGCAACTGCGCGGGACGCGCGCGAGCAGCACACTCACTGGCGGGGGAACCCAGCGGACGGTGTGTGTTACCGCGAGGTACGGCGTACAGCCGGCGGAGACGGCCACCGCAAGCAGGTCGACGGTTGCGGGAAGCTGCGACGCGACCCTCGTGTGGTCGCGTGCGACCCGGCGTCGGCGCGTCACGGTGTCGAGCGCCCGCGTCAGCGCCACCGGCGGATTGACGGCGCGGAGTCGCCGCCGCGGGGCTGGTCGTGCGACGAGCGCCGCTGCCCGCCCCGATGCAGTACTGGCGCGGGCCCGGCGCGCCAGTGGGCGTCCCACAAGGAGCCCCCAGCCGGCGGCGAGCGCGATCGCGAGCACTCAGACTCCGAAAACCACGAGGCGCCGCATCCACGCGACACCAAGCGCTTCCAACGCGAGCCCGACGACGAGACAGATCCGCCCGTAGCCGGTCCCCAGGAGGATCCGGCTGCTCCCGGGGTCGAGAACGGTTCCGATCACCACGAAGCCGACGGGCGCGCACGCGACGACGAGCGCGGAGAGGCGCGCCTGGGTCGAGAGGGCGCGGGCTTCGGCCGCGACCTCGAGCTGGTCACGCAGCGACTGCGAGAGGCCGTCGAGCGCGTCGGCGGCGCGCCCGCCGGTCGAGCTCGCAATCGCCAGCGCGCCGGCTGTGGCCTGAACGAACGCGTGCGGGCGCGCCTCCGACCACGACGTGAGGGAATCGGCGAGCGGCATTCCGAGGCGCGTTCGCCGCTCGATGTCGCGAAAGTCACGGCCAATCGCGCTCTCGCGCGCCGCGAGAACCGCGACGCCTTCCGCGATGGTGCCCCCGCCACGCAGCTGCGCGGCCAGTTGCTCGAGGACTGCGGGGAGCGCGGCAACGAAACGCCGCTGGGCTCGGCGGCGCGCCGACCACAACAGGAGCGGCCCCCCGGCGAGCGCGCCCAACAAGACGATGACTCCGGCAGTGAACGCGACCGAGGACGCGACAAGCCCGAGCGCGCCGGCGGTCGCGAGCCAGAGCACGCTGGCGTCCTCGGGCGGAACGTGCACGTCCGCGTCGCGAAGCGCGCTCGCCAACCACGATCGCAACCAAGGCGGCAGCGCCGGCATCGTCTGTCGCCGACCGCGCGTTCGGAGCACGTTGAGCCGAGCGGCGACATCGGCGCGACGCGCGGATCTGGCGACCGCCGCGGACAGCGCGGCGCCAACCGCGGCCGCCATCAGCGTCAGCACGCGGACTCCGCGACCGGACACACCGTGGTCAGGCACGTCGGGGCGTCGACCCGGCGCGGCATGCGTCGCGGTGAAGCGACTCCGACGAGCCGATCGCCCCGCCGCACGAACAGCGTGCGCAGCGTCGGGCGCTGGTCGCCTCCGATCTCAGCCACCTCGTCGATGGTGCGACGACCATCGCGATGGCGCCGTACATGGACGACGACGTCGAGCGCGGCGACGATCTGGGCGCGCAACGCGGCCAACGGGAGGCCACTCCCGGCGAGCAGCGCCAGGGTCTCGAGGCGGCTCAACGCGGCGGCGGGCGAGTTCGCGTGAATGGTCGAGAGTGAGCCTTCGTGGCCAGTGTTGAGCGCCTGCAACAAGTCGAGCGCTTCACCGCCGCGGGTCTCGCCGACGATCAAGCGGTCCGGACGCATGCGCAACGCGGCGCGCACGAGGTCGCGGACGGTTGTCTCGCCCGCGCCTTCGGCGTTCGCGGGTCGAGCCTCGAGCCGGACAACGTGGGGCTGGCGAAGGTCGAGCTCGGCGGTCTCTTCGATCGTGACGACGCGTTCATCGTCAGGAATCGAAGCCGAGAGCGCGTTGAGCAACGTGGTCTTTCCCGCGCTCGTTCCGCCGGCGATCAACACGTTCCACCCGGCGCGCAGCAGCCAGTCGAGGAACTTCGCGGCGCCGCCGTCGACGCCGAAGGCCGCGACCGATTCGGCGCGCGCGCCAAAACGGCGAATCGTCAGGTACGGGCCGTCGACCGCGATTGGCGGTAGTACTGCGTGGACCCGGGAGCCGTCCGGCAGGCGCGCGTCGACCATTGGCGATGACCGGTCGATGCGCAGGCCGAGCGGCGCGACCACGCGCTCGACGGCGCGCATGATCCCGGCCGCATCAAGTCCGAGGTCGACGCGCTGGAGCTCGCCCGCCCGCTCGACGTAAGCCCGACCGGGACCGTTGACCATCACCTCGGTGACCGCGGGATCAGCAAGCAGCGGCTCGAGTGGACCGAGACCCGTCACCTCGTCGGTCAGTTCGGTGAGCAGACGCTGGAACCGCGCCGGCGCGATCAGCGGATCTTCGTCGCGCAGCAACTCCGCCAGCGAGCTCCGCACGACGAGTTCCGACCCGGGTTCGTCGCCGCTGCCCAACACCGCCGACTCGACGAGTCGCGCGTGGACCCTCCGCTTGAGCCCGACGTCATCGGCCGACTCGCGGCGCCCACCGACGCGTACCGTCATTCCTGTAGCCCCGCTCATGCCACGGCGCCGCGGGGGCCGGCGAGCATCTGGATCCTCCCCAGGAGCCGAGCCGCCGGGCGCGCCAGCGGCTCGGGCAACCGCGACGTGATCACGCCCGCGTCGACCGCGCGTGCGATCGATTCGCGCACCGGCATCGTCGCGAGCACCGGACGGCCGAGTACCTCGGCGATCTCACCCGCTCCGAGCGATCGACCCGGCTCCTCGAGGAGCACCACGCCGGTCGTGTGCTCGAGCAGGGGCGCGTGCACCGCGCGTCGCAACGCGAGATAACAGCCGCGCACGACGATGATGCTGGCGTCGGCGACTTCGCCAACGGCGCGCGTCGCGGGTGTTCGCGCGGTCCCGAGGTCGGCGATCGCGGACAACCCGTCATCGCGGAGTGCCACCGCCAGCGCCGCGCCCGCCTCCGCCGAAGCGACGGGCGCGAGCGTCCGTTCGACGCCGCGAGGAATGAGCGCGAGGCCCGGCGCGGCGTGGAGCGCGACGCGGTTCAACGCATCGGTCGGCGCCTCTGGGCCCAGCGCGAGCCAGTCGAGGATTCCGATGTCGGGTTCGGCGGCGAGTCCGAAGATCGCCGGCTGGTCGCCGTCGAGGTCCACGAGACGGGCGCCGCAATGGCGGGCGAGCACAACCGCACATGCCGCAGCGACGATCGATGTTCCGGAGCCGCCTTTGGGCGACCACAGCGCGAGCAGCACAGCCCTTCCTCCTGTCCGAAGGCGCGCGCAGCGACCGCAAGGGGAGACCGCGCACGGCGCGTCGACGCCGCGCGAATCGGCGGCAAGTGAGGGGAAGGGAGCGGGCGCCCGCCCAGCTGCGATCGTGCAGTGGCGGTCGCGCCCGAGGTGGCCCAGCTAAGCGGAGACGACCATCGCCGTCAAGGGTTCACGGCGGGTCTTCGCGGGAACGCGTCGCAGAGTCGCGCAACGCGCGCGCGGTTGTGCGACGCCGTTCCGCGGATGAGCTACTGCGATCGAACCCGAGAACGGGCGCGACCACGGGGTCCCCACGCCAACCGCCGGTCGGCATGGGGCGAAGCGCGCTACGCCTCGCGCACCCGCCGGGCGACGGCTACGCCGAGGGCAACGAGGATCAACAGGATCAGGAGCTTCTTCATGGCATCTCCCTGCTCAGCTTCCGGAGAAGGCGGGATCGTACCCGGCATACGGCACTTCGACCACCATGGCCACCAGGCACAACGGTGGGAGACTGCGACTGGAGGTGAACGGGGTCTGGTGGCCCCCCTCGTCTTCAAAACGAGTGGGACGGGTGATCCCTGTCCGGTGGGTTCGATTCCTGCCACCTCCGCCAGGAACCAGCGGAAGCGGGACCGTTCAGACCGCCAGCAGGTCGCGCGCCCCGGTGTCGGCGGAGGGGTGACGCAGCTTCGACATCGCCCGGGCTTCGATCTGGCGGATGCGCTCGCGCGTGAGGTTGAAGTACTCCCCTACCTCCTCGA
>Ga0066710_100003171_pt1 | contig 13842 bp, 10 predicted proteins | sample GraSoiAngelo_159_FD_79666 | JGI IMG/M metagenome (GOLD analysis project Ga0066710, IMG submission 79666) | Grasslands soil microbial communities from the Angelo Coastal Reserve, California, USA - 14_1009_16_40cm | ecosystem: Environmental > Terrestrial > Soil > Grasslands | place: USA...
CAATGCGGCCTGCACCAGACCCGGCCGCCGGGCTTCCTTGCTGCTCATCGTGAGGTGTCCCATGGGGGGACACTTTTACGTTGCAGTTAGGGGAGGACATAATCGTGTCGCATCCAGAGCGGGATCCCTGCGGGCTTGCCAGGCGAGCCGCGCTGGGCCATCATGGGCGACCATTTCTCCGATTGGACGACTTCGACCCGAATGGCGATCCGAGACACCCTTCCTCCCATTCTCCGCGGCGACGAAGCGGCACAACTTTCGGCCGACGCGTTCGCGCGCCTGGACGCGGTGGCGCAGGAGGCCGCCCGCGACCGGCAGCTTCCCCAGTTGCGGGACGAGTGTGCGGCGCGCATGCGGCAGGGCGGCGCATCGCACGGCGTCGCGTACCTGCTGTCCCAGGCGTGCCGGCTGAACGGCGAGATGGAGCGCGCGCACCAGACGCTGCTCGCGCTGGGCGACAAGCTGGCGAGCACCGGCCAGTGGGAGGCGCTGGCCGTGGTGGCGGAGCGGGCGCTGGAGGTCGAAGAGTCGGGGGCGGCGGCGCACCTGCTGGTCGCGGCGCACGAAGCCCTGAAGCTAGACCCGCAGCGCATCGAGGCGCTGCAACGCGCGTGGGCGATCATCCCCGATGATCTGGACGTGGGCCTCACGCTCGCGATCCGGCTGGGCGAAGCGGGACGCGGATCCGAGCGCCGCGCCATGCTCGCCGAGCTGCTGGAAAGGTTCGCGCAGGAGCGGCGCTACGCGGGGCTGGAGGAGGCGGCGCTCGAGTTCGTGGAGCACGAGGAGCACGACGGGCTCGTGCGTCTCGTGCACACCCTGCCGCTCCTCGTCGAGCAGGGCGCCGGCGCGGACCTGTCGCAACTGCTTGGGATCGCGTTCCCGGCGCTCGCCCAAGCCAGCCACGCCGGAGACGTGCTCGATGCCGTCCGCAAGATGGTGACGCGCACGCTTGAGAAGCTGGGCCCGGTGGCCGCCGAGCGGTTCCGGCCCATGCTGGTCGAGAGTCTGCGGCAGGGGCCGGGGCGCCTGCTGCCGGAGCCCACGCCCGTGTTCGAGATCTCGGGGGTGGCCGATCCGGCGCAGCCGTTGCTCCAAGCGCTGGAGCGTTTCGACGCGATCGCGGCGCTGCCTCCGGGCCGCGCGGTGCACCACAGCTCGTTCGGCGCGGGTCGGGTCACGGCCAACGACGCCGAAACCGTGTGGATCGACTTCGCCCGCTCGAAGGACCACCGCATGCCGATCGTCGCAGCGCGCCGCTCGCTCACGGCGCTGCCCGACGACGACTTGAGGCTGCTCGCGGCGACCGACCCCGAAGGGCTCGCCCGCCTGCGCTCGCAGGCGCCAGCCGACGTCGTGCTGAGGGCGCTGCACGCGCTCGGCGGCGCGGCGGACGCGACAAAGCTCAAGGTGTTCCTGGTCGGTTCGCAGCTCGTGCCGGCCAAGGACTGGAACGTGTTCTGGCGCAAGGCGCGCGCCGCGGCCGACAAGGATCCGCGCATCGACTCGTCGCGGGCGTTCGAGCAGAGCTACCGCGTGGCCCCCGAGGGTGTCGCGGTGCAGGCCGATGCAGGGCCGCTGCCGGCGCTCGAGCCGCGCAAGCCCGTGAAGCAGAACCTCGGGACGCTGCGGAAGTTCCTGTCGCAGCATCCGCACGCCGACTCGGCGCTGGCGCGACGCTTCGGCAAGTACATCAAGCGGGCGGTGCTGGACGAGGACGGTGACCGCGTGGACCGGGCGCGGGCCGGCCTGTTCTTCGCCCGCTGGTTCCCGGAGCGCGCCGCGGAATGGACCGCGGTGCTGAAGACGCTGTGGGACCAGGGCCTCGCGCTGTCCGATCTGCCGGGCGAGGACGAGCAGCTCGCGCTGCTGCGCGCGTCGCACGACGCCGACGCGATCCTGTCGGCGCTCGATTCACGCTTCGCCGCGGTTCGCGTCGAAGCCGAGCGGATGCTGGAGCACCAGGACGCGCGCGGGCGCGCCGAGCTGCGGCGCACGCTGCTGGCGCACGCGACGCGCTATCCGGGCGCCGCGCTCCGCTTGATCGACGAGGAGCTGGCGCGGCCTCCGGAGGGGCCGGAGCCGTGGCGCCTGTTCTGTGCCGCGCTGGCGCTGATCGAGGAGCGTCCCAAGCCGTCGACCGCCGACAAGGTGTTGCGCTGGCTCGAGGTGGGCGGCGCGTTCGACGCCGTGCTGCGCGGGCGGCCCTGCCCGGAAGAGATCCGGCTCACGGTGCGGATCTTGCTTCGCCAGTGGCGCTCCAGCGACCGCTACATGTTCCCGGCGCTTGAGGCGGCGGAGCGCTTCGGGCTAGCCGAGGAGGCGGAGCTGGTGCGCCGCGTGCGGGCGCAGCGCACCGAGCGCATGTTCGACGGCGTGGGCCAGCTCTCGGAAGACATCGACCTGCCGGTGATGACGCGCGCGACGTTCGAGCGGCTGCGCAAGGAGCTCGAGCGCCTGGAGCGCGAGCTCCGCACCACGATTCCGGCAGCGATTCAGAAGGCGCGCGAGCTCGGCGATCTCAAGGAGAACGCCGAATACCACTCGGCGAAGCTCAAGCAGGCGAACGTCAGCAAGCTCGTGGCTTCGCTCCAGCTCCGGCTGGCACGCGCGCGGTTCGTGGACGACATCGCGTTCAAGGACGGGATCGCCGGCGTCGGGACCGAAGTCGTGCTGGAAGGCGACGACGAGGTGGTGACGTACTGGATCCTCGGCGAAGAGGAGCACCACCACGGCGCGCACGTCGTGTCGTTCCAGGCGCCGGTGGGCCGCGCGCTCGTCGGGCGCTCGATCGGCGACGACGTCGAGATCGGCGAGGGCGCGCAGCGCAAGCGCTATCGCGTCGTGTCGGTGGAGCGCCGCCTGCCCCCGCTGGACGCCGAGCCCGAGCCCGCGACCGGATCCTGATCGTCTCGCGATGGGCGAAATCGCCCACGCCGGTCACGGGCTCGCGGGCGCGTTTTCAGAAAACGCCCGATACCGCAGCGATGTGTGGTGCCATCAAACGTGCGCACCGCTCGCTCGGCGCAACTCTCGTCACCACATCGAAGTTCGAAACGCGCACCCGGCGCCTCCAAAAAAAACATTCGCGGCGCCGGATTTTTTCTTGGTGCCTCGCGCGAGTTCACGCTATGGTGCCGGCCACGCTTTCCGGCTCGAACAACGCTTCGTCGGCGCTTGCACGGCGCCGGCGAGTCGATCGCGAGCGGCACCGCACGGCAATGCGGTGCGACGCAGGCCCCAGCGATGCACCTGCAAGGGTGGGCGGCGTTGACATAGGACTTGGCTAACGTTCGGATGACCTCGCGTCATCCGAGTTCGGGCTGGAAAGGGACTTCCCGCCGCCCATCCAGAGGCTCGGGAATCAGGGGACGACATGTCGTTGCAAGCGCACAGCCACGGCCTCAGGCTGGCTGTGGAGGAGTCGCTGCGCGGGGTGCTGTCGATCGGCGCCCTGGAAGCCGAAGACGTGAAGCTCGGTGTGCTTCCCGCGGAATACCTGGCCGAGCGCGACCGCGTGATCGAGCGGCTGATGTCGCTGTACTCGGGCAAGCAGCCTGCCGATATCCCCGGGGTGGCCGAGACCCGCGCTCTGTTCCACCAGCTCGACATCGATCCCACCAAGCATCGCCCGAGCAGCGAGGCGCTGCTGCGGCGCGTGCTGCAGGGCAAGGGACTGCCGGCGGTGAACGCGGCCGTCGACGTGTGCAACCTGTGCTCACTCGAGCATCAGGTCCCGCTCGGCCTCTATGATCGCGGAACCGTGCACGGCACGATCCACGTGCGCGTCGGCCGCGACAGCGAGGGCTACCCTGGGATCCGCAAACAGCACGTGCACCTGTCCGGCCGGCTGCTCCTGGCAGACGATGACGGGCCGTTCGGAGCACCGACCTCGGACTCCACTCGCACCGCGGTGGGCCCGGACACGCGCCAGCTCCTGGTCGTGCTGTTCTGCCCGTTGGAGCGGGCCGCGCAGCACTTGTCGGCGACGCTCGAGCACATCGCCGCCCTGCTGGCTCGCTACTGCGGCGCCAGCATCGTCGCGGCACGGGTCCTCCAGTAGTCGCCGCATGCAGGCTGCGAAGCATTCACATTTCGAACCCGCCGCCCACGCCGGCGCGGGGCCCTGCGCCCTGCGTTTCGAGCGCCCCAATTGTTCCCCACCCCACGGTCGCGGGGCCTGAGCCGCCGCGATCGGTTGCACAGGAGGTCGACGCATGAAGAAGCTCAGCGTGTGCCTCGTCACGCTCGCGATCGTGACGCTCGCGGGCAGCGCTAGTGCCGCCAGCATCGGCATCGGCGCGTTCGGCGGCACGAGCGTCCCGATCGTCCAGGCCGACAATGGCTCGGGCGCCACTTTCGGCATCCGGGTTCCGGTGAGCGTCGTCCCGCTGCTCACGATCGAGCCCTACTTCGCCAAGACGAACGGCGGCGACAAGAACCAGGACGTGAACGGCATCAGCTACACCCGCAGCGGCATCGACGTCACGTCGTTCGGGGCGAACGCGATGCTCATGTTCGGGACCGGCCTGCAGATGTATCCGTTCGTCGGGATCGGTTCGGCAACGGCCAAGCGCCCCGGGCTCGACGCCTCGAGCACGCAGTACAACTTCGGGCTCGGGCTCGGCTTCTCGCCGCCGGTGATCAAGATCGCGATCCACGTGCGCGGCGAGCTGTCGGCGCTGCTGGAGCCGGACAACTCCGAATCTTCCCGCAAGTGGGCCAATCTGACCGTCGGCGTCTCGTACGGCCTGCTCAAGTTCCCGCCGGTTCCGTGAGGAGCTCACGAATGCTCAAGCCTAGAATTCTGCTGCCCGCCGTGGGCGTGTGCGCGCTGGTCGCGAGCGGGTGCTTCATGACCCAGGCCCAGGTATTCACGCATTTCGACCTGCCCACCCCGTTCACCATCGACTCGGGCTCGACCCTGCTCGAGCGCATTCCCGTGGACCTCAACACGATCCCGGACTATCGGAAGCACAAGGACAACTTGAATGGCTTGAGCGACGCGGCGGTGGTCGGCAAGTTCACGAACATCGCCGGCGGGGCCGGAAGCGTCGAGATCTGGATCACGCCCGACGCGACGAGCTACACGACGATCGCGCAGGTGAAGGCCAACGGAACGCTCATGTGGTCCGGCAGCATCGGAGCGACCGGCTCGGTGCACACGGTCGACTGGGACGAGTCGGCGCGCCTGTTCAATTCCGCCGGCAAGGCCATCCTGATCCACGAAGCCAAGGGCGACGGCGTGTTCACGATCTACGCGTTCGGCACCCAGGGCGTCTACACCATCAAGGTCGAGGACGGCTCCATCATGCTCACGATCGACGGCGGCGTGTAAGCCGCATTTTCTGGATCCAAGAAGAGGCCGGGCCTCCGCGAGAGGGGGCCCGGCCGTCTTGCAGGTGCTCGCCGCCCAAGCCCGTTACGCGTGGACCGCCCTCGCCGCCCATTCCTCGAGCTTCGTGAGCTTGCCGAACTCGCGCTCGAGCGCCGGGATGTCGGCGTTGTAGCCCACCCGCTCGAACCACTCCAGCATGCGCGCGACGTCCTCGCTGTTCTTGCGGACCTCGGCGATCGGGATCTCGACGAAGCGGATCGGCTTCGAGAGCCCGCGGCTCAGGGCCTGGGCCGCCTGGACCATCGTCGCCGAGTCGCCCCCCAAGTCGATCTCGCGCCCCTCCAGCTCCTCGCTGTCGGTGAACAGTCGCGCCCCGACCCGACCGATGTCGTCGACCGCCACCATCTGCAGCGGCGTGGTGGGCTTCAGCGCCGCGACCAGCCGGTCGCCCATCAAGAATGACGGCGTGAACAGGTTCTCCATGAAGAACACCGGCCGCAGGATGGCATGCGAGGGGAACTTGAGCCGCCGCACCACCTCTTCGACTCGCCACTTGTTGTCGAAATGCGGGATCCCCGTCTTGCGGTGGGCCGAGGCCACGGACGAATACACGAAGTGCTGGACTCCCTTGCTACGAGCCAGCTCGGCGAGGCGCTTGCCTTGCTGCTCCTCTCGCTCGACCCCGGCTTCCCAGGTGTTCTGGACGGCGAACACACCCCACGCTCCATCGAGCGCCTTGGCCACGGAGTCGGCGTCGTCGAGATCGGCGCGCACCACTTCGATGCCGAGCACCTTGAGCGCCTTGGCCGGTTCTCCCTCGGGCTTCCGGGTCATCCCCCGCAGCTTGAACCCCTTGCCCACGAGCGAGCGGGCCACGGCACCGCCCTGCCTGCCCGTGGCCCCGGTCACGAGCACGATTCGATCGGACATTTTCATTCCCCCCTGGAAGAGTTGCTGTGCGGTCTCCCGACCCGGCGAAGATCTTAAACTCTGAGGCCCGCGGGCGCGCGAGCGATTAAACGTGCCAGCGATTCGTGATCGGCAGCCGGCGATCCTTGCCGAACGCGCGGGGCGTGATCTTCACGCCGGGCGGGCTCTGCCGCCGCTTGTACTCCGCGAGGTCCACCATCCGGATCACCCGGCGGACCAGCTCGCGCTCGTAGCCGAGCTCCGCGATCTCGCTCACCGAGCGGTCCTCCTCGACGTACATGCGCAGGATCGGGTCCAGCACCGCGTACGGCGGCAGTGTGTCCTGGTCGGTCTGGTCCGGTCTGAGCTCGGCGGTGGGCGGCCGCGAGAGCGTGCGCTCGGGAATCGGCGGCGGACCCGAGCCCTGATTGCGGCGCCGCGCGAGCTGGAACACCATCGTCTTGTAGACGTCCTTCAGCACCGCGAATCCGCCCGCCATGTCGCCGTACAGCGTGCTGTAGCCGACCGACAGCTCGCTCTTGTTGCCGGTGGTGAGTACCAGCCATCCGAATTTGTTGGACAGCGCCATCAGGTAGGTGCCGCGAATGCGGGCCTGGATGTTCTCCTCGGCGGTGTCGGCGGGGTACCCCTCGAACGGCGTGCGCAGCGCCTCCAGATAGCAGTCGAACACCTCGCGGATCGAGATCTCGTACCACCGGATCCCGAGTGCGTGCGCCAGCGCCTGGGCGTCCTCCCGCGACGCGGCGGACGTGTAGGGCGAAGGCATGAACACTCCCACGACGTTCTCGGCGCCGATCGCGTCGACCGCCACGCAGGCGCACAAGGAAGAGTCGACGCCGCCCGAAAGCCCGAGCACGACCTTCTCGAAGCCGTTCTTGACGACATAGTCGCGGGTTCCGAGCACCAGGGCGTCGTAGACCTCCGGCACCAGCTCCCGCGGCGCGAGCGCCGGCCTGCTTTCGAGCGCCGGCTTGGTCCACACCGCGGTCACCGTGCCGCCGTTGCCCGCCCCGGCGCCCGCCACCGGCGCCGGGTCCCGCCCCGGCCCGGCGGGCAGCGGCAGCTCGACGCGCGCCGCCGGCTCGCCGGTCTCGAGCGCGCGCCCCTTGCGCAGGCGCGGGTCGTGCAAGCGGGCGCTGAACACCGACTCGAGATCGACGTCCGCGACGACCAGATCCTCTTCGAACATCTTCCCTTCCGCCAGCACTTGCCCCTGCTCGTCGACGATCAGGCTGCAGCCGTCGTAGACGATCTCGTCCTGCGCTCCGACCAGGTTGACGTAGCACACGATGGCCAGGTTGTCGGCGGCCCGCGTGCACAGCATGCGACGCCGCTGCTGGGCCTTGCCGGCGTGATACGGAGACGCGGACACGTTGATCACGATCTCCGCGCCGCCCCGCAGCACCTGGTCCTCGACCGGTCCGCCCGGGTACCAGATGTCCTCGCAGATGTTGACGCCGATCACGGTGCCGCCGCGGACGAACACCGGGTTCTTCGTGCCCGGCATGAAGTAGCGGTTCTCGTCGAACACGCCGTAGTTGGGCAGGTAGCGCTTGCGGTAGGTGCCGATCCACTGCCCGTCGTGGAGCACGGCCGCGGCGTTGTAGAGGTCGAAATCGCGCTCCACGGTGCCGACCACGACCGTCAAGCCACGGCAGTGAGGAACGAGCAAGCGTGTCCGCTCGATCGTGCGCTCGATGAACGAAGGCTTGAGCAGCAGGTCCTCGGGCGGGTACCCGGTGACGAACATCTCCGGGAAGGCGAGGACGTCGACGCCCAGCTCGCGCGCCCGGCCGAGGGTGGACACGGCCCTGGCGAAATTGCCGTCCAGGTCGCCGACGGTGGGATTGAGCTGGGCTAGTCCCAGCCTGAGCTGGCGCATACGCAAGCGGATTGTGTGGCTTGGGGCTAGGTGGCGCAAGCGGAGGGCCGCGACGGTGCGGCGCGGGGTGGAGCACGCACGCAGAAGGCTGCGGCCGCACGCTCTCGCTTCCGGCCGATGCGCGGCGCGAACGCGAGGCGGAACCGGAACGCGGGCCGGCGCGGCTTCGCCGGGGCGTCCGCCCCCAAACGAAAGCGCCCGGCCATGGACCGGGCGATCCCGTTTTCGCGGACGATCACGTCCGCGGCTCAAGAGGGAAACGACGACCTAGCGCTTGGTGCCTTGTCCTCTCGTTTCCATGCTGCCGGCGTCAGGGGTCTCTCGGACCCGGATCTTTACTGCGCGCCGGCAGGCTCTTGAAGTCGTTTGGGGCGCCGGGCAAGTGCCGGCTGCCTTTCAGCTACACGCAAGTCCCGTTCCCGATGGGACTCGCCTCGCGTTGTAATTCCCTAACCAATTGTCCCGCAGCAGGCCCTGCCTTGCCAAGGGGAATTTCGGGCCAGCTCACCCAGGCCTGCGGGCAAGAAATCCGTCGGCAGCTTGCAACAGTGCGGGCACCGATGGCCATTTTGCATGCAACGTGTTGGATGGCCCGGCGCCGGGCCCGGAACGTCAAGGGACCGTCATGAAGCTCTTCGTCGTAACGCCGTCACCCTGGCTCACTTCCGTCCCGCCCACCGAAGAATCTCGGGCAGGTTCGGGGTCTTCCCGTACATCAGAAGCCCGATGCGGAACACCCGGGCGGAGAACGCGAGCGCGAGCCACGCCGCCAGGAGGAGCAGCGTCAGGGAGATTCCGATCTGCCATGCCGGCACCACCGAGGACGGCGCCATCAGCCGCAGCATCATCGCGGTCGCAGCCGTGGGCGGAAACAGCGACATGATCGTCGCCACAGGACCGCCGGGACGCGCGAGGATCAGCGTCATGCCGATCACGGGCGCGAAATTGAGGAACGAGAACCACACGCCGAACTGCTGCGCCTCGCGCATGTTGTTCGTGACCGAGCCGATGCCGGTCATCAGGCTGCCGTAGAACAAGTACGCAAGCAGGAAGTAGGCGAGCGCGATGAACGCGATCCCCGCCGGAAGCGTGGCTTTCGCGAGCACCGCCCCGGCGCCGAACACCGGGATCCCCATCGCCACCCAGATCCCGACCAGCGTGAGCCCCGCCGCACCCAGTCCGACGAGCTTGCCGCCAAGCAGCTCCTCGGGCGTCACCGTGCACAGGATCGATTCCAGGATGCGCGACTCCTTCTCCTCCGCCACCCCGGTGAGCAGGTACTGGCCGCCCACCGTGATGCTCAAGCCCAGCAGCATCGCGAACGCGAGCGGCAGCATGAAGTCCACCAGCTCGCGCCGGTCGTCCTTGAGCTCGAACACCCCGTTGCGGTTGAGCGCGTAGAGGTCCATGCCCAGCGTCGGCCGCGAGATGCGCGCCGTGCGTATCGAATCCAGACCCCTGCCCGCGAGCCCCTCGACCAGCCACGCCGAAATCGGCCGGCCGTCGGCGCTCGAGAACAGGTTGGAGGAGCGGGCGTAGCGGCGCAGCTTTCCGCGCACCAAGTAATCCGCCGGAATCACCAGCACCTGGTTGAGGTCGCCGCGGCGCAGCGCCTTCTCGGCCGCCGGCATGTCGGGAAAGAACTGCACGTGGGTCCGCACGATCTGCGGCGGCAGCGGTGCTCCGAGCTGCGGCGCCTCGAGCGCGATGTCGGTCTGGATCTCCCGCGGCGCGTCGCGATAGAGACCCGTGGAGTCCACGACGCCCAGCGCCGTGAACTCCCTCAGCGTCGAGAGCTTCTCCTTCGCGCCCGGACCCAGCGAGATGTACATCACCAGGGCGAAATAAGCCGGCGTTCCGATCGCGGTGAACAGGAACGCCTTGCGCCGCACGGTCGCGCGGTACTCGCGCCGCGCGATCGTGAACACCTGCCGCCAGTTCATCGCGCACGTTCCGCGACGGCGGCCAGCGCGTCCGGCTCGATCTCGCTGCGGCCGTGATCGAGCCCCAGCCCTTCACGCACCACCTTGATGAAGACGTCCTCCAGCGGCAGCTCGGCCATGTTCATCGATTCCACATCGACACCGCGGTCGAGAATCGCCCGCAGCACGGACCCCGCGGTCGCCTGGGGCTCGAGGACCAGCTTCTTGTCGCCGTTGACCTGCTCGACCCGGCGGACTCCGGGCAGGCCGTCGAGCTCTCCCTGGGCACGCACCATGATCGCGTGGTCGGCGTGGGCGCGCCGGATCTCGCGCACCGGACCGTAGAGCACCATGTATCCCTTGTTGATCATGAGGGCGCGGTCGCACAGCTCCTCGACCTTGTTCATCTGGTGAGTCGAGAGCAGGACGGTGACGCCGCCGGCCCGGCGCTCGGACAGGATGTCCTCGAGAAGCTGCACGTTGACCGGATCGAGCCCGCTGAACGGCTCGTCGAGGATCAGGAGCCGCGGGCCGCCGATGAGCGCCGTGCAGAGCTGCAGCTTCTGCTGCATGCCCTTCGACAGCGCCTGCACCTGCTTGTCGGTCCATTCCGAGAGCTCGACGCGCGCGAGCAGCTCCTTCGCCTCGCGCTGCGCGGCCGCCCGCGTGAGCCCCTTGAGCGTCCCCCAGTATTCTATAACCTCGCCGACCTTCGACCGCTTGTACAGCCCGCGCTCCTCGGGGAGGTAGGCGATCCGCTGCCGGTTCTCGGCGCCGATCGGCTGCCCCTCGAAGCGGATCGTCCCCGAATCGGGCTTTAGGATATCGGTGATCATGCGGATCAGCGTGGTCTTGCCGGCCCCGTTCGGGCCGAGCAGCGCGAAGATCTCGCCGGCGCGGACCTCGAACGAGACCCGATTCACGACCGCGCGTCCGTCGTAGCTCTTCAGGACTTCGTGGACTTGGAGCATGTGCTTCTCGCGTAGGGGAGAGGATGCGGGGACGCATCGGCCGGCAGCCGTCGCGCCGGCAGGCGCGACCGGGCTGCAATTGAATCCGGCAGCGTAGAATACGAAGGCGCTCGCGACAAACGCCCCGGCTCCTGTGGACGCCCGGCGCGGCCTCCTCGCCGACGAACGCTGCCCGCTCGTTGACACGCAACCCAACGGCCCTTTGGAGGCGGCACCATCCGGCGATTGCCCGCTGCCATGGTCGGGGTTCACCGCGGCTCCGTGCCGCTCGTGCCCCGGCCGCTTCACGGTTCCGGCTTGTTCCGCACCACTGCCGCCGCAATGCGCAGAGAACGGAGTCGCCCCGAAGCCAGGGCCGACTCCTGGCCTGCATACGGCAATTGGACTTACGCCGTCCGCGGGGCTGGCCCCTGTATTGCTCCTCGCCATAGTGACTCCCACATCCAAGGTGCGTCGCTCGAGCAGCGGCTTGCCTCCCCCGGCGTCGCGGCCGGTTCACGCCCCGGCCGTGAATGCCCGGACCTGGTGTCAGGACCCAAGGACTCACGTTCCATGAACCGGTCCACGATCCCGATGCTCGCCGCGCTCGGCGCGACGTTGCTGGCCTGGGGATGCGGCACGAATCCCCCGACCTCTCCGATCACGCTCCTCCCCAATGCGGATTCGCTCGCGATGACCCCCGACACCGCGACGGTCTCGATCGGCTCCGCGTTCCGCTTCACGGTGACGGCGTTCGACAGCGGCGGCAACGTCATCTCGGCGAACCTGCACTTCTCGAGCTCCAACGCCGAGGTGTTCACCGTGGATCCGTCAGGGCGCGTCGTGGGCATGGCCGAGGGTTCGGGAGTGGTGCGCGTGACCTCCGGTGCCGCGAGCGACAGCGCGACCGTGATCGTGATCGCTGCCCGGCGCGGGTGGTTCACGCAGACGAGCGGCGTGGCGACGACATTGAGCGGCGTGTTCCTCCTCGCGAACGGCGCCGACGGCTGGGCGGTGGGCGACGGGGGCAGGATCCTGCACACCACGGACGGCGGTAGTACCTGGAGCCAGGAGACCAGCGGTTCGGCCTCGACGCTCGCCTCTGTGTGGTTCACCGGGACCACCGAAGGCTGGGTCGCGGGCGGCAGCGGGACCGTGCTCCATACCACCGACGGCGGCGCGAGCTGGTCGCGGCTCCTCAACCTCGGCACCACCGAGAACCTGACGGACGTGTGGTTCGCGACGCGCGACACCGGCTGGGTCGTCGGCGGCCACGGCGTGATCCTGCGCACGTTCGATCGCGGCACCTCGTGGCAGCAACTGACACCGACCGGGTTCGACCTGAACTCTGTGTCGTTCGCCGGCACGCGCGACGGGTGGGCCGTCGGCGACAACGGCGTGATCCTGGGGACGCATGACCGCGGGCTCACCTGGTACACGGTGCAGCCGTCGCTGACATCGCAGCCGCTGCGTGGGGTGTGGCGCCTATCGGCCGCATTGGCGAACGCCGCCGGCGCCGCGGGCGTCACGTTGCGCACCGCCGCCGCCGCCGACTCGGCCACGTGGCAGCTCGGCAACGCCGGGTCGCTCTACGATCTGCGCGCCGTGTGCTTTCCCACCGCCGGCGTGGGCTACGTTGTGGGCTACAACCTGGCGGGCGCGGTGCTCCGCAGCGATGACGGCGGCGCCTCGTGGCAGCCCCAGGTGGCGAATACCGGCTCGCGGCTCAAGGATGTATTCTTCGTCGACTCGGCGCGCGGCTGGGCGGTCGGCGAGAACGGCGTCATCGTGCACACCGTCACCGGCGGAGCGCCCTGAGTCGCGCCGGGCGCTTGCCCCGGCATCGGACTTGGGAATGGTCGAACGCCTCATCATCGTCGACGGCTACAACCTCATCCATCGCACCCCCGCGCTGCGACCCGCGCCCGACCGCACGCTCGAGCAGGCGCGCGAGAAGCTGCTCAATCTGCTGTCGTGGGCGTTCAGCGCCGGCGACACGCAGTTCATCGTGGTGTTCGACGGCGCTGGCGGCGGCGGCCGCGACCAGCACTCCAGCCGCGTCGAAGTGCGCTTCTCCCGGCCGCCCGAGACCGCCGACGACGTGATCCGCCGGCTCGTCGAGGAGCGGGTGGAGAAGGTCGAGCGCCTGACCGTGGTGACCGCCGATCTCGAGATCGCGCGTCATGCGCGCGCCATGGGCGCGGACATCGCCCTCTCCGATCTGTTCCTCGCGAGCGCGCTCGGTCCCGGCGCCGGGGGTGAGACCGAGAAGCCCACGACGCTGTCGAAGAAGGAGATCGAGGAGTGGGCGGAGCTGTTCCGCAATCGCCGGCGCGAGCAGGGGGAGTGACCCGCCGGTCGTGACGTACGAAGGGCGCGGCGATTGCACTCGCCGCGGCCGTTCGCTGTCCGGAGCCCTTATTGCTGCTTACTGCCGGCTCTACGGCATGTACTCCGCCATCACCGCTGGCCGCGGAGGGCCGGCGCGCCGCAAAGCCGGGTGCGCAGAAAGCCGGCGCCCCAACGCCGGGCCCCTTCATGAGCACGAAGAAAAGCAAACGGGCGCCCGGCACCGCCGGACGCCCGCGCGTCACTCTTGGGGCAGCCTGCCCCCGTCTACGATTTCACCATCACGGCCTCGTTGACCGAGAACGTGATCGTCGTTCCTTCCTTCACGACGACCTGGTAGCCCTTCGAGGCAGCGACTCCGGCGCCGGCCGCAGCGCCGCCAATCAGGCCGCCGATCAAGGCGCCCTTGCCGCCGCCGCCCACCGCCTTGCCGATCAGCGCACCGGCCGCCGCACCGCCCGCCATCGCGCC
>Ga0066710_100003172_pt1 | contig 13841 bp, 11 predicted proteins | sample GraSoiAngelo_159_FD_79666 | JGI IMG/M metagenome (GOLD analysis project Ga0066710, IMG submission 79666) | Grasslands soil microbial communities from the Angelo Coastal Reserve, California, USA - 14_1009_16_40cm | ecosystem: Environmental > Terrestrial > Soil > Grasslands | place: USA...
ATCTGCAGCACGGCCTGGACGTTGGACCAGATGTTGTGGTGCGACAGCATGACGCCCTTGGGTTCGCCCGTCGTCCCCGACGTGTAGATCAGGGTGGCAAGGTCGTCGGGCCCGACCGCCAGCTCCTCCCGTCTCCAATCGGGGTACTTCGCGGCGGCCGCCCGGCCCTTTGCCTCCAGCTCCGCCAGCGTTAGCAAGCCTGTTCCTCCCCTTCCCCCCCCCTTGGCCTCCGAGTCGAACACGATCACATAGCGCAGGCCGGGCAGGCCGGCTCTCACCTCCAGCACCTTGGCGAGCTGATTGGCCGTCGAGCAGAACGTCGCCACCGCCTCGGAGTCGCGTAGGATGTATTCGGTCTGCTTGGGGGTGAGCGTGGGATAAATCGGCACATCGACGGCGCGGGCCGTGAGACAGGCGTAGTCGGCCAGCGCCCACTCCGGGCGGTTCTCCGACACCAGCGCCACGCGATCGCCGGCCTTCACCCCCAGCTCGCGCAGCCCGAGCGCGATCGCCTGCACGCGCTCGGCGGCGGCGCGGTGGGGCATCGACGTCCAGGTGCCGGCCACCTTGGAACGGAACGCGGCCGGCAGGCCGGCGTGCCGGTCCACCGCCGTGAAAAACAGCTGCGTCAGCGTTCCCTTGTTCATGGCCGGAACTCCACGACGAAGGTCACTGGGCTCCCCGGCACGTGCGTGCCGTTGGGGCGCCGGACGGCGGCGGTGACGACCACCGAATCAGGGAGAGGCCCCGTGACAAACCGTAGCTGCGCGACGGCGGTCCCGCCTGCATTGGTCTGCACGGTGTCCCGCGGGACAAATTTGACCGTCGTGGCGCCCGCCGGGTAGGTGGCCGCCGCGTACACGACCCGGCGGCTTGCCGCCCCATTGGTCCCCGCCCAGGCTTTCACGCCGAGGGGATCGGAGAGCGAGTCCGGCGCCGACACGACGATCGTGTCCCGAAGCGGCTCCGTCGCGCTGGCCGAGTCGAGCCTCACGAGGACCAACACGCTCTGCGGGTTGGAGCGCAAGGCGCCCGCGCGTGCCTGCAAGCGCGCGGTGCCCGCCGAGTCGGCGCGGCTGACACCGGTCGCGCTGTCCAGCACCATGACGAACGCGGTGTCGAGCGAGGCCCAGTAGATCTGGGCGGGGACCGAGTCGCCGCGGCCGTTCAGGGCGCGCGCGCCCGGGTGCAGGGTGTCGCCGACCTCGACGCGCCCGCTGTCGGGAAGGAAGACCTCGAGCGCGACGAGTTGATCGAGGTCCGTGCCGAGCTGTCCGCACGCCAGGGCCGCGGTGAGGGCGAGAAGGGGCACGCCCGCCCCGCGCGACAGCCTCAGGCTTCCCCCCCGCGCCGCGCCTCGTCCGGGGTCGGAGACGGCGTCAGACCCGCGCCCAGGTCGCGGAGTGCCTGGTTGGCGTGCGCGACCCACTTCTGGGCGTCCGGTCCCTTGGGTGGCTGGGTGAGGAACGCCTTGAGGTGTTGGGCGGCACCGTCGGGGTCGCCCCGTTTGAGCAGCAGGAACGCGAGCCCGTAATGCGCCCCGGCGAGGCCGGTGTCGAGCTCGAGCGCGCGCCGGTAGTGGCGGATCGCCTCGTCCAAGCGGCGGGTTTTGGTGAACGCGATCGCCATGTTCTGGAGGATGCGGGCGTCGTTGGGGTGGTCACGCAACGCCAGGCGGTACGACGTGAGGGCCGCGTCGTAATCACCCTGCCGCTCGAGCGCGAGCGCCTCGTTGAGGTAATCCAGGCGCTGGGGTCTGAGATCGTCCGCGGACGAGCCGCCGAAGAGGCGGCGCCAGAAACCCATGGGCCGAAAATAGCTTGCGGCTGCGGACGTCCGCAATGTAGCTTCCCGCTCCATGTCCTCCCTGCCGCCCAAGCCCAACGTCGGCTCCCGCGCCGCCGGCGCCGCCCGCAAGACGCCCCACGGCGTGCTGCAGGTGGACTGGCCGTTCTTCGGGGAGCTGTGCCGCGTGCTGGCGCTGAAGATCTTCCGCGAGTACGACCCCGAGGTGGTGATCGGGATCGCCCGGGCCGGGGTGATCCCGGGCGCCGTGGTGGCGAGCATCCTGCAGCGCGATTTCGCCTCGATCGCGATCACGCGCGACGCGCCCGGAGCCATGCCGGCGGTGATCGCCGGACCGCCGCGCCTGGTGACGGGCAAGCGCGTCCTGCTGGTGGACGAGACCTGCGAATCGGGCAACACCATCAAGCTCGCCCTCGCCACCGTGCGCGAGCTGAAGCCGGCGGCGGTGAAAACCGCGGTCTCGTTCCGTACCGGCGAGTATAAGCCCGACTTCTATGCCCTCGAAACGACGAACTTCATCATCCTCCCCTGGGACCGTGAGGTCATCATCGGAGGCGAGATCGTGGTGCGGCCCGATTATGCCGAGAAGCTGAAAGACCTGGGGCCCGGCGTTTGAAGGATCGCCTCGGGGCCGCGCTCAAGGCGTCCCGCGCCGACTACACCGAAATCCGCGTCGAACGCACCTGGAGCTCCGCCGTCACCTTCCGCGGGCGGCGGCTCGACATGGCCACCGTCAGCGAGGACGAGGGCGGCTTCGTGCGCGTGCTGAACAAAGGGTGCGGCTGGGGGATCGCTTCGTTCACGTCCCTCGACGAGCTGCCGGCGATGGTCGCGCGGGCGCACGAATTGTCCCGCGCCGTCCGCCTCGACGAGCCGATCCGCCTTGCGGACACGCCGCCCCAGGTGGCCGCCACCGCGCTCGATCTGGACGGTGACGTGCGCGGCGTGCCGCTCAGCGAAAAGAAGCGGCTGCTCGAGGCGTACAACGGCGCCATGCTCGCCGTCTCCGATCGCATCGTGGACACCCAGGCGAGCTACCAGGACGAGGTCAGCGAGGTGTGGTACGTGAACTCGGAGGGGGCGGCAGTGTCGCAGGTGCGCCCCGAGGTCGTCGTGTCGGGCACGGCGATCGCGCGCGAGGGCGCCACCATCGAGAAAGGCCTCGAGTCCATCGGCCTCCGCAAGGGGTGGCGCAGCGTGCACGGGTTCGAGGAGCGGTTCCGCACCGTCGCGCGCCGCGCCGTGGACCTCCTCGCCGCGCCGCGCGTGAAGGGCGGCGCGTATCCGGTGATCCTCGACAACGAGCTGGCGGGGGTGTTCATCCACGAGGCCTTCGGCCACCTCTCCGAGGCCGACTTCGTCTACCAGAGCGCCCAGGCGCGGGAGATGATGACGCTCGGCCGCCGCTTCGGAAAACCGGCGCTCAACGTGGGGGACAACGGCGCGGCGCCGGGGCTGCGCGGCACGCTGCCGTTCGACGACGAGGGCACTCCGACCCGGGACACGTCCCTCATCAAGGAAGGGATCCTCGTCGGCCGGCTGCATTCGCGCGAAACCGCCGCGAAGCTGGGCGAGCCGCCCACCGGCAACGCGCGAGCGATCTCGTTCCGCCACCCTCCCATCGTTCGCATGACGAACACCTATATCGCGGGGGGTCGCGGCACCTTCGAGGACCTGATCAAGGACATCCCCCTCGGCGTCTACGCCTGCGGCGCGTTCGGGGGGCAGACGATGCTCGAGAGCTTCTCGTTCACCGCCGCCTACGGGCACATGATCCGCGACGGCCGCGTCGCGGAGCTCGTGAAGGACGTGGTGCTCGCCGGGAACCTGTTCCAGACCCTGGACCGGATCGACCACATCGCCGGCGACTTCACCTGGAACCAGATGGGCGGGGGCTGCGGCAAGGGCGGGCAATTCCCCCTTCCGGTCACCGAAGGCGCGCCACACGTCCGCATCGAGGAGGCGCTCGTCGGCGGCGACGTCCCCGCGTGATCGACCGGCTCCTCGACGCCGCCCGGGGGCAGGCGGACGGCGCCGACGCGCTGTGGCGGCGCGAGGAGCGGACGGCCATAGCCTTCGAGGCGGGCCGGCTCAAGACCGCCGGCGTCACCGCGGAGTCGGGGATCAATCTCCGGTTGCTGGCGCGCGGGCGCGTCGGGGTCGCCGGCACGACCGCGGCGACGCCCGACGTGGCCGCGCTGGTCGATCGCGCCCGTGCCTCGGCGGAGCTGGGAGAGCGACTCGACCTGACCTTTCCACCGACGTCCCCCCTCCCCCACGTCCCCACGTTTTTCGACCGCGCGGCGAATGCGTCGCTCGATCAGCTGGTCCAAATGGGCCGCCGCCTGGTCGAGCGGCTGTCGCGCGACGGCTGCCAGGTGAACGTGGCCGTCGAGCGGGAGGTGGCGGAGACGGCGGTGGGGAATACCGCCGGTGCGCGCGGCGGCTACCAGGCGACTGGGGTCGCCGTCACCGCCGACCTGCTGCGCATCGCCGGGGACGATGTGCTGATGGTGTACGACCAGTACGCGGCCGCCGACCTGCCGTCTGACAGCGACCTGGACGCGCTCGCGAGCTCGATCGAGACACGGCTCGAGCCGGCGCTGACCGTCGTGCAGCCTCCCGAAGGAGCGCTGCCGGTGGTTTTCACTCCGGCCGGGCTGGCCGCCGTGCTGTTGCCGCTGGAGCACGCCCTCTCCGGGAAGACGGTGCTCCAGGGCACGTCACCCCTCGCCGACAGAGTGGGCGAGGCGGCGTTCGATCCGCGGCTCTCCGTCACCGACGACGCCCTGGTGCCGGGCCGCCCCCGATCGCGACCCCTGGACGACGAATGCGTCGCCTCGCGCACCTCGTGCCTCGTGGAACGAGGCGTCGTCCGGCGCTTCGCGTACGATCTCGAGACCGCGACCCGCGCCGGGACGCGCAGCACGGGTCACGCTCGGCGCGGGATTTTCGGGAAGCCACGCATCGCGTACACCAACCTGATCGTGGGGACGGGGGAGGGGGGACGGGGGACGGGTGCGCTCGCCGGCGGCCTGACCGCCGACATGACCGACGGGTTGATCGTCGACGACCTGATCGGGGTGGGGCAGGGGAACGTCATCGGGGGAGCCTTCAGTCATCCGGTGGGCCTGGCATACCGGGTGCGGCGCGGTGAGATCACGGGCCGCGTGAAGGACGCCGCCGTGGCGGGGAACGCCTACGACCTACTGAAACGGATCGGGGGGTTCGGCGCCGACGGGCGCTGGCTCGGGTCGCGCTGGTCGCCGTCGTTGCTGCTGGACGGGGTCAGCGTGGCGCGCCGCTGAGCGCCTCTTCGTACGTCTGCCCCGCCGTCATCGCCTCGTACACCTGCTGCAAGACATCCGGCGTCGCCGAAAGAAAGCGGCAGCGCGCGTCGCCGCGGCTCCGGCACTCCACCTCCATCACGGCCACCGGCTCGCCCGAAAGCCGCCCGAGGAAGTCGGCGAGCATCCCGGCCGAGAAGAAGCACATGGGCGTCGGCGCGCTGTCCGGCTCGGCCTCCGCCCAGTCGGTCGAGTCGACGGCGAGCGCCCCGGTGCCGACGGGACTCATCGTCAGCGTGCCCCAGCCCGTGTGCACGAAGAAATCCGAGAGCACCTCGGTGAGCAGGTCGGCGTCCAAGTCCTCGGGACGGTCGACGCCCGCGCGCCCGGGGAGCCAGGCGGCGAAGGCGCCGTAGGTCCCCTCGCCGGCGGCGTAGCCCGCTTCCTGGAGCACGGCGACGGCCTGGTCGGGGGCGCGGGTGGTGAGGCTGGAGTGCAGCTGGCGGAGAGCCTCGCGGCCCACCGAGAGGGGAGCGGCCATATGGGACGCCAACTTAGGGTTTCGAGCGCGCACGGCGCAAGAGTTCGGCTTCGTCGATGAGCGGGACGCCGAGGGCGGTCGCCTTTTCGAGCTTCGATCCCGCGTCGGCGCCCACGACGACCGCGGTCGTCTTCTTGGAGATGCTGTCGGTCACGTGGCCGCCGGCGGTCTCGATCAACTCCGCCGCCTTCTGGCGGGACAGCGACGGGAGCGTTCCGGTGATGACGTAGGTATGGCCCGCGAGCGGTCCGCCGGCCGTGCCGGCCGCCGGCTCGCTCATGGTGAGGCCGAGGTCGGTAAGTCGCTCGACCAGCTTCCGGTTCCTCGGGTCGCGGAAGAATCCCACGACGGCGGCGGCGATCGCGGGTCCCACCCCGCGAATCGCGGCAATCTCCTCCTCCTTGGCCCGCTTCAGCCGGTCCATGGTCCCGAAGTGGCGGGCGAGGAGCTTCGCGCCCTGAGCGCCCACGTGCCGGATCCCGAGGGCAAAGAGCACGGTGGAGAGTGGCTGCCGCTTGGAGGCGTCGATCGCCTTGAGGAGTTGTTCCGCGGACTTCTCGGCGAACCCTTCCAGGCCGAGCAAGGGCAGGAGGTCGAGCTGCCGGCGGTCGTAGAGATCCGCCACGTCCCGGATCAGCTTGGCATCGAGCAGGGCTCGCACGGTCTCGTAGCCGAGGCCGCGGATGTCCATGGCGTTCCGCGACGCGAAGTGTACGATGCTCTCGAGGATCCGTCCCGGGCAGGAGACGTTGGGGCAGTAGATCGCCACCTCGTCCGGGGGCCGTTCCACGGCGGAGCCGCACACGGGACATTTCTCGGGCGGCTCGTACGGCTTCTTGCGCCGCACGCCGGGCTTGATCACCGGGCCCAGCACCTGGGGAATCACCTCGCCGGCCCGGGTGACCTCCACGAGATCCCCCTCGCGGATGTCTTTGGTTTTGATCAGCTCGAAATTGTGGAGCGAGGCGGTGGACACCGTCACCCCGCCGATCTCCACCGGCTCCAGCACCGCGTACGGATTCAAGGCGCCCGTGCGGCCGACGTTGATGCGAATCTCACGGAGCTTCGTGACCTGGACCTCGGGCGCGAACTTGCGGGCGATCGCCCAGCGGGGCTCGCGTTGGCCGCCGCGCGTGCCGAGCTCGGCGTAGAGCGCGAGCCGGTCCACCTTCACCACGACGCCGTCGGCGCCGTAGTCGAGCGTCGGGAGCAGCGCCTCGAGCTTCGCGACGCCCGCGTGGGCAGCGGCGAGGTCGGGCGCGAGGGTGTGGTGCGGCTCGACGGGGAACCCCCAGGCGCGCAGCTGCTGGAGCAGCTCGTGCTGGGTGTCGAACGGGAGCTGCGGGCCCGGGGCCTCGACGTGGAAGCAGAACACCCGCAGGCCGCGCGACCGGACGATCTTGGGGTCGTGCTGGCGCAGCGCGCCGGCGGCGGCGTTGCGGGGGTTGGCGAATAACGGCTCGCCCGCCTTCTGGCGCTCGTGGTTCACGCGCTCGAACTGCGCCTTCGAGAGGTAGACCTCGCCGCGCACTTCCATCTTTTTCGGCCACCCCTTCTTCTGGAGCCGCAGGGGGAGGTCGAGCACGGTGCGGAGGTTCGGGGTGACGTCCTCGCCGATGACGCCGTTGCCCCGCGTCGCGCCGAGGGCGAACACACCGTCGTCGTAGGTGAGGCTCACCGCCGCCCCGTCGATTTTCACCTCCAGCACGTAGCCCGCCGTTTTCACCTCGGGAACGACCCGCGCGTTCCGCTCCTCCCACTCGACCAGCTCCGCCTCGGAGAAGGCGTTGGCGAGGGAGAGCATGGGGACGAGATGGCGGTGCTTGCGGAATGCGTCGGACGGCTCGGCGCCGACGCGCAGCGTGGGCGAGTCGGGGGTGCGCAACTCGGGGTGCTGCGCCTCGAGGGCCTGCAGCTCGCGGAACAGCCGGTCGTACTCGGCGTCCGAGATGTCCGGCTTGTCGAGCACGTAATAGGCGTGGTTCGCCCGCTCGAGGATCCGCCGCAGCTCGGCGGCCCGCGCCGCCGCCGCCTTCACCGCCCCTTGGCTTCTTCCTGGATGACGGCCATCGCGACGCCTACCAGCCGCTCCAGCTCGTCGGCGCCGGCCTTGGGGAGCAGCGCCTCGCCCCAGGCGCCGTCGCGCTGACCGAAGGTGTCGAGCAGGCGGCGCAGGAACGCGAGCAGCGCCACGCGCTCGAGCTCCATGCGGCGCACCTGGTCGCCCGTCTCGTGCTGGCGTTGGGCGAGCCGTTCGTAGCGATGCGCGTTGCGCAGGGCCTGGGCCGTGAGCGAGGCGACGACCTGCACGAACCGCACGTCCGCGTCCGAAAACGTGGGACCGTCGCGGTAGGTGCGGAGGAAGATCGCGCCGATGGCGAGCGTGCGCCACGTGATCGGCACGACCGTGATCGACTTCACGCGGCGGTGGATCAACTCGTCCTTCACGTGCTTCAGGCTGGGGTCGTTGGCGGCGTCCGGGATGAACACCGTCTCGCCGTGCTGCATCGCCCGCTTCAGCTCGGGGTAGCGATCCAGATCCACGACGTAATTGCGGATCGTGGGATCCTCGTACGACGCCACCAGGCGGACCGACTTGCCGCCCCGCTCGCCCAGGAAGATCGAGCAGCGGTCCAGGCCGAACGACTCTCCCAACCGGCGGGCGATGGCCTGGAGGATGTCGATGAAGTGGAGGGAGCCCGACGCTTCCTTGAGGATCTCGATGACGGCCAGGAGATGCTTGCGCTCGTGCTCGAGCTCGGCGATCCGCGCGGCGAGCCGCTCGCTTTCCGCGTGGGTCAGGGCCGAGGAAATGGTCATGGCTCAAATATAGCGTTACTTTCAGGGCCCATGCGCCGACTGCTCCTCGTTCTCGCCGCCACCGTCGCGGGTGCGCCGTTGCCGGCGCAGACGCCGGCCGCGTCCGCGCCGATCGGACAGTACACCGCGGTGCCGGAGCTGCCCGGGATGGGCCGCCCGGTGAACATCGCCGCCACGGCCGGGCGCCGGCGGGCGCTCTTGCAGCGGATCGGCCGCGGCACCGTGCTGATCCCGGCCGCCCACGAGCGCAACGTGGAGACGGATTACATCCAGGACAACGACTTCCGGCAGGACAACACCTTTTTCTATCTCACGGAGCTCGAGACACAGGACGCGTGGTTGCTCCTGACCGCCCGCGGTCCCGATTCCCTGGACGCCGTGCTGTTCCTCCCGCCGCGCAACCCCGCGCAGGAGCGCTGGACCGGGCGGCGCCTGGGCGCCGACAGTATGGCCGCCCGCCTCTCGGGGATAGCGACCGTGTTGCCGACCGACTCCCTCGACGCGTGGCTGCTGCGGACCCGCAGCGCGGGCGGGGGACCGCGGCCGCTGTACGTGCCGCTGGGCGGCGCCACGCGCGACGAGCGCCGCATCGTCGATCTCGTGTTCTCGGGCGCCGACGTGCGCAACGTGCGGCCGATCGTGGATTCGATGCGCGCCGTGAAGGACGCCGACGAAATCGCCCGGCTGCGGATCGCGGTGAACATCAGCGTCGCGGGTCACCTCGCCGCGATGCGGGCCGCCCGCCCCGGGATGTACGAGTACGAGCTCGAGGCCGTCCTCGAGGACGGATTCCGCCGCAACGGCGCCGATCGGGTGGGCTACCCGTCGATCGTGGGCAGCGGGCCGAACGCGACCACGCTCCATTACGACGTCAACCGGCGCCGCACGGCGGACGGCGACCTGGTCGTGATCGACGCGGCGGCGGAGTGGGGCCAGTACACGGCGGATGTCACGCGGACCTTCCCCGTCAACGGCCGATTCACGCCCCGCCAGAAGGCCGTTTACGACCTGGTACTGGCGTCGCAGCAGGCGGCCTTCGATTCGGTGCGCCCGGGAGCGACCCTGCGCCAGCTCGACGGCATCGCGCGCCGCTACATGCGGGAACACTCCGGCAAGCTGTGCGGGGAGACCACGACCTGCGACGCGTACTTCATTCACGGCCTCGGCCATCCGATCGGGATGGACGTCCACGACGTCGGCGGGGCTCGGCCGTTCCAGCCGGGATCGGTGATTACGCTCGAGCCCGGGATCTACCTGCCGGCGGAAGCGCTCGGCGTGCGGATCGAAGACGATGTGCTCGTCACGGCCGCGGGAGGCGAGTGGCTGTCGGCCGGCGCGCCGCGCAGCACCGAGGCGATCGAGCAGCTGATGCGCCGGCGCTAGGTCCGGTCTTTCTCGTTCTTGATGTCGTCCAGGAACTCGGCCGCGTCGCGCTTGTATTGCGGGTCCAGGACGTCGGCGATCGGCAGGGTGGGAATCACCGTCAGCTGTTCGCGGGCCTTGGAATACTGCCCGAGGTCCTCGTAGACCTCCGCCAGCTCGAGGCGGTGATAGATATGCTGGGGATTCAGCGCCACCGCGCGCTGCAGGTGCTGCACGGCGTCGGCCCAGGTGGCGACGCTCATGAACCCGCCGCCGAACAGGGCCTTGGCGAAGAAGCGCTGAATGGCGGAGAGGCGCTTGACTTCGGCGTGCCAGGCGCCGAGCACGTGGTGGGCCCCGTCGTGGCCCGGGTTGAGGGCAATGGCCCGCGTGGCCTCGTCGAAGATCAGCTTGGCGAACCGGACCCGCTCCTTGCTGCCCTTGGTGCGGGACAGCCGGCCGAGGACCATGGCGAGGGCGTAGTGCCCGTCCGCCCCCAGCGAGTCGGCACGGACGGCGCGTTCGGCGTAGCCCCGGCCCACCGAGTACAGGCTGTCGCGACGCTTCTTGAGCGAGTCGGCGTCGCCTTCCAGCTGTTTGGCGATGTCGGCCATCGCGCGCGCGGCCTTCCAGTTGGCGTCGTAGCTCGTCGAATCGAGCGTGAGCGCCGCCCGGTAGTGCCGCAGCGCCACGTCGGGGTGGAGCAGCGGTTGTGCGCTGTCTCCGAGCGCGACGTGCCCGGCGGCGGTCTGCGCGGCGAGCCGGGGCGGGGGCGAGCCCGCGACCGCGAGGGCGGTGACCAGGGCGAAGACGCGCACAAACAACTCCGGGTTGTGAGGAGGTGGGGCTGAATGATCGTTGTACCCCTAATCGAGCGCAAGCGCGACGGCGGCACGCTCACGCCGGAAGAATGGTCGGCGCTCGTCGCCGAATTCACCGCCGGCCACATCCCCGACTACCAGATGGCGGCGCTCCTGATGGCCGCGTTCCTGCGCGGGCTCGAGCGGACGGAGCTCGCCGCGCTCACGGACGCCATGCTGGCGTCCGGCCAGCGGCTCACGTTCGACGGCTGGGCCACGCCGCGCATCGACAAACACTCCACCGGCGGCGTGGGGGACAAGGTCTCACTCGTCCTCGCGCCGCTCGTGGCCGCCTGTGGCGTCGCCGTGCCCATGATGTCCGGCCGCGGGCTCGGCCACACCGGCGGCACGCTCGACAAGCTCGAAGCGATCCCCGGCTTCCGCACCAACCTCACGCTCGCCGAAGCGAAGGCCCAGGTGCAGAAGCTCGGCTGCGTGCTCATGGGTCAGACGGGCGAGATCGCGCCCGCCGACCGCGCCCTGTACGCGCTGCGCGACGTGACCGCGACCGTCGAATCCATCCCCCTCATCGCGGCGAGCATCATGTCCAAGAAGCTCGCCGAAGGCCTGACCGGGCTCGTGCTGGACGTGAAGCGCGGGTCCGGGGCGTTCCTGCCCAGCCTCGACCGCGGGCTCGAGCTCGCCCGCACCATGATCGCGCTGGGGGAGGACCGCGGCTGTCCCACCATCGCGCTGCTCACCGCCATGGACCGCCCCCTCGGTCGGGCCTGCGGCAACGTGCTGGAGACGGAGGAGGCTATCCTGGCTCTGCGTGGCGAGGGCCCGGCCGATCTACTTGCCGTGACGTACGCGCTGGGGGTGGAGATGCTGATCGCAGCGGGCGTCGAGACGAGCACGAAGAAGGCGCGCAAGAAGCTCGAGACGGCGATCGATTCGGGGCTCGCCGCCGAGCGGTTCGAGCAGATCATCGAGGCGCAGGGCGGCAACCCCAGAGCCGTCGAGGACCCCGCCGTGCTGCCGCAGGCGCAGGCGGTGGAGGTCTACGCCGCGCCGCGCACCGGCGTCGTCCAGCGCGTGGAGCCGCGGACCATCGGCCGCGCCATCGTCGCGTTAGGCGGCGGCCGCCGCACGGTCGACGACCCGATCGATCCCACGGTCGGGTTCGTGATCACCGTGAAGCCGGGCGACCGGGTGCTGGACGGAGAGCCCATCGCGTCGGTGTTCGCCAAGGATGCCGACGGCGTGCGCACCGGCTTCGAGGCGCTGGCGCAGGCGATCGTGATCGGGGACAAACTGACGGAGAAGCCGTTACCGCTGGTGTCGCACCGGGTGACGCGGGCGGGCGTCGAGGAGCTCAGCTCCCCCCCGCCCCCGGCCCCCCCACACGGTCCAGCATCTCGCGCAGCTCCTCGAGGTTGAAGGGCTTGCGGAGCACGGGCCGCTCGGAGCGCTGCAGGCGGTCCCGGGTCTGCGTGGAAATGGAGTCGCCGGTGGTAAAGACCACGAGCCGCTCGCGGCCGCGCCCCTCGTGCAGCAGCTGCTCGAACAGATCGAAGCCGGTGTGCGCCTCGTCGAGGTGCACGTCCACGACCAGGGCGTCGTAGCGGCTCCCCGAGTCCTCGATCTGGCCGACGGCGTCGGCGAACTTGCCCGCGCTCGTCACGCGGTGCCCCAGCCGCTCGGCCATGCGGATCATCGCGCGGCGCACGCTCTCCTCGTCCTCGATGATCAGCACCGAGAGCGGGCGGGCCGCGGGCCGGACGCCGGTTGTGGGGGTGGTGCGCGGCACGGGTGGCTCGGCGGGCAGCTCCATCACGAGGCGCGCGCCGCTGCCGTCGAGGTTCTGGATCCACATCCGCCCGCCCATCGCTTTCACGATCCCGAGGCTGATCGCGAGGCCCAGCCCCGTTCCGTTGTCGCCTTTCGTCGTGAAGAAGGGCTCGAACACCCGATCCAGGATTGCCGCGGGAATGCCGGGGCCCGTATCCTCGATCGACACCACCACGTGGCCCCCGGTGCGCTGCGCGGCGATGGTGACGCGGCCGGGGCGCCCCGCGATCTCGATCGCCTGCACGGCGTTGACCACCGCGTTGAGGAGCACCTGCTGTAGCTCCTGCGGGTCGCCGAGCACCGTCGGCACGTCGTCGCCGATGACGAGCGTGGCGTGCACGCGCGCTTTCTTCAGCGCGCTGCGCTGCAGTGCGAACACCCGTTCCCCGATTTCCTTCAGGTCCACTGGCTGGCGTACCTGCGGACGCTGGCGGGCGAAGTCGAGCAGCGTCTGGATCACACGCCCCGCGCGCATCGCCTCCATGTGGATGATGTCGGCGCTTTCCTTGAGATCCGGAGTCTTGGCGTCCACGGCGAGCACTTCCGCGAAGGCGGCGATCGCCGCGAGCGGGTTGTTGAGCTCGTGCGCCACGCCCGAGACCAGGGCCCCGAGCTGCGACAGCCGGTCGGTCTGCATCAGCTTCCGCTGCAGCAATACCTCCCGCGACACGTCCACCGCCAGGAACAGCAGTTTGGACGCGCCCTGGGTGTGCTCGGGGTCTACGTTCTCGATCACCGCCTCCACCTCGCGGGCCGGCTCGCCACCGAAGTCGATGGCGACGTGGAAGTGCTGGCGCTGGCGCAGCGCGTCGCGCAACGCCCGCCCGAGTGCCGGGCGTAGGGCCGCCGCCGTCCAGTCACCCAGCGCGCAGCCGCGCAGCGCGTCGGCCGAGGTGGCGCCCAGCAGCTCCGTGGCTTGCGGGTTGGCCTCGAGAATCTGGCCGTCGACACTCAGTACGAGCGCCGGGATGGGCAGGCCGTCGAACAACTGGCGGTAGAACGCCCGGTCCTGGTCGAAGGCGTCGAGCAAGTGCCCGGCCTGCGATGCCGGGCTGATTTCCGCGCGGGCCTCGCGCAGCAGCAGGACGAGGTGGTTGCGCGGCCCGCGCGTCACGCGCGTCTCGAGCACCACGCCCTGGAACGTCGGGGTCCCGGAAGGCGTGAGGTACGCCCGCGGTACCCCGTCGAACAGTACCTCCTGGAGGACCCGCTCGACGTGCGTCCCCTTGGCGGTAGGGAAGGCGACCCAGAACCCCTTGCCGACCGCGTGTTCGGTCGCGAGGCCGGTCAAACGCGCGGCAGCCGGCGTCCATTCGACGATCTTCCAGTCGGGAGCGATCGCGACGACGCCCACGTCGAGGCTTTCGAGCAGCG
>Ga0066710_100003174_pt1 | contig 13839 bp, 10 predicted proteins | sample GraSoiAngelo_159_FD_79666 | JGI IMG/M metagenome (GOLD analysis project Ga0066710, IMG submission 79666) | Grasslands soil microbial communities from the Angelo Coastal Reserve, California, USA - 14_1009_16_40cm | ecosystem: Environmental > Terrestrial > Soil > Grasslands | place: USA...
CGGGCTCTTCTTCCTACTCGTGCCGCTGTTGCTTCGATGGGCTAGACCGCGTTCAACGGTGCGGGCAAGTTTGATCATGACGATTCCGGCTATCGTGTATGGGCTCACGCCGCCGCTGCTAGTGATGCCGTTCATCCGGTACCAAATGACCTGGCTCGGGGCATGGGGCTACATTGCGGTGCTTGCCGGGGCGTGGGCGGTCGGTGCGCTGCCTCTCCTGTTGGACTCGGCAGCTCGAATATCCACCCAAAGAACAGCGTGGCAACGTGCCCTCGCGCAGCTACGGTCACCAGGCGTGCTCGCCCTGATGATCGTGCTTCCGCTCGCTGCAATCGCCTCATTAGCGTTGGCGGAGCAAGCTGACAGGATCCAACAGCGCGGGTTCTATCGGCAGAGCGAGAGTCCGCTAAATGGTGTCGGGGAGCGAGGCTCGGCGCTCCAGGATTGGGACATGCTCGACGCCGCCGCGTCAGGCTGGGAAGTCTTGCCGGGGGTTTCCGCGATCCCATCCGGGGGAGCCTTGCGGGTCGAGACCAACTCGAAGCATCTGGATTATCAGCTCAAGGGGCCGGCGGTATCGATTCCTCCGGGACACTATCGGGTGATCGTCGCGGGGTTGGTGACGAACGGCGGCATCGATGTCGGCGTCCTGGACAACGTGGCTTCCTCCTGGATCGTCCAAGACCTGTATTGGTATGGCCAGTTCCAGGGCGACATGCGCCCGATGACCGCCGAGTTCAGCCTGGAGCAGCCTGCTGAGATTCGCGTCATCCTGTCGAACTGGCAAACGAAGGAAGCTAGTTCCGCCTGGCTGCTCCGTCATGTTTCTGTTGAGCGAGTTGACTGATCCTGCGTGCGATTGCTGAAAGCCGGCGTCGCGGCTACATCGAGTGGAGTCGGGGCGGTTTGGGGAGGCCTACGTTGACTCTCGGCTCGCCCCAGTCTCGTGGCCGGCGAGTTCCTGCGGCACTCACCCTGTCGCGGCCAAGCTCAACCTGACGACGCCACCGAGGTGAAAAAGTCCGCTCGACTCGGCGACCGAGCGGCGCTGCTCCGCACAGGTGATCCGCCGGATATCCCTCGAGCGGATCGACGGACCGAATGGCGGGTCGCGTTCGCGGCCGCGGCCGCGATCGTTGTCGGGTACGCCGTGTTCTCGTTAGTTGCCCTCACGCTCTATCCCCCCGTGTATTCCGATGAGCCATGGGAGCTCTCCAGCCCGATCGCGATCCTGCGCACCGGTCGCAACGCCCTGCCGATCTTCGGCGAGGGCTACAGCACCGCCCTCTACTACAACGTCTACGTCGCCGCGGGCCTGCGGATCGCAGGCATCTCGCTCGAAACCGGCCGCGCGTTCAGTGTGGTCCATGGCCTAGGGCTCCTCGCCGCCTCGGTGCTCATCGCGCGCGAGTTCGGCGCACGGGTGCCCGCGATCGCCGCCATCTCCTTGCCCTTCCTCTTCCCCTTCGTCGAGGCGTCGCACTACGTGCGCCCAGACGTCATCGCGGCCTTCTACGCGTACCTCGCGCTGTATCTCGCGCTGCGGGCCGCCCGCCGGCCCGCCTGGGCGCTGGCGGCGGGAGCGTCGGCCGCGCTGGCCGTGGGGATTTTTCCGATCGCGGCGTGGATCGCGCTCGCGGGGCCCGTCGTGCTGCTCACCCAGCGTCCGGCACGCCGCCGCCTTGCGCTCTTCGGGGCGGGTCTGGGGGTCGGGCTGCTGCCGCTGGCGGCCTTCATCGCGGCGGATCCGGCCGAGTACCTGCGGTTCCTGACCAAGTTCGGCGGAAGCTCGCTCTTCGCGCTGCGGTACCGGGAGAGCGGCCCGCTGTTCACCCTGGCGGATCAGCTCTCGCGCGAGCCGCAGCGCTACGACGGCGTTGTCGCCTTCGCCGGATCGTGGTGGTACCTGGCGCTGACCGCCGCCGCCACGCTCCTCGCGGTCGTGACGATCGCGCGCGCGCGGCGGCCGTTGCTCCTCGTCCTGCTCGCGCTCCCTCCGGCGTTCCTCGCGGTTGCCGGGGCCAACAAGGGATCGCTGTACCTGGTGATGCTGGTGCCGATGCTCGCCGTCGCGCTCGCCTTTGCCTGGCCGCGGCGGCGATGGTCGTTGACCGCGGCGCTCGCCCTCGTCGCCGTCGCCTACGTCGTGACGGTGGCGGGCAAGCTCGCCCCGATCGCGACCAGCAACGACGACATCGCTGCCGCCTACTCGCGCGTCGCGATACTCCCGGGCTCGCTCGTGATCGGCGATCCGGTGACCTATGCCTATTTCCTCAACCGGCCCGTCGACTTTCGGACCCTGCACTTCTTCACGCGCTTCGACGACTTCGCGCTCGACGACGGACCGACGAACGCGGCGAGGATCTCGGCCGAGGCGAGGCGCCGGCCCGTCTACCTGATCTACGCTCCCGTGAACTTCTTCGGGACGATGTCGCACTTCGACGTGTCCGGGAATCTGCCGTCGTTCGAGGCTTTCGTCCGCGCCCGGTTCGCCGTTACCGATACCATCGACCTCGACCGGACGCCATATGGTGACTATCACGTGATCGTCACGCGTTACGTCGATGCGGCTGCGAGCGGTCCAATGATGGGTGGCCGATGAAGCGACGGCTCCTCGACCTCCTCGAATGTCGGAAGTGCCAGCGCGACTTCGAACTGGTCGTCGCCGAACAGGACGCCGCGGGGGAGATCGTCGGCGGTCGTCTGCGCTGCCCGAGCTGCGGATCCGAGTATCCGATCCTGGGCGGCATCCCGCGATTCCTGCCGAGCATCAGGAGCGGTGCCGATCTGCGGAAGGTCTACGCGGATTCCTTCGGTCACCAGTGGACCACGTACAACTGGCTGCGCGATGAGGACGAGTTCGAGTTCTATCGGATCACGGACCTGCGGAAGGAGGACCTCGCCGGGAAGGTCGTCTTCGACGCCGGCTGCGGTGGCGGGCGGTTCGCGCGCATCGTCGCGCCCCTCTGCCGGGAGTTCGTCGGCCTCGATTATTCGATCGCCGTCGAGAAGGCCGCCGAGCTGTGCGAGCGGTACCCCGACGCGCACTTCCTCCAGTGCGACATCAACGAGCATCCACTGAAGCCCGCGCTCTTCGACCTCGTCTACAGCCATGGCGTTCTCCATCACACACCGAACACGAAGCGTTCGTTCGACAGCCTGCCGCCACTGGTGAAGCCGGGCGGCACGCTCTACGTCGCGCTCTTCCGCAAGGCGTTCGTCGCGCTCCGCCTCTCCGACACGCTCTGGCGCTCCATCATCAACAAGCTCCCGATCACGGTCATCGACCGGATCTGCGGAGCGCTGAGCTACCTCTGCTACGTGCCGAGGCCGGTCTTTTGGAAGCGGTTCTTCTGGTTCTCGCTCCAGAAGACCAAGGAGATCCGCAAGTGCTGTCTCTACGACTGGTACGCGCCCCGGTATCACCACGAGCACACCGTCGGGGAGGTGCAGCGCTGGTTCCGCGAGGCGGGGTTCCCCGAGCCGAAGTACATCAACGCCTGGCCGTATTGCCCGCCGGAGCTCAAGTACCGGATCCCGCGCTTTGCCGACAGCTTCCGGCTTGGTCAGCTCGTCGGGGTCATCGGGCGCAAATCGGTGACCGTCGGACGTCCAGTGGAAACGGCCGAGGTCGTCGCCTCGCGGACATCGGCGTCATGACCCGGAGACCGGCGGTCATCGCGCTCGTCGGCGTCGCACCGTTCGCGATCGCGATAGTCCTCGCCTCGTGCGGTCCGGCGAGCAATGCGCCGGCGACCCCTGCGCCCAGCCCCATCTCCGTGTGCGGCGTGGTCACGGACCTCTTCGTCGACGATCTCTACGCCGGCGGGTTCGTCAGCATCGAGGGCACCAAATATCTCATCGGTGGCGTCCGTCCAGCCGGTCGGTCGATCACCCTTCCGCCGTCCGGGACGCTGAAAGTCGGAGTCACCGCTTGCCTGCGTGGTTCAGTCGAAAAGGTCGCTGACGGGTTTAGCTTGCTTGAAGGCTCGGTTACCATTCCGTAGCCCACGGGGCCTGAGGGGCCGGCGCGCGAGGGCAGGGGAAGGGCGTCATGACCAGCCGCGCATCTCGACGCGCTTGGGTCGTCATCGTCTCGTCATGTCTCCTCGTCGGTCCGGTACTCGGCGGCCAGTCGCGAGCCAGCGAGCCGAGCCCGTCGGCGCTGGCCGCCGACACGCCGATCGCCGCTGGAGTCACGATCTCGAGCGATCGGTCCGGTCCTTCGTCGACGCAGACAGCCGCGCCGTTCGTGGTGGACGATCAGCCGGACTTCGAGCGCGCGGACACGGACGTGGAAGTACGGCGGGGCGACTCGACGGTCCGCTACCGGCCGATCAAGACCGTCAAGCTACAAGATGGCGCCGTCGTCGCCGCCGGCCGGATCGTCGTCCGGTACAAGGCCGCAGTCTCGTCGGGTCAGCGCGCCGAGCTCCACCGGCAGGTGGCCGAGGCTCACGGGCGCTCGGTGCATTCCATCCGACCGATGGGAGTGGATCGCGACGCGATCCGGACCAGCGGCCCGACCTCGCTCGACGATGTCCTGGCGGCGTACCGGAGCGACCCACGTGTCCTGACCGCGGAGCCGGACTACGTGGCCACCTTCAGCGACGTCCCCAACGATCCGTTCGTCTCTCAGCAGTGGGCCCTGACGAAGATCGGCGTCACGACGGCGTGGACGACGACCCACGGCTCGGCCTCGATCTACGTCGCCGACCTCGACTCCGGGGTCTTCGACGAGGCGAGCACGTTCCCGGCGCCCGACGGACTGCCAGGCCACCCGGACCTGCGAGGGAAAGTGGCGGCCCGGGCCGACTTCAGCGGCTCCACGTGCTCGAGCGGAGCGACCGATGACTGCACGAACCACGGGACGATCACGGCGGGCGTCATCGCGGCGAATACGAACAACGGTCTCGGCGTCGCGGGCATCGGGTACAACACCAGGCTCTTCAACCTGAAGGTCGGTGACCTGAGCGCGAGCCTGTCAGCGGCGGCTAACGCAGTCGTTTGGGCGGCGAACAACGGCGCACGAGTCATCAACATGTCCTTCGGCAGCGCCGGAGCCTGTCCGCAGTTCTTTCAGGACGCCGTCAACTACGCCTGGTCGAGCGGTGTCGTCCTCGTCGCGGCGGCCGGCAACGACAACACGAGCACCTCGTCCAACCCGGCCAACTGCGACCACGTCATCGCCGTCGCGAGCACGGGGCAGACCGACGTGCGCTCGCCATTCTCGAATTACGGCTCGTGGGTGCACGTGGCCGCTCCGGGCGAGTCGATCCTCTCGACCGACTGGATTGGCGGCTACACGTCGCCCAACGGCACTTCATTCTCGGCTCCCTATGTGAGCGGGCTGGCGGCCCTCGTGCGCGCGGTCTCGTCCGCGGACGCGACGGCGCTCTCGGTGGTCCAGCGGATCGAGATGAACGCCGATCCCGTGGCGGGCACGGGCACCTTCTGGCAGTTCGGTCGGATCAACGCCGCCTCCGCCGTCAGCCCGCCGGTATGCACGGCCGTATCGCTCGGCGCGAGTCCCAGCTCGCCTCAGCCACCCGGGACGACGGTCACCTTCACCGCGACGCCGACGGGCTGCGCGTCGCCTCAGTTCCTCTTCTGGGTCAAACCGAATGGTGGGACCTGGAGCGTCGGCCAGGACTGGAGCGCGTCAGCGACCTTCAACTGGAACACCACCGGTCTGGCCGCCGGCGGCTATACCGTCGAGGCCGACGCGCGCGCCGGAACGAGCGGGACCTGGCAGGCCTATGGCCAGCTGACGTACACGCTGGGCGTGCCGGGAGCCTGCACGAGCGTCTCGCTGAGCCCGAGTGCGGCTTCACCGCAACCGTCCGGGACGACGCTTGTCTGGACGGCGAGCGCGATGGGCTGCGCCTCGCCGCAATTCGTCTTCTACCTGTTCAATGGCATGAGCTGGACGCTAGCCCAGGACTGGACCTCGACCGCGACCTTCAGCTGGAACACCACCGGGCTGGCCCCTGGCTCTTACACCGTCGAGGCGCAGGCGCGCTCCGGGACGAGCGGCACCTGGCAGGCCTACAGCGACGTGCCGTACACCCTCGGCGCTCCTGCCCCCTGCTCCGCCGTCTTCGTGAGCGCTAGCCCCAGCGCCCCGCAGGCTCCCGGAACGACAGTGGAGTTCACCGCGAGCGCGATGGGCTGCACCTCGCCGCAGCTCCGCTTCTGGGTCAAGCCGGACGGTGGCACGTGGAGCCTCGCGCAGGACTGGAGCTCAAGTGCGACCTTCAACTGGAACACGACCGGTCTCGCCCTCGGCGGATACACGGTTGAGGCTGATGCCCGCTCCGGGACGAGCGGCAGCTGGCAGGCGTACGGCCAGATCTCTTACACGTTGACGGCGGTAGGCGCGTGCACGGGCGTGTCACTAAGCCCGAGCCCGAGCTCGCCGCAGGCGGTCGGGACGACGATCCTCTGGACGGCGAGCGCGACGGGGTGCAGCTCACCGCAGTACCTGTTCTACGTCAGGGCGAACGGGGTCTGGGGCATCGTGCAGGACTGGAGCACGACGGCGACCTACGGCTGGAGCACCGGCACTCTCAGCGCAGGGGACTACCTCGTGGAGGTCGATGCGCGGAATGGCGGCACGGGCACCTGGCAGGCCTACATCGACGTGCCGTACACGCTGACCTCAGGCGCCTGCACCGGCGTCGGGCTGAGCCCGAGCCCGGCCTCGCCACAGCTGCCCGGGACGACGATCCTCTGGACCGCGAGCGCGGTCGGCTGCGGCTCCCCGCAGTACCTCTTCTACTTCTACAACGGTACGAGCTGGACGCTCGTCCAGAACTGGAGCTCGAGCGCGACCTGGAGCTGGAACACCACCGGCCTCGCCCCGGGGGCCTACACGGTCGAGGCCGAAGTCCGCTCCGGGACCAGTGGCACCTGGCAGGCCTACATCGACGTGCCGTACACGCTGAGCGCCTCGGGCGCCTGCACCGGTGTCGGGCTCAGCGGGAGCCCAGCATCGCCCCAGGTGCCCGGCACGACGATCCTCTGGACCGCGAACGCGGTCGGCTGCGGCTCGCCCCAGTACCTCTTCTACCTGTTCAACGGTACGAGCTGGACGCTCGTGCAGAACTGGAGCAGCAGCGCGACCTTCAGCTGGGACACCACCGGGCTCGCTTCCGGTAGCTACACCGTCGAGGCTGAAGCGCGGAGCGGGACTAGCGGCACCTGGCAGGCCTACATCGACGTGCCCTACACCCTGAGCGCCTCGAGTCCCTGCACCGGCGTCGGGCTGAGCCCGAGCCCGGCGTCACCGCAACCCTCCGGGACGACGGTCCTCTGGACCGCGAACGCGGTCGGCTGCGGCTCACCGCAGTTCCTCTTCTACTTCTACAACAGTACGAGCTGGATGATCGTCCAGAACTGGAGCTCGACCGCCACGTGGAGCTGGAATACGACAGGCCTGGCCGCCGGCAGCTACATCGTCGAGGCCGAAGTCCGCTCCGGGACCAGCGGCAGCTGGCAGGCGTACATCGACCGGCCATACACACTGACCGCAGCCAACATGGCGCCGATCGCGACGAGCACCATGCTGGATTCATCGAGCGGCGCCGCGGCCACGCTCGATCAAGGCGACAAGATCGTTCTCGACTTCCAGAAGCCTGGCTGCGCGACCAGCTGCGGTATCTCGGTCGCCATCAACGCGGTGATCCGTGTTGTGGACAGCGACTGTGGCGCCTGGTCGAGCACCGACGCGAATAGCTCCACCTCGACACAGCCACCGTGCTCCGGCGGGAACACCGACACCCTGGCCGACCTCATATGCAATACGAACGCGACCTGCGTGCTGCAGACGGGCCCCAACGGAGCGAACACGCAGCTGGTCGTCACGATGGTGGGGAACCCGACGATCGTCGCGGCGGGTGGCGTCGCAGGCGCCCAGTACCCGATGAAGATCACAGACTCGACGGGCATCACGGACCTCTCAGCCAGCCTTTGGAACCTGACCATCGGCTCGAACAGCGACACGGTGTTCGGCCCGACGGTCGGGCACTAACCACGGCGCTAGAACCCGTGAGTGTCGCGCACCACGAATAAGGGCCGCCCCTGGACCTCGCGCAGGATGTGCCCGACGTAGAGGCTCGCGACACCGATCACGATCATCTGCGCGCCGCCCATGAACACGATCGCCGACACGGTCGTCGTGAAGCCGAGCTGGACGTCGCCGAGGAAGATCCGGGACGCGATGAGCGCGAGGCTCATCACGGTTCCGATCAGCGTGATGAGCCCGCCCGCGACGACCGTGATCCGCAGTGGCAAGTCCGAGAACGAGAGGATCGCCCCGATCGCGAACGCGAACCGGCGTCTCAGGTTGAAGCTCGAGCGGCCGCGCGTGCGCGGCCGGTGCTCGATGAGCACCCAGGTCTTGCGGAACCCCAGCCACGACTCCAGACCGGGGAGATAGCGGCTTCGCTCGACGAGCTGGTTGTACGCGTCGATGAAACTTCGGTCCATGACCCGCAGCATTGCCATGTCGAGCGGCACCTCGTATCCGGTGAGGGTGTTCAGGAGGCGTGAGAAGAGCAGCGAGGTCGTCCGGTTGAGCCAGCTCACGCCGCGAGATCGGTAGCGTCCTCCGACGAAGTCGTACTCCCCCGTGCGGACCACGTCGAGCAGCAGCGGGAACTGACCGGGAGGGTCTTCCATGTCGACGTTCGAGGCGGCGACGTACCGGCCGCGTGCGTACTTGTAGCCGCAGCTGATCGCGATGTGCTGCCCGAAGTTGCGGCTGAGGTCGATGACCTTCGCGAACTTGTAGCGCGCGCAGATCTCGTCGCGGAGGCGCACGTAGGAGTCGTCGGCGCTGCCGTCGTTCACGAAGATGACCTCGGCCCGGCTCTCGATCGCGTCGGTCCCGAGGTACTCGCGGAACACCCGCGAGAACTCCTCGCAGAAGTCGTTCGCGAGGTACGCATCGTTGTAGATTGGGATGACGAACGAGTACTCGAGCGCGCCCTTGTCGCCGTGCATCGAGACGGTCACGGCGCGAGCATGACGCCTGCGTCAGACAGCGGCAAAAGGCCGTGGTCGTCGAGCGGGCTGCACCGATCCGATGATGGCATCTGGCGGCCTGAGGACGACTCCGCGCCGGCCGTGTCCTTCCCGCGGGGCGGTCACCAGGAGTGCTTCGATCTCGAGCCGACCTCGTTCTGGTTCGGCCACCGCAATCGCTGCATCGTCGCGATGGCTCGCCGGTTCCCGCCGCCGGGCCCGATCTTCGATGTGGGAGGCGGCACCGGGTTCGTGTCGCTGGCGCTCCGCGAGGCGGGATTCGCGACCGTGCTCGTCGAGCCCGAGCCGGCCGGCGCCCGCCTCGCTCACCAGCGCGGCCTCGACCCGGTGGTCTGCGCCACGCTCGAGAGCGCCGGCTTCGAGGGCGGCAGCCTCAGCGGGATCGGCATGTTTGACGTCATCGAACACGTCGCTGACGATCTCGCTCTCCTGAGGACCGCTCGCTCGCTGCTGCGGCCCGACGGCCGCCTCTACGTCACGGTCCCCGCGCACCGCTGGCTCTGGTCGTTCGAGGACGAGGTCGCGGGCCATTACCGCCGCTACACGACCTGGTCGCTGGGCGAGCGGTTGCGCACCTGCGGCTTTCGGGCCGACTTCATGTCGTACCTGTTCTGGCCGTTGCCTCCGGTGATCTTCATCGGGCGGCGGATCGGCGGCCTTCTCGGGTCACGACGATCGGACGACCCGAACAAGTACCGCCGTCAGCACGAGGGCAGCCGCATCGCGGCCCGCGCAGTGGCGCGGCTCCTCGATCTCGAGCTCAGGCTCCTCGATCGCCGGCGGCGGATCCCGCTGGGATCGAGCTGCATTGCGGTCGCCTCGCCGTCCGAGGCCACGTGACGCGGCGCGCGCTGCCATCGGTACGGCTCGAGCCGCTCGGCCTGCGCCACGCGCGGGCGATGTACCGCTGGATGCGCGACCCGTTCGTCCGTTCGAACGTCGGCCTCCGTCGCGCGCCGACGCTGGAGCGGACGCGCGCGTGGCTCCGCCGCGCTCGGCGCGACCGCGCGATCCGCGCCTACGGCGTGCTCCACGGGGGGGCTCATGTCGGCAACGTCGTCCTCGATCGGATCGACCGGATCGTCAGCACGGCACGGCTCTCGATCTACATCGGCGAGCCTGACGCACGAGGCCACGGCGTCGCGCGAGCGGCACTGCTAGCGGCGCTCTCGACGGCGTTCGGCGAGCTGCGGCTGCACAAGGTATGGCTCGTTGTGCACGTCGACAACCGGGCGGCGATCCGCGCCTATCGGTCGGTCGGCTTCGTCCGCGAAGGGAGGCTCCGGGACGAGTTCCTGCTGAACGGCAAGCGGGCCGACGTCCTGTACATGGGCATCCTTCGCACCGGCTTCGCGCGATGAGTGGGACGACCTGCGTGATCCTCCAGCCGTCGTACGTTCCCTGGCGCGGGTACTTCGACCAGAGCAAGCGCGCGGACGTCTTCGTCTTCTACGACGCCGTGCAGTACGACAAACACCGCTGGCGCAACCGCAACCGCGTCAAGACGCCCGCCGGACCGCGCTGGCTCACCGTCCCGGTCCTGCATCGCGGCAACGTCGAGCGCGCGATCCCGATCAACGAGATCCGCACCGATCCGCACGCCGACTGGCGCCGGAAGCACCTGCTCACGCTCGAGCAGAGCTACGGGCGCGCACCCTACTTCGACCGCTACGCGCCGTACCTGCGCGAGGTCTACCGCCGGGAGTGGAAGCTGCTGGCCGAGCTGACGATCGAGACGACAATCGCGCTCGCGCGCGAGCTGGCCATCGGCGCGAGATTCGTCCGCTCGTCCGAGCTCGGCATCAGCGGGGAGCGGAACGAGCGCCTTGTCGGGATCCTCCGCTCGCTCGGCGCGACGCACTACATCACGGGTCCGTCGGCGCGCTCGTACATGGACGGGTCGCTGTTCGCCGCGGCCGGGATCGACGTCGAGTACATGAGCTACCACTATTCCGAGTACCCGCAGCTCTACCCGCCGTTCGACCCGCAGGTGTCGATCCTCGACCTGCTCTTCATGACCGGCCCAGACGCGGGCCGCTACATCTGGGGCGAACGCCCTGGGCCTCTCGGCAGGTAGCTCCCGAATCCGGTCGACTCCCGGACGTGGCTGAAGCGCGCCGGCCGGGAGTAGTCGAAGGTCGGGTCGATCTTCCGCTCGCGGACGGCGCCCGTCGAGAGATCGACCACGAACTCGCCCACGGCGTCGTAGCGCATCTCCGAGGGCGTCTTCGTGATGGCTACGTACTCGAACCGAACCGCGGCGGCGCCGTCGAGCTCGAGCGACGCCGCGTAGGCGGTGAGGCGCTCCTCGAACAGGTCGCGCCGCGACGGGAAGTACTTGAGCGTCGTGAACACGGTCGTGAGGGCGATCGATTCGGTGACATGGAGAAACCGCGAGGCCCGTTGCCAGTGCCCGAGGTTGCGGTAGGCATAGATCCCCGTTTCGGTGAGGACGGCGCTCTCGGCGCCTCCGGGCGCGATCGCGTAGATGCGGATGAAGAAGTTCGTGACGTCCGGCGTGAAGACCCGCCACATGATGATCGGGATCGCATTCGAGTAGGCGGTGAGCCAGCGCTGCAGGGCTGGCGGGAACGGGCGGCGAAGGAACAGGTTCACGTACTGCATCGCCTTCACGGCCGGAAGCAGCGCGAGGTACGCGAGGAGCACGGTGGCTTGCAGCTGCGCAGGGAGACCGGGCGCCGCCGCGACGCCTAGCTCGCTCATGCCCGCGAGCGAGATCGGCAGGTCGAGCAGCAGCGGGAGCGGCAGGACGACCATCAGCGCGGCCAAACGCCCGAGGCGCACGAGCGGGATGAGATACAGGAAGCTGGCCATGCAGACGAGCGCGCCGATGCCGCGCAGCGGGAAGGCGATCATCGCCGCGCCCATCACCACCTGCGTCAGCGCCGCCCCTGCGTCCTGGCCCCGGAGCGCGAGACTCCACGGCGAGAGGCGGCGGAACACGCGGAACCAGTAGCCCCACATCGGATTCGCCAGCCCGTACTCCATCCCTTCCGAGCGGAGGTAGCCCGACAGGAGCTTGTACGTCCCCGAGTCGAGCAGGATGGCGCCGAGGTCGACCGAGAACACGACGAGCGCGAGCGTCGACAGCGATCCCGTTGGATCGAGGGCCGCGGCGAGCTCGAACGACAGGAGGTGGAGGACCGCGAATTGCGACATGAAGCCAGGAGCGCCGCCGCCGCGGAACGGATTCTTCCAGCGGTTCGCGACGTAGTAATGACGGAACAGGACGAGCAGGACGAGCGTCCCGAGCAGCGGCGCCGTCGCGGTCAGCAGCGAAAGCGATCCCAGCGCCCAGAGGACCACGACCGCCACGACGCCGACGTTGCTCCGCGGCCAGCTCTTGCGCCAGTAGCCGGGACCCAGGCAGACCCTTACATAGGGCAGGTAGCAGAGCAGATCGATGAGGAACAGCGCGCCGAGGAGCGCCCGGAAGAGCCCGAGGTTAGGGACCAACGATCATCCGCTCCCAGAGCGCGTACATGAGCAGGCACCAGACCTTCTTCGCGACCTCGAACGTCGGCGCCGCGTAGAAGCGATTGACCAGAGCGCGCGCGTAGTCTGCGTCGAGCAACCCCAGGGCATTGAAGCCCGCCGAGACGAACTGCTCGCGGCAGAAGTCCCGCAGCTCCTTCTGGATCCAGTACACGGACGGTTCCACGAAGCCTTCCTTTCGCCGTGCCACCAGCTCGTCCGGAAGGTAGCGCGCCGCGACCTGCTTCAGCAGCCATTTCGTCTCGCCGTCACGGATCTTCAGCGAGCTCGGGACGGAGAACACGAAATCGACCAGGCGATGATCGAGATACGGGGTCCGTATCTCGAGGGAGTGGGCCATCGCCAGGACGTCGGTGTAATTGAGGATCTGGTCCACGAGCAGGTTGCGGCAGTCGAACTCGAGCATGCGGTCGAGGGGGTCGGTGGTCCGGAGCTCGGCCTCGCGCTCGGCAAGGAGCCGCCGGAACGTTCGGCCGGCGTCCGTGATCCGCAGGAGCAGGTCGAGCTCGGCCGAGGGAAAGACGGCGAAGCCGTCGACCAGCGAGGCGAGCGGAGCGCCGCGGTGCGCACGGGCGAAGGCGGCCTCGGGGGTGCCTTCGTCATGTCCGTCCTGGAGCGCCGCGCTCGCGCGGTGGAGGAAGTAGGAGCCGAAGAGCTCGTCCGCGCCGTCGCCGCTGAGGGCGACCTTCAGCTCCTTGCCCATCTCGCGCGAGATGAACCAGTTCGCGAGGACCGCCGAGTTCGGCTGACCGAACGACGCGACAATCTTGGGCAGCTCGGCGCGGAGCAGTTCCGGCGTCAGCAGCACTTCGTGATGCGAGGTGCGGTACCGCTCGGACACGAGCCGGGCGTAGCGCTGGTCCTGCGCTTTTTCGTTGATCGGCTGCTCGTATACGAGGCAGTACGTCTTGAGGTGGCTGCCCGCGACCGCCGACGCATGCGCCACGCAGAGCGAGGAGTCGATCCCGCCGCTGAGATAGGCGCCGACCTCGACGTCGGCCCGCATGCGCAGCCGGACGGACTGCGCGATGAGCCGGTCGAGCTCGTCCACGATCGCGCACTCGTCGCCGTGCCGCGTCCGCCCTGGCGCGATCTCCCAGTACCGCCGCAGCTGGACGGTGCCGTTCCGGTCCAGCCGCAGCCAGTGGCCGGCGGGCAGCTTGCGGACGCGGTCGTCGATCGAGGCGTCACCGGGCGTGGTCTTCTCGCCGAAGTACCAGACCAGGGAGCGCCGATCGACGTGCGCGGCCCGGTCCGTGAGCGGCAGCGCCGCGA
>Ga0066710_100003175_pt1 | contig 13837 bp, 11 predicted proteins | sample GraSoiAngelo_159_FD_79666 | JGI IMG/M metagenome (GOLD analysis project Ga0066710, IMG submission 79666) | Grasslands soil microbial communities from the Angelo Coastal Reserve, California, USA - 14_1009_16_40cm | ecosystem: Environmental > Terrestrial > Soil > Grasslands | place: USA...
CATTCATCGCCGTGAATGGCGCTGTGATTCGCACCGTCCATCACTGGACGGGTATGCCCTGGCGCGTGCATGACATCGTCGCGTCCAAGCCGCTGCAGGCGGCACTGACGCTGACTTGGACGGTGGCCGCACTAAGCCTAATGATCGCCGCCACGCAGCGTAGCCTGCGCACATTATGGCTGATCGGCGCGGGCCTCCTGGCGGTGGTCGTTCTCAAGTTATTTGTCGTTGACCTGGCGGCGCTGTCGGGTTTGACACGGGTGATTGCGTTTCTTGGCGTCGGCGTGTTGCTACTGCTTGTCGGGTATGTCGCGCCGTTGCCGCCTGCGGCCAAAGTAGACGCAGTGAGGCCAGTCGAGTTGGCCAACGAGACACGTCGTCCAGAAGGAGAACGGCACTGACGACAGAGGTATCCGCGCCGTGCTAATCGTCAAACCGTTGGTTCGATGGAATGGTGGCTATCGCGGTCGCAGCGGCCTCTGGCCGGGCTGAGGGCGCACTTGCGCTACGCATTAACTGCTATGCGGGCGTGTCGAAACGGTAGCGCAAGAAGCTTCCACAAGGTAAGCAATGAGCGGGATAGTCTATTGCGGCCCGATTTCAGCGGTCCGCTCAATGTAAGAGCGGCCGACGTTAGCGACGACTCCAGGAAGCGACGAATCCCAACGCGGTTTCGGCCTACGAGCGTCTCACCTCCACGGCGACTCAAGTCGCGACTCGCCAGTCACCGCTCGAGCGCGGCGATCAGCGCCGGCAGTACCCACCCCGCCGGACCGCGCAGCGTGTAGTCCGCGCTTGCTGACAGTGGCGTCCTGTTCGGGTTGATCTCGACCACGGTTGCGCCGGCGGCTTGTGCCTGGCTTGGCAGCGCTGCGGCCGGATAGACCTCGGCTGATGTGCCGACGACGAGCAGGACGTCGCAATGTCGCGCCGCCTCCTCTGCCGCCGTGAGCGCGCCTCCGGGAAGCATCTCTTCGAACCACACGACATCTGGACGCAGCGGCGCGCCACAGCTTGCGCAAAGCGGCACATTATCGGTGGGCTGCCAATGGGTGACGATAGTGCCTTCGCGCGAGCACTTCACGCGATCGATGCTGCCGTGAAGCTCGACGAGCTTACGATTCCCAGCACGTCGATGCAGGCCATCGACGTTCTGAGTAATGAGCAGAAAGCGCGGTGTACGGCGCTCGAGCTCGGCGATCGCGCGATGACCGGCATTGGGTTTGGCTCGGTTGACGAGCTCGCGCCGCCACGCGTACCAGTCCCAGACGAGCTTGGGATTTCGTGCAAACGCCGCCGGCGTGGCGAGCTCACGTGGATCGAACTTGGCCCACAAACCGGTCTGCGCATCACGAAAGGTCGGTATGCCCGATTCGACCGAAATCCCCGCGCCGGTCAGTACCGCGAGGAAACCGGCTTGCCGAATCGCTTGCGCGGCCTTAATGGGAATCGTATTGAGCGTAAGTTCGGGCATCGTCGACGACGATTGGCGACAGGGGCGTTTATCCTACGGGGAACGGGCATGCGCCGCATGCTAAACTCGATTCAGGTTAACCCCTATCGACCACGATGTCTGGTAACACGCTGGGAAAATTATTCTGCATCACTTCATTTGGCGAATCGCACGGGCCTGCCATCGGCTGCGTTGTCGACGGCTGTCCGCCAGGCTTGGCGCTCGACGCGGCCGACATTCAGCGCGAGCTCGATCGCCGTAAGCCGGGCACATCGCGCCATGTGACCCAGCGGCGCGAATCCGACACCGTTGAAATTCTCTCGGGCGTATTCGAGGGCAAGACTACCGGCACGCCGATCGCGTTGCTTATTCGTAACGAGGACCAGCGCAGCAAAGACTATTCGAGCATCGCCGACACTTTTCGTCCGGGACACGCCGACTATACCTATTGGCAGAAGTACGGTATCCGCGACTTTCGCGGCGGCGGGCGACAGTCGGCGAGGGAGACCGCGGTGCGCGTGGCCGCCGGGGCCATCGCCAAGAAGTGGTTGACCGAGCGCTACGGCGTCTTGATTCATGGCCACTTGACGCAGCTCGGTCCGAAGACAATCCCGTTCAAGGGGTGGGAATATGTCGACGCCAATCCGTTTTTCGTTGCCAACGACGACATCGTTCCCGAGCTCGAAGCGTTTATGGATGCGTTACGCAAATCGGGAGATTCATGTGGCGCGCGCGTGACGGTGATTGCGCATAACGTGCCCGTCGGTTGGGGTGAACCGGTATACGACAAGCTCGATGCCGAGCTCGCCTACGCGATGATGGGCATCAATGCGGTCAAGGGGGTCGAGATCGGCGCCGGCTTCGCCAGCATCGTGCAGAAAGGCACCGAGCACTCCGATGAACTGACGCCGCAGGGATTTGTCACCAACCACGCAGGCGGAATTCTGGGCGGCATTTCCACCGGCCAGGACATTGTGGTTTCCATTGCTGTTAAACCAACGTCGAGCGTGCGGCTCGATCGTCGCTCGATCGATAAGGCCGGCAACCCTGTGATCGTCAATACCCACGGGCGGCACGACCCGTGCGTCGGCATTCGCGCGACGCCGATAGCCGAAGCGATGCTCGCACTGGTGCTAATTGATCAGGCGCTGCTCCATCGTGCGCAGAATGCCGATGTCGTATGCGCGACGCCCTAGATAGCGGCGCGCGCACCAACTGAGTTGAACGCCGGTGCACGTGCCGCCGGCGCCATTGACGATCCGGACCCGGACGAGGCGTAGGGCTCTCAGCGCTCGTCGGGCGTCACCTCCGGAAGGCCAAGCGTATCGACCGGGGCTTTGGCGCAGGCCTTGTCGATGACGCGGGCAGCCGCCTCACCGCGCGCGAAGCGCAGGCCTAAGGCATCGCCCACGGCTATCTGCACGACATCCTGCACGATCGCACCGGACTGCGTCGTAACAATGCTGTAGCCACGGTCGAGCACGCCCTGTGGATTCAAGTGTCTGAGACTCTGCCCAGCCGCGGTAACGCGCCGGGATAGGCTGGCAAAGCGCTCGCTGACACTGCGTCGCCAACGCTCGCCGTGGCGCTCCAGCGCGGCGCGCTCTCGTGGCGGCTGGCGCAGCAGCCGGACCAGCGCCTCCTGCAGCGCATCGAGGTCACGCTGCGTTTGCAGCTGGCGAGCTCCGGCAGCCCGGCAGAGCCGCATGGCGAGCTTGGCAATCGTCGCTTGCTGCTCGTCGATCCTTGCCGCCGGATGGGTCAGTCGTCGCGACACCGAATCCAGACGTTGCATCCGCAACTCGAGCCCGCGCTCGACTGCTCGACGCCACCGCTCGCCGATGCCCTTGACTTGGGCGAGCAGCAGGCGGCGATCGGGCGCCACCGCCGCCGCGGCCGCGGTCGGGGTCGGCGCGCGGACGTCAGCCACAAAATCACAAATCGTGAAATCGGTTTCGTGCCCGACGCCGCTAACGATCGGGATTCGTGACTCGAACACCGCCCGCGCGACCGCCTCCTCGTTGAATGCCCACAAGTCTTCGATCGATCCACCGCCGCGACAAACAATCAGGACGTCGACCGCGCCATGGGCGTTAGCCATGGCAATGGCCGCCGCAATTTCAGCGGCTGCCCCACCACCCTGCACCGCCGCGTGGTAGAGGATGGCCGATAGCGCCGGCATACGACGCCGCAGCGTGGTGAGCACGTCGCGCAGCGCGGCGGCATCACGCGAGCAGACAATGCCGACCGCCGTCGGGAACGGCGGCAACGCTTGCTTGCGCTCCGCTCGAAACCACCCGGCGGCTTCGAGCCGCGCCTTGAGTCTGGCAAATTTTTCGTACAGTGCGCCAAGACCCGCCAAGCGCGCGGTCTCGACATTGAGTTGAAATTCGCCCCGCGCCTCGTAAATCGTGGGCACCGCGCGCAACTCGACGCGCAGCCCATCTTTGAGCGCGAAATCGAGCAGCTGTGCCTTATGCCGGAAGAATACGCAACGGACCTGTGCCAGCTCGTCCTTGAGAAGGAAATAGCAATGACCGGAGGCGGCGCGAGTGAAATTGGACACCTCACCGCTGATCCAGGCGAGCCCAAGATGCCGCTCGATGAGCAGCCGGGCAGAGCTCACGAGGAGCGAGACGGGCAACACCGGCGCTAGCGACGTCAGCTCATTGCTCATTTAGTTCCGTCTCTGAGGTTAGACAATAAGCGTGGTGAAGGCCGGATGTCTATGACAAAAAAGTAAGCGTCTGGCGGCAATCCACCGTTCCTTCCCGATCATGCTGGGCATCAGGCATGCCTCGGAGAGGTGCTGACGGATAGCGAAACACTATGAAGATAAAGGGAAAAATCGCGGCGAGAATTTGGGCACGGCAGTGAAAATCCTACGCGATGGGCTACTTAGGTTTCCAATTTACAAGATATGCACACTTTTATCCACAGATTATGTGGACAAGGTGTCCAGACTTGCGTCGCCTGCTCTTTGCCGAGCCTTGCTGGATGCGGCGCTCCGAGCATCGGCCGGGCGCTCCTAGCATGGCGGCCGGTGACGGGGTTGATACCAGCGGTTAGAATGCAAAGTCTTCGCTGTTTGTTCATGAACAAACATATCGAGTGTTGCAGTGCCACAAGAATCAGCCACGCCACCAGCCTCCAATTTTCTTCGCCAGATTATTGCTGAAGATCTGCGCACCGGTAAGTATGGAGGCAGAGTAGTCACTCGCTTCCCTCCTGAGCCCAACGGTTATTTGCATATCGGCCACGCCAAATCGATTTGCCTGAATTTCGGGCTGGCCGCCGAAAACGGCGGCGTCTGTCATCTACGATTCGACGATACCAACCCCGTCAAAGAGGACATCGAATACGAGCAATCAATCAAGGAGGGGGTCAAATGGCTGGGCTTCGACTGGGGGCCGCATCTTTACTATGCGTCGGACTATTTCGATCGGCTCTACGAGTTTGCTCGGCACCTGATCAAGGCCGGGCTTGCCTACGTCGACAGCTCGACGCCCGACGAAATGCGGCGTCTTCGCGGCACCCTGACTGAGCCTGGCCAGCCAAGCGGCTATCGCGAGCGCTCCGTCGCCGAAAGCCTGGATCTTTTTCGACGGATGAAGGAAGGCGAGTTTCCCGATGGTGCGCATGTATTGAGACTCAAGATTGACCTGGCGAGTCCCAATATCAACATGCGCGATCCGGCGATCTACCGCATCCGGCACACCGCACATCATCGCACCGGCAACAAGTGGTGTGTCTATCCGCTGTACGACTACACGCATTGCATCTCGGATGCTCTGGAGCGGATCACGCACTCCATCTGCACGCTAGAATTTCAAGATCATCGCCCACTCTACGATTGGGTCATCGAGCGGCTTGCCGAAGCCGGTTTTCTGCAGCGACCCTTGCCGCAGCAGTATGAATTCGCGCGTTTGAACCTCACCTATACCGTGATGAGCAAGCGCAAGCGGATCGAGTTGGTCGAAGGGCACTACGTCTATGGCTGGGACGACCCGCGAATGCCGACGCTTGCGGGGTTGCTCCGACGCGGCTATACGCCAGAATCGATTCGACTGTTTGCCGAGCGCATCGGCGTATCCAAAGCCCATCAGTGGATCGATGTGAGTGTGCTCGAGGACTGTCTGCGCGAGGACCTCAACGTTCGTGCAGAGCGACGCATCGCTGTGCTCGATCCAGTCAAGCTCATCATCGATAATTTCCCCGAAGGGCGCGAGGAGCAATGCTTCGCGCCACACCACCCGCAGCAGCCCGAACTGGGCAAGCGTGCCCTATCGTTTTCGCGCGAGCTATGGATCGAACGCGAGGACTTCGAGGAGACGCCTCCTAAGGGCTATTTTCGTCTCGCACCGGGCGCGGAAGTGCGCTTGCGTTATGCCTATATCATCACATGCGTTGGCGCTGACAAGGACGCGCAAGGCAATATCACCGCGGTGCATTGCCGCTACGATCCGGAGACCAAGAGCGGCACGGCAGGGGCCGAAGCGCGCAAGGTCAAAGGCAACATCCATTGGCTGTCGGCAGCCCATGCGCAACGCGCCGAAGTGCGCTTGTACGATCGATTGTTCTCCGTGGCGCAGCCAGGGCGCGTCATTCAGTCGCTCGACGCAACGAGCCAGCGCAACCGCGCCGAGTCAGTGGAATCGATAGCAGTCGATGAGGACGTGCATTTCGACGAACCCACCGAGCGCAATTATCTCGACGATCTGAACCCGCGGTCGAAGCAAGTGGTCACCGCATACGTCGAGCCAGCGCTTGCGCAAGCCGAACCCGAAGCGCGCTATCAATTCGAGAGGCATGGCTACTTTGTCGCCGATGAGAAGGACACTCGGCGCGGTGCGCCTATTTTCAACCGCGCAGTGACGCTGCGCGATTCGTGGGGCAAGGCTGCGGCGCCTGCGAACCGCTGATCGGCGTCGGCGCTCTACTGCGTTGGGGTTTCTTTTGGGGGCCAAAGTCCGGAGGATTCGATGAAACGCGTCATCCTGTTCGTGCTCACCAATCTCGCGGTGATGATTGTGCTGTCGGTAGTCACCAGCGTACTCGGCGTCGATCGCTTTCTTGCCGGCACCGGCATCAATGTGCCGATGCTGTTGGTCTTTTCGGCGGTCATCGGTTTCGGCGGAGCCATTATTTCGCTGCTCATGTCGAAACCAATCGCCAAATGGTCGACCGGCGCGCAAGTGATCGAAACGCCGAGAAGCGAAAGCGAGGCGTGGCTAAAAACAACGGTGACGCGGCTTGCCGACAAGGCCGGTGTGGGTCAACCAGAGCTCGCGGTCTACGAGGGCGAGCCGAATGCCTTCGCCACCGGTGCCTTCAAGAACTCGGCGCTGGTGGCGGTGTCGACAGGCCTTCTGTCGTCGATGTCGCGAGAGGAGATCGAGGCCGTGCTGGGCCACGAAATGGCGCATGTGGCCAATGGCGACATGGTGACGATGACGTTGATCCAGGGCGTGTTGAACACCTTCGTCGTATTCCTTTCCCGCGTCGTTGGCTACGTGGTGGACAAGACCGTCTTCCGTACCGAACGTGGCGTGGGAATGGGCTATTACATCACGGTGATTGTTTGCCAGATTCTGTTTGGCGTGTTGGCGGCGATTATCGTGGCTTGGTTTTCACGCCGCCGCGAGTTTCGCGCCGACGCAGGCAGTGCCCAATATCTAGGCACACCGCAACCGATGATGAATGCGCTCGCACGGCTTGGCGGCCTGCCACCGGGTGAGTTACCGAAGTCGCTGCAGACTTTCGGCATCACCGACAAAGCCAGTTTCGGTGCGCTATTCGCGACTCATCCACCGATAGAGGAACGGATCCGTGCGTTGCAGGCGCGTGCTTAAGTTTTCGTGAGGGCCGATGGGCAAACCCGGAAAATTCAAGATCGAGATTCAAGCCGGCAACGGCATCTGGGGCGATGTGCGCGGTGCCGACGGCGCGCTGCTAACGTTCGACACCGAGTCGGAGGCGCGCAGCAAGCTCGCCGAACTCTACCCAATCGAGGTGCAGATGGAACGCTATGGCGGAGGTAAGCGCACGCGCGTGATTCGCATCCTCGCCGACGACGAGGACGATTGGCCGCAGCGCTCAGGTTGAGTGCGCTCCGAGCTGCGGCTTTTACATCGGCGGCACGAGGCCATTTTTCCCGACGACAACGCGGTTGGCGGTGAGCGTCCCGTCGGGTTGTTTGGCGCCGGTGACCAGGATATGGGCGCCGGGAACGAGCATGGCGCGCTCACCTGGCTCGAACGTGACGATCGGTGCGTTCTCCGGCACGAAGACGACTTGCTCGCCATCTTTGTACGTGAGCTTCATGCGTCGCGCCCGCTCGACGGTTGCGACCTCCGCGACGGTAGCATTGGTCATCATGCTGCCCGGTTGCAAATCCCAGGGGTAGTGTCCTTCGTTGCTGCCTCGACTCGATTCGGGCAATAGCAGCACTTCGAGCGCCGACTGCGTGCCATCGGCCTGCGGCATCGTTGCCGTGCCGACATAGGCGCCCGGCGTGATCTTATCGATGCCGATCTTGACTACCGCAGTGACCGTATAGTTGTCGGCCAGCTTGATGGTGAGCATCTCGCCGGTGCGCGACTTGACCTGCAGATTGGGTCCGTCGAGCGCGACAACATCGCCACGGATACGTTGTGTCGGAGCAGCCGTCGGGGTTTGAGCGAGCGCGAGCGTCGATACCAAAGCTAGCAGCGCAAGCGAAAGCGCAGGGGAATGTCTCATGGGTCATTGCCACCAAACGAAAAAACATACGGCCGGCCACCGCAATGCGATGACCGGCCGTCTGGATAGCTAGTGAAGTTCTTTGTCGGCGCGCCGGGGAAACTTACTTCAGATGGTTCGAGACCAATTTGGTCATTTCGAACATCGACACCTGTTTCTTGCCGCCAAAAACCTGCTTCAGTTTTTCGTCGGCGTTGATCAGACGCTTGTTGGCCGAGTCCTGTAGCTTATTCTTCTTGATGTAATCCCAGATTTTCTTGGTGACTTCGGTGCGCGGTAGCGGCGAGCTGCCGACGACAGAGGCCAGTGTCGACGACGGCGTCATTGCCTTCATGAATGCGGCGTTCGGTTTGCGCTTTGTAGCGGGCTTCTTCGCAGCTTTTTTCGGCGCAGCCTTTTTCGCTGGCGCTTTCTTCGCCGCCGCTTTCTTCGCGGCGGGTTTCTTCACCGCCGCCGATTTCTTTGCGGCGGGCTTTTTGGCAGCGGGTTTCTTTGCAGCTTTCTTGGCAGTAGCCATAGGTCTCCTTCCTGGTGGTTGATCGCTTCGATGCAACGGCGATAGTTATGGAGTCCGACCGATCTCCTGTCATCGGCTAGGCTCCATCGCAACAAATATACCGCATTCTCATTCGCATAGTGTGCAAAATCTGCCCTGTTTCTAGAGTGGAACCCGGGATGTGTTGCAGCGATGAGAATCGATTGCAACGCAGCCGCATCGGTAGCTCACGCCAGCTCCGCTAACCGGACTGCTTCATCGTCCGGGCAACCGGATGCTGGTGGCGGTGGCGGCGCATTGACTTATTACGGTCGCTGGCTTGCGCAAATATCTGCCGAAAGCCGAGCTCCGGTCAGCGCCAAACATGCTGAACATTCTTGGTGCGTTGAGTCTGTCCCGGCGCCGCCTTATCGGTTGAAAGCGACGGGTGCAGGCAATCAGAGCGCATTGCAAGCAACCCTGAAGCGCAAGCCACGATCGTCGACGGCATAGCAGCACGATTTACATCCGGCACCGTGGTCACGGCAATTATTACTGGTGAGGCGCCCGCGCCGGGGGCGCCGCGTCGTGCTTAACTGCCTGTGTCCGTAGTAGAAACTGCTTCGGGCATAGGCGTTGCTCATGGCTGCAGGGCAAACGAGTCCTGTCGCCATCCGTGCTGCTGCGGCCAGGACGCATCGGCGGCGACGGACAGGGAGCCGAGGAGATGGGGCGAGGCTGCCGGCCGCGAAAGCAAGATCGAGAAATCGGACACGTGCTGCGATGTCTGGCACTGAAAGGGAGCGGTGCGATGGACCCAATGCGAGCAGGCGAGCCGTCGACAGCGCTGTGGCTGCTGGTGATCGCCGTTGCAGTCCAGTCGCTGCCGTCCGCAGCGGGCCCGGTCGTAGGCGGTGCCTTACCGCTGCCCCACGATGAGATCAGCGTGGCTCAGCGAACGCGAATCGAGAGCGCGATCGCGGCGAACATCGCGGAACTGCGTGCGATGGGTCGTTTGCCGCAGGTCACGACCAAAGCCGCGACCGTCGCCGGCAGCCTGCGCTGGCCGCTGCAATACGCCATCGGACATCCAGAGCGCGAGCCGCGGACAATCGCCAATTTCGTCGATCATGATCTGACTTATCCCAACCACTTACGCGATTACGCGTGTGGCTCGCGTGCCTATGACCAGGCCAATGGCTACAATCACCAAGGGACCGACATCACCGCGTCGCCGTTCGGGGTACGCAAAATGAACAACGACGAGGCGGTTGTCGTGGCCGCCGCCGGCGGCGTCATTGCCCTGAAAGAAGATGGCGAGCCAAACATGAGCTGCGAGTTCAATAGCCAGACGTGGAACGCGATCTACATCCGGCACGCCGACGGATCGGTCGCCTGGTACGGGCACTTAAAAAACCATTCGCTTACGGCCAAAGGTGTCGGAGACTCCGTTGACCCCGGCGAATTCCTCGGCGTGATGGGCAGCTCTGGTAATTCGACGGGCCCGCATCTGCACTTCGAGCTGCATAGTGCCGACGGCCAGCTGATCGATCCATTTGCGGGGCCGTGCAACGATTCCACTACCGAGTCGTGGTGGGCGGCACAGCGGCCCTACTACGAACCCGCGATCAACCTGCTCACGACCGGTAATGCGCCACTGGAAGTGCAGGCGTGCCCCCTCGATTGGGTAAGCCACGCGCAGTCGTACTTTCAACCCGGCCAAACCGTGTACCTGACGGCCTACCTGCGCGATCAACTGCGCGGCAACGCATCACTGTTCGAGGTTTACCGGCCGGGCGGCATGCTCTACATGTCGACCACGATTCCGAGCGACGCGGACTTCTATACGGAGTCATTTTGGCAGCAGAGCGTGACTGTGCCCGCGGCCGGAGCGACCGGAACGTGGCGTTTTCAGGTGACTTTTGCGGGACAGATGCAAAGCATCAATTTCGAAGTCGGCACCACCACCGAGCCGCCGCGCGCCACCACCATCGGCTACTACAATGCGACCCTGAATCACTATTTCATGACGGCGTTCCCGGAAGAAGCCGCGGCGCTCGATGCCGGTACGCCGGTGCCCGGGTGGACGCGCACCGGCGACACCTTTCCTGCCTATGCCGGCAACGCTTCGTCGCTGTCCACCGTGTGCCGCTTTTTCGGTACGCCCGGCCGTGGCATCAACTCGCATTTCTACACGGCCTTCGCGACGGAATGCGCTATCGTCAAGGCAAATCCCAATTGGACATTCGAAGCCGACGCGTTTTTCGTAGCGCAACCCGCCGCAGCGGTGCAGTGCCCGCAACAGACGCGTCCGGTGTACCGCTTGTACAATAATGGCTTGGGGGGTGAGCCCAATCACCGTTACACCACCAGCTGGACAGTGATCAGCACGATGCAGGCACAGAGCTGGTTGCTGGAGGGCGTCGTAATGTGTGCACCGCTGTAAACTGCCGCGCGGCGAAGCAGCTCGGTGTAGCGAGCCAATGAATTGCCGCGATAGTCGCTTCGTCCATCGTGGTATTGCCATCGACGCCGCATGCTGGGCGTCATGACACGCGCTGTCGATACCATGAGGCTACTGGCACTGGTCGCGCTGGTACTCTTATCGACCGTTGGCGACGCCGCGCAGCGCTACCAGCGCGGCCTGCTGTGGCGCCTCGACAAGCCCGGCGTGCCTGCCTCGTATGTATTCGGCACGCTGCACTCTAACGATCCGCGAGTCACCACGCTGCCGCTGCCGGTGCAGCATGCGTTCGCCGCTTCGACTACCTTCGCCATGGAGGTTTACCTGTCGGAGATCGAGGAGGCCGAATTTTTTGAGGCCTCGCAGTTTGGCGACGGCCAGCGTCTAGAGCCGCTACTAGGGGAAGCCGCTTTTGCGCAATTAAAACGCACGCTCGGCCACGGCGCAGTTGCCGACGACGTGCTGTCACGTACCAAGCCGTGGGCGGCGCTGCTGCGGATTGCCACGAGCGACCAAAATCGCGGTACTGCGACGGTGGACCGGGAACTTTTTGTTGCCGCCCGAGAGCGGCGCATGACGGTTGTCGGCCTGGAGTCCGTCGAAGAGCAAGTAGCGGCATTCGATGGGATCCCGATCGCGACGCAGATTGCGCTGCTCCGGCATGCCCTGGACCACCGGGCCGAACTCGAGGCACGGCTGGAGCCGACGATCCGCGCCTGGCTCGCTGGCGATCTCGTTGCGCTGTCACACATCAGCCACGCGATGGCTCAAGGCGATGTCGAGCTCGCGCATCACTATGCCGTGCTCACCCACCACTTGATCGACAATCGCAGTGTGCTCATGGCACATCGGCTGTTTTTGCCACTGCGAGCCGGCAGAGTGTTCGTGGCGGTGGGTGCGCTACACTTGTACGGCGATCACGGCCTCCTCGCCCTGCTGCGCGCCCAGGGGTATCAGCCGCATCGGCTGTACTGAAACGCGGCGCGTCCGCGGCCTGCCCCATCATGCGCGCGCCTCCCGCCGGTACGTCGCAGGCACGCTTTTGCTTACCCGATGTTAACGGCCCAGATGCCAAATCATTGATAATAGCGACGCTGCTTACCTTGCCTGCCACTTGTGAAAATCGCTGACCTGCGCCAGGAGTATCTTCGCGCCGCTCTCACCGAAAAGGATGTCGATCCCGACCCGTTGCAGCAATTCCAGCGCTGGCTGCACGAGGCGATCAAGGCGCAGCTGCCCGAGCCTACGGCGATGACGTTGGCGAGCGTTGGCACTGACGGACGGCCTAGCGCGCGCATTGTCCTGCTCAAGGCTCTTGACGCGGGCGGCCTGATGTTCTTCACCAACTATGAGAGCCGCAAGGCACGCGAGCTCGCCCAGCGGCCACTGGCGGCGTTGCTGTTCTACTGGGTCGAGCTCGAGCGACAGGTGCGCATCGAGGGTGAGGCGACAGCTGTCTCCGCGGAGGAATCGGATGCGTATTTCGCGACGCGGCCGCGGTCTTCGCAAATTGGGGCATGGGCGTCGCCGCAAACCCGCGTGATTCCAAGCCGCGACTGGCTGGAGGCCGAGTTCGCGGCTGCGAACCAACGCTTCGCCGCGCAGACCGAGCAGGTGCCAAGACCGAGCCACTGGGGCGGCTATCGGGTGGCACCCGTGTCGATCGAATTCTGGCAGGGCCGCGCGTCGCGATTGCATGACCGCATTCGCTATCGGCGCGAGGGCTCCGCTTGGCGCATCGAACGCCTCGCGCCGTGAGCGGGTCTCCGCGGCGAACTGCTTTTACCTTCCCCGCGCTTATTACGCTCGGTATTCTCAACCACACGGTTCTCGCCGGCAGCCGCGTCACGGTTTCGCTTTACGCGCTGTCGCTCCACGCTTCCCCATTCGTGGTCGGTGCCTTGATGGGACTCTATGCGTTCCTGCCGATGTGGCTAGCGATAAGTGCCGGGCGCCTGTCCGATCGTATCGGAGTGCGTTGGCCGATGCTGCTGGGCTCCTGTGGGATGGCGGTGGGCGCGGGGCTGCCTTACCTGCTGCCCGGTCTGCCGACGTTGTTCGTGACGACTTCACTGATCGGTGTGTCTTTCATGCTGTTCCAAGTGGCCACTCAGAATGCGACGGGTGACATGGGCGCGCCCACGGAACGCGCGAAAAATTTCAGCTTGCTCGCCTTGGGCTATTCGATCTCCGGTTTTGCAGGGCCGCTGATTGCGGGCTTGATGATCGATGACGCGAGCTTCAGCGCGACCTTTCTTACGCTATCGCTGCTGCCACTCGTTCCGGTGGCGGTGCTAGCTCGTGGCGCTTTGGCGCTTCCCGAGCGTAGGCACGCGCACGCGAGCGCCGTCGCCAGCGGCATTGCCGCGCTATTTCGCAACCGCCACTTGAAACGGGTGTTCATCGTCAACGCACTGTTATCGATGGCCTGGGATCTGCATACCTTTTTCATTCCGATTTATGGCGCCACCATCGGGCTGTCTGCGTCGCGCATCGGCATGATCCTCGCTGCGTTTGCCGCGGCGACCTTTGCGGTGCGGCTGATGATGCCGTGGATTGCGCGACGAGCCTCCGAATTCGAGGTATTGACCGTCGCGCTGTTCGTCGCCGGCGCGGCGTATGCGCTGTTTCCCTTCGTTGCACACGCCGGGTCCTTGATGATGCTCTCCTTCACCCTGGGACTCGCCCTCGGTAGCGCGCAACC
>Ga0066710_100003176_pt1 | contig 13836 bp, 12 predicted proteins | sample GraSoiAngelo_159_FD_79666 | JGI IMG/M metagenome (GOLD analysis project Ga0066710, IMG submission 79666) | Grasslands soil microbial communities from the Angelo Coastal Reserve, California, USA - 14_1009_16_40cm | ecosystem: Environmental > Terrestrial > Soil > Grasslands | place: USA...
GCACCAGGGGGACGATGCAGAACGTGCACCGGTTGTCGCAGCCCACGCTGACCGAGACCCACGCGTGCCAGTCGGCGGCGCGCCGAGCGGGGAGCGCGCTTGGAAACACCTCCGTGTACTCGCGGACGTCCATCTGGGGGCCGTCCCGCTCCGCTGCGTGGAGCAGCTCGAGCAGGCCGGGAAGGGCGTGCGTGCCCACCACGACGTCGACCCATGGCGCCCGCCGCTGGATCAGCCCGCGGTCCTTCTGGGCAAGGCACCCCGCGACCACGATGCGCATCCGGGGGCGGGTCTCCTTGAGCGGCTTCAGGTGTCCGAGCGCCCCATAGAGGCGGTTGTCTGCGTTCTCCCGCACCGCGCAGGTGTTGAGGACGACCACCTCGGCCTCCTCCGCGGCCTCGGCGGGGAGGAACCCGTCGGTCTCGAGCATGCCCGCGATGCGCTCGGAGTCGTGCTCGTTCATCTGGCACCCGAAGGTCCGCAGCAGATAGCGCCTGGTCACCGTTGCCAATCTAGCAGGGGGGTGTGCCGAGGCTTCGAAAGGAACCGGCCGGCCGATCGGATCGGCCGGCCGGCGTCCTCGGCTGCGGGTACTACGTGGCGACCGGTGCCGGGCCGCTGTACGCGACCGGGGCCACGACCGTCCTGGTCCCGAAGAACCCTCCGATCAGTGCCACGACGCCGCCCGCCAGCCCGATCCACGCACCAGGATCCAGGTCGTTGACCGACCCGGTGCCGCGGTACAGCTGGACCAACAAGAGGACGAACACGGCGATCCCGAGCGCCCCCGCCAGGCTGGTCAGCCAGCCGCTGCGGGGAGCCAGCCCGATCAGGGCCACGATCCCCAGGACGACCATCACGAAGGCAATGGTGGTCAGCCAGTCGTTGCCATTGTGATTGAGGTTCGTCGTCCACAGCGCCCGGACGCCGATGTCGCTGGCCGAGGTCCCCCGAATCCAGTCGAAGAAAGCGCTGACGATCATGCCGGCAGCCCCGCCCAGGGTCAGCACCATCCGGACCGCCAGTCCCGCCCAGCTATATCCACGGGTGGGTGCCGGGGCAGGCGCCGTATGCGTGTGCGCCGGCTCCACGTGCTCGTGGGCTGGATCAACCATGGGTTACCCCCTTTCCGGGTACTGGTGGAGGTGTCCCCCACCAGGGCAAGGAGTAAACCGCAGGCTACTTGGCGAACTCCACCGCCCTGATCTCACGGACCACGGTGATCTTGATCTGCCCCGGGTACTGGAGCTCCTCCTCCACCTGCTTGGCGATGTCCCGGGCCAGGACCTGGGCGGCCAGGTCGTCCACGTCGTTCGGCTTGACCATGACGCGGACCTCCCGGCCGGCCTGCATGGCGAAGGTCTTCTCAACCCCGGGGTAGGCAGAGCAGATCTCCTCGAGCCGGGCCAGGCGCTTCACGTAGGTCTCCAGCGACTCCCGCCGGGCCCCCGGGCGGCCGCCGGAGATCGAGTCCGCCGTCTGCGCCAGCACCGCCTCGATGGTCCGCTGCTCGACCTCGCCGTGGTGGGACTCGATGGCGTGGACGACCTCCGGTGACTCCCGGAGGCGCCGGGCCAGCTCCGCCCCGATCAGCGCGTGCGACCCCTCAACCTCGTGGGTGACCGCCTTGCCGATGTCGTGCAGCAGGGCGCACCGCTTCACCAGCTTCGCGTTCACGCCGAGCTCGGCGGCGATGGCCGCCCCGATGTGCGCCGACTCCACGAGATGCTTGAGCACGTTCTGCCCGTACGAGGTCCGGTACTGGAGCCGGCCGAGCACCTTGATCATCTCGGGATGGATGTCCGCGATGCCGACGTCGGCGAGAGCATCCTCCCCCGCCCGCCGGATCTGCTCGTCCACCTCCGAGACGGACCGCTGGTGCATCTCCTCGATCCTGGCCGGGTGGATCCGGCCGTCGGAGACCAACTTCTCCAGCGTCAGACGGGCTATCTCACGGCGCACGGGATCGAAGCAGGAAAGCACCACGGCCTCGGGCGTGTCGTCGATGATCAGGTTCACTCCGGTCAGTGCCTCGAAGGCCCGGATGTTCCGCCCCTCCCGCCCGATGATCCGGCCCTTCATGTCGTCCGAGGGAAGTGGGAACACGGAGACGGTCGACTCCGACGTCTGCTCGGAGGCCACCCGTTGGATGGCGATCGTCACGATCTTCCGGGCCCGCTTCTCCCCTTCCTCCCTGGCCCGCTGCTCGATCTCCCGGACCGAGGCCATCGCGTCGCGCTTGGCCTCGTCCACGACCTGGGCCATCAGGGCCTCCCTGGCCTCCTGGGCCGTGAGGCGGCTCACCCGTTCCAGCTCCCGTCGCTGATCGGCCACCGACCCGGACAGCTCCTCCCGAAGCCGCTCGGCCTCCCCCGTGGCCAGCTCCACCTTCTTCTCTCGGGACCGGACCTCCTCGAGTTTGGCCGCGGCCTCATCCTCCCGCTTGGCCAGGAGCTCCTCCAGCTTCTTGACCTCGTGGCGTCGGAGGCGGATGTCCTCCTCGGCCTCGCGACGCATGGCCGAGATCTCCTCCTTCACCTCCCCCAGCGCGCTGCGGACCTTGGTCTCGGCCTCGGCTTCGGCCTCGGCCACCAGCCTGGTCGCGCGGCCCTCCGCCGTGGACAAGCGCTGGGACATGATGGCCTTGCGCAGGGCGAACCCCCCCGCGACCCCGGCCACCAGGGCCAGGAGCGCCACCAACACCGTCGTCATCGTTGCCTCCTCAGTCCCTGGAAACGGCAAACGCCGAGCGAGGCCTCCGCGGCCACCTGCTCGGCGACGATGGTGAACGGTGTGAACGAAGGGGCGGGCGCCTACCTCGGTGGGCCTGCCCGCTCCCTCACTCGTTGTCTCCGAAAAGCTGATCGAACGAACGCCAACGTGGTCGTATCCGAACTGGTGGGATCCGTTTTGGTCTCTCTAATTCACAATCTACGGCCACTCGGCCCTCGTTGCAAGAGCCGAGCGCGCTCATCCTTCTGGGGGCTCCAGGGGCCCCTCGGGCGGGGATCCGGGACCCTGAAGGGCCGTCCGGCACGCCTCGGCGGCCAGCCGGGGGCCGAAACCCCGCCTGACAAGGAGGCCGTACAAGCGGCGGAAGGCCACCTCCGGTTCCAGCCCGGCCATGCGGGGGGCCCGGCGCCGAGCCAGCTCGAGGGCCCGTTCCGTCTCGTCCCCGGCTTCGGTCACGGCCTGGTCGGCCACGTCTCGGGCCACGCCCTTCTGGGCCAGGCTCGCCAGGATGCCCCGGTCACCGGCCAGCCGACGGCCGGTCATCCCTCGCACCATCTCCCTGGCGAAGCGGGCGTCGTCGATCAGCCCACCCAGCTCGAGGCTCTCCAGGGCCGCCTCCACCTCCTCCGGCTCGAACCCGGCCTGGCGGAGACGCCGGGCCAACTCCGCCCGGCTCCTCCACCGAACCGACAGGAGCCGGAGGGCCCGATCCTTGGCGGATCCGCGTGGGCGCCCCGCGTCGCCCCGCTTCTTCATGATTGGGCCCACCGGGGGCCAGCCGGCCCCTTCCCCTTAACCGGCCGGCGCCCCGGCGGGCTGGCTCGCCGCGCCGTCGAGTTCGACAACCTCGTCGTCCGAGAACGAGGTGATGCCGACGGCCGCGCGCACCCTCCGTTCGATATCCAACGCGACGTCCTGGTGCTCGGTCAGGAACTGCTTGGCGTTCTCCCGCCCCTGCCCGAGCTGATCGCCCTCGTAGGTGAACCAGGCGCCGCTCTTCTTGACGATCTCCACGGCCACGCCCATGTCGATGAGGCTGCCTTCCTTGGAGATCCCCTTCCCGTAGACGATGTCGAACTCCGCAAGGCGGAAGGGCGGGGCCAGCTTGTTCTTCACTACCTTGACCCGGACCCGCGAACCGATGACATCGCTCCCGTCTTTCAGGGTGTCGATCTTGCGGACGTCCAGCCGGACCGACGAGTAGAACTTGAGCGCCCGGCCCCCGGGCGTGGTCTCGGGGTTCCCGAACATCACCCCGATCTTCTCGCGGAGCTGGTTGATGAACATGGCGGTCGTTTCGAACCGGGACAGGGACCCGGCGAGCTTCCGCATGGCCTGCGACATGAGGCGAGCCTGGAGGCCGACGTGGGAGTCCCCCATGTCTCCATCGAGCTCGGCCTTGGGGACCAGAGCGGCAACGGAATCCACCACCACGATGTCGACGGCGCCCGACCGGACCATGATGTCCGCGATCTCGAGGGCCTGCTCACCGGAATCGGGCTGGGACACCAGCAGCTCGTCGATATTCACGCCGAGCGTCTTGGAATAGGTCGGGTCCAGGGCGTGCTCGGCGTCGATGAACACTGCGATGCCCCCCATCCGCTGGGCCTCGGCGATGATGTGGAGGCAGACCGTGGTCTTGCCCGAGCCCTCCGGGCCGAACACCTCCGCGATCCGTCCTCTGGGGATCCCGCCGATACCGAGGGCGACGTCCAGGGCCAGCGAGCCCGTGGGGATCACCGAGACCCCTTGTCCGGCCGGATGCTCCCCCAGCCGCATCACCGCCCCCTTGCCGAACTGCCGCTCGATCTGGGCCAGCGTGACGTCGAGCATCTTCTCCTTCTCCATCCCAGACGACCTCCTCAGGTGCCCGCGGCTGCCCGACCGATTCCCTGTCATCCGGGGCCAGCCGCCGAGCGGCACTCTAGCAATGAGGACCGACACAAATTACACCCCTGTAGTTCCCAGCGAAAGCTAACCTACCCGAACGTGTGTTCGAAGTCAACCTTCGCCGGCGGCCGGTTGCGCAAGAGGCGCCTCGGAGATCGGCTCGTACCGCGCTCCGGCCGGCGAGAGGTGGCTGCGGTACAGCACCAGCCGGTCGACCCGGAAGGGCTCCGAACCGACGGGCGTGCCCACCAGGTCCGGGGCGGCGTCCCTGATGTCCTGGGGCGGGTTCAGCCTGGCCACGGTCAGGTGCGGGGTGAACGCCCGCTTCTCCGGGACGAAGTGCTCGGCGAGTTGGCGGTCCAGCACCTTCACCATCGGGGCGAACCTGCCCTCGGGGTCGGCCAGGCCGACCCACACCACGCGGGCCCTCCCGGGACTGGGGAAGACCCCGACACCCGTGAGCGAGGTCTGGAACGGAGCCCCCGAGGCGGCGGACTGCGCCACGGCGTGGCGAACCTCCTCGAACAGGCGGGGCCACGTCGAACCCAGGAACTTCAGCGTGACGTGCCATCCCTCCGGCCTCGTCCACCGAGCCGCGGGGATCCGTTCCTTGAACGCCGAGACGACCTCGGCGACGCGCCGCTTGGCGGCCTCGGGGATGTCGACGGCCACGAACAATCGCAACGGCTTGGCTTCCGGGCGCGCCGCCCGGTCTCGGGCCACCGGGTCAGCCCCGGTCGCCGATCGGCCGGAGCCGCGCCTCCAACTCTCCGCGGATCGCGTTGAGGGCGGCCTGCTCCGCCCACCGGCGGACCATGTCTCGGTCGCCCGGAGCCCGGAATGACGCCGATCGGCCTCCGCCCTCCAGGTCCACCGCGAGGCAGACGGTGCCCGGCGGCTTGCGGTCGTGCGGGTCCGGACCCGCCACGCCCGTCAGGGACACACCGACCTCGGCGCCGAACAGGCGGCGGGCCCCCGCAGCCATCTCCCGGGCGCACTCCTCGCTGACCACCCCCGGTCCGTCGATCGTCGCTTTGGAGACACCGAGGACGTCGCGCTTGGACTCGGCCGTGTAGCAGACCGCTCCGCCCTTGAAATAGACGGACGCCCCGGCCGGGGCAGAGAGGCGATGGGCGAGGCTTCCTCCCGTCAGCGACTCCGCGCAGGCCACGGTCAACCCCTGCACTTCGAGGAGGCGGCCGACCACGTCCTCGAGCTCCTCGTCCCCGGTCGTGAAGACGTACGGAGAGAGCCGGGCTGTGACTTCCACCGACACCGGCTCGATCAGTGGCTCGGCTTCCTCACGCGTGGCCGCCTTGGCGGTGATCCGGATCTTCACTTCTCCCGAGGAGGCCAGGTACGCAACCGTGGGGTTGGCCGAAGCCTGGAACAGGTCGTCCAGGATCTCGGCCACCTTGGACTCGGCGATGCCCGTGGCCCGGATCGTCCGGGAGACCAGCGCAGCCGGCCCGGCCCGGGCTGCCAGCTCGGGGAGGATCGCCCCGGTCATCATCTCCTTCATCTCCGCCGGCACACCGGGCACCAGGTAGACCAACTTCCCCTCGTCCGTCTCGAGGACCAGTCCCGGGGCCGTCCCCCGATCGGGCAGGATGTAGCGACCCCCATCGGGGACGTCGGCCTGGCGGAGGTTGATCTCCGGCATCGCCCGACCCAGGCGGGCGAACTTCTCCCGCAGGAAGTCCTCGATCTCCGGATGGCGGAGGAGCTTCACGCCGAGCGCGGCCGCCACCCCCTCCCGGGTGATGTCGTCCTGGGTGGGTCCCAGGCCGCCGGTGGCGATCACCACGTCGGCCCGCCCGAGCGCCTGCCGGAACGCCTGGGCGATCCGCGCTTCGTTGTCTCCCACCGCCTGGTGATGCATGACGTCGACCCCGATCTCCGCCAGGCGTTGGGAGATCCACTGGGCGTTGTTGTTGCAGATCTGTCCGAGCAGGATCTCCGTTCCCACGCCGATGATCTCGGCCCTCATGCCCCGGTCCCCCGGTTCACGGGTGGACGGGCGGGGCGACGCAGCCACGGGATCGCCTGCGCCACGTACTGCACCCCGGTTCCGACGGTCAGCACCACCGCGGCGATGAGCAGTCCGAGGCGGAGGCCGTCCCACCCGGCGCCGAGCGGGAGGATGTACAGCGTGATCGCAGCGAGCTGGAGGGTCGTCTTCGCCTTCGCGCCGGAGGAAGCGGGCAGACCCCGCCCCCGAAGGCCGAGGAGCACCCGGAGCAGCGAGATCGTCAGCTCCCTGGCCACGATGAGCGCGGCGGCCCACACGGGGAACTCCCCGAGGGCCGCCAGCGTCAGGACCGGGGCCGCCACCAGGATCTTGTCGGCGAGGGGGTCCAGCCACTGGCCCGTTCGCGAGGCCGAGGCGTACCGGCGGGCCAGGTAGCCGTCCAGCCCGTCGGTGGCGGCGCCGGCAATGAAGATCGCCGCGGCGAGGTAGGAAGCGTTCCGGTCCTGGGCCGCGATCAGGACCACCAGGAACGGCGCCAGGAATACGCGCGCCACCGACACGATGTTCGGCCAGCCGAGCCCCAGCGGGGTCAAGGGCTGTTCCCGGATGGAGCCCTCCTGAAGGAGTCGGTCGTGTAGGTCGCCTTGAACGGGGCGTCCTGATTCCCCGCTCGTCCGACCCGATGCCCGTTGACCGTGATCACGGCGAGTCCGCCGCGTTCCAACGAAACCTCGATCTTCTGGTTGGCCTGGAAGGTGCGGGATTCGTCCTTGCGCATCAGGCCTTGGAACCCCACCTTGCCGTCCGTGCGGACGCTCGCGTACACGGGGTCCACGGCGTGGAGGATCACCATGACGGTGCTGCGCTGCACCGGGATCGAGGATCCGGCCACGCCGCTCAGGCCTTCGGTCTTGGGCGCCGCCTTCGAGCGCGACAGCAGCCCGGCCGCGGCGAACACGGACAGGACGAGCAAAGCCACCCCGATCAAGAAGGCCCAGCTCGGGTGATGCCGGACGAGTTGCGGGAGGTGCGGATGCGCAGAGCGGGGGCCCCGGATCGGCCCCGGCGCAACCTGCGGCAGCGTGGCGTGGGGGCCGCCGAAGTGCCGGTTGTAGATGGTGAGCACCTTGCCGGGATCGAGGCCCAGATAGGTGGAGTAGGAGCGCAGGAACCCGCGCACGTAGACGTCGCCGAGAAGGGCCTCGAAACGTTCTCGCTCGAGCGCCTTGAGATAGTCCGCCCGGATCCGGGTCTCCCTGGCCGCCTCCTCGATCGACTTGCCCCTCAGGAGGCGGGCCTTGCGGAGTGCCGGGCCGATGCCGATCCCCTGCACCCGGCCATAGTAGTCACGGGCTGATTCACCTGGCCGGATCGGCCCATTGACCCCCCACGGCAGCGGAACTGGCGTCGGGCTCGCAGGAGGAGCCTGCGAAGGGGGGGATCGCCATGAAGCGCATACTGCGCTGACGGAGCGTTCTGTTGCTGCTGGTCGGCCTGATGCTCGGGTACTTGGTGGGCCCGCCGATCGTCAATGCGCAACTTGGCGCTCTTTCTGCCCCGCAAGGGCGGTCCGGGCTGGACACGCAGGCCGGCGGTCGTCTATGGTTCCGACGTCACCGAGCGAGACCGGGCCTTCGGGTTCGGGAGAGCGGAGTGATCGAGGGAGCGGGCTTTCGGGTTCGCTCCCTTGCTATTTGGGAATCGCCTTCGCCCGCGACTCCTGCCACTCCTCCCATGTGATCAGGACGTCGCGCGCCTTGGACCCCTGGCTCGGGCCGACCATCCCCCGCTCTTCCATCAGGTCCATGAGGCGGCCCGCCCGGGCGAACCCGACCTTCAGCTTGCGCTGGAGCATCGAGGTCGACCCGAGCTGCGACCGGATCACCAGGTCGGCAGCCTGCTCGAGGAGGTCGTCGTCACCGGCCAGGGACTCGTCCTCCTCGGACGGCGGCTTGCCCAAGCCTTCCACGCCGGCCACGAACTCCGGGCTCCGTTGCTCGCGGCACCAGCCGGTGACCGTCTCGATCTCCTTCTCCGTCACCCAGGCGCCCTGGATCCGGATGGCCTTCGACACGTTCGCCGGCTGGAACAGCATGTCGCCGTGGCCGACCAGCTTCTCCGCCCCACCCACGTCCAGGATCACCCTGGAGTCCGCTTGCGACGCCGTCATGAACGCGATGCGGGACGGGATGTTCGCCTTGATCAGGCCGGTGACCACGTCGACGCTGGGCCGCTGCGTGGCCACCACGAGGTGGATGCCGACGGCCCGGGCCATCTGGGCGACGCGGCAGATGGCGTCCTCCACGTCTCGCGGCGCCACCATCATCAGGTCCGCCAACTCGTCGATCACCACCAGGATGTAGGGCAGCCGACCGAAGCTCTGCTCCTGGCCGGGCGGTACCCGGAGGGTCCCGTCGGCGTGTCTCGCGCTGTACGCCTCGATGTCCCGCATCCCCACGGCCGCCAGCGACTCGTAGCGCATCTCCATCTCCCTCACGACCCAGGCGAGGGCCTCGGCGGCCTTCTTCGGATGGACGATCACGGGGGTCAGCAGATGCGGGATGTCGGCGAAGTGGGACAGCTCCACCCGTTTGGGGTCGATCAAGACGAGCTTCACGTCGTCGGGGGATGTGCGCATCAGGACCGAGGACACGAACGTGTTGATGAGGGAGGACTTGCCCGCCCCGGTGGCCCCCGCGATGAGCAGGTGGGGCATCTCGGCCAGGTTCACCAGCACCGACCGGCCGTGCACGTCCTTGCCCAGCCCCACGAACAAGGGCTTGACAACGTCGCGGGCCGCTTTCGATGACAGCACGTCCCCGAGCATCACGAAGTCCCGCACCTTGTTCGGGACCTCGACGCCGATGGCGGACTTGCCAGGAATGGGGGCGATGATCCGGACGTCGGGCGTGGCCAGGGCGTAGGCGATGTCGTCGGCCAGCGAGAGGACCTTGTTGACCTTCGTCCCGGCCTCCACTTCCACCTCGTACATCGTCACGGTGGGGCCCCGGTGGGACTCGCCTACGGACGCCCGGACCCCGAAGTTGTGGAAGGTGCGCTCGAGCGCGGCCATGGTGTGCTCGGCGTCGCGGCCGTCGGCTGCGGTGGCCGGGGCCCGGCGCAGCAGGTCCAGCGGGGGCAGCTTGTACCCGTTCCCACGGGCGGTGAGCGGCAGGCTCCGCTTGGGCTCACGCCCGGGGCCCTCGGGCTCCGGGGTGGGCATGGCCGGGGCGATCTCGATGACCGCGTCGCCGTCGGCGGCCTCGCCCCGTCTCTTCCGGCGGGGACGCCCGGCCGGCTCGTCCTCCTCGTCGTCGCCGGGCGCTGGCACGGGACCCACGAACAGACGCCGAAGACCTCGGGCGAACGCGGAGAAGGGCGTCGCCGTGAACACCAGCGCCCCCAGCAGGACGAGCCCGATGCAGACGACGATGGCGCCGTAGGGCGACACTCCCCTGGCGAGGGGCCACCCCACGGCGGCCCCGAGCACGCCGCCGGCGCCCCGAACGGCCTCGTATCCGGAGGTGGGGCTGGGATTCCCCCCGCCGATCGACAGGATGGCCAACGTCCCAGCGGCCGCCATCGCCAGGCCGACGAGCATCCGGCCTCGGACTTCCGGTGACGTCCCGGCCATGAGCAGGATGGCCCAGAACCCGGCCACGAACGGCAGCGCATATCCCGCCGGGCCGAACAGCGCCCTGGCTCCCACCTGGAGGATCCTGCCGAAGGGCCCTCCGGCCCCGAACCACAGACCGAGGACCGAGAGGAGGGCGAGGATCATCAGGCCGATCCCCAGGGCTTCGCCGGCCCGCGAGGCGAGGTGCCGCGACAGAGAAGCGCCCGCGCGGCGCAGCCCGCGCGACCCGCCGCCCCGCTTGCGAGGAGCCCGGGCGGAGGCACGCCGCCGTGGCGGCCCGGACCGTCCCCGGCGACCCCCCCTGCTCGCGCGTCTCTTCTTCGTCTTCGTGCGGACGGCCATGGCTAGACCTCCATGATCACCGGGACGATGATCGGCTTGCGCTGCGTGACTTCGACGAAGTAACGCCGCAACGCCCTGCGGATGTGCTCCCGAAGGACGGTCGGATCGCTCACGCCTTGGACCGACGCTTCCTTGATCGAGAGAAGCGTGCGGTGGCGGGCTTCCTCCAGGATCGGCTCCGCGGCCTCGTCGAACACGAAGCCCCTGTTGATCACGTCGGGGCCGGCCAGGACCTCGCCCGAGTGGGCGTCCACGGTGACCACCACGACGACGATCCCGTCGCCGGCCAGCTTCCTGCGGTCCCGGAGCACGACCTCACCGACGTCCCCGATCCCCAGCCCGTCGACGAACGTCATCCCGGCCGTCACCCGTTCGCCCTTTCGGACGATGTCGCCGAGCTCCACCGTGTCTCCGTCCTCGACCAGGAGCACTCGCTCGGGCGGGATGCCGACGTCCCGGGCCAGCCTGGCGTGGTGGGCGAGGTGGCGGAGCTCCCCGTGGATCGGGATGAACCAGCGAGGCCGGACCAGGTTCAGCATGAACTTGAGCTCCTCGCCGGCGGCGTGGCCGGAGACGTGCACGGGGGCCGCGGGGACGTGGAACACGTCGGCTCCCGTCCGGTACAGCCCGTCAACGGTCCGGTGGATCGCCGTCTCGTTCCCGGGGATCACGGAGGAGGACAGGACGACGGCGTCGCCCGGCACGAGATGGATGTACTTGTGCTCGTGCGCGGCCATCAGCGACAGCGCGGACAGCGGCTCGCCCTGGGATCCGGTGCAGCAAACGACCAGCCGCGAGGGATCCATGGTCTCCACTTCCTCGATGGCGACGATCTCGGTCTCGGGGACGTCCAGGTAGCCCAGCGCTCGGGCGGCGCTGACGCTCTGGTGCATGCTCCGGCCCAGGAAGGCGATCTTCCGGCCGGCCGCGGCGGCGGCGTTCGCCACCTGCTGGATGCGGTGGATGTGGCTGGCGAAGCACGCCACCACCACGAGCCGGCGGGCGTCGCGCACGATGTCGCGAAGCACCGGCCCCACGGTCCGTTCGCTCCCGGTCATGCCTGGATCCTCGGCGTTGGTCGAGTCGGAGAGGAACACGTGGACCCCGCGACTGGCTTCCTGGGCGATCCCCTGAAGGTCGGTGACCCGGCCGTCGATCGGCGTGGTGTCCAGCTTGAAGTCCCCCGAGTGCAGGAGCGTGCCGACCGGGAGGTCCACCGCGAGGGCCACGCCGTCGGGGATGGAATGGGCCACTCGATGGAACCGCATCGTGAAGGGGCCACTCCGGAGCTCCTGGCCCGGGACGATCTCGTGGAACTGCGCCCGGTCCCGGACCCCGTGCTCTTCGAGCTTCCCCTCGATCAAGGCCAGGGTCAGCTTCGTCCCGTACACCGGGAGGGCGAACTCCCGCAAGAGGTACGGCAGGGAACCCACGTGGTCCTCGTGCCCGTGGGTCAGCACCACGGCCTCCACCCGATCGGAGTTGTCCCGGAGGAACTGGAAGTCCGGCAGGACGAGGTCGATCCCGGGCATCTCCACCTCGGGGAAGGAGAGTCCGGCGTCGATCACCAGCAGCCGCCCGTCCAGCTCGAGCGCGGCCATGTTCCGGCCGACCTCCCCCACGCCTCCCAGGAACACGAGGCGCGCGGATCGCGGATCGGTGGGGAAGGCGGTCATCTCGTCTCCGGGCGGGCGACCTAGAGGGCTCCCGAGTCCCGCATCGCCTGCTCCACCGCGGCCCGCTCGTCCGGCGTGGCGGGCACCAGCGGGAGCCGGGGCGGCCCCACGGGCCGGCCGGCGATCTCCATGGCCACCTTGAGCGGGATCGGGTTGGAGGTGACGAACAACCCCTTGAACAGCGGCATCAGGTCGTCGTGGATCTTCCGCGCCGAGGGGACGTCACCGGTCTGGATCAGCTCGATCATCTCCTTGATGCGGTCCCCGACCAGGTGCGCCGCCACCGACACCACTCCCACCGCGCCCATGCAGCACAGCGCGAAGGTGGCCCAGTCGTCACCGGAATACAGGTCGAAGTCGGGAGGGCTCTCCTTGATGATGCGACTGGCGGTCTGGAAGTCTCCGGTGGTGTCCTTCACCGCAACGATGTTGTCCACCTCCGCCAGGCGAAGGAGCGTGTCCGCCTCGATGAGGCAGGCTGTCCGGCTCGGGATGTTGTAGAGGATGACCGGGAGGGCGGTGGCGGAGGCGACCTTGGTGAAGTGGGCGATCAGGCCTCGCTGGGGAGGCTTATTGTAATAGGGGGTCACCACCAGCACGCCGTCGGCCCCGGCCTGCTCCGCCTCCTTCGTCAGCTCGATCGTCTCGGCCGTGTCGTAGGTCCCGGTGCCGCACACCACTTTCCCGTGGCCCTTGGCGGCGTCGACCACGGCACGGAACAGCTCGCCCTTCTCCCGGTGGGTCAGGGTCGAGGCCTCACCCGTCGAGCCTGCCACGACCAACGCGTCGGTGCCTGTTTCGAGCAGATGGGTCGCCAGTGACTGCGCGGCGTCCAGGTCGAGGACGTAGTCGTCCCGGAAGGGCGTCGCCATGGCCGTCAGGACCGACCCGAAGCGACCGGTCATCTCGGTGCCTCCTTCCTTCGTCGGGGAGGTTACCCCGTTGCTCAACGCTTAACAAGCGCCACATGGGGCACATGTTGAACCCGTTGAAACTGAGGCCGCCGCTCCGCCCAGCAGGCCGATGGCTATCCTAGCCCCCGTGCGCATCTACACGAAGAAGGGCGACGACGGAACCACCGGCCTCCTGTACGGGGGCCGCATCCCCAAGTCCGATCCGACCGTGGAGGCCTACGGCAGCGTGGACGAGGCTGTAGCAGCGTTGGGACTGGCCCGGGCCGTGGCAGAGCGGGGAGGCGCCCGCGAGCTGATCCTGCGCCTCCAGCGCGAGCTGTTCGTGGTGGGGGCGGACCTGGCCACGAGCCCGGAGGAGCGCGACAAGCTCCGGCCGGGGGTTTCCCTGGTCACCGCGGAGATGGTGGAGCGGCTGGAAGGGCTGATCGACTCCTCCGTCCAGCAGCATCCCCTCCCCCAGCAGTTCGTGGTCCCCGGCGCCAGCCCCGCCTCGGCCGCGCTGGACCTGGCCCGGACCCTGGTGCGACGGGCGGAGCGCCGGACGGTCGAGCTGCGCGACATCGGCGTCGTCGTGAACCCGGAGATCCTGCCGTACCTCAACCGACTGTCGGACCTGCTGTTCGTCCTGGCCCGGCGGCTGCCGGGCGGCCCGGAGGAGCCCAGCCGCTAGCC
>Ga0066710_100003177_pt1 | contig 13836 bp, 10 predicted proteins | sample GraSoiAngelo_159_FD_79666 | JGI IMG/M metagenome (GOLD analysis project Ga0066710, IMG submission 79666) | Grasslands soil microbial communities from the Angelo Coastal Reserve, California, USA - 14_1009_16_40cm | ecosystem: Environmental > Terrestrial > Soil > Grasslands | place: USA...
CGATTCGCGTCGCTTGATTTTCGACATGGTGCGACGCGTACGAGAGTTGCCCGGCGTAACCGCGTCGGCCACCGGCACCATGCTGCCGTATTCCGATTTCACCAGCGCGCGCCGCGTTCTCCGCACGAAAGACGCCATGCCTAACGACCCGAAAGCGCCGGATCCAAGCGTCAATTCGCTCTTCACCGCGATAACGCCCGGTTACTGCGACGCGCTCGGCATAAAACTAATACGTGGCCGCGACTTCACACAAAACGAATCCGAAAACAGGGATGCGCGACGCGTGGCGATGATCGACGAAGAAATGGCGAAGAAACTTTTTCCGAACGAAGATCCCATCGGTCAGCACATTCGCTACACCAACCCGCCGAAAGACGGTTCGCCTAACGACATGGAAGTCGTCGGTGTCGTTAGCAAGCACCGGCATAGTATTGCCAACGATACCCTCGTCTGCCGTTTATTTGTGCCCTTGGCCCAGGGATACAGCGGCCAAACGTTTCTGCACGTTCGGCTCAACACACAGGATCGCCATGCCGTCGCCGCGTTTATTCCTACCCTTCGACAAACGCTGCGCGAGATCGATCCCGATCTGCCGCTGCTACAGATAACCCCGTTTCTCGATTTGATGGAGAGGTCGCCCAACCTTTGGATCGTTAAACTTGGGGCAACTCTCTTCGGCGCTTTTGGTGCGATCGCTCTTATGTTAGCCGTCGTCGGTGTTTATGGTGTGAAAGCTTATGCCGTGGCATGCCGGACACGCGAAATCGGTATCCGCATGGCTTTAGGTGCACATCGGCGTGACGTATTCGCCCTCATTATGCGACAGGGCGCGATGCAAACGGCTCTCGCCGTAAGCGCCGGTCTGCTTCTTTCACTGGTGGTGGGGCGCATCCTGGCCAAAATCCTGTATGAAGTGAGTCCGACCGATCCACTGGCGCTCATCACCGCAACTATGATGCTCGCGAGTGCGGCGCTTCTAGCTTGTTACTTCCCGGCCAACCGCGCCACTCGCGTGAATCCGATGACGGCGCTGAGAACCGAATAAAGCAAATCTGACGCAGGCATTGTCGGCCCGCTTTTGGCTCTATCTCGCTCCTTCTTCTTTTCTTTTCGGAGTTCTTGAGATTACGGGCGACTACTCTGCCGGATTCGGTTTCCCGTAGTTCACCATGGATGTGTTCCAAAACTCCAGTAAACATCCACGACGCGCGTCGGGCCGGGCTTCGCCCGCCACCGCATGAGTGCGTTGAGCATGGCTTTACCTAAGAAGGGAGTGAATTCCCTTTCGAGTTAGAGAATCGCTCATCGTAGGCCGCCGTAATCGTGAATCCTTTGCTGCCGAATCTGCTACCGATTTTGGCAGCACGAAAGTGCGCGTTTGTGCAGCATTAGCTTGGGAAAAAGGTATTTGCACCGTTAGCTCAATTGGCAGAGCAAGTGACTCTGAAGCTACGCTTATTCCTAGGTGATTAGCCCGGTGCTACACAATACGCTACCGATCCCCGTGGGGAGCCGTTCGGGCCGAGATATTGGGAACACAAGAAAGGCCGGGGACTTTAACCCAGCCGGTGTCAATGAATAAGCACAGTGTAATCCGTGGCACCGCCTCTCCGCACCATCAGGCTCGCAGTCGGTTATCGGTAAGTGCTTCGCTTGCAAGCACAGATCTGGCTTGGATTATTTGGCTTAACCTGCAATTGCCGATTCCAGTTCAAGAAACGCGGTCAGCTTCTTATCTGCGCGAACGACGAAACGCTTTCCTTCGCGATGCGCGTCGGCAATCCAGATTGTTCGCAATCGAGAGCAACTTTTTCGCGTAACCTCCGGCCGGATTTTACGCAGTATCTCAGTGAATGGCCAGAAATGAGTTCTCAATAACGAGAAGTCACGGAAGGCCAAACAACGAAAGGAAATTAACAAATGAAACAGAACAACAAAGTGCTGAAATCAGCTAAAACCAGGCTTAGTGACCTGACGCCCAAAAAAGACGCACACGGTGGGTTTGCGCCCACCCCTCCTAGCGTGCGTAAGTCCTCCGACCCAGGGCGGACGCCGCCCTACGCGAGATTGCCCGTAGCTTCTACTGTTAAGAGGCATCATACTCTATAAGGGTTTGAGTTGCACGTGCTGGAGGTCGCTTCTTAGGCGAGGGACTGCGCAGACTTTGGATGGTTTTAATCAAGCGCAGACGCAAGTTTCCCTCGCCTGAAGGCGGTAGTCAGATTGATTGGGGATTTGGCTCTCGGAAGCGCCCTTGCTATCGCAGAGCCGCAACTTCATCCGGCGGCGGCCTAACGAGCCACAGATGAAGCATTCGGCTCAAGAAAAAGTCCGGCTTTAGCTAGGGCCTGGTAGCGGAGGTCGCGTCGAAGCTCGCCGATCCATGGGCGATCTCGAGCTGAATCTCCTTCTTGATCTCAGTAGACATCTCGTGACCTGACCTAAAGCACCAGTCTAATTCAATAAACTCTGCTTTACTACGGTTTGTTGAGACCAAACGACCGACCGGGGTTCACTGAAGCGACTAATTAAAGCCTCGACATCCTCCCCAAAAAGAGATAAACCTGCGTCAGACCCCCGATCATGTCAGCTCCACGTCATGACCTGATCGTGTGCGCGTGCGGAAAACGCCAATATCTGGCACGTGACGCGATTGATACAGCCATTTTTAGGGGCGAGCTGGAAGCAAAATGGAAAGAATTTCTTGAAGCGGTCGAAGCCGAAAAGCGCTCCGAGGAACTAGACTTGGATTTAGATGAGGCCGCGATTTCCAGTGCGGCGGACGCTTTTCGTTACGAATACGATTTGATCACTGCCGAGGAAACAGAAGAATGGCTGGGGAACCGTGGCCTCACCCTTAATGATTTCACTGCCTACTTTACCCGCCGTTACTGGGCGAACGCGCTTCATGAAGAGCTCGTTCCGCATGAAGTAGAATATCATTCCGCGTCGTCCGAGTTACGCGAGTTGTTTCTGTCGGAATTGATTCTTTCTGGAGAATTGGACCGGATGACCACCGCGTTAATGTGGCGCCTGGCAGCGCACTGCGCTGAAAAGGACCCAGATCCAGACGCAATCGCAGTCGCAGAGCGAAAGTTTTTTGATCGTAACGAGATTGAACCGTCGCAACTTGCGGATTGGCTGGAAAGGCTGGGGCGCGATTCGGAGTGGTTCAATATGATGCTGGTGATAGATGCAGCGTATCGCACCCGGCGCGATACGTTGCTTGTACCACAAGCCCGTCAACACGAATTGATGGCGTTGCGTTTGTCTCTGACGCGATTCGAAACCGAAATCATCGAGTTCGAATCGCGCGATGCCGCCAAAGAAGCGCTGTTCTGTGTGCGCGAAGACGGAATGTCGATGGAGGAAGTTGCCAGCGAGGGAAGGTACCCTTATCGGCGCGTGGGTTTTCTTTTGGAAGACATTCCCATAGACACCCAGCAGAGATTCCTCTGCGTTTCGGCCGGTCAGGTGCTCAAACCGATCGAGCGAGGCGACGGATTCGAACTGTGTTGCATTGTGAAGAAGATCGAGCCCCGCTTGGACGACCCAAGAGTGAAATCGCGGATCGACCAACGACTCATTGATCGCCATTTCTCGGAACTCGTCAGTAAGCATGTCGAGCGACGGCTGGGCGCTCCTGTAGCAGCGCAATGAAAGCGCAAGACAGCGAAATTCTGCGGCGTTCATCGGTGTTGCGTTTTCTTTCTGATGAACATTTCGATGCGATTGAACCGCTTTTGCAGGAAGAACACTACGATTTCGGTGACGTGATCGTAAAACAAGGCGATCCAGCCGATTCGTTTTACGTTTTGACCACAGGCCGCGCCCGCGCAGTGAAGATTAAACCCGATGGCGAAGAGATCCCCCTCGGCGTGCTGAAACCTGGGGACGCGTTCGGCGAAGCGGCGCTGGCGGACGGCGGGACCCGAAACGCAACCGTGCGTTGCAGCACGGCAGTGGATGTTTTGCGCATTGACCGCGACGACTTTCTGCAACTGGTTAGCCAGGAGCCCGATTTAAAGCAATCTATCGAGACGACCGGCCGCAATCGGGCCCTGCAAAGTTTCCTCTATCAGTTCAGCAATTTCGGGCGGCTTTCCACGCCGGTGCTGCGCAGCATGATCGAGAAGTTTAAGCCGGTCAGCGTTCAAAAAGCTGATCTGATCATTCGTGAGGGAGACGATGCCGGCCCGCTTTTCATCATCGAGAAAGGGCGGGCGCGCGCTTTCACTGCTCTGAATGGTCGGGAGCACAATCTGGCATTTTATCGTGAGGGCGATTTCTTCGGTGAGCTGTCGATCCTGAACGGATCACCTCGCACGGCATCCGTAGAAGCATTTACCGATTGTCAGTTACTCTCGCTCGAACCCGGGGCGGTACAGGCTTTGCGACACAGATTTCCTGAGTTTGACAAATTGCTCGGTGAAAGACTGGCACTTTACCAGGCAAAAACCGAAGCCCGTATTCCGCTCGATTTCACTACCGAACTTCTGCCGGCTGAAACGCGGGTTCACGACAAAGTAAAGCTGGATGGCCAACGGCGGCCTGCTGAGAGGGAAGACAAAGAAGAACCGTTCGCCGATGAGCGCGGCTTTTTCCGCAAACAGGCCAAGCGCACTCACAAGATCGACTTCATCATGCAGATCGACGAGATGGATTGCGGCGCAGCCAGTCTCGCAATGATCTGTCGTCATTTCGGCCGGAAAGTGAGCCTGGCACGGATCAGACAACTCTGTCACACAGCAACCGACGGCACGAGTTTGAAAGCGCTGGTGCGCTCTGCCACCGAACTGGGTCTGGCCGCGCGCGCACTGAAAGTTTCGCTTCGCAATCTGCCGATGATGCCACTGCCCGCGATCGTCCATTGGGAAGGCAACCACTGGATCGTGCTTTGCGATGTCGATCCCGACTTTGTGCGCGTGGCGGATCCGGCGGTGGGTTTGCTCAAGCTTCCGCGTCGCGAGTTTGAAGCCAAGTGGACTGGTTATGCGGTGCTGTTCGACTACACGCCGGCGTTTGAGCAAGCGCCCGAGAGCAAACCAACCCTCGCCTGGATTGTTCCATTCCTCGCGCGCTACAAGGTGATCTTACTTCAGGTGTTTGGATTGGCCGTCGCCGTCAGTTTCCTTGAACTGCTTTTCCCCGTGTTCACACAAATCGTGGTGGACAGAGTGATTGTCGAAAATGACTTCGGCCTGTTGAAGATGATTCTGCTTGGCATGCTGGCCGCACTGGCCTTTGTGCAGCTCTTCACCCTCGCACAGGAATATTTGCTAGCGTTTGCGGCCGTACGAATCGATACGGCGGTCCTCGATTTTTTAAGCCGCAAACTACTTTCGCTGCCGATGAGCTATTTTAACAGCCGGCGGACAGGCGATATTCAACGCCGGCTCGAAGGAGCGCGACAAGTTCGCCAGTTCGCTGTCCAACAAGGCGTCGGCGCCGTGCTGGCAGCGATCTTCGTGGTGGGCGCGGTCATTCTAATGGCGATGTACAGTCCGTTGCTCACGCTCGCCTTTTTGGCAACGACGCCTCTTTACGTCGCCCTAATGATCATCTCCGTAAAAGTGCTTCGCCCACTGTATCAGGGCATGGAAGAAAGCCAGGGCAAATACAGTTCGCATCAGATCGATGCCATTAAAGGCATTGAAGCAGTGAAAGCGGCATCGGCTGAGAACACATTTCGCGACGCGATGCTGAACGAGTTTCTTTCCGTCTCGCAAAAACTTTTCAAAGCGACTTTAATCGTGATGTCGTGGGAAAGTCTCCTGCAGACCATCGGCCTTCTTTCTACCGCGATTTTCTTGTGGGTTGGAGCGACGCAGGTGATTCACGGGCAGTTAACCATTGGCGGATTTGTTGCATTTAGTTCACTCACTGCGATGGCGTATTCAGGGATTTTGCGTGCTCTAGGAGTTTGGGACACGATGCAATTCGCCTCGGTCCTGCTGAATCGCTTAAACGATATTTTTGAACAGGAGCCGGAACAGGGTCATGACCGTTCCCTGCTACTTCCCGTGCATAGCCTCGAGGGGCGCATCGAGTTGCGCGGAGTCAGTTTCAAATACGGCGGCCCTGAGTCGCCCGATATTTTGAAAAACATCACAGTGGAGTTGCCGCCAGGCCGCATGATCGCGCTCGTGGGCCGCAGTGGCTCCGGTAAAACCACGCTGGTCAAATTAATTGCCGGCCTTTTTGAGCCCACTGAGGGCACGATCTATTTCGACAACGTCGATCTAAAGACTCTTAATTATCGTGACGTGCGTCAGCACGTCGGAACCGTGCTTCAGGAAAATCACATGTTTAGCGACACGATCGCGCGCAATATCTCGTTTGGCAATCCTGAACCGGACCTCGATCGCGTGCTGGCCGCTGCGCAGGCGGCTGCCGCGCATGAATTTATCATGCGCTTGCCGCTCGGGTACGAGACGAAGATTGGCGAATCTGGCCTTATGCTCTCCGGTGGCCAGAAGCAGCGCATTGCCATCGCACGGGCAATCTACAATAATCCGCCCGTATTGATTTTTGACGAGGCAACCAGCGCGTTGGACACGGAATCAGAACGGCAGATCCAGGAAAACCTCGGTCGATTGATGGCTGGGCGGACGACGATTGTGATCGCGCATCGACTGAGCACGATTCGCGAGGCGCATTCCATCGTGGTGCTGGAGCAAGGCAGTATTGCCGAGACCGGATCACACGATGAGCTGATGGCCCAACGCGGCCTCTATTATTATCTTGCCAGCCAGCAGTTGGGAATCTGACTAAATTTTCAATGAATCCCCAGACAACTCAGCTCAGTTCCCTCGATCTCGAAGCGGAAATGTTGCCTCAGGAGCCGCCTCATTGGATTATCAGGGCAGCCGCCTGGCTCTTGCTGGCAGGGTTTCTGTGGGCATTGCTCGTCGCAATTGTAGTCCGATTGCCGGAAACTGTTCGCTGCCGGTTTGTCCTGGTTCCTGCTACGGGCGCCGATCCAATTCAATCACCTCGTCAGGCTGTAATCAGTCACGTCGCAGTGAACGAAGGTCAACCGGTGAAAGCAGGCGACGAGTTATTCGTGCTGCGCTCGGACGAGATCCGCGGCTGGGACACGCAATTGCGGACCCTCAGCGAAGATTTACATACTAAGGAAGAAAGCCTCACGCGAAATGAATCTGCTGACGCGGCGCAGCTTGAGATCAAGAAGGCCGAAATCGAGCAGGCCAAAAGCGAAGTGAAATTCCGCGAGAATCACGCGGCCACCAGCCGTGACCTGGTCGCGCGAATGGAAAAGTTGGCCAAGCAGGGCGGTGAATCGGAGATCGATCTTGTAAAGTTGAAGCTCGATCTGGCCGGCTCCGAGAAAGATTTGAGTGTCGCGCAGAGGACCTTCCAACAGGTAAATCTCGAACGTGAGCGAATGGAAACGGAGCACGCGCGCCAGCGGGGCGAGCAGCAGGCCGAAATTGAGAAGTTAAAGATGCACATCAGCGCTTTGAAAACAGACTTGGAAAATGCCAAAGGGAACTTGCTGACGATTCGCAGTCCATACGAGGGGGTCATCATTTCCCTGGACTACCGGACGATAGGGAGTGTGGTGCAACAGGGACAAGTCCTTTGCCAGCTCGCGCCAAAAGACGTCAAACCAAAGGCTCGAATGACATTAAACGACGCAGGTCTTGCACAGCTCGCGGTCGCTCAGCGTGTCCGGTATTTTTTCGAAGCGTTCCCCTACCAGCGTTACGGCACTGTAACCGGAAAACTTAATTGGGTCAGTCCCTCCGCTGTCACAACTCCGGACGGGGCCCACTTCATCGCTCTAGGATCACTTGACCGCTACGAAATTTCGCCACGCGCAGGACAAGCTTTACCTCTGCGCGTGGGGATGCAAGGAGAAGCGCGCATCATTGTCGGCGGACGGACGCTTGTTGAGTATGCGTTTGAACCCATTCGACAGCTGCGCGAAAGCGTGAGGCAATAATGCAACAACAGCGCTTGAACCTCAAACTGGAAGATCTAACGACCAGCAATGAAGCCATGGCGCGTTGTTTGCAACTCGCTGCGATCGGCGCCAAGTCTGACGTGCCGGTTGTACTTCTCGGAGAGACGGGCACGGGCAAAACGCTGCTTGCTCACGCCATCCACAATTCGTCAGCAAGAGCAGGCGGGCCGTTTATTTCCTTCAATGTTTCGGCACTCAGCGACACGCTCATCGAGAGCCAATTGTTCGGCCACGAGCGCGGCGCTTTTACCGGCGCCCAGCACAGCGTTAAAGGAAAATTTGAGCTGGCCAATGGTGGAACGCTTCTTCTGGATGAAATCTCGGAGATGAGCCCGCTGGCGCAGGTAAAAATTCTCCGCGTGCTTGAGTACGGCGAATTTGAGCGGCTCGGCTCCGAAAGAATGCTGACCTCCAACGCCCGCATCATTTGCGCGTCAAATTGCTCACTGCGCGAAAGGGTGCAACAGGGGAAATTTCGAGAGGACCTTTATCAACGCTTAAGCGGACTGACTCTGCTCATTCCTCCGCTTCGAGAACGCTTAGAGGAGCTTCCGGCGCTGATTGCCGCAGAATTAAAAGCGGCCAGTTTAAAGGAAGGCAAGGACATCACAGCCATCCATCCCGAAGCGATGGAAAAATTGCTTCATCATGGGTGGCTCGGAAATCTGCGCGAGCTAAATCATACCGTGCGGACTATGACGTTGTTTTGCAACGGGTCGGTCATTTTACCCGAGCACGTCGTTTTCCCTCCGGATTTGCCAGCGCGGGATGGAGCGCCATTCGAAAACGACATATTCGTTTCGCGGCTCGTCAGCACGAAAAGCGAGACTGACGCCGTAATCAACGATCTCTCCTTGGCAACTACGTTGAAACAACACGTGCGATTTGTTTACGAACACGCGAACCATAATCAGCGGCGCGCGGCAAAGTTGCTCGGTATTTCGCGTTCCACGCTCGCGCGCCATTTGCGCGAGGCGGCACCAAATTAAAGCATGATTGGCGTAAAATTACGCCGCGATGGACGTGGTTCCGTCCCAGATTGCAAGCCCATCGTTATCGTCATCGTCGAGGGGTTTCCTCTCGTTGCTGCGCAAGCCTCTGCGACTCAAAACAAAACCAGTAGTTTCGACTTGAGCCGCTCAGATTTGGCATGAATACTGATAACACAAGGCAACGTGAGGACTCCGAAGAACAAGAAAAACATGGAAGCCAAGGATTCAGGAGCCCTAACGGCTGCCAAACGCAAAAAACAGAAGTTGATCCGTCTGGATGACCTGATTCCAAAGCAAAACGTCGCAGGCGGGCGTCGATTGCTCTTCGGCGTGACTTCGACGACAGAAATTGCAAGACGACGAAGCAAACGTTAAGTAACGGAATCTTCGCCCATGGACGACCGCCGGCTGAAAGCATCAGCTCCCAAAGCGGAACGCGAATGGCAGCGGCTTTGCGACGCTTACCTGCCGATTCGAGTCAAAGGTTCCATCTGGCGATACAGCCGCGAGCGAAGCCGGGATGATCCGCCTCAAGGTTGGAAGCTTCATGTTTCGGCAACGATCCTGTCTGCGTGCCCTATTTTCCGGTTGATTGCCCCTTACCTGAAGCGGCACGACATATGGTTTAAAGCCCCGAAGTCGCTTGCGGAGTTACATAAGCTTAATTCGGGGATCTATTACGGATTTAGTCAGGTCGGCAAGTTTGTCACCGTTTACCCACAATCGGCAGAAGCCGCAGCCGCCATCGCGTCCGACCTTCACGCGCTGACTGCGAAATTCGCCGCTCCGGCGGTTCCCTACGACAATGCGCTGCGAAACCGATCGTGTGTTTACTACAGATATGGCAGCTTTTCATTGCGTCTCAAGACGACTTTTCGCAAGCAGCGGCTGCTCGCAATTGCACGGCCGGACGGCAAGCTCATCCCGGACCTACGGGGGCCTCGGGCAGCAGTTCCACCCTGGCTGACCGATCCCTTTCAACCGGCGCGTTCGCGGGCCGCGTCGGAGCTCGCAACGCCATTAGAAACCGACTACACTGGCTATGAGGCGCTCACCCAGAGAGGGCGAGGCGGAATTTACACGGCCCGCGATGTTTCGTCTGTACCAGCGAAACTCTGCGTGATTAAAGAAGGCAGGCGCGACGGAGAAACTGACTGGTTGGGCCGCGACGGCTCTTTTCGAATCAAACGCGAAGCGCAAGTTCTTAGATCGACCATCACCGCTGTGCCGCGAGTCGTTAGAACGTTCCGGGCAGACGGTTGTTACTATTTGGTAATGGAACGCATCTCCGGAAAACCGTTGCAGCAGGTGCTCGCCAGCCGCCAGGCAATGTCAGCTCGGCGAATGCTGGCCTATTGTGCGCAGATGGCGCGGATCGTCGCCGACATTCACGCTGCCGGGTGGGCGTGGCGTGATTGCAAGCCCGACAACTTTTTAGTTGAGAAAAATCACAAATTATGGGCGCTAGATTTCGAAGGTGCCTGCCGACTGGATGAAACAGATCCGCCCTGGGGAGCGACCCCAGGCTACACACCACCAAGGCAGTCACGGAATTCTGCCAGCCCGGAGGCTATGGATCTGTACGCGTTGGGGACTTCAATCATGCAGCTAATCGCCAGGACCGGATCTCCAATCAATCTGGCGGTCGCCTTCAGGCGAGAGATTAAGAAACGGAACTTACCTCTGCGCTTGATTAAAGCCATCCAAAGCCTGCGCAGTCCCTCGCCTGAGAGGCGACCTTCAGCACGCGCCACTCAAGCCCTTATAGAGTATATTGCTTCTTAGGAGTAGAAGCTATGGGCCGTCTATATGGCGGCGTCGGCGCTGGGCCGGCTACATACTTACCCCCACGGGTGTCTTTCTTGGGTGTCAGGTCACTGAGCCTGGTTTTCGCTGACTTTGCCACTTTGTTGGTTTTTGTTTTCGTTTTCATATTTGTTCTTTGCTTTTTCTTTGTTCCACGGTGTAATCACCGCTGGTTGTGGGAAGATCAGGATTCGTGCCAAGGTTGTGAAATGACCGAACTTTTACACAAACAGTTGCCGCTATTCAGGCTCGACGTTGCAATTGAGAGTCTTTTCCCAGAGTTGTATGGACCGGTCGAGGCGAGACGAAGGCGAAAAGTCAGAATTCACATTGAGGCTGCTTTGGTTCACTTTGGGGCCGCCCAGGCTTCAGTTTTGCACACATATTGGCTTTGCGTACGCACTGCGCACCGGCACCTTTTCGTCGGAAAGCGTCGAGGAACGCAAACGAGAGGCAATGCGACTGTGACAAAGACCTTCTTTGCGCGCGGCTCACAAATCAGACCCAGCGCTATGCCTTCGTTTGATAACTCGGCTTTCGCGCATGACGAGGAAACGTGTTTGGGGTCAACTAAACAATTCAACAGCGCTCTTCCATAGGCCCTGAGCCTCCTCCTCACAGGCCTACTGTCCACTAGCCGCTACAAATTGGTTCTTTGCCCGACAGGACCGACTGTTAATCGGCGACGGATCCCCCGTGCATTGGATTCGAAACGCCCGCGCAAAGATGAACGCGGCGTCGATCTGATTTCCGAAGCGCTGCCATTCGGTGGGTATGGTATTTAGAAGTTCGCCATGCGGTTGGTTATGCGCAGTTTCAGTGTCGCTCGCATGATGCCGTGATTCGCGTTTACGATGCAGCGGGAAACGTGATCGAGACGCACGAGCACGCGGGCGGTTTCAAATAGTGGCAATAACGAAACGCTTTCCGTCGTCACAGTGAGCGTCAACAATCCAGATTGTTCGCCCTTCGCAATCGAGAGCAGCTTTCCGCGTAACCTCCGGCCGGATTTTACGCACTACCTCAGTGAATGGCCATCAATGAGTTCTCAATAACGAGAAGTCACTAAAGGCCAAACAACGAAAGGAACTTAACAAAATGAAACAAAACAGCAAAGTGCTGAAATCAGCTAAGACCAAGCTCAGTGACCTGACACCCAAGAAAGACACACGTGGTGGTGGTGTAGTACCGCTGAGGACGCCGCCCGCGTATTACCCGCCGTCTGATAGAAAGCCGAGTGCTTCTCTTGTAAGAAAGCTGAGTACTGTGTGAACGTTTGAGTTGCATGGTCGCCTCTCAGGCGAGGGATTGCGCAGACTATGGATGGTTTTAATCAAGCGGTAAGTTTCGTTTTTTAATCCCTCGCCTGAAGGCGGTAGCCAGATGGATTGTGGCGGACGCCGCTCATTGTAAATCTGATAGGTATTCTTACGACATCGCCGCCACGCACTTTGAAGCGCCATTCGCGCTCCGCTCTACGCGCAAACGCCTCCGAAGAATCAACAGCAGGCCGCGATCTCACCGCTGAACATCGCTTTATAGCGCTAGATTCCAAAATTTTTCAATCGGCGTTATCCACTGGCGTTAATTGCGATTATCTCCGTGTTTAGCGGGAACTGGCGCGAACGTCTTCGCGTGTGGGAGTGCTTAACCTCAGCTTTGATCTCGAACCCGCTATCATTGAACGGCATTCTGCAGTTTATTTCCTGCCGCACAGAGGCAGTTCGAATGAAAACGCTGCAAGATGGCAAGCTCCGCCCATTGAGGGCGGCGCCACACTTTGAAATCGCTGCTTTTTCCAATTTCGGTGTATCTGCCGGTTAGTGGCTGCCTGCCGTGCCTGTGCCGCCTGTGAGGGGTTTGGATTTGTCTGTAACACCGCCGCGACCGCCTTTCACGTCTTTTACTGGTTCCAGGTCACGAATTTTGCCCTTCTTAATTCGGCGCCAAACCGAGCGGATTACATTGATGTTCGGGGCTTGGTCCTCCATTGCCAATTCTTTCGTAGCAACGTTCGCTTTAGATGTTCAACTGACATTACTCGCAAGTGTCTTAATCGCCAAGCACTCTTTGAAATACTCCGCTGATTCGTGTCTCTCGATCACCGCGTCCGATCATCATGAATCAGCGGCATCGCGCGTGACTCCGTTGAAATCTTGGCGTGTGTGATTCCTTTGACTGTGTGGGGGCTCCGATAGCATCCTGTCTCAATGAAACCGACCAATAATCAACTGTTTCCGCCGAGTGGCGTCAAAAACTCCGTTCGCTTTCGGCGCTCATGCCTTGGCTGTTGTTTTTTGTTTGACCTTGTCAGCCCTTTGCGTCTGCGCTGAGGAGACTCCCGCCGCGGTAGGAGCATCGGAAGGCGAAAAGCTGGAGAGACCGATGGCGGCTGATATTAAAGCAAAGAACTGGAACGCTGTTGAAAGCAGAATCGCCGATGGATTTCAGTCCGTTCATCCAGACGGGCCGATTTGCTACCAATTTTGGTACGCGCGAGAGTACACCTTTGTGTAGTATTGGCCTAGCAAAAAGGATTTGCACCGTTAGCTCAATTGGCAGAGCAAGTGACTCTTAATCACTGGGTTGCAGGTTCGATTCCTGCACGGTGCATTTTGCCGGAAACTGCACGGCGATATAGCGCCTCGTATCGAGGCAGAATGCGATCTGCCGAGAACGTTTCCAGCGCGCGAGTGTGGCTTCGTTCGCCGAGTTCTCGGGCCAGATTCGGAGACTCGACCAGGATATCTAACCCGGCAGCAGCCGCGGTTACATCGCCGAACGGATATAGAGGACAAGAATCTCCTATGACTTCTGGAATGCCACCGACTTGGAATGCGACGACAGGTTTTCCATAGAACATCGTCTCAAGAATGCTTAGGCCGAAGCTTTCGTATTCGGATGTGTAGAGTCCCGCATCCGCGGCCGCCACATACTCGTCCACCACAGTTGTGTTTTGGCGAACAATGACACTATCCCTAATTCGCAATTCATCGAGCAGGGGTTTGTAAGGATTGAAAGGGCCGCCTGCCAGAATGAACAACCGAA
>Ga0066710_100003178_pt1 | contig 13835 bp, 13 predicted proteins | sample GraSoiAngelo_159_FD_79666 | JGI IMG/M metagenome (GOLD analysis project Ga0066710, IMG submission 79666) | Grasslands soil microbial communities from the Angelo Coastal Reserve, California, USA - 14_1009_16_40cm | ecosystem: Environmental > Terrestrial > Soil > Grasslands | place: USA...
AGGATCTGCCGAACACCACCAACCCCGACGACTGGGCGAAGATCGCCGGCAAGAAGGGCGAGCGCATCGTCTACGTCAAGCCGCTCATGGGCGAGACGAAGGAGAAGCAGCGCAGCGTCGAGCGGGTGGTCAACACGGGCCAGTACCTATAATCAATGGGGGGGACGAGACGTCCCCCCCATTTCCCCCCCCGGTTCGCGCGGGGCGCGAAGACCGGGGGGTTCGTCTTTGTAGTCCAGGGGCAGGCAGTCACCCGGCTGCTGGAGTCACCAGAGAGGACCGCATGGCCATCCCGAAAGTCATGGGCATCGAAACCGAGTACGGGATCACGGTGAAGAACCAGCCCGACTTCAACCCGATCCTGTCCTCGCTGCTCCTCATCAACTCCTACGAGACGTACCGCTCGTCGCGCGTGCGCTGGGACTACGAGGCGGAGAGCCCGCTCCGCGATGCGCGCGGCTTCGAGTACATGGAGGAGAAGGAGGGCACCTCCAAGGAAGAGTCGCGCCTGATCAACCTGATCCTGTCCAACGGCGCGCGCTTCTACGTGGACCACGCCCACCCGGAGTATTCGAGCCCGGAGACGACGAACCCGCGCGACACCGTCATCTGGGACCGCGCGGGCGAGCGGATCCTGAACCTGTCGCGGCAGCGGGCCGAGGCCGTGTCGCCGCCCGAGCAGCGGATCCTCATCTACAAGAACAACACCGACAGCAAGGGCAACTCGTACGGCACCCACGAGAACTACCTGATGGACCGCAAGGTGCCGTTCGCGCGGATCGTGCAGCACATGATGCCGTTCTTCGTCTCGCGCCAGGTCTACACGGGCGCCGGCAAGGTCGGGTACGAGAACAACGCCGAGCCGTGCGACTACCAGATCTCACAGCGGGCGGACTTCCTGGAGACGGAAGTCGGCCTGGAGACCATGCATTCGCGCCCGATCGTGAACACGCGCGACGAGCCCCACGCCGACCCCGAGAAGTACCGGCGGCTGCACGTGATCGTGGGCGACGCCAACATGGCCGAGGTCTCCACCTATCTGAAGGTGGGCACGATGGCCATCGTGCTCAGCATGGTGGAAGACGACTTCATCACCGCCGACCTGTCGATCGACGGGCCGGTGGCCGCCTTCCGCAAGGTCTCGCGCGACCTGGGCTGCCGCGAGACCATCCGGCTCAAGGACGGGCGCACCATCAGCGCCGTCGACCACCAGCGGGAGTTCCTGGCCCTGGCCCAGCGCTACTACAAGGACCGCGAGCACGAGCCGTGGGTGCGCGACGTGATGACCAAGTGGGAGCAGACGCTCGACCGCCTGGCCGAGGACCCCATGCAGCTCGGCCGCGAGCTGGACTGGGTCATCAAGCACCAGCTCATCGACAACTACGTGGCCAAGCACGACCTGGAGTGGAACGACCACCGCGTGCAGATGATCGACCTGCAGTACCACGACATCCGCCCGGGCAAGGGCCTCTACTACAAGCTCGAGGAGTCGGACGCGGTGGACCGCATGTGCACCGACGACGAGATCTCCAAGGCCATCTACGATCCGCCCAAGGACACCCGCGCGTACTTCCGCGGGATGTGCCTGCAGCGCTATGCCGACGAGATCGTCTCGGCGTCGTGGGACTCGGTGATCTTCGACCTCAAGGAAGGCCCGCTCAAGAAGATCTTCATGCTGGAGCCGCTGCGCGGGACGGAAGCCCACGTGCGCCAGCTGCTCACGGAGTCGCCCACCGCCGCCGACCTCCTGCGCAACATCGCCCGTCCGTCCTTCGGGATGTGAGCGCACCTCGAGGCCAGGGAGAATGATGAACGACGAGCGCTGGCTGAACCTCTTCAACGACTACGCCAACTCGAGCTTCGTGGACGCGCTCCGCCGCCAGTCCCCGCACCTGCTGCCGGGGGCCGGTCCCCGGCCGGAGACGCGGGAGGCCGAGGCCGTGGTGCCGCACGGCACCACGGTGCTGGCCATACGCTACCGCGACGGCGTGATCATGGCGGGCGACCGCCAGGCCACTGCCGGCTACCAGGTGGCGAGCCGCCGGATCGAGAAGATCTTCAAGTCGGACGACCTCTCCGGGGTCGGCATCGCCGGCGCGGCGGGGCCGGCCATGGAGATGGCCAAGCTCTTCCAGACCGAGCTCGAGCACTACGAGAAGGTGGAGGGTGACAACCTCTCCCTCGAGGGCAAGGCCAACAAGCTCGGCCAGATGATCCGGATGAACCTCCAGGCCGCCATGATGGGCCTGGCCGTGGTGCCAATCTTCGCCGGCTTCGACGAGAAGGTCGGCGTCGGCCGCCTCTTCAAGTACGACATCACCGGCGGCCGCTACGAGGAGAAGGACTACGACGCCCAGGGCTCCGGCTCCAAGGACGCGCGTGACGCGCTCAAGAAGCTCTGGCGCCGCGACATGGGCCGCGAGGACGCCCTTCGCTGCGCGCTGGAGTCGCTCATCGACGCCGCCGACGAGGACGTGGGGACCGGGGGTCCCGACTTTGTGCGCGGGATCTTTCCGACCGTGAAGACGATCTCGCGGAGCGGCTTCGGCGAAGTGCCGGACGACGAGGTGCGCCGGGTGTGCGAGGCGATCCTCGGTGAGCGGACCAAGATCGGGAACGGGGGCTAGCCGCCATGCCGCTGCCCTACTACGTCAGTCCCGAGCAGATGATGAAGGACAAGGCCGAGTATGCCCGCAAGGGCATCGCCCGCGGCCGGTCCATCGTCACCCTCGAATATCGCGACGGCATCCTGCTGGTGGCGGAGAACCCGTCCTCGCTGCTGCACAAGGTCTCCGAGATCTACGACCGGATCGCCTTCGCCGGGGTCGGCAAGTACAACGAGTTCGAGAATCTCCGCATCGCGGGCATCCGCCACGCGGACGTCAAGGGCTACTCGTACAGTCGCGGCGACGTGACGGCCAAGGCGCTGGCCAACGCCTACTCCCAGGCGCTCGGCAACATCTTCACCCAGGACATCAAGCCCTTCGAGGTGGAGGTGCTGGTGGCCGAGGTGGGCGACGCCAACGGCGCCAAGAGCGAGATCTACCACATCCTCTACGACGGCACGATCGAGGACGAGCATAATTACGCGGCCATGGGCGGCCAGGCCGACGAGATTCGCCGCTTCCTCAAGGACCACTACCAGGCGGGCTCCACCCTGGAGGAGTCGCTACAGCTCGGCGTGCGCGCGCTGTCGGTCACCCAGAACAAGACGCTGAGCGAGCGCGACCTGGAGGTGGCCGTGCTGGACCGGACCAAGGAGCGCCGCAAGTTCCGCCGCATCCCGCCGGAGGCGCTGAGCCAACTCCTGGGCACGGCGAAGTAGACCGTGCTACGCTAGACGCTGCATGAAGCGCCGGATCTTCGGGCTCGAGAACGAGTACGGCCTCACCTGCACGCTCAACGGCCAGCGCCGCCTGTCGCCGGACAATGTCGCGCGGTACCTGTTCGAGAAGGTCATCCCGGGCGCCCGCAACGCCAATGTGTTCCTGGAGAACGGCGCGCGCCTCTACCTCGACACCGGCTTCCACCCGGAGTACGCCACGCCGGAGTGCGACGACGTCGCCGAGCTGGTGATCCACGACAAGGCCGGCGAGCGCATCGTGGAGGATCTCCTTCACCAAGCCGAGAAGCGCCTTCGGGAAGACGGAATATCCGGGAATATCCTGCTGTTCAAGAACAACACGGACTCGGCCGGCAATTCCTACGGCTGCCACGAGAACTACCTGGTCAGTCGTGATGTCAGCTTCCAGCGGCTGGCCGAGGCGCTCATCCCCTTCTTCGTCACCCGGCAGATCTTCGCCGGGGCCGGCAAGGTGCTGCAGACGCCGCGCGGCTTCCACTACTGCCTGAGCCAGCGCGCCCAGCACATCTGCCAGGAGATCTCCGGCGCCACGACCTCCTCGCGCTCCATCATCAACACGCGCGACGAGCCGCACGCCGACGCCGAGCGCTACCGCCGCCTGCACGTGATCGTGGGCGACTCGAACATGTCGGAGCTGGCGACCTATCTGAAGATCGGCACCACGGCGCTGGTGCTCGACATGATCGAGGACGGCTTCTTCGACCGCGACTACTCGCTGCAGTCGCCGGTCCAGGCCATCCGCGATATCTCGCACGACCCGACGCTGAAGGAGACGATCAAGCTCAAGGACGGGCGGGCGGTCTCCGCGCTGCAGCTCCAGCAGGAGTACCTCGAGTACGCCACCCGCTACGTGAACACGGTGGCCAGCGACGAGGCCAGCCGAGACGTGCTGGCGCGCTGGACGGACATCATCGAGAAGCTCGCGACCGACCCCATGCAGCTCGAGCGCGAGCTCGACTGGGTCATCAAGCGCCAGTGGATCGAGAGCTACATGACCCGCAATCGCCTGTCGTGGCGCGATCCCAAGATCTCGCTGATGGACCTGCAGTACCACGACATCCGCCCCGACCGCGGGATCTACTACAAGCTGGCCGCGCGCGACATGGTGGACCGCATCACCGACGACGAGACGATCGAGCGGGCCAAGCACGAGCCGCCCCAGACCACGCGCGCCCGCCTGCGCGGCGAGTTCATCCGCCAGGCCAACCTCAAGGGCAAGGACTACCGCGTGGACTGGGTCTACCTGAAGCTGAACGACCCCGAGCGCGAGACCATCCTCTGCAAGGACCCGTTCCAGTCCCACGACGAGCGGGTCGAGCGGCTGATCAGAAGCTTTTAGCCCGGAGGGGGACTTCGTCCCCCTTCCGGCGGTCGTCGCAACGCCTTCGGCGTCGCTCCTCCCTGCCTCCCCCTAGAACGTCGGATTGCGCCGGCGAAGCCGGCGCTCGAAGGCGTTGCATCGTCGCGCCAGTGCGCAGGCACCGCCCTAGTTCGCGGCCCCGCGAAGTCGCGGTCTTACGTGGTGGGGCGGTGCGGTAAAGTTGACTCGCGCGAGCGCGCGATGCTACATCTGAAAATGCGGTCATGCACTGGAGGAAGAGCGGGAAGCCGGCGGTCAAGGAGACCGATCTCAGCGCCTACATCGACGAGGCGTCGGAGATCGAGGGCAAGTATTCGTTCAGCGGGACGGTCATGCTGAACGGAAAGTTCACCGGCGAGATCGCCTCCAACGACACGCTCATCATCGGTGACAAGGCCGTCGTCAACGCCAGCATCCGTGCCGGCGTCGTGCTGGTCAACGGCGAGGTGGTCGGCAACATCCTCGCGAGCGAGCGGGTCGAGCTGCGGGGCACCGCCCGCGTGTTCGGCGACGTCGAGGCGCCCGTGATCGTCGTGGAGGAAGGTGTGCTGTTCGAGGGCCACTGCCGGATGACGGAAGCCAAGCCCACGCCGTCCGCCGTCGCCACCCCGTAGCTTCCGACCTGACACGCTCGTCGCTCAGGCCGAGCGGCGAGCCGACCGCCGCCGCGCCCGCGTGCGCTGCTCCAGCTCCGCCACGCGGCACGTGAGTCGCGGCCGCGCGGGCTCCGAGAGATCCAGCTCCTCCCAGCCGACGGTGTAGCGCGCCGCCTCCGGGTAGATGCGCGAGCCGAGCATGGCGCGCAGCACCGGCCCCAGCGCGAGGCGCTCGACGAGGCCGGCGGTGCCGAGCACGTACTCGGTCACCAGCAGCTCGCCGCGGCTCCGCTTGACGTGAACCTCCTCCACGCGGCCGGCCGGGCGGCCGTCCGCGTCGCGGACCTTCGTTCCCAGCAAGGACTCGAACGCGACCTCCTTCGCCATCTCAGGCGCCTCCGGGGAGGCGGTCGATCACCCGCTCGGCCAGCCAGCGCTCGAGGGACCACAGCGGCGTGGCGGCCGCGTCGATGTCGACCGTGATCTCCTTCTCGTCGATCCTCCGCACCTGCGACCACGGGATGCGGTAGGCGTGGGGCGCGGCGGCGCCGAGGCGGCGGCCCCAGCGCGCGAGCCACCGGCTCAGCCGAGGATGCAGCCGCCGGGCCAGCGTGAGGGCGCCGACTTCCAGCGCCACGACGCGCGGCGCGCCGTGCTCGCCGACCAGCAGCACGATGCCGTCCGCCTTGCCGCACGGCCGGCCCTTCCGGTCCACGAGCTGCGAGTCGAGCACGTCGTGGGCCAGCCTCACCATGGCTCAGCCTCCCACCAGCTCGAGCGGGAGCGACACGACGGCCAGCACGCAGGCCAGCACGATGACGACGAGTACCACGGCGTTGCCGAACCGGCCGTTCGCGTGCCCCTTCACGTAAGTGGGATCGTTCATCAGCACCAGGAACGGCAGCGTGGCCACCGGCAGCGAGGCCGCGCTGAGCACCATGGACACGTTGGTGAGCCGCAGCGGGTCGACGCCCGCGACGACGGGCAGCATCGCCACCACCAGCGCCAGCGTGTAGGTGGCGGCGAAGCGCGCCGCGTCGCGCGGCTTCACGTTCTCGCCCCAGTTCCAGCCGAAGCCCTGGGCGACGAGGTAGGCGACGGCCAGCGTGATCTCGAGCACGGCGCCCAGGCAGGCGATGCCGAAGGCCGCCACGAAGAGCCAGAAGCCCCAGTGCCCGAAGGCATCGATGAGCATCAGCGCCACCTGCTCGTAGCTCTCGATGCGCACGCCGCGCGGCAGGAACACCATGGCCGCCACCACGAGGACGGCGGCGGCCAGGATGCCACCGAAGCTCATGCCCAGGGTCGCCACCATGCGGTTCGTTCCCAGGTCTTTCTTGTCCCAGTGGTCTTCGATGGCGCCGGAGGAATAGAAGTAGAAGAGGTACGGCGTGAGCGAGGCGCCCAGGATGCTCACGGCGAGAAACCAGTAGCGCCCGCTGTCGTGGTCGGGCAGGCGCGGCACCAGGCCCGCCGCCACCTCGCCGAGCGGCGCGTGCAGGCGAAACATGGCGACCAGGAAGGCCACGGTCACCAGGCCGAGCAGCGAGACGCCCTTCTCGATCAGGCCGAACGAGCCGCGCCAGAGCAGCACCCACACGAGGACCATGACGGGCAGCGCCCACCACTGCAGGGCCACGCCGGTGGCGAGCTGCAGCGCCATGCACACGCCGCCCAGCTCGGCGCCCAGCGTGAGGAGGCTCACGAGCGCCACCGTGAGCAGCGGGACCACGAAGAAGTTGAAGCCGAACCGCTCACGCATGGCGCTGGCGATGGTGTGATGGCTGACGGCGGCCAAGCGTCCCGACATCTCCACGAGAAAGATCAGGCAGAGCGTGCCGAGCGCGATCACCCACAAGAGCTGGAAGCCGAACTCCGCGCCGGCCTGGGCAGAGGTCGCCAGCGAGCCGGCCTCCAGGAAGCCGCCGATGCTGGTGACGATGCCGAGGGCCACCTCGAAGACCTTCGTCACGAGCGCGCCTCCAGGCCGGCCGCCACCTCACCGAGCGTGCGCGCCTCCGCCTGCAGGCGGGCGCGAATGGGCACGGCGCCGGTACGATCGCCGCGCTCGATCGCCTCCGCCAGCTCGGCGACCGCGCGGTCCAGGCGCTGCAACGCCTCGCCCACCCGTGCGCGCGCGGCCGCGGGAAGCCCGTCCAGGTGGCGACCGCGTTCCGTCAGCGCCTGCCGCGCCCGCCCGACCGCGCGCAGGCTGTAGCGCCGCGGGACCTCGTGCTGCGTCCAGGCGGCGGCGACCATGTCGGTCGTGGCCGCCCACGAAGCCAGCGCGCGCACGTCCGTCGCGTCCCCCGAGCCACCGCAGCCGGCCGCAGCCAGGAGCACGGCGATCATGACGACGCGCAGGAGGGCCATCACTGATTCGCGCTGCAACCGTGATGCCGCGACCGCTGCAAATCGATGCACGCCGGCACTCCCGATCGGCGGCCGAGCGCCGCGCGGCCGCGCCAGTCGCCTGTAACGACGGGCAGCGGCGGGCGTACGTCTTGCTACGTCGTCTGTCTGGCCATGACTGCGCCCCGGCCGGCCACGCTCGCGGTGCTGGGCAGCCTGCTCGCGCTGCTCGCCGCGGCGGCGTCACGGCGCACGCTCGACGCTGCTCCGGCCGATGACGGCCAATGGGTGCGGCCGGCCAAGGATCTCGCCGCCACCCGCTATAGCTCCCTCGACCAGGTCACGGCCGCCAACGTAAAGACGTTGCGGCTGGCGTGGTCCTTCGACCTCGGCGTGGAGCGCGGCGAGGAGGCCGCGCCCCTCGTCGTCGGCGACACCATGTACGTCGTCACGCCGTTCCCCAACGTCCTCTACGCCTTCGATCTCACGCGGCCCGGCACGGTGCGCTGGAAGTACGAGCCGACGCCGGCGACTGAGGCGCAGGGCGTCGCCTGCTGCGACGTGGTGACCCGGGGCGCGGCCTACGCCGACGGACTCGTCGTCTTCAACACGCTGGACGCCCATACGGTGGCCGTGGACGCGCGCAGCGGGCGCGAGCAGTGGAAGACCAGGCTCGGCGAGATTGCGCGCGGCGAGACCATGACGATGGCGCCGCTGATCGTCGGCGACAAGGTCCTCGTCGGCAATAGCGGGGGCGAGATGGGCGTGCGTGGGTGGCTCACCGCGCTCGACCTCCACAGCGGCCGCCTCGCCTGGCGTGCCTACAGCACCGGGCCCGACCGCGACGTGCTCATCGGCCCCGGCTTCAAGCCGTTCTACACGTTCGACCAGGGCCGCGATCTCGGCGTGACGTCGTGGCCGCCGGAGGCGTGGAAGATCGGCGGCGGCACCGTGTGGGGCTGGCTCTCGTACGACCCCGAGCTCGACCTCGTCTACTACGGTACCGCCAATCCCGGGCCCTGGAACGCCGAGCAGCGCCCCGGCGACAACAAGTGGACGGCGACGATCTTCGCTCGCCGGCCCGCCACCGGCGAGGCCGTGTGGGCCTACCAGGTCTCGCCGCACGACCTCTACGACTACGACGGGGTCAACGAGCTCGTGCTGCTCGACCTCGACCTCGCGGGCCGCCGGCGCAAGGTCGCGGTGCGCCCCGACCGCAACGGCTACGTCTACGTGCTCGACCGCGCGACGGGCGAGGTGCTCTCGGCCACGCCGTTTGGCCACGTCACGACGACGAAGGGCGTCGATCTCACCTCCGGCCGCCTGACGTACGTCGACGCCAAGAAGCCCGAGCTCGGCAAGGTCGTGCGCGGCGTCTGCCCCGCGGCGCCGGGCGCCAAGGACTGGCAGCCCTCGTCATGGTCGCCGCGCACGGGGCTGCTCTACATCCCGCACCAGAACCTGTGCATGGACGTGGAGGGCGTGGAGGCGAGCTACATCGCCGGCACACCGTACGTGGGGAGCGCCACGCGGATGTACGCCGGCCCCGGCGGCCATCGCGGCCTGCTCACGGCCTGGGACCCGGTCAACGCGCGGGCCGCCTGGCGCATCACCGAGCGGTTCCCCGTGTGGTCCGGCACGCTCGCCACCGGCGGCGACGTCGTCTTCTACGGCACGATGGATCGCGCCTTCAAGGCCGTCCACGCGCGCACCGGCGAGCCGCTCTGGCGATTCGAGACGGTCTCCGGAATCATCGGCCAGCCGATCACCTATCGCGGGCCCGACGGCCGGCAGTATGTCGCCGTCCTGTCGGGTGTGGGCGGCTGGGCCGGCGCAATCGTCTCGGCGGGCCTCGACGCGCGCGATGCCTCCGCCGCGCTCGGCTTCGCGCACGCCATGCGCGACTTGCCCGGCGCCACGCCTAAGGGAGGGAGGCTCTATGTCTTCGCCCTCCCCTGAGGCGCGCCTGCTCGTGCTCGCGCTGATCGCGCTGCTGCTGGCCGGGCCGGCCGCCGCTACGCCCGGCGAGCTGCGCGTGTGCGCGGATCCCGACAACCTGCCCTTCTCGAACGCTCGCGGCGAGGGCTTCGAGAACCGCGTGGCCGAGGTGCTCGCACGCGAGCTCGGCCTCGCGCTGCGCTACACGTGGTGGGCGCAGCGCCGCGGCTTCGTGCGGCAGACGCTGGGGACGGGTACGTGCGACGTCCTCCTCGGCGTGCCGGAAGGCTTCGAGCGCGCGCGCCTCACCCGGCCCTACTACGCGTCCACCTACGTCTTCGCCTGGCGGCGTGGCGACGGGCCGGCCGTGCGCTCGCTCGACGACCCCGCGCTGCGGCGGGTCCGCGTCGGCGTGCAGCTCATCGGCAACGACGGCACGAACACCCCGCCCGCGCACGCGCTCGCCCGGCGCGGGATCGTCGACAACGTGCGCGGCTACACGGTCTACGGCAGCTCCACGACGGCCGAGCCGCCCGGCCGCATCCTCACCGCGCTCGCCGCGGGCGAGATCGACGTCGCGCTGGTGTGGGGCCCGCTGGCCGGCTACTTCGCGCCGCGCCAGGCCGTGGCCATCGAGCTGGCGCCGGTGACGCCGGCGCTCGATCCGCCCGGCCTGCGCTTCGTGTTCGCGATCGCCGCGGGCGTGCGCAAGGACGACACGGCGCTGGGCGAGCGGCTGGACGCCGCCCTGGCGGCGCGCCGCGCGGAGATCGACGCCATCCTCGACGCCTACGGCGTGCCGCGCGCACGCGCGGCGGACGTGCGATGAGAGCCGCTGCGGTCCTCGGCCTGCTCGGCGCGCTGCTCGTCCTCACGGGCTGTCAGCGCGAGCAGCGCCGCTTCAGCGAGGTCGCGCCGGCCAGCGGACGGCCGGACCGCCTGCGCGCGAGCGGATTCAACCCGGGCGACCGCCAGGCGCCCGCCGAGTTCCGCAATCCCTACGAGCGCAACGCCTGGGCGGCCGCCGAGGGCAAGCGGCTCTATGCGGCGTTCAACTGCATCGGCTGCCACGCCAACGGCGGCGGCGGCATCGGCCCGCCGCTGATGGACCCGGCCTGGATCTACGGCGGCGAGCCCGTCGAGATCTACGCCAGCATCGTGGAGGGCCGGCCCAACGGCATGCCCGCCTTCGGCGGCCGCATCACCGACAGCCAGGCCTGGCAGCTCGTCACCTACGTGCAGTCGATGAGCGGCCTCCTGCGCAAGGACGTCCGGCCCAGTCGCAGCGATCACATGAGCGTGCGGCCCTCGGAGCAGTCGGGCACCTCCGAGCGGAGGAAGCCGCCGCAATGAGCGCGATGCTGCTGAGCCTCGTCCTCCTGCTGGCCGGCTGCGGCGCGCCGGCGGCGCTGAGCCCGGCGGGTCCCCAGGCCGGCCAGATCGCCGGGCTGTGGGCGGTGTTCTTCTGGGTCTCCGTCGTCGTCGAGGTCGCCGTCGTCGCGTTCCTGCTCTACGCCGTCCTCCGCGCGCGCCGGCCGGTGCTGACGTTGCCGGCGCTGGCCGCCGAGCCGCTGGCAGAGCGACGCCTCACGCGGGGCGTCAGCGCCGCCACCGCCCTCACGGCCATCGTCGTCGTCGCGCTGCTGGCCGCGTCCATCCTGGTCACGCGCGCCCTGGGCGCGCTGCACGCGCCGCAGGCGCTGACCGTGGAGATCGCCGGGCATCAATGGTGGTGGGAGGTCGAGTACTGGGACCCGGTGCCCTCGCAGCGCGTGCGCACGGCCAACGAGATCCATGTGCCCGTGGGCGAGGCCGTGCTGGTGAAGCTGCGCGCGAGCGACGTGATCCACAGCCTGTGGGTGCCCCCACTGCACGGCAAGAAGGACCTGATCCCCGGCCACGCGACGTCGCTGTGGATCAAGGCCGATCGGCCGGGCGCCTTCGGGGGCCAGTGCGCGGAGTTCTGCGGCTACCAGCACGCGCACATGCGCCTGCTCGTGATCGCCGAGTCGCGCGGCGCCTTCGATGCCTGGCTCGCCCGGCAGCGGCGGCCCGCGCCCGAGCCCACCGACGCACAGGCGCGCCGCGGCCGCGACGTCTTCCTCACGGGCCCCTGCGCCATCTGTCACACCATCGTCGGCACGCCGGCCGCCGCGCGCCTCGGGCCGGACCTGACGCACCTCGCGGGCCGCACGACGCTGGCCGCCGGCACGCTGCCGAACACGCCCGGCCATCTCGCGGGCTGGATCATCGATCCGCAGCGGATCAAGCCGGGCGTCCACATGCCGTCGATCGGGCTGGACGGCGCCGATCTCCAGGCGCTGCTCGCCTATCTCGGGAGCTTGAAGTGAGCGCCGAGCTCGCGGTGCGCGACGTCGACGACGCCGCCACCCGCGCGGCGCTGGAAGTGACGTGGGCGCCGCCGCGCGGCGTGCTGGGCCTGCTGGGCACGGTGAACCACAAGGTCGTGGCCATCCGCTACATCGTGAGCGCCTTCGTGTTCTTCGCGCTGGCCGGCGTCCTGGCGCTGGTCATGCGCGCCCAGCTGGCCTATCCCGAGGCGCGCCTGGTCGGCCCCGACCTCTACAACCAGATCTTCACCGTGCACGGCAGCACGATGATGTTCCTGTTCGCCGTGCCGGTCATGGAGGCGATGGGCCTCTACCTCGTCCCGCTGATGGTCGGCACGCGCAACGTCGCCTTCCCGCGCCTCAACGCCTTCGGCTTCTGGATCTACCTGATCGGCGGCGCGCTGCTGTGGGGCGCCTTCCTGCTGAACGCCGGTCCCGACGCCGGCTGGTTCGCCTACGTGCCGCTGGCCGGGCCGGACCAGGCGCCCGGCAAGCGCATCGACGTGTGGGCCCAGATGATCACCTTCACCGAGCTGGCCGCGCTGGTGGGCGCCGTCGAGCTCGTCGTCACCACGCTGAAGCTGCGCGCGCCCGGCATGTCGCTCAACCGCGTCCCGCTCTTCGTGTGGGCGATGCTGGTCACGGCGTTCATGGTGATCTTCGCCATGCCCGCGATCATGGTCGCGAGCACCATGCTGGCCATGGACCGGCTGGTGGACACGCACTTCTTCAACGTGGCCGAGGGCGGCGACGCCCTGCTGTGGCAGCACCTCTTCTGGTTCTTCGGCCACCCCGAGGTCTACATCATCTTCATTCCGGCCACCGGCTTCGTGTCCACCATCGTGCAGACGTTCGCGCGGCGGCCGATCGTGGGCTATCCGGCGATGGTGCTCTCGCTCATCGCCACGGGCTTTCTCGGCTTCGGCCTCTGGGTGCATCACATGTTCGCCACGGGGCTGCCCTCGCTCGGCGAGAGCTTCTTCACCGCGGCCAGCATGCTGATCGCGATCCCCACCGGCGTGCAGATCTTTTGCTGGCTGGCCACGCTGCGCAGCGGGCGGGTCCTGGTGCGCGCCCCGCTCCTCTACGTGCTGGCCTTCGTCGCCACGTTCGTGCTCGGCGGCCTCAGCGGCGTCATGGTGGCGTCGGCACCGCTCGACCTGCAGCTTCACGACACGTTCTTCGTGGTGGCCCACCTGCACTACGTGCTGATCGGCGGCTCCGTGTTCCCGCTGCTGGGCGCGCTCCACTACTGGCTGCCCAAGATGAGCGGGCGCATGCCGAGCGAGGGCCTCGGCCGCCTCACCGTGGCGATCCTGTTCGTCGGCTTCCAGCTCACGTTCTTTCCGATGCACCAGCTCGGGCTGGCCGGCATGCCCCGGCGCGTCTACACGTACCTGCCCGAGACGGGCTGGGGTCCGCTGAACGCACTGTCCAGCGTGGGCGCCGCGCTGCTGGGCGTGGCCGTGCTGCTGTTCGTCGCCAACGTGGCCTGGACGCTGCGTCGGGGCGCGCGGGCCGAGGATGATCCGTGGGGCGCCGACACGCTCGAGTGGAGCACCACGTCGCCGCCGCCGGCCTACAACTTCGTCCACATCCCGGTGGTCGAGAGCCGCCACCCGCTCTGGACCCACCCGAGCCCACGCGTCGTGACGGGCCTGCGCATCGACGTCCGCGAGGTCCTCGTCACCGACGCCATCGACGCGGTGCCCGATCACCGGCACATGCTCGATGGCCCCACGCTCTATCCGTTCCTCACGGCGATGGCGGCGGGGATCGGCATCATCACCGCGATCTTCACCCCGTGGGGGATCACCGTCGGCGTGGTCCTCACGCTGCCGCCGTTGATCGGCTGGTTCTGGCCGGCGGGCGAG
>Ga0066710_100003179_pt1 | contig 13834 bp, 5 predicted proteins | sample GraSoiAngelo_159_FD_79666 | JGI IMG/M metagenome (GOLD analysis project Ga0066710, IMG submission 79666) | Grasslands soil microbial communities from the Angelo Coastal Reserve, California, USA - 14_1009_16_40cm | ecosystem: Environmental > Terrestrial > Soil > Grasslands | place: USA...
CACGCAGGTGCCGTTGTGCAGGTAGCCCATCGAGCTCGTCGTGGCCGGGCCGCCGCCTGGTTCGCACAGCTTCAAGACCCACTGGTCGACGTTGTCGGCGCCCGCCGAGGTGGCCGAGAAGGCGTAGTTCCGGCCGCGGCCGAGCTGCACGATCAAGTCGGTGCCCGCGAAGGCCACCCCGCGCGCGTCGATGTCGGGGCCGTGGACGTCCTTCTCGACCAGCAGCTGGGGCACGAAGTAGCCGGTCTGCGGGCCGAAGACCGCGATCGGTCGGCCCGACTTCGTGTGCGCGCCGGAGACGACCAGCGCGTTGCTCATCGCGTGCGGCACGGGGAGCGGCGGCGACGCACCGCTGATCGCGTCGAGGAGCGACTGCAGGGAGGGGGCACTCGAATCAACGGGCTGCAGGCTGGCGCAGTCGATGTCGGGGTTGGCCGCCGGATCGACCGGGCCCAGGTCCGTCATGTAAGGCGCAGGGGTGTGCGACGTGGTCGGCGCCTCAGCGTCGTTGGCGAAGTGGAGGTCGTCGAAGACCGCGCGCGCCGCGCTGGCGCTCCCGAGCGCGGGCGTCATCGCCTTCAGGCCGCAGAAGTTCGTGAGCTCGCCGCCGCCCCCCTTGCCGAAGATGCCGCCCACGAGGGATGCGATCGCCACCGCGTCCTCGATCTTCCAGGGCGCGGGCGTCTGCTGCAGGGCGGGATACTCGGCAGGCATCTTCGACGGGTCGCTCAACGCCTCGTTGATGTACTGGTTCACCCCGTCCGTGTAGGCCTGGAGGTCCATGTAGCCGCTCAACCCCTCGGGGCCGGAGTCGTGGATCGCCTGGAGCTGTGCGGTCAGGTCGGCCTCTTTGTAGGGCGCGATCGCGATCTGGCTCCGATCCATGTCGATGTCGGACTGCGATCCGCCGAGGAACTCGGAGAGGCGCCCCCGGCCGAGGTGGCGCAGCACGTCCATCAGGAAGAGCCGGTCTTCGGCGCCGGTGTAGCCCTGCGCGAACATGGTCGCGTAGCGCGTGTCGCCGAAGATGTGCGGCACGCCGAAGCTCTTGTCGCGGATCACCGTGACGCTGGCGGTCGGCGAGTAGATGCGGTCGATGTCGTCGTCGCGCACGCCGAAGGAGGCATCCTTGTAGAATTCGAGCAGGCGGTCCTCGGTCAGACCGGGTGCGTTGTAGACGAGGTCGCCGTACATGCCGAGCTGATCCATGAAGTGCGGCGGGAACGTTCCCCCCTGGGCGGCGGTCGCCTCGGGGCCGTTCAGGACGCCGTCCTGACCGGGCGGGACGATGTTCAGGAAGCCTCGCGCGTCGCCGAAGGCCTGGTAGTGGCCGGGGCTGGGCTGGGCGGCGGCGGGGCGGGCGGCGACGAGGCAGAGCGCGAGTCCGAGGGCGGCGGCGAGGGGGCGGGTCGTCATGATCTCTCCTTCGTTCTCATTGGTGGCACTCGAGGCTCGTGCTCGAGCTCGCACAGGTGAAGATCGTGCCGACGCGGTCGATCATCCTCCCGTGCGTGATGCGGACGCGGGCGGGCGGGCCAAACGGCCCGGACAGGTCGAGGCGCCGGAGCCGGACGGTGAAGCGGACGGACGCTCCGTGCCCGGGTGCGAACTTGGCGCGGGCCTGGTGGTCCGGGCTCTGGCAGCCGATGCGCCCCGAGCCGGAAGTGACGCACTCGGCGGCAGCCCACGTGGCCCGGGCGCCGGTGCTCCCCGCGTCGGTGACCTCGACCGCGATGCCCGCCTCCGCTCCGAAGTGGTTGCCCGGCGGCGCGATCGTGAAGCGGCCCGTGACGCCGACCGTCCCCCGCCCTGCGCCGGCGCGCAGACGGACGCGTGCGAGGGCCAGGACCGCGTCGGCGTCGTCGCACGGGTCACCGATGCCATCGCCGTCGAGGTCGCTCTGGTCCGGGTTCGGCACGAAGACGCAGTTGTCGTCGGCGTCGCACACGAGGTCGCCGTCCGTGTCGCCGCCCCCACCGGCGCGACAGAAGCCTCCCTGGCAGGTGTCTGGCTGGCTGCACGTGTCGCCGTTCGCGTTGCACACGGTATCGTCGGCGACCGGCTGCGCTTCGCAACGGCCGTCCGGCTCGAGGCAGGTGCCCTGTCGGCACGTGTCGTCGAAGTTCGAGCAGTCGACGGGCGTGCCGGCGACGCAGCCGTTGTTCACGTCGCAGGTCTCGACGCCGTTGCAGGCGAGATGGTCGTCGCAGTTCGTGCACACCGCGCACGTCGCGTTCACGGTGAGCGGCGGGAAGACGTTCACGTAGTAGCGGGCCGCTGGCGTCTGCGCAGTGCCGCCCGCCCACATGCCGCGCGTCAGGAGATCCGGCCCGCTCTCGGGCTGGCCGTCGTAGTCCATGAAGCCGCCGACCTGGTCCGGCGTGAGACCGCCGACCGGGGTGGACGAGACGGCGACGAAGGTGTCCGCGCACGGATCGAGCGTCGTGCTGCCGGGCTGCGTCAGGCGCACGCCGACGGCCCCCGTCGGGCGCCGCGAGAGCGAGCCGTCGGGCAGCACGAAGCGGCCGAGGCGGATGTGTGCGATCGGATCGGGCCGTTGCCCGAGGAGAACGGCCAGCTGGTTGGCGACGTCGTTGCCGGCCGTGAAGCCGACCGACTCCGACTCGAGCTTGTGCTTGTGGCCGCCGGGGTCGTTCCCGGTGCTCTCGTCGATCGTGCAGGTGGTGGGCGCGACCCCGGGGTCGGTCGCCCAGCCCCAGGCCGGGATCAGGTAGCCGATCAAGTCGTTCGCGAGCCCGATCTGCACCCGGTGGCGCGCGTGCGCGTGCCACGTCGGTACCTCCGGGTTCGGCCGGTCGCAGCTCTCCTCCTCCATCCCCCACGGGCTCCCGACCGAGAGCGCCGGGAAGGACTCCGAGGGATGCCCGAGGAACTGGAGGTCCGGGCCGACGTCGATGACGGTTGCGCCGGTCAGGAGCTCGTTGCCCACTCGGCCTGTAGGCTGGCCTCCGGTGTAGAGCTGCCGGTCGCCGAAGAGCCCCGCCGCGCCAGCAGCCTGGAAGAGGTTGTTCTCGAGCGGCACGAAGAACTCGATCTGGTCGGTTACGATCGGTCCGAAGGGGAGGTCCACGGCCTGCGGGAGGGCGTTCAGGACCGCATTGCCGAGGCCCAAGCCGGTGTGCATCGCCTGGAGGAAGGTGTCGGGGACCTCCGGCTGCTGGGCCGGGTCCTCGATGCTCCCGTTGTCGCCGACCAGGAACATCGGCATGCCGATGCCCTGGCCCTCGAGGTAGGCGTGGAAGGCCCCGGGCCAGTCGGCGGAGACGGCGCGGTTCACGCGCAGCGTCCGGCTGCCAACCGTCACGACCTCGCTGTCGCCGGTGTGGCCAACCTGCTGGTTGTGCGCGGAGAGGCTCAGCACGGTGAAGAGGGGCGCGCCGGGCGTCGACACGCCCTGCAGCACGCGCAGCTTCGGGTTGATGGCGGCGGGCGAGCGGTCGTCGTTGGTGGTGGGGAAGTTGTGCGAGAGGTGGGTCGGAATGTCCGCGGGAGGGAGCGCCTCGACCATCCGGAGGCGCCCCGGCACCGCGTTCCGGATCGCCTCCAGCGCCGCCTGGGTCGCACGCTCGACCAGGAACGCCATGTAGTAGTCGTTGATGCCGGAGTTACCGCCGACGCCCTGGCCCGTGTCGGGGGCGCCGTAGAGGCCGATCGAGTCGGGCGAGGACTCGTTGTGGTCGGCGCTGAACACGAGCGTCACGTCGCTGCCGGGGGGAAGCGCGTCCAGCACCGCGGCCCGCATGCGCTTGGTCTGGTTCTCGAACAGCCCGATCGACACGATCGAGACGATGACCGCCATCTTCGTGCCGTCCCCGATGGCGATGGCGCGTGCGTCGATCGGGTCGTGAACCCATTCGAGGAGATGGTCGGCGCCGCCCGAAGAGTAGAGCCCGTCGTAGCGGCCGTTCGCATTGGCATCGCAGTACGTGTCGGTCTCGTAGTTGAAGAAGCCGGGCCGCGCCTGGCCGCAATTGTCGGGTGGGCAACCCGGCGGGTTGTTGTCGGTGTAGGGTTCCTGCAGGCCGAAGAGCCGCGGCCCGGTGAAGACCGCCGCCGGGCAATTGGGGAACATCGCCGCATCGACCGCCGCATCGAAGGGCGGCGGCGTCACGTCCACCTTGGCCGCGCCGAGGAGGTAGGTACCCTGCGCGCCGGCCGAACCGGCCGACAGGGCGAGCGTGAGCGCGGCCAGGAGGCGCATCACTGCGCCGCCATCACCTCGGCCATGGTGAAGGGCATCGGCTTGTACTCGAAGCGCTCGTAGATCTCGAGCTGGTCGGTCAGGTGCGCCTGGTCCATGATCATCCGCTGCTGCGCGCCCGAGCTCGCCTGGATCTGGGCGAGGAGCGAGGCGTTCACCAGGCCCGACTGGCCTGGCGGCTGCACGTTCACGCTGAACAGCGTTGGCCCCAGCTCGATGATCTGGTTGTAGGAGCCGCGATCGACACCGCCGCGGGTCTGGCCGATCGTCTGGCTCGGCGCCGCGCCGAGCGAGCTGAAGACGTTCAGGTGGTTCGCATGCCGGCAGGTCACAGGGGTCGCCGCGAGGCAGTCGCCCAGCTCCGTCATCGCCTGGCGGAGGCTCTCGACGAGCTGGAAGGCCGCCGTTTCCCGCTGCGGCGTCGTGATGTCGTCGAAGTACCGGATGGTGCGCCGGCCGCTCGGACCGAAGCCGCTGAGCGCGTGGACGAGGACGCTGTCCTGCGTGTCACCGCCGCCGTGGTCGCCGGTGTTGGCGCCGGGCGCGGGATCATAGTGGAGCGCGTCGACGAACTGGCCGAGCTCGTCGTCGAAGACGCGGTGCTGGAGGATCTCCCGCCAGCGCTCGTAGAGCTCGGCGCCCGGGTACTCGTAGAAACCGTCGCCGTCGGTGTCGATCAGCGGCGCGCCGTGGACCGTCCGGTTCACGGTCGCGGCCGTCTTGATGGCAGTCATCGGCACGGTCCTGTCGGCGGTGATCCAGGCGGCCATGAGGTCTCGCCCGCCGCTGAGCGAGGCCCTGCCCGGGTCGCTCGCGGGGAGGGCATCCACGGCGGCCGAGAGCGCCACGAAGGGGCCCGCGATCGCCGGGCGCCCGTCGAAAGCGCCGCGCCCGCCCGCGTACTCGTCCTTCTTGGCGGCCTGGTACATGACCAGGTTGACGTCGTCGACCGAGAGCTTCCCGTCGGCGGCGAGCTCGCGCAGGATGCCGTCCTGGAGCGCCTGCACTCGGTGCTCGGTACCCCACAGCTCGCGGATGTCGCTGCTCGACCAGCCGCGGATCGGGTTGTTGTTCCAGTTCGTGAGCCAGCCCTGTGCCGGGTTCACGATGCCCGGCATCTGGTCTTTGGGGAGGAAACCTTGCCACTCCTCCCCGCCGGTACCGATGAGCGGAAAGCGCGGATCCGTGCGGGACGGGCGGAGCGGCCGGATCCCCGCGTGGAAGTAGGCGATGGTCCCCTGATTGTCGGCATAGTTGAAGTTGAACGACATCGACATGCCGTCGACCAGCGACTTGAACTCGGTGAGGCTCGTCGCCTGCCCCATGCGGAGCCAGTTGGCGGCCGAGACGAGCTCGAGGTTGCGGTGCGCGGAGGCATGGCTGAAGGCGGCCGCGCTGTCGCTGTAGAAGACCGGCCCGTGGCGCGTGCGGCAGAACTCGCGCTGCACGGTCATGGGCGCACCGCCCGAGCCCGCGGGCGGCGGTGGCTCCTGCACCGTGAACGTCTCGGTGCGGCAGCTCATGTCCTCGTAGGTGCCGTTGAAGAGGTACTGCTTCGGGTTCGCGGGGTTAAGGACCTCGAGGTACGTGTCGACCTGATCCGAGATGCCCGAAGTGATGGTGTAGGCGAAGTTCTGCGTCCGCCCGATGACGATACCGGGGCCCGCGGGCGGGACGACGCCGACCGCGTCGATGCCCGGCGCATGCAGCCCGACCTCGAAGAAGAAGCTCGGGATCGCATATCCCACCTGCGGACCGCCGAGCAGGATCGGGTTCCCGGTGTCTGTCAGCGCGCCGCTCACGAGGATGGCGTTGGAGGCGTGGCGGACGTGCCCGGGCTGCACGCCGAGCACCTCCGCGGCGCGGGCGACCGCCTGCGTCTGCGCGCTCGACACGCCGGCCGCGGCATTGATGCTGGAGAGGTACGTCTCGAGCACCCTCAGCTGGCGGCTCGAGAACTGCCGCGTCGAGTGCAGCAGCGGGTCGTCGTAGGTCTTCTCCTGCTGCGGGATGGTCGTCGGGCTCTCCGGGTCGAAGAGGGGGAAGTGGTCGTTGAAGACGCGCTTCGCCCTGGCCGTCCCGACGCGGCTCTTCACATCGAAGAAGAGGGCGGCGTTCCGCACCTCGTCGCCGCCGAAGGAGCCGAACACGCCGATCAGGAAGTCCGCGGCGGCGACGCTGTCGAGCGCCGACCAGTCCGCGGGCAGGAAGCCGAGCGCGGCGTACTCGGCGGGCATCTTCGAGGAGTCGAGGCGGGCCTGGCAGATGTAGAGGTTCACGCCGTCGGCGAACTTGCTGAGAGAGTTCTGGTCGGCGGACGGGAGCGCGTCGAACTGCGCCTGGCGCTCGGCCTCGGTATAGAGGTCGCGACGGATCGAGCTGTCCATCTCGAGGAAGGACGAGCCCAGGACCGCGGAAAGCGTCCCTCTACCCGCCCGGCGGAAGATCTCCATCTCGAAGAGACGGTCCTGCGCCTCGACGTAGCCGTTGGTGACGAGGAGGTCGTCCATCGTGTTCGCGAAGATGTGCGGGACCCCGTGGGCGTCACGCAGCACCGTGCCGGGCGGCTGGTCGAGCGGCGTGCAGGTCGTCTGCGCCCCTGCCGGCCCGCCGACCAGCAGCAGTGCCGTCAGGAGACCGAGCGCGAGTCTTCTCATGGCGTCCTCAGATCGTGGTTCGTGCGGCGGAAGGCCGCGGTGGCGTTGGCGCGGTCGTTGCCGGACTCGACCGCGATGGCAACGCTGCGGTTGTTGACGCCGTCGTAGCGCGAGAGGTCGAGGCTTCGGCCCGTGATGGTCACCTTGAAGGTCCCGTTGTGTTGCCGCTTGAGGACTGCCCTGCTGATCCCGTGGGGCGTCGAGGCCTGGGCGCCGGGGTCGCGGTAGAGCCATCCGGTCCCCCGCGCCATGAAGCCACTCGCGGGCAGGTCGAACGTGCTCGCGTCGAGGTCGAGGCTCAGGCCATGGGCGGCGGGGTCGATCGCGTCCGACCCGCCGGCAAGCGCCATGATCGCGCGCAGCCGCAGCCGATCGTTGCTCGCCCCCAACGGCAGCGAGAGATGGGCCCTGAGCGCGCTCAGCGTGCCCGAGTGCACGGTGCTGCCGGTCCGTCCCTGCGGCTCGGAGAGGTTGCCGGTGTTGCGGAGGTCGTGCCGCTTCTTCGGCCACTGCTGCGGACCGGCGGGTGCGGTCGTGTCCCAGATGAATAGGTTGCCCTCGCGCGTGAGCGCGACCACCTCGTTGAGGCCGTCGCCGTCCACGTCCCCGATGGCGGCGTTCGCCACGTGCCAGCCGCCAGTGAACTTGGGCCAACCTGTCGGCTCGACGCCCGAGGCGTCGTAGGCGTGGACGAAGTACCCGGCGCTGCCCTCCACGATCTCGGGCAGCGGCGTGCCCCCGACATCGGCGATCGAGGGCCCGGTGAGGAACTGGAGTTCCTCCATGTGATGCGGGTAGGTGGGAAGGTAGTTGCCGGTCGTCGTGTTCCAGGCAGCGAGGTGATCGTCCGCGTTCACCTGCTGCTCCGGCAGGACGACCGCGAGCGCGCGCCCCAGGCCGGATGCCGGGGCGGTGAAGACGATCTGCCCGAGGCCGGTCAGGTCGGCGAACGCCCCCTCGCCGAGCGAGGCGAAGGACGGGGTGTCGGGGCTGGTCGAGCCCGCGTCGGCGTCGGTCGCGAAGACGCGGTAGTTGCCGTCGGGACCGTTGCCGAAGAAGGACGTGCCGTCGCTCTTGAGGAGGTAGGCCGGCCCCGCGTTGGCGAACACGCCCACCTCGAGCTGGCTGTCGCCGTCCACGTCGGCGAGCGCGGGCGAGGCGTTGATGCCCTCGCCGACGTCGGGCAACAGCTCCGCGTTGAGCAGGGCGATCTTGGCGGGCCAGCCGGCCAGGAGGGGTCCGCCGGGATGGTTGATGCCGTCGTTGTGGATGGCGTACACGCGGCTGTTGGCCGGCGTGAGCAGCCCCGATTGGGCGAGCGCACTCGCGGTGCTGCTCGTGGCCGAGAAATTCGGCGTCTCGTCGTACTCCTCGTTCGTCCCCACCACGATGTCCGGCGTTCCGTCGTGATCGATGTCGCCGATCGCCGGCGAGTTGACGATCTTGCTGCCACGGAAGGGACTCACGCCGGGACGGGGCGCCAGCTTGTCGTGCACCGAATCCACGATCACCATCTGCGACTGATCGACGACCAGCACCGGGAAGCCCGGGAGGAGAGCGCCGGTGGCGCTCCACGCGTAGACGTGGCGATCGCCGCTCGCGACTATGATGTCGAGCTTGCTGTCGCCGTCGAGGTCGGCGAGCGCCGGCGAGCCGATGGTCGCCGCGTGGACCGTGTTGTAGCGGTCGCGGGCGTCGTGGCTCGAGAAGGCGGGGTTCACCGAGACGGGGAAGGGGGCCTTCCGCCGCCCGCGGTGATCGAAGACGTAGATCTTGCCCTCGAAGTCGGCGGCCACCACGTCGAGGAGCCCGTCGCCGTCGAGGTCGCCGATGGCGACCGAGGCGAGGACGGCGCCGTACCGCGGCGGCGCGATCGAGCCCGTGGCGTAGGCCGTCGAGCCAGTGTGGAGCGGTAGCGGGTCGACCGCCGCGGGCCAGCCGATCAGGTCCGAGCCGTCGGCGTGCTTGGCGTAGACGAGGCCGTCGCTCGTGCCGAAGACGATGTCGCCCACACCGTCGCCGTCGAGGTCGGCGATCGCCGGCGACGAGGCGCCGTCGCCGCCTACGAAGAGGGGGAACCCGGCCTTCAGGTCCGGGTCGTCGTGGACGAAGATCGTGCGCCGGTCCTCACCCAGCTGGTCCCCGGGCTGATCGCGGACCTGGACACGGATCGTGTAGGTGAACTGGTCGTAGTCGGAGGTGACGTCGGGCAGCTCCGCCTGGCGGCGCGCGATCTCGGCCGGCGTGGGTGCGAGGACCTGGGCCGGCGTGATGGTGGCGAGTACCCCGTCGATGGGTGCCGTCTGCGTGGCCCCGAAGGGCAACACGTCGGTCCATTCGCTCTCCTGTGGCTGGATGCCATAGGCGATCTGGACGCGGTAGGTGTAACCCGTGGCGCGGTCCGCGGCGACGCGCCCGCGGACCACGATGTCGCCGTCGCGCGCCGGGTCGAGGGGCTGGAACCACCGCGGCGAGGTGATGTCGACCTCGGGAGGTATCTGGCCCGCAAGGACCCGCGTCACGGCCTGGTTGGCGTTGACCCGGCCGTAGCCGGTGAACTGGTCCCAGCCCGCCTGCGAGGCGTAGCGCACCGTGTCCGGGAACGTGATGGCCCGCATGGTCTCGAAGTCGATGTCGTCCGCGGTCTGCGTGAAGACCTGGCGGATCTCGTTGGCGGTGAGCGGCCGCGTGAGCGCACCGGCGCCGACCGCGTCCCGGCCGGCCGACACGATCAGGCCCGCGATCCCGGAGCTCCGGCCCGTCGCCTCCGAGGAGCACGAGGTGGACGACACGCTCACGGAGAGGTTGCCGCCGAAATTGGTACAGCCGTTGATGTAGAGCCAGGAGGCGGGCTCGACCCCGGTGACGCCGAAGTCGCGAATCGAGTTCACCATGATCGTATGCGTGTAGGGGCCGGGGAAGACGTGGTGCCAGGAATCCTCGTCGGCCGCCGAGGCGATCACGGGCACGTTGTGCGCGTAGGCGTAGTCGACCGCCTGCTGGGCGAAGCTCGATTGGTTGTAGGTGCCGAGCGCCTCCTGGACGACCGACGCACCCGTGTCGACCGAGAACACGACGCCCTGCGCGAAGCGGTTCACGTCGGCGACGAAGCTGTCGCCGACGCGGACCGGCATGACGCGACAGTTGGGACAGGTGCCCAGGTCGCCGCCGTTGTTCGCCTCGGCGGACGAGTCCCGCGCCTCGCCCGACCCATGGCCGTAGTCGACCTCGTCGAACGGGTCGTTGTCGCCCTCGAAGAAGTCCCACCCCGCGATGTTGTCGACGTAGCCGTCGTGGTCGTCGTCGACCCCGTCGGAGAAGATCATGATGAGATCCTCGGGGTCCGTGACGCCGTTGCCGTTCATGTCCGTCACGCGGGGATCGGCATCGTAGTCGGGCACGTTGAAAGCGCCGTCGCCGTTGCAGTCGCGGGGATCTGGCCCGCTGGGCGGGGTGGCGCAGATCGGCGGCGGCAGCTCGCCGCGGTTGAGATAGAACTTCTTCCGGAGATCGCCCTCGACCCCGCCGTCGAGCCAGCGGATGCCGGAGTCGTGGACCGCGATCACCACGTCGGGACGGCCCGTCTCGGCCCGCCAGGCGATCTCGACGCTCATGCCGCTCACGCCGAAGAGCTCGTTCGCGCTGTTGTTCACGATCGGGTCGGTCGTGCAGAAGTTGGTGCTCGCGTACTTCCACTTCTGGCCGTTGCAGCTCCCGGCCGCGCCGCTCATCTCGTTGGGGAGCGGGATGCAGCCCGCGGGGAGCCCCGAGCTGTCGCACCGGTTCGGGTCGGCAACGAAGGGAAGCTCGGCGCGTGCCGGCGCCCCGAGGAGGGCGGGCAGGAAGGCGGCGGCGAGCAACGAGCGGCGGTTCATGCGCAAGACCTCCTGGGCGCGGGACCCGCGCCCGCGTGAGCGAGCTGCCAGCGAGCGGTCCCGCTGGGTGGCGGCGTAGAGTCCGGCGGCGAGGGGCCATCGAGCAACCCGCAATTCGGGATTTCCCGCGCGGAGATCGGGGAAGGCGGACGCGTCTTTGACGGGTTTTCGATGGCGCTCAGCGGGGGGCTGCCGGCGTTGCCTTCGGATTTCAGGTATGGCTTCGCCGCCCGGCGGGGGAGGTCTCGCCGTGGGTGACCGGCCGTGCTAGCCGAATCGAGCCTCGACGGGAGGTGACCCGTGACGACCCCGGCTCGCACGCACACGATTGCGACGAACGGCATCCGCATGCGCGTGACCGAGCAGGGAGAAGGCCCACCGGTCGTGCTGTGCCACGGGTTCCCGGAGCTCGCGTACTCGTGGCGCCACCAGCTGCCCGCCCTCGCTGCGGCCGGCTTCCGGGCGATCGCGCCGGATCAGCGGGGCTACGGGGGCACGGACTGTCCCTCAGCCGTGGAGGCCTACGACATCCATCACCTGACGGGCGATCTCGTCGGCCTGCTCGACGCGCTCCGCATCGAGCGGGCCGTCTTCGTCGGGCACGACTGGGGCGGGACCGTCACCTGGATGATGTCGCTCCTCCACCCGGCCCGCACGGCTGCCGTGATCGGCGTCAACACGCCGTACTTCCCGCGCCCCTCGGCGCCGCCCATCGGGCTCATGCGCGAGATCTACGGCGACAACTACTACATCGTGAAGTTCCAAGAGCCGGGTGTGGCCGACGTGGCGCTCGCCCGCGACGTGCGGCGGGTCTTCACGCAGCTCATGCGCCGGGGAGTGCCGCAGGCGGAGCATCGGGCCCGCATCGCCGCCGCGACCGGCCGCGGGATGCGGAACATGGTCGAGCTGATCGAGCAGGCCGCGATCCCGGGCGAGCCCTTTCTGTCCCCGGAGGAGCTGCAGGTCTACGTGGACGCCTTCGCGCGCACCGGGTTCACCGGCGGGATCAACTGGTACCGCAACCTCGATCGGAACTGGGAGACGACCCCGGAGATCGCCGCCGCCCGGATTCCGGTCCGCTCGTTGATGGTCACCGCCGAGTACGACGCGGCCCTGCGACCGGAGCGCGCCGAGGCGATGCGGGAGCTCGTGCCCGACCTCGAGATCGTGATGATCCGCGGCTGCGGCCACTGGACGCAGCAGGAGAAGCCCGCCGAGCTGAACGCCATCCTGGTCGACTGGCTCTCGCGTCGCTGCCGGTGATCAGGGAGCGACGGCGGTCGCCCAGGCCTCGGGGGCCTCCATCTGGGGATAGTGGCCGATGCCCTCGAGCACGGTGAGCGGGCCGCCCGACATCTCGGCCAGGCGCCGCCCGATCTCGAGCACGGCGATCGGGTCCCGATCGCCCCAGACCTGCCGGATCGGTACCGCCGTCCGCCCGAGGATCGGGCGCCAACGCTCGGCGTAGCGCGCGCGCTCGAGGTTGTAGCGGGCGATCTGTGCGATGATGGCGAGGCCGTCGCCGTGCGCGAGCCAGTACGCGATCGCCCGGCGATCGACCTCGGGCGTGCGCGTGGGGTCCGCCCAGACGAAGCCCAGGGCCTGCGCGAAGCGCTCCGGGTCGTAGTTGGTAGCAAAGGCCGCCGCTCCGTCGTCGGTCATCAAGGCGTGCTGGAGCGGCGTCAGCTGGGCGAGCTCGACCAGATGGCTGCCGTTGGTGAGGACGAGCCCGTCCAGCTCGAAGCCGAGCTCGTTCGCCTCGTGGCGGCAGAGCATCTCGACCGCGACGGTGAGGCCCATGTCATGACCGACCACGCGGGCACGCTCGATGCCGAGCGTGCGGGCGAGCTCACCGGCGCGCTGGCCCTGGTCGAGGAGCGAGTACGAAGCCTCGCACGGCTTGTCCGAGGAGCCGAAGCCGAGCTGATCGAAGACGGTGACGCGGAAGCGGGGGGTGAGGAAGGGGAGAGCGGCCGCGAAGTCGTGGCTGCTCGACGGAAAGCCGTGCACCAGGAGCAGGTCCGGGCCACGACCCTCCTGCAAGACGAAGAGCCGGTGGCCCTCGGGCAGGCTCACGAAGCGGCCGCGCCGCACCCATGCTTCTTGAATCGCGGCCACGTCGGCAGGGGCATCGAACGCCATGCTCGCTACGGCTGGAGCGCGTAGAGGACCGAGAACGGATCGTCGATGGGGAGCTTCCGGAAGTGACTGAACCCTGCCTGGTCGGCGAGTTCCCGCGCCTTCGGCTCGCCCATCGCGGCCCCGATGCCGGCACCGCCCTCAGCGAGCGATGTCGTCATGCAGTAGAGGGTGCTGACCGAGTAGAGAAACTTCCCGAGCGGGTTGACGTTCTCCTCCACCCGCGGCGAGCAGCGCATCTCGAGGAGGAGGTACGTGCCGCCCGGCACGAGCGCACGGCGGATGCCGGCCATCAGCCCCACCGGATCGACGGAGTCATGCACGACGTCGAACGTCGAGATGAAATCGAACTGCCGCTCGGGAAGGCGGGCGGCGTCCGCCACCTCGAACGTGACCCGCCCGCCGACGCCCGCGGCCTCCGCATTCGCCCGCGCGCGAGCAATCGACCCCTCGTGCACGTCGTAGCCGACGACGCGCGCCTCCGGGAAGCCGCGCGCGAGCGCGAGGGCGGCCTGGCCGCTCCCGCAGCCGACGTCGGCGGCACGTCCGCCCCGGGCGAGCGCGCTCCCGACCTGCGGCATGGTGGGGATCCAGTCCTGGAGGAGGTGGTGTTTGTACCAGGGCGCGGTGCCACGCTCGATCGCCTCGAACATCTCGGGCGGGTACTCGCGCTGCGGCACACCCCCGCCGCTCCGGAAGGCGGAGAGCAGCTTCGTCGCCTGACTGACACTCGGCACGACCATCTCGAGGAAGCCGCCGACGAAGAACGGCGAGTCCGGATCCGCGAGCACCGTCGCGTGCTCGGGTGGGAGGACGTAGTGCCCGCTCTCGGGACGGTAGAGGACGTAGCCGGCCGCGGTCATGGCGTTCAGCCACTCGCGGAGATAGCGGGCGCTGAAGCCCGTCCGGGTGGCGAGCGCCTCGATCGTCACGGGTCCCGC
>Ga0066710_100003180_pt1 | contig 13831 bp, 14 predicted proteins | sample GraSoiAngelo_159_FD_79666 | JGI IMG/M metagenome (GOLD analysis project Ga0066710, IMG submission 79666) | Grasslands soil microbial communities from the Angelo Coastal Reserve, California, USA - 14_1009_16_40cm | ecosystem: Environmental > Terrestrial > Soil > Grasslands | place: USA...
GATGTTCTGGTCCTGGTTTTTTCCTTTCAGATAGTCCTTGTAATTAAAACTAAGTCTCTGCTGCGTGCCGTTTTCGTTCCGAAGGACGTAAATCTTTGTGGTTTTGGCAAAAGGGGTGAATCCCGCAGTCGCTAAGACGTCCATGACCCGCATTGGCCCCGTCAATGGACGTGGCCCGGCACCTGTAACTTCTCCCATTACAATGACTTTCTGGCTGTTGACTGTCTCAACCGTCACAGTCACGCTTGGATCAGCGATATAGTTCTTGAGGTTTTCGGTGATAACATCCTTCAATTGCATGGCGGTGAGGCCACCGGCCTGAATATCATTAACCAACGGCAAAGAGATTTTTCCGTCCGGACGGACTGGGACGGTTTTCGACACTTCAGGTTCCTTCCAGACAAAAACGTTTAACACATCCCCAGGGCCGATCACGAAATCGACTCCTACTCGCTTATCGGTCCTTGGGTCCTCTTGGCCGGTCGAAGAAGATTCAGGATTGACAGCCTTGTCTTTCGGCTTTTCAGCCTGAGGACCGGCAAATAAATATGGCACTACAGTAATGTCACATTGAAGAAAAATCAAAACTAATAACACCTGCAACGAACTTCCTTTTCGTTTAGCTGCTGAAAGCATCGTGGTCACGCCTTGTTTAGGCCGCCTACGCCAGTATCCGCACACAGTTGCCTCCGTTAGCTTTTGCCCTTTCTACCATTTCAAACGCTTTTTGACAAAGAGACCGTGAGTCAGTAGCATGCGATGGAAAACAAGCGCCGCCCACGCTCAAAGTTTGCGAATTTTTTCCAGCAGAGCATAAGTAATTTGATATCCACTTGCAAAGTCTGTCGCCTACCTTCAGGGCAATATTCTTATCGGAATAAAGTAAGACTACGATAACGGCATTCCCATTATACATACTAACGATATCTGTCTCACGAATCTCTTTTCGAATTAAGGCCTCCATTCTCTCTGCCGTGTCAAGAGAATTTTCATCCTTACCTATAGCACCTTTAGGATGCGCCTCAAACAAAAGTATGGAAGTGAAGTGCTGATATCGCAGGCTTCGCTTTAACTCGTTTTCCAGGAGACCATTCAGAATTTCGTTATGCGGATGTATGCTGTCTCCAACCATGCTTCGATGATCAGTGCAGCCGAGATTTTGAACCAGTAGGAAGTATTAAATTGAAATACGCTTTCTATTCAGTCCGTTTTGTTTAATCTTGTATAAAAGGGCTTTATAACTAATGTCGAGTAACTCAGCGGCCTTCTTGCGGTTCCACCGCGTTTCCACAAGGGTTCCCATTATTAGGTGCTTCTCCGCTTCCTGGGCGGCGAGTTTTCCCGCCCGCTTCAGTGAAATCCTGCCATTACTCAGAACTTGATTCTGGTTCGCGTTGTCTACAGAGATTCTTGAGCCCGAACTAATCTCCCTAAGGGCAAATTCCTCGCTTTCCAGAACCACCATCTTCTTGATAATATTTTCCAATTCACGGACATTGCCAGGCCAGTCATGAGAAACCAGGAAGTTAATCGCCGTACTTGATAAGCCCGAATATTTTTTGTCGAACGTTGCCGAGTATTTCCGTAAGAAGAATTCTGAAAGGTCCAAAATGTCTTCCCTTCGCTCTCTTAACGGAGGTAGATGTATACTGACAACGTTAATCCGGTAATAAAGATCTTCTCTAAAATTCCCATTCTGAAGTTCCCTTTCAATCTGGCGATTAGTTGCAGTAATTACTCGAACGTCCACCGAAACGTCCTCATCTCCCCCTAATCGGCTAAACTCGTTATCCTGCAGTACATGCAATAGCTTTGCTTGCAACGAAGGGTGCAATTCGCTGATTTCATCCAGGAATATAGTCCCGTGGTTTGCAAATTCAAATTTCCCCGGCTTTCTGCTTATGGCGCCTGTAAACGAACCTTTTTCGTATCCAAAGAGTTCGCTTTCCAGAAGTCCAGCAGGAATAGCAGCACAATTAACCTTTACAAAAGGTTTGTCGTTCCTCAGAGAGCGTGCGCAGATTTCTCGAGCTACCAACTCCTTGCCTGTTCCACTTTCTCCACGGATTAAGACTGTTATGTCAGTTTTCGCTACCTGACTTACAATCCTTTCAACTTCTTTCATCTTTTCACTTTTGCCGAAGATCAGAGGAGTCCGTTCGTGAGCTGATCCATCCACAAAATCCGCTCTTGCCCTGTCATCGATAGCCAATAAACCTCGACCCGCTGTTTCCATATTTGCTCCTAAACGTTCCCCATGCATTGAAACTTATTTAGAATCCAGAGGAACTTGCTTCGATTACGGTGGGGCAAGAGAGTCTCCATTACGGGATATTTTCCGGATTATTTTGAGACTTCCTGTAGCTGATTGAAAAAGTGAGGAGTTCTTGGACTACAGGATTAACTCAAGAATATGTCAGCTACTATAGAATGATTTTCAATCGATCTACCCGTGAGTAATCGTTTTCCTATTTATGGAAAGACGATACACTAAATGACGATTTCCATGGTGAAAACGTTGGATTCCTCCTTGTGGCGGATAGGCAGGGATTGAGTTTGAAGGCGAAGCGGGATTCTTATGATTTTTCGTAGAGTAGTTTTGCGAATCGAACGGATACTTTCTTGTTTGGGTTTAGCAAGCTGTTGTCAATTCTAACAATCTTGGCGGGAAACTTAAATTCATAGTCTTCGGTGACTTTTGAATGAATATCAACAGGCGCCGGGATCGAAACCAGGAGGTCGGCCGTTATTTCTAACTCACGTTTACTTAAGAAGCATGCACCACTAGCACTTACGTTTACTGTGTAAGTAAGCTCAAAAAACTCGTTCCCGTGTTTGTCAATTCCCTTTAAAAAGATAGGCACCCTAATGGGCAAACGGTAATGAGCACGTCTATCTGCATAAGTCATTCAGCCATCCCTTGTGCTAATAGATAACTTTGATTAAGATTATTCGAGACACACGAACTCACTTTACTCCACAGGAAGGCAGCATTTTTGCTTCCAACAACATAGTGGCCGCTAAATTCGAGAACCTTTTAAACTACTCATTAATTCAACAACTTATAACGTAGAAATCGTTGCGGATGCACACCACTTTAAATAGAAGAAAAACAGGAAAATATTTTCATATTTTTAGCCAAATGATGGAATTTCAGTTCCTATCTATGCTATGGCTGATCTGCCAGCAGACAAGGCACGAACCCTTCAAAATCAGACGGTGCTCCTTTCCTTCATGTTCTATTCCACAAATGACTGATTGATGGCTAATTTTCCTCCCCTTTTTATGCCTGAGTCAATCCAAATCTTTCTTTAGAAGAGAGGTAACGCTTAATGAGGCCCTACCTATATATATTGGCTGTATTGATAGTGGGTGGAGGTATCGGATATTTTATCGGTCGAAAATCCGTAACACTGGAGAATGCGATTCTTAAGACAGCTACATCAGACCAAGATGACAGCCAATTGATCAAAAAAATATTGGACGGGCAATGTCAAGCCTACAAACTTCATGATGCGCTCCTCCTGTTTAGGGATTGCGCTAATTCTTATGTCGAGATCGTCGGGGATACCGGCGAAAGCAGAGGACTAGAAAGGTCCTTAATTTCCTATCACCAAATGTTTGTCTCCGGCCACAGTATCAACTTCAATTTCAGAATTAATGATCTCAAGATTTCCAAGAATTATGCAGTGGTCAAAGCAAGCTATTCAAAAACATCCGACTTATACGAGCAAGAGGGAATTAAGGGGCTGACTGGGGAAGGCCTTTGGCTGCTTTCCAAATCTAATGGCAAATGGCAGATAAACGCCTTCTCTTGGACCGAAGAAATGAAAAAGTAGCTTCTGCTATTTGGTAACGGATCTTGTTCACGATTTAGTGCACTCCGAAAGTTGCGATGATACACTGATCTAAAGACTTAGGAATACTCAGCCACGCCCAAGTCGTTGTGTCTGGAGGGATAATGAAAATCGATTTTGAGACTCTCTGCCTAGTTTCAGTTCCTGCATTCCTCATTGGTTTAATGACTGGACGCCTGATTGCCAGCAGCCGGTGGCAATCTATTAAGAAGAGTCTGGGAATTCTTGGAAGGCTCCTGAGCGCTGCTGCCTTTATAGCCTATCTTGGGGCCTCGGTCATCACACTTTCCGTAATGATCATCTATATCGCAAATTTTCCGGAAACGGCCAAGCCTACGAATTTTTGGTTAACACTGCTTTTCGCCTTATGGATTTTCCTAAACTTGGTTCATGATCTCAGGAGCCTGTTACACAAGCAACGAGATACCGAGCCCTCTTCCAGTTGATGTCTGAGAATCTATACTCAATTCCGATAAGCATTTATCTGTTTTCATCCGCCAGCAATCGGATGAGCATTGTGATTGCAATCATGAATGAAAGATCCGAAAAACAAAAGGAAACCAGCAAATGCTGGGCAGAATAGGCAACCTTCATCACCCCAGTGTTCTTCCTTTATCAAAGGGCTCTATCCCAAGTTCCGTTCTCGGATTCAGGTATTGTCAGGTCCAATGTCAGAGGGACCAGTCAAATCAGAAAATAACACTGTGCTCAAGTATCGCTCTCCGGTGCTCGGCATCACTGTCACAATCAGCTTTCCTTGATTCTCAGGCCTTCTGGCAACTTGTAAGGCTGCATAAGCTGCTGCCCCAGAAGAAATGCCAACGAGCAATCCTTCTTCCCGGATCAGGCGCCGTGCCATCTGGACTGCTTGCTCGTTGCTGACTTGGATGATTTCATCAATCATTTTTGTGTTGAGAATTTCAGGGATAAAACCTGCTCCAATTCCCTGGATTTTGTGAGGTCCAGGCTTTCCTCCCGATAGAACCGGTGAATCCATCGGCTCTACCGCTATGACTTTGAAGCTCGGTTTTCGCGATTTAATGACTTCCGCAACTCCTGTGATCGTCCCTCCCGTTCCGACACCCCCCACAAAAATATCGACTTGGCCATCGGTATCCTTCCAAATCTCGTTGGCCGTAGTTTCTCTGTGAATCTTGGGATTCGCTGGATTTCTGAATTGTTGTGGAATCCAGGCTTTGGGAGTTTTAGCGGCGATTTGTTCCGCCGCTTTAATGGAGCCATTCATTCCGTCAACTCCCGGTGTTAGCACCAGTTTTGCACCAAATGCCTTGAGCAGGGTTCTTCGTTCCACGCTCATTGTGTCAGGCATGGTCAAGATAAGTTTATACCCCTTGACGGCGCACACGAAGGCAAGCGCTATCCCTGTATTTCCACTGGTTGGCTCAATGATTACTGAATCCTTGTCAATCTCCCCATTTTTCTCGGCCTCATTGATCATGCTTATACCGATGCGATCTTTAACGCTTCCGGCGGGATTATGGGACTCAAGCTTAACAAGAACGGTGGCCACTGCCCCGTCCGTCACCTTGTTCAATCGGACCAATGGCGTAGATCCCATCAGTTCAAGAACATTATTTGCAATCTTAGCCATGATTCGGTCCCTCCTAGATGTAATACATAATCTGATTTTCCATTGTCTGGTGTTGGTCACAAAGCTCTTCTAATGTCTTGGCCCGCAAAACCTCAACAATGTTGCTGAAAAGGTCCGACCAAAGGCATCTCAGTAGGTCTCGGGCGGTATTGCTGGATACAGACTCTTTGTTCATGAAATTGACGTTTTCTATGGGTCCCTCCAAAGCTGTTATTATGTCCAGAATTGATACAGTGTTGGCCGCTCGAGCCAATTGATATCCACCTTGACGACCTCGAGAACTCTCGACCAGTCCTGCCTTTTTGAGGATTAGCATTAGTTGATCTAAATACTGCTTGGGTATGCTTTGTCGCTCGGCAATCTGAAAACTCTGAACAGGACCTTTGTGAGAATGCAACGCCAGATCGATAATTGCCAAGAGCCCATATTCTCCCCTAGTCGAAAGTTTCATAAGTTCCTATTAAAAACATGACTAAAAATATCGAATTACTCAATCTACTAATGTTTAGTTCTTCGGTCAACAAAAAAAGAGGCGGCTGACGGGCATTTTTCTCTTGACTAATGATGGAAATCTAATTAGATTGACTAATTTGATTCACTTAGTCATGTATCTAATTACATATTTTTGAAATATTTTTCGGGGTGAAAAAGATGGTGAGTAATGTGAATGGCAACGGGCAAAGGACAAAGCAGATAGATGACTGGCAGGGGGAACTTGCGACCAAGAATCTCAAGGAAGTGATCGAATGGGCTTGCCAAAGGTTCAAGGGGCACTTGGCTTTTGCCTCTTCCCTCGGAGCGGAGGATCAGGTAATCACCCACGCACTAGCTGAGATTTCGCCCGAAGTTCGGGTTTTTACCTTAGATACCGGTCGTCTGTTTCCTGAGACGTACGAACTGATAGAAAGAACAGAAACGCGTTACAAAATTAGAATCGAAGTATACTCGCCGGGTTCTGAGGAAGTAGAACCCATGGTCAGGGAGCACGGCATAAACCTTTTCTACAAGAGTGTTGAACTTAGAAAACTCTGTTGTAGTGTGCGTAAGCTCCAACCGCTCAAACGCGCTTTGCAAGGTGTGGATGCGTGGATTTGCGGATTAAGAAAGGATCAGGCCGTGACTCGCCAGGAAACAAAGGTCATTGAATGGGACACGCAGAACAATCTCCCCAAAATCAGTCCGCTTTGGAATTGGACTGAGAAAGAAGTGTGGGAATACATTAAGACCCATGCTATTCCTTACAATTCTCTACATGATAAGGGCTTCTTGAGTATAGGTTGCTCTTGCTGCACAAGAGCAGTTTCACCGGGTGAGGATATTCGTGCTGGCCGGTGGTGGTGGGAAAGGCCAGACCACAAGGAATGTGGTTTACATAGCCGAGGCGACAAATTGGCCAGCGATCCAGTTTCCCCTGTCGGGAGTACAATTAAGCATTCGCTGCCATAGGACTCGGCGGTTTGAAAATTTGGGGAATGGACAACTATTTCTTATCCCACCTCGATCTTCTGGAAGCGGAAGCAATCCACATCATGCGTGAGGTGGCGGCCGAATTTCAGCGCCCTGTGATGCTGTTCTCCGGGGGCAAAGATTCGATCTGCATGCTCAGTCTTGCCGAAAAGGCATTTCGCCCGTCCCGATTTCCATTTCCTTTGCTTCATATTGATACTGGGCACAACTTTCCTGAAGTGATCGAGTACAGGGATAATCGTGTTCGGAAGTTGGGTGAAAGATTAATTGTTCGGACAGTAGAGAATGCTATTAGGGCCGGTCTTGCCAGGGAGCCCTCCGGCAATGATAAGAGTCGTAATTGGCTTCAAATACCAACCCTCCTGAGTGCTATTCAGGAGCTGAAATTTGATGCCGCCTTTGGCGGCGCACGTCGAGACGAAGAAAAGTCGCGCGCCAAGGAGCGTGTTTTTTCCTTTCGTGACGAATTTGGCCAATGGGATCCCAGAAACCAGCGCCCAGAGCTCTGGAACCTTTACAACACCAAGATTTTTCCCGGCGAGCATATCAGAGTATTTCCACTATCGAATTGGACTGAGTTGGACGTTTGGCAATACATAGAAAGGGAAAATCTGGAAATACCGAGCATTTACTTCAGCCATCAAAGGGACGTGTTTTTGCGAGATGGACTGTGGATGAGCGCCTCCGACCTGCTCCCTCTGAGACCCGGGGAGGTAGTTCAGCAAAAATCCATCCGTTTCCGTACGGTTGGAGATATTGTCAGTACGGCCGGGATTGAATCAGAATCTTCAACTGTGAGAGAGATCATCGAGGAAATAGCAACTCTCCGAATGACTGAACGGGGCGCCAGAGCAGACGATCGGCGCTCAGAGACTGCGATGGAGGACCGAAAGCGAGAAGGATATTTTTGATGTCTGGAAGAGTACCTGAAAGCAAGGATTCCGTTGAGTTGCTGCGATTCTTCACCTGCGGTAGTGTGGATGACGGCAAAAGTACTCTCATCGGTAGACTCTTGCACGACAGCAAATTGATTTTTGAAGATCAGCTTGAGGCGCTCAGTCGTGCCAGTTTCTTGCGCGGGGAAACTGAGATTAACTTGGCAAACCTGACTGACGGGTTGCGAGCGGAGCGAGAGCAGGGCATAACCATAGATGTAGCCTATCGTTATTTTGCGACAGCCAAACGTCGCTTTATCGTTGCGGATACCCCAGGGCATGTTCAATACACCCGCAACATGGTAACAGGCGCATCTACCGCCGGCTTGGCCTTGATTCTCGTGGATGCCCGCAAGGGCGTCGTTGAGCAGACGCGCAGGCACAGCTACATTGCCTCTCTGTTGGGGATACCACATTTGGTGCTCTGCGTGAACAAAATGGACCTGGTGGGTTTTTCACAGGAAACGTTTGATCAAACTCGCCATGACTTCACAATTTTCTCTACGCGGCTAAGGATCAGGGACATTACTTTTATTCCTCTCAGTGCCCGTTTTGGAGACAATGTTGTGGAACGATCCCCCAATATGCCCTGGTATCAAGGAGCGTCACTTTTGACATTTCTTGAGGATGTCCATATTGCAGGCGACCTCAACCTGCAGGATGCACGTTTCCCTGTTCAGTGGGTCGTTCGTCCACAGACCGACGAGTACCATGACTTTCGTGCATTTGCCGGACAGATTGCGAGCGGGGTATTCAAGATTGGCGAAAATGTTGTCGTACTTCCGTCAGGAAGGCGTTCCAAGATTAAGGATATTATTTTTGCAGGAAAATCGCTGAAGGCGGCTCATGCGCCCATGTCCATTTCTTTGCTACTTGAGGACGAGATTGATGTCAGTCGCGGCGATATGATCGTGCCGTCTGACAACCTCCCTTACTTCGGTAATGATGTGGAGGCCATGATCTGCTGGATGCACGAAACACCGATGTACATTGGGAGTAAATACATAATTAAGCATACTACGAATACGACCAAAGGGGTCATCAAGGACTTGCACTTTCGGATAAATGTTGATTACTTGGAAGAGCAGAAGGCATCTTTGCTGAGATTAAATGAGATGGGAAGGGTGTCTCTCAGAACCGCGACGCCCCTGATTTATGATGAGTACTACAAAAACCGAAGTTTGGGCGGATTCATCGTTATCGACGAAGCAACTCATGCCACTGTTGGCGCGGGAATGTTCTCTGAACCCGCAAAAGCACCTCCAGTGCCGGAGTATGCCGATTACGCAATCTGAGAAGTTTGGAGAATCTCTTCTTGTAAAGCCTTTCGCTTCGGCAATCGAAGGGACAGAAAGAAACCCAAGACGGGAAGAATCACTACTACCATTAGCGCTTTTCCTAGGCTGGCTGAATCTGCAATTTTCCCAATGATTGGAACCGCCATGCCGCCCATTCCCCACGCAACTCCCATCATCAGAGCGGAAACAACACTGGCACGGTCTGGCATGAGAGTTTGAGCCATGACCACATTTACCGGAAGTGTAAAGAGTAAGATGGTCCCTCCAATGACCAGGAAAACGTAAGAGGAGATTCCTTGTGTCAACAGGAATGCCAGTAATAGAGGCGTGGAGAAGAGCATGGAGAAAGAGATCACGTTTTTCCCGCCAAACTTATCTGCCAAAGTCCCGCCACTAAACCCGCCGATCGCTCCAAAGAACAGGAACAAAGAGGTGATCTTGCCTGCCAAAATGGCTCCCAATCCTTTCTGTGCAAAGTAAAGGGGCAGGAAATTTACAAAGCATATTTGAACGGCTGAACGTATGACCGCGAGGAAATATAGAAGAAGTAGGGGTCGCCAAAACATTCCCAGAGAATCACGAAGAGGTGCCCCTCCGATACTGGTCGAGGAGTGCTCAACAGGAGACACAAAAAAATAGAGCAAGCTGAACGCAATAATTCCAGGAATCATTATCAAGTAAGAGTGCTCCATTCCAAAAAATGCGACGGCGTAAGTAATGATGAGGGGACCTAAAGAATAGCCAATAGTTCCGGAGGTCACAAAAATTGACATTCCCAGACCTTTACGGTGTCTACTGGCCAGAGCTGCCATTGCAGCGCCTTGGGGATGAAACGAGGCAATACCAATGCCTCCACAAATGAGAAGAGACACCAGAATCCAGCAGTTGGGCGCGAGTCCGAGGCATGACATAAATACAGCCGTTACCAAAGGACTGAAAACGGCAAAGCACCTCTGCAAATAACGGTCGGACAGATAACCGTAAATGGGTTGGGTAAAGGAAGAGGAGATGACCAATATCGCACCCAGCCATCCCGCTTCTGCAATAGTCAATTTGAGTTTGACCATCAAGAGAGGCAGCAACGACCCCAGGAAATTAGAATAAGCGTCATTAATAAAGTGTCCGACAGAAAGAGAAAAGATCGCTACCTTATCTTTTTTTTCTAAAAGCGTCATTCTTCGTCGACTCGGCCAATTGAAGTCTCTAAACTTCACACCTTCTTGCTTACACCATCACTTGCGACTTCAACAAAACGAAAAAAAATCTTTTGAGAGAGTTCATCGTTCTCCCATCCTATTTCCGGATGCCATTGCACACCCAATACGAAGTGCTTCGCATTTCGTAACTCTACCGATTCCACGACACCATCAGGGGCCTGGGCCACCGGTCTCAGAGAAACAGCGACTTTGTGAATTGCTTGATGGTGATAACTGTTAACTCGCAATTCCTTCTGCTGAGCTAGCTCGTAAAGTAACGATTTCATTCTTACTTTGATGCCGTGAGATTTGTAATCCTCCAATGAACTCTGAGAATGTTTGACAGCGCCTTTCACTTGAGAGTCGATATCTTGCCACAGCGTCCCGCCCAAAAAGACATTCAAGATCTGGATTCCGAAGCAAATCGCCAGCAGAGGCTTTTGCCGCCGGAACACCTCTTCTATTAAATATAAATCCGTTTGATCACGACGGCTCATGATAGTCCCGATTCTCGGGTGAGGCTCTTCTCCGTAGAGATGTGGATCCACATCGCTATTACTTCCAGAAAGTATTACCCCATCCAAGTCTTTCATCAACTCTCGAGCAAAATCCTTTTCAGGAATCAAGGGTAACAAGACCGGGACTCCCCCCGCATGAAAGACGGCCTCACTATAATGTTTTCGTAAATAAAACCGATCTCGATCTACATTCATCCTGCAAGAGATCCCAATTAACGGCTTCCTTGTCAAAGCGACCCTCCTTCATGCGAACCTAGGAAACCGTGAAGGATCATCTTTATGCATCCGGCGCATGAACGACACATCGAAATAGATTATGCCATTACTGTGTGTCGTATGCACCTTTTAGCATCTCCGACCAGGAATAAAGAACCAACAACAAAGATGGTGTCCTTCTCTGTAGCAAGCTGGTGGGCTATGTCCAGAGCTTCCTGAACATTCCTGGAAACTTGGATGACAGGCTGAAACCCAGGAACCAGATTGCCGATTTCTTTTGGATCTGCAGCCCTCTCCGACTCAGGTCGAGTCAAGATAACCCGGCGGGCCAGAGGAAATAGTCTTTGGGCAATTTCGCGAATGGCTTTATCTCGCATGGTTCCATAAATCATCACAATCTGCCCTGATCCTAAGAATTGTTCAATATAATCGCACACTTTTTGGGCACCCGCCGGATTATGAGCGCCGTCGAAGATGATTCGCGGCTGGGAATTCAAGACTTCCAACCGACCCGGCCAGCAGGTCTTGGCAATGCCTTCTTCAACATTCCGGCTTGTAATTTCATAACCAAAGCTTTTCAGGATTTCCAAGGTACGGATTGCAGTAAGCACATTCAAGACCTGATGTTCTCCAGGCAGAGGGAGTTCGATGTCGATGCCCGACTCGAAACTGCATTTTAGGCGCAGCCGGAAATAGCCCAGTGACCGGGCTTCTGCTTCATATTCAAAGCCTTCTAACGCTCGAATTAAAACCGCTCCGGTGGCCTGACACTGCTTTTCGATGACTTGGAGAACGGTCTCGTGAGCATCACAGAGAACAACCGGCAATAAATTCTCAATTCTCACCCTATTTGGATTCCTTGACACCCAGTCTGAATAAGCCCTTTCATAAGAGCGGGGCTTGATGATGCCAGCTTTCTCGGCAGCGATCTCCGCGATAGAGTCCCCTAAGTATTTTTGATGATCATAGTCAATATTGGTGATGACATCTACCAGCGGATCGACAACATTTGTGGCATCCAGCCGCCCTCCTAAGCCGACCTCAAGCACTGCGATATCGATCTGCTGCTCGGCGAAATACTTAAAGGCAATGGCAGTGACGATTTCAAAATAGGTGGGATGACGATCTAATCGCACGCTCTTAGTGTTGAGATATCCATTCATCAGTGAAGAGACGGCTTCCTTGACTTCCTCAGTCAAGCGAGCAAAGACCTCGGCGGCAATCCTGACGCCACCAACACAAATTCTTTCTTCAATTTGAATCAGATGAGGGGAAGTATAAAGCCCTGTCTTGTATCCACTCGCTCTCAAAACCGATTCGCAAAATGCAGCGACTGATCCTTTCCCGTTGGTCCCGGCGATCAAAATTGATTTGAATTTCTTATGAGGGTCTCCCAGGAAATTCAAGAGTGCGGTAATATTGTGCAGACCGAGTTTGGCGGTCAAGACTTCATTACCCAACGAATAAAGATACTTGAGCGCTTCCGAATACTTCATAAAGGAGAAAAAACGGCGCAGCTTGGAACAGCCCTCCACACGCTGTGTGGGCTTGGAATGGAAAAATCAATACCCAAAAAAGTCCAAAGCTTTCGTCAAATAGTCTCTCATTTCTCTACGATGCACGATCGCGTCGAGCATCCCATGTTCCAGAAGAAATTCGCTGCGTTGAAAACCAGATGGAAGCTTCTGCCGGATTGTTTGTTCAATGACTCTGGGGCCGGCGAAACCAATCAGAGCTCCCGGCTCGGCAATATTGAGATCGCCTAACATTGCAAAGCTGGCAGTGACCCCGCCCGTTGTCGGATCGGTCATAACAGATATATAGGGAACTTTGGCTTCATCCAATCTTGCCAAGGCTCCTGTGATCTTAGCCATCTGCATCAAACTTAGAGTGCCTTCCTGCATGCGAGCACCACCCGAGCAGGCGATGATAACGAGCGGAAATTTATTCTTTAGACAATGCTCTATGGCGCGAGTGATTTTTTCACCTACGACAGAACCCATTGATCCGCTAATAAAGGCGACTTCCATGGCACAAATACACGCCCGCTTACCACTGATCTTACCTTCTGCAGAGATTATCGCGTCGCGTAGACCAGTCGCGGAGTGCATCTCTTTCAGACGTCCCTTGTATGGCTTCTTATCTACAAAGTGCAGCGGATCAGTAGAGTGAAGCTCCTTGTCGTATTCCTTGAATTCTCCCCCGTCAAATAGTTGTTCGAGCCTTTCCTTGGCGGATATTTTGAAGTGGAAGCTACAGGTAGGACAAACATTAAGATTCGTCTCCAGATCCTTCTTCCAAATAATTTGCTTGCACTGTTCGCATTTGATCCATAAACCTTCTGTTCGTACAGTGCGATCGCCCAACTGAATAATAGGCGTCTTCTCTTTTTTGAACCAGGTCATGTTGTCTCTTCCTCACGGTACAAAACCTCACATAATATCCCACCCCCATCAAGAAAAGTCAAAGCAGTCAGCCTGCTTGAGGGATAATAGATGGCGGGCAGCCGCCGTGTCGAAAGGAAGATGAGAGGACTATTTTTCCTTGATGCTGGTCAGAGTGAGGATGTCTCCATCTTGAGTTCCTTCAACGGTCACTTGAATGTCCTTTTCCCTGGTAGATTTCTCGAGCAACTCCTTGGCCTGGCCACTACTTGGGGCATCAAATTTTATAAATCTTCCATCAGCAAAAATCCCGTAGCCACTCCGAGCACACCGATCCATCAATGCGCA
>Ga0066710_100003181_pt1 | contig 13831 bp, 16 predicted proteins | sample GraSoiAngelo_159_FD_79666 | JGI IMG/M metagenome (GOLD analysis project Ga0066710, IMG submission 79666) | Grasslands soil microbial communities from the Angelo Coastal Reserve, California, USA - 14_1009_16_40cm | ecosystem: Environmental > Terrestrial > Soil > Grasslands | place: USA...
TCGAGGTACAGGTGAAGGGAGCCCGCTGAACAAAACCGATTTCTCCAAAAGATGCCCAGCTTGCTCGGTAGGCTGGGCTTTTTTTTTGCTCTTGAGCTCGACAGAATCACTTGCACCCCCATTAATTTTTTTAAAATGAGTTACAACCCTCACGATCGCTATTACAAAAAGGCCAAGCAGGACGGCTATCGCTCGCGCGCTGCTTACAAATTGATCGAGCTGCAGCAACGTTATCACCTGGTGCACCAAGGCGATAACGTGGTTGATCTCGGCGCGGCACCCGGCGGTTGGCTGCAAGTCGCGGCTAAAATTATCGGCCAAAACGGCAAAGTCATCGGTGTCGATCTACAACCGATCAAGGCTTTTGACGAGCGCCATATTATCGTGATCGAGGGTGACATCACGAGCGCTGAGATCCAACGAAAAATCAAACAACTCATCGGTGGACCGGCTGACTGTGTGCTTTCTGATGTGGCACCTAAGTTGAGCGGTATCCGTGATGCCGACATGGCACGTTGCTCGGCGCTTAATCACGCGGCCTTGAGAGTCGCGGTCGAATTACTGCGGCCAGGCGGAGCACTTCTGATGAAAAGTTTTATCAGCAACGATCTACACAGCTTCACCGCTGAACTGAAGGAATATTTTTCCACCGTGCAGCGAACCAAACCCGAGGCGACGCGCCAGGGCTCCTCTGAGTTTTACTTCTACGCCAAAGGGTTCTCCGCGAACGCCAACGGTCGTACGTAAACTGGCGCGACACGTCTCCTCCCATGTCTGAATTCAGAAAAGATCCGGTCACAGGTCGCTGGGTCGTTATCGCTTCGAAAGAGAGAAAAGGCCGCGCCAGCATGGCCATGGAAATCATTCGGCGCGACCTGAGCTCTGCCCATTCTGCGCTGGAAACGAAGCCATGACACCGCCGGAAGTGTGGGCCCAGCGGGAAATGATGAACACGCCCCCTGACACGCCGGGTTGGTTCGTGCGCGTCGTTCCCAACAAGTATCCCGCTCTCGAAAATCGTGGCACCTGGACCGTTCGCCATGACGGCATCTACGAATCGTGGAATGGTCTCGGCCTCCACGAGGTCATCATCGAGAGTCCCAATCATTTGGTGAACATGGGTAGCCTCAGCGAACCACAATTCGCTGATATTCTGCGCGCCTATCGCGATCGGATGCGCGACCTACAACGAGATGGCCGTTGGGGTTATCTGCTCCTCTACAAAAACCAGGGCGACCGTGCCGGTGCGACCCTGGAACACGTTCACTCGCAGCTAATCGCGCTACCAGAGGTGCCGAAGCAAGCCGTCGACGAGCTTAGCGGTGCGAAAATGCACTACGAATTGAACGGGCGTTGTATCTATTGCGAGATGATCCAGCGGGAATTGGACTATGGCGAACGACTGGTCTCGGCTTCAGAGAGCTTCGTCGCGCTTTGCCCATTTGCATCTCGCTTCGCTTATGAAATATGGATTTTGCCTAGGAATCACTCAACGGATTTCGTGCAAAGTTCAGAACCGGACATCCTTGCGCTTGCCTACGGTCTGCGAGACATCATCACGAGGCTAAACCGCGCCCTCGACAATCCGCCGTTCAATTATTTCATTCACTCGATACCCGTGCATGAGACCGTGAGCGCACACTTCCACTGGCACATTGAGATATTGCCGCAGCTCGCCAGAGCCGCAGGCTTCGAGTGGGGCACGGGTTCGCACATGAATTCGGTGGCGCCCGAAGATGCTGCGCGCTTATTGCGCGATGCGACGGTTTAGACTTTCCGCCGGTTGACTTTCCCGCGCCTGTCTTTGCTGGTAAAGCAGCGCCGTGGCCGCCGCAGCGCAAGCCGCTCCGGAGATTGCGATGGCCCGCGGCGTGCCGACGACATGAGCGACGCTGCCGATGAATAGAGTGCCAAAGGACCACAGCCCTTTATCCATGAAATACAAGCTCAGCATGCGTCCCAACAAATCTGGGGGCGTTTCCATTTGGACGACGGTATTGGCCACCGCGCGAATGGCGATGTTGCTGGCGCCGACAAGCATTAAGAACAAAATCGATAATGGCAGCGACCGGGAAAACGAAAACAAAATCAGCGAGACGGAAAATGCATAGACGCTCATGGCCACGAAGTGCCTGCGGCGGCGCAACCGACCAAATGAAGCGATGCCCAGGCCGGCGACAACGGCACCGATGCCGGGAGCCGCGAGCAACAAGCCGAAGGTCGACGGCCCCGCGTGCAGGATGTCCGTGGCGAACACCGGGAGAAAACGCGAATACGGCGTACCGACGAGAGCCACACCGTAGGTTAGCAATATGATCGAAAACAAGCGCCGTTGGCTCCGCAAGAAGTGGTACCCTTCACTGACTTCATGCCAAAATGGCGCTTGATCTTTTGCCTTAGCTTTGACCTGGGGAAACTCCATGGCGATCAGCGTTGCTATGATGGTGAGAAAACTGAGGGCGTTGAAGAATAAACAACCGGCGACGCCGATGATAGTGATCAGTACGCCGCCCAACGATGGGCCAATGATCTTTGCGATATTCGCCATCGAAGAATTCAGAGCGATGGCATTCATTAGATCCTCGCGCGGCACCAAATTGTTGATCAACGAGTGGCGCGCGGTTTGATTGATGGTATTGACTGTGCCGAGGAACAACACCAACACGAGGATATGCCAGAATTCGATCCAGCCGAAATAGACCAGCGCCCAAAAGACGAAAGCTTGAACCATGGCGAGTATTTGGGTCGATATCAGCAACCGGCGCCGCTCGACGCGGTCGACAAAGGCGCCACCGACAGCACCCAAAAGCAGCCGGGGCACCGCTTGACAAAAACCGACCACGCCGAGCAAAAACGGCGAGCCGGTCATGGTCCACACCAACCAGCTTTGCGCCATCGCTTGGATGAAATCGCCGACGTGGGAAAGACTGGTGCCGAAAAAAAGCAGACGGAAGTTGCGGTGCTCGAGCGAGCTGAGCGTTCGTGCCAGATGCATCGACCCTCGTTCGAAGAGGGCCATTATTCTACCGTTACGCTCTTCGCGAGATTACGCGGCTGATCTACATCGGTACCGCGGTGTACCGCGATATAGTAGGCCAATAGCTGCAGCGGAATCGTCATCACGATCGGCGTAAGGTAATGCGAAGCTTTCGGCAGCGTCAAGAACCGGTAAGCAGCGATTTCGCTCGCGGTCTTGGCGTCGTCGGTTAGCACGACAACCTTGCCGCCGCGCGCCTCGACCTCTTTAAGGTTGCTCATCGTTTTTTGAAAGTAACGATCGCGTGGCGCCAACACGACGACCGGCATTTTTTCATCGATCAATGCGATCGGACCATGTTTCATCTCGCCGGCCGGATAGCCTTCCGCATGGATATAGGAAATCTCTTTCAGCTTGAGCGCGCCCTCGAGGGCAATCGGATAATTGATGCCGCGGCCGAGATAAAGGAAATCCTGGCTGTGCATGAGCTCACGCGCTAGTTCCTTGACTTGGCCTTCAACCTCTAACGCTTGCTCGACCCATTTGGGCAAATACATCAGATCGCGCAGCAATTTTTTTGCGTCCATGGGCTTGAGCTTGCCATTGAGCCGCCCCAACGCCACTGCCAAGAGATAGAGCGCCGTCAATTGGGTGCTGAACGCCTTGGTGCTCGCCACGCTGATCTCCGGTCCGGCATGGGTATACAGGACACCGTCGGATTTCCGCGGGATCGAGGAGTCAATGACGTTGCAGATCGATAGAATCTTGGCTTTTTTGGCGTGGGCGATTTCGATAGCTGCCAGAGTATCGGCGGTTTCACCGGATTGGCTGACCATCAGCAGCACCGACTTGGGATCCATCAGTGGAGAGCGGTAGCGGAACTCGGAGCCATAATCGACCTCGGCAGGTATGCCGGCGATCTCTTCGAGCATGAATTTGCCGACCAGACAGGCATGCCAGGCGGTGCCGCAGGCGACTAGGTGGAAGCGCTTGATATTTTTAACTTGGCTTGCGGTCAACTTAATGTCTTCAAGCGACACCTGCCCGTCTTTGAGCGAGATGCGTCCGCGAAAAGTGTCCGCCAACGCGCGCGGCTGATCATGGATCTCCTTGAGCATGAAATGAGGAAAGCCGCCTTTACGCGCCGCCACCGCGTCCCAAGTGATTTCCTTAACGGGTCGCTGAATGGCTTTGCCTTTACCGTCGAACAAGCGATAGGAGCCCAGCGTGACTTCGCCAATTTCGCCGTCTTCGAGAAAGGTGACTCTGCGCGTGTAATCCAGTAGCGCCGGAATATCGGAAGCGATAAAGGTCTCCCCCTCACCCCAGCCGATTACGATTGGCGTCGAGTTTTTCGCTACGATCAGTCGCTTCGGATCGCGGCGGTTGAGAAACAAAAGTGCGTAGGAACCGTGAATTTCCCGTAGCGTTCTGCGCACGGCATCGAGGAAGTCGACGCCGCGCTCGACTTTTTCAGCAACCAAATGAGCAACAATCTCCGTGTCAGTCTCCGAGCTAAAATGAGTTCCCCGTTTGCCGAGCGCCTCTTTGAGCTCCAAGTAATTTTCGATGATGCCGTTGTGGACCACAACCACATCGCCCGCGCGGTGCGGATGCGCGTTGGTTTCAGACGGTCGCCCATGAGTTGCCCAGCGCGTGTGGCCGATGCCGATCGCTCCGCTCATTGGCTGCCGGTTGAGCATCGTTTCCAGATTGTTCAACTTGCCTTCGCAACGGCGAATCGTCACTTGGCCGTCGTTCAACACGGCAATGCCCGCCGAGTCGTAACCCCGGTACTCAAGCTTTCTCAAGCTGTCTAGAATCAGCGGGGCTGCTTCCCGGTGGCCGATATATCCGACAATGCCGCACATTACTTCTTGCTTCCCTTCATCTTCTTGCGCTTCTGTTCTGTCCAGCCTTCGCGCACGCGCTCATCCCGTTGATTATAAACCAGTGCGCCCGCCGGAACATCGTGTCGCACCGTGCTGGCGGTAGCCACATAGACGTCGTCGCCGAGAGAAACCGGCGCGATCAACGTGGTATCGCTGCCCACCTGTACACGATCGCCGATGGTCGTGTTGTATTTATGGAACCCGTCATAGTTGCAGGTAATCGTGCCGGCGCCGATGTTAGCCTCGCTGCCGATGGTCACGTCGCCGAGATAGGTCAAATGGTTTGCCTTAGTGCCTTGGCCGATTTTTGCTTCCTTAGTCTCAACGAAATTGCCGATGTGAACGTTCGGACCCAGATTCGACCCCGGACGCAGATGGGCAAAGGGCCCGATGATCGCGCCATTCGCGACGCGACAACCGGTCATGACAACCGAGAATCGCAAATGTACCTCATCGCCAATTTGGGCATCCGTGAGAAAAGCGCTGCCGTCGATCTGGCAACGTTCGCCGACCACAGTTTTGCCGCGAAGCTGCGTATTAGGTCCGATCACGGTGTCTTTGCCAATGGTTACGCCATCCTCGATATAAGTCGTATCCGGATCCTTGAACGTCACTCCCGCCAACATCCATTTCTTGTTGATGCTCTGGCGCAGGTTTTTTTCCATAAAGGCGAGCTCCTCTCGGGTATTGATCCCCAGCATTTCGCGGACATCGTCGACTCTTACCGTTTCGATATCTGCTCGCCGAGCGAGACCGATGGCTACGATATCCGGTAAGTAATATTCGCCCTGCTGATTGTGATTTTTGATTTCACTCAACGCCGCAAAGACAAACGGCGCCGACACGACGTAAACGCCGGCGTTGACTTCCCGTATCCCTCGCTCTCCCAGAGTGGCGTCTTTTTCTTCGACGATACCGGTCACGTTGCCATGATCATCACGCAGGATTCTGCCATAGCCTTTCGGTTCATCCAGAAAAGCCGTGAGCAGTGTCAGCGCCGCACTTCGGCTGCGATGGTGCGCAACCAACATGAGCAGCGTCTGCTCTCGAATGAACGGCACGTCGCCGCTCAGAATAATGACCTCTCCCTTGAATTCCTTAAACGCTTCTTTCGCGCACAACACGGCGTGGCCGGTGCCGCGTTGCTGCTCTTGAAGGATCCAGACGACATCATTTCTTGCGTAAGCACTTCGAACCGCCTCGGCTCCATGGCCAATTACGATCGCCACCGGGTTCGGATTCAGGCGCTGTGCGGTTCGCAAGACATGAAGAAATAACGGTCTGCCTCCCAATGGATGTAGCACCTTCGGAAGATTGGATTTCATCCGGGTACCCTGCCCGGCGGCTAAAACAACGACCCCTAATTCCTGCATGTCGCTACCTAATGCGCTAAAGATAGAATTATAAAGGAACTCTGGGAGTAATTAAACACGGCTATGAGCCTTCCGGGCGCGCCTCGACCCACTTCGATGTTTGTCGCGTGGCGCGAGCGGTCTTTTCATATCGTTTTGAGCGCGCCGGTGGCTCCAATTTTTTTTAGAGTTAAACAAAAAAATTCTTGTCAGAGCAGAAGAATTCGATTACAAAAAGCAATCATCGCAAAAAATCGCTATAATCAATTGACACCGTTGCCGGACGGCATGCTCGACAGCTCTGGAGGATTCATAAAATCCTGTGCCCACGCGATTCGGAAGATTCTGCAAGTGGAAGAGAGCTCACGGATCGTAGCGGCTCGCGTTGCTGCTAAAATCCACACTAAGGGGAACATCCGGTGAATCGTCCAGAAACACTGCCAGTCGAGAACGAGCCTGAAGAAAACTGGTGGGACTATTGTCCTATTTGCAATACGAAACTGATCAATCAGAAATGTAAATACGTCTGCCCCAATCCCAATTGCAATTTTTTCATGAGCTGCAGCGAATTCGACCGCTGAGCTATTCTTTGGGCTTAGAGCACTGGCCATGTCCATTTCATTGCGCTAAGAGATAGACAGCATGTCGAAAACCGCCGGTATCGTCATCATAGGCAACGAGGTCCTGTCGGGAAAAACACAGGATATCAACTCTCATTTTCTCTGCGCCGAACTCCGTCAGCTGGGCGTTGAAGTGCAGAAGATTTCGACGATTCAAGATGAAATAGAGCTCATCGGTCACGAAGTCGCGGCGTTTTCCAAACGGTTCGACTGCGTGTTCACGACCGGCGGCGTCGGGCCGACCCACGACGATGTCACTATCGACGGCATCGCCTATGGCTTGGGCCTAAACGTCGTCCGTCATCCGGACATCGAACGGCGCATGCGCCAGAGGCTCGGCGGCGAGGTGAACGAAGCTCGGTTGCGCATGGCCAATGTTCCCGAGGGCGCCACCCTCTTAGCGACCGAAGCGTTATTCGCGCCGGTCGTGAATATTCGCAATGTCTACATTTTTCCCGGCATACCGAAGATTCTCCAAGAACGTTTTCACGCGATAAAAGAGCGGTTTCGCGAGGCGCCCTTTTATCTCAAGAACGTTTACCTGCGATATGGCGAAGGCGTGATTGCCGCCATGCTCAATGACCTTCTCGTAAAATTTCCCGAACTCATGCTGGGTTCTTATCCGGTTCTCGATTTGCAGGATTACAAGGTCAAGGTCACGCTCGAGTCGAAGGATCTCAACTACCTCGATCACGCGCTGCAAACTTTCGTTGCATCGCTGCCGAAAGATGCGGTTCATCGCATCGACTAAAAAATAGCTCATGGCGGACTATTTGTCCTGGGGAGTCTTGCCGTCCTACAAGAAGGCACCGCTCCCGCCGCTGCCGAGCATGCTCGGCGCATTGGGCCCGGGGGTCATCTTCATGGCGCTGGCGCAGGGTAGCGGCGAGCTTATCTGGTGGCCGTATATCATCGCCAAATACGGTCTAAGCTTTTTGTTCCTTCTGTTGCCGGCTTGCTTGCTGCAATTCCCCGTCACCTACGAGATTGGCCGTTATACTCTGCTCACCGGCGAGAGCATCTTTCAGGGTTTTATCCGGTTGCAGCGCCACTTCGCTTTTTTTCTATGGATCTTACTCACGCTCTCGTTTCTCTGGTTCGGCGCTTTTGCCGCAGCGGGCGGCACCTCATTGGCGGCTTTGACAGATTTTCCTAGAGGTTGGAGCGCGCGGGGCCAGACGCTTTTTTGGGGCTATTCGTCGATGGTCGTCTTTCTCTCGGCCATTCTTCTCAGCAAAGTAATCTACCAACTGGTGGAAACATTTATGTGGGGAGTGGCGCTACTCACGCTCGTAGGTTTGATTTGGGCCAGCGCCAACCCTGAAGCTCTGCACGCGCTCCCAGCTTTCGTCAAAGGCTTGTTTGTTCCCGACCTGTCGATGCCTCGGCCTTGGGACCCGGCGGACGCGACGAAATTGCTCACGGCGATCACCTTCGCAGGCTTGGGCGGATTCTGGACCCTCTTCTATTCTTACTGGGTGCGCGACAAGGGCGTCGGCATGGCCCACTACATGGGCCGGCTTACCGGGCCGATCACTGGAAAGGCCGAGGCGATTCCCGCGTCGGGCTTCACCCCCGGCAACGACGAGGGCCTAGCTCATGTCCGCCGTTGGTGCCGTTATTTGTTTTGGGATATCAGCATCGGGATCGGCGGTAACTTGCTGACCACTCTGATGACCTGTTTGCTCGCCTACGCGCTGCTATTTCCCAAAGGACTGCTCCCTCAGGGATACGAGCTGGCGGTCGTACAAAGCCGATTCTTTGAAGTAAGCTGGGGCGTCATTGGTAAATTTCTTTTTTTGATCGTCGCCGCGGCGTTTCTATCCGACACTTGGCTCGCTACCGTCGATGCTGTGAGCCGGATTCACACGGACTGTCTCTATGCCTTCTTTCCCAAGACTCAATCTACTCCGGCGCGCAGCTGGTATCTCATTTTTTTATTTCTACTTACGGCCATCACCGCGGCCACCATGGGCGCCGCTGAACCAGGCGCACTGATCCTGCTCTCTGCGGTCATCGGCTTCGTTGGCACGGTGCTATTCTCCATGGCGCTGGTATTCCTCAATCACGTTTATCTGCCGCGCCATCTTCCGGCCATAGCGCGGCCGGGACGGCTCAATCTGGTCCTGCTAAGCGTGTCTTGTATCGCCTATCTAGTCCTCGCCATCGCTTATCTTTTGACGATCACCAACGTGATTCGGTAGCGATGGCTGGCTGCGCATACTCGTTGCGAATGATTCACTGAGAAAAATTAGGCGCGCGGCAACGCCACAAGTAAGAATTGTCGGGTAAAGACTTCGACGAAACTTAGAAGAATTCTAACTCGGAACCGATTTCCCAACCTAAAAAAAATACCGAAGGTCACACTAGCGACGCCCGCGACACGCGAATCCAGCGATTCATGACCGTGAAACGCTGCGCGGTGAGGATAAACGGTAGGCTGATAATACCACTGAGCAAAAGCATTCCGCCCACTGAGCCTAAACCAAAGATGACGATATAAACCAACCCGCCGACGGGTGATTCGATCGTCGAAAGCATCAGTAACATCAACGCCGCGTTGCTGGCTAGTCCATGCACATGCCGACGATGAACGGCCGGCGCATCGCTTTGAACGGATGAGGATGGGCATGATCTTGGCCTGGATTCTCGTGCACGTGAAAGTGCGTATGAGTTTCCGGATTGTGGCTGTGAGTGTGTAGATGAACTCGTTCCGGACCGAAAGACTTTCGAAGCACATTTAAGCCCGGGATAACCAGCATCGCCGCGACCAGAAGCTCGAGCCCCGAGCCCAGTCGGGGAGGAATGGTCACACGCAGGCCGATAACGATCAAACCCACGATGAACAATGTCGTCGTGTGGCCTAATCCCCAGAAAGCGCCGATCAACGACGCCCATTTAAAGTTTCTGTGCTCGCTGACAATCGTCGAAACCGCGATGAGATGGTCCGGATCGAGTGCATGCTGAATACCCAGCAGCAACCCCAATCCAAAAGCCGCCAAGAGTGAAGGGTCTATGTTTGATTTTAGATCTTCGACTTTGGATTTGAGAGTCAATCAAAAAATGGCAACCCACAATTCCAAATTTTCATTGATCATCCCCTATTACGAAGGGTTGAGTCGTTGTCCGGTTTGGGTGCCGATCCACACTTCGCCGCCTTCGAAGACTTCCTTCTTCCAGATCGGCACGGTTTTTTTGATCTCTTCGATGGCAAAGCGGCAGGCCGCAAACGCGGCGTCGCGATGCGCCGATGATACGGCAATGATCACGCTGGCCTCGCCAATCTGAACCGGGCCGAGCCGGTGCGAGATCGCCATGCGGCAGATCGGCCAATTTTTCTTCGCATCCTCACCGATGCGCGCCAGTTCCTTTTCCGCCATCTCCGGATAGGCTTCGTAATCGAGGCCGATGACCTTGCGACCCTCGTTGTTATTGCGCGTGGTGCCGATGAACGTCGCAATCGCGCCGGCCTCTGGGTCAGTCACGAAACGGACCAGTTCATTCAGATCGATCGGTTGATTCGTCACGCGAAACATTCTCAGATCAACCTCCACTCACCGGCGGAACAAATACCACTTCGTCTTTGTCTTTCAGTTTGTGATCGACGCCGACGTAATCCTGATTGACCGCGTACAGGAGCCGTATACCCGGCACGTCCAGCTTAGGATATTCCTTTTGCAGCTGGCGCCAAAGATCGGCGACGGTGCTGCCCTCCGCGACCTCCTTTAAAACCTCCGAAGCACCGACACGCTCTCGCAAAATAGCGAAAAACTTGACCCGAACTTTCATTGACCTTGCAGCTGTGACACCATGTGGCGGATCTCTGGTAAGATCAGCTTCTCCATGGCTAGGGTGACGGCCCCTTTCGAGCCCGGGAGCGAGATCAATACCTTGCCGCGCGCGCTGCCCGCAGCCGCCCGGCTCATGATCGCCGCAGAGCCGATATCCATGTAGCTCAAGTAGCGGAATATCTCGCCGAAGCCGTCGAGCTTTTTTTCCAAAAAGCGGTTCACCACTTCGTAGGTGCCATCGCGTGGCGCGATGCCGGTGCCGCCGTTAACCAGCACCGCATCCACCTCGCTAATGCCAAGAGCTTCGTTGAGCAAAGCTTCGATCTGAAGTGGCTCGTCTTTCACTATTGTGTAACCCGCGGTCTGGTGTCCTTCGTCGGCCAGGAATTTCTTGATCGTCTGCCCGCTCGTATCGGTTGTTTCATCGCGAGTGTCGCTCACGGTGATGACGAAACAACGAAGGCTTTTCTTGCCCTTTTCCTTGTGCTCTTGAACCGACATCGTTAAGACTCCTGAAAAATGGGGAAATCATAGCAACCCCTATCGTGAATTCAAAGACGGGTCAAATCCGGTCAAAATTCAGAGCCTTGACCAATTCGCCGGCTCGGGTAGGTAGTTGCCGGCGGCGTTTTGCCTGATATTATAACGACGTAATGTTACCGCCCTTCTCGCTCTATATCCACATCCCGTACTGCATCAGCAAGTGCCCCTATTGTGACTTCAATTCCCATGTGGTGCAGGAAATCCCCGAACGAGACTATACCGACGCTCTGCTGCGGGAGCTTGAACATTACGGAAACTTGGATGATTGGCGGGGTCAAACCGTACAGAGCATTTTCTTCGGCGGCGGCACTCCGTCGACATTCAAGCCCGCGAGCATCGGCAAGCTTTTGGCGTGGGTTGCGGCCACGTTTCCGATCGATGCCGATTGCGAAATCACGCTTGAAGCCAACCCGGGCACGGTCGATAGCGACAAATTTTTCGGCTACCGCGACGCCGGCGTGAATCGCATCAGTGTCGGCGTGCAATCGTTTCAACCAAAAATTCTCAAATTTTTGGGACGCGTTCATTCAGCCGACGAGGCCCGCAAAGCTTTGCAGGTCGTACGTCACGCGGGTTTCGACAACTTTAATTTTGATCTGATTTATGCAAACCCTGACCAAACCTTGGCAGAACTTGAAGCGGACCTCGATGAAGCATTGGAATTTAACCCACCGCACCTATCGGCGTACAACTTGACCTTTGAAGAGGGCACTCCGTTTCACCATGAGTACCGTTTCGGTCGGATGAAATCACTCAGCGAAGACGAAGAGGTCGCCATGGCGGAACTGATCGAAGAAAGACTTCTGGCGGCCGGATTGCAACGTTATGAAATCTCGAATTACGCGCAATCGGGGCGGTACTCGCGCCACAACGTGAATTATTGGCGGTATGGTGATTATTTAGGCCTCGGCGCTGGAGCCCATAGCTATAAGACGACGGGCTCCAAGGAATTCGCCGGCCGACGATGGAGCAATGAAAAGAACCCCGGCCGCTACATGACCCAAGTCAATCAGGCGAATCGCGCTGTCGTCGAGCGCGAGGAAATTGATCTCGACAAGGCTGCAGGCGAATTCATGTTTCTCGGCTTAAGAATGACCGAAGGGATCTCGATAAACGCCTTCCGCGCACGATTTGATAAAACCACTCGCGAAGTCTTCCCGCAAATCTCTGACTGGATCGATGGAGAACTCTTGGAGGAGAAACGCGGTTTCCTCCGGTTCACGCGCAAAGGCCTGCTTGTCGCTAATTCGATGTTTGTTCAATTCATGTAGTATTCGTTGTTTTGAAATTCCGGGAGGGAGCAATAGTCGTGGTATCACCTACTGATTTAGCCAAAATTCGCATCGATCACATCGGCAGTCTGGTTCGCCCGGCAAAGTTGAAAGATGCTTTCGCCCGCTACGACCGCCGGCAAGCGGCGCCAGAAGAGCTTGCGGGAGCTCAAGACGATGCCATTCGCGACGTGATTCAGAAACAAGAAGCACACGGTCTGCCGATCATCACGGACGGCGAATTTCGCCGTCACAGCTTTCAAGAGAGTTTTTCCGAGTGTGTAGCCGGCTTTGATGTTCCAAAGAACGTTTCTCTTTATTACGAGAGGCGTGATCTTAACCAGAATCCTTTGGAACGAGCCGAACAAAATTTCGAGGAAGCCGGGCCGGCGATCGTTACCCGCCGCGCCGCCGTTGAGCGATTAAATCTAGTCCGTAATCTGCCCCTCGAGGAATTTCGTTATGCTCAGAGCGTCGCCAAAGTTCCCGCCAAGGTCACCGTGCTCGGTCCGGATCGAATCGCCCAACGTTTTAAATGGGAAGGATCGAAGAACGTTTACAAGGATCTCGATGATTTTGTCGATCACGTGGTCCGGATCGAACGCCAGATGATTACGGAGCTTGTGAGAGCCGGATGCAAATACATTCAAATCGATGCTCCTGGCTATACCGCTTACGTCGATAAGGTTTCGCTGGAGCGAATGCGCTCCCGCGGCGAAGATCCGGAGAAAAATCTTCGTCGATCCATAGACGCCGATAACGCGCTCATTGAAGGTTTTCCCGGCGTCACGTTTGGCATCCATATCTGCCGCGGCAATGCTCGAACCATCGATCCAAAGACGGGTAGACTTGTGCCTCAGTGGCACCGAGAAGGCTCCTACGACGCCATCGCCGAACGGTTATTTAACAGTCTCAAACACCAGCGCTTGCTCTTGGAGTACGACAGTGATCGCGCCGGCGGATTCGAACCTTTGCGTCTCGTGCCGCAAAGTAAAATCGTTGTGCTCGGCTTAATTTCGACCAAAAGCTCAGACATGGAGACCGTCGATGATTTGAAACGGCGCATCGATCACGCGAGCCAATACTTGCCGGTAGGACAGCTTGCGCTCAGCCCGCAATGCGGCTTTGGCGGTATCGACTCTAAGGTGCTCAGCGAAGACGAGATGTGGCAAAAATTGGATTGCGCAGTAGAAACAGCTGCGGAGGTTTGGCGCTGAGGCAACGGACGAAATACGTGGCGGACGAGACCACTAACAAATACGGCATTACTCACCCCATGATATTGTCAAGTCAGCGATTGTCGTACAGAGAAATCAGAAAATATCCTAACGAAGAAATGACAGAAAGGCGGGAAACCAAACGTTCAAAGATATGCGGCCTCTTAA
>Ga0066710_100003182_pt1 | contig 13831 bp, 8 predicted proteins | sample GraSoiAngelo_159_FD_79666 | JGI IMG/M metagenome (GOLD analysis project Ga0066710, IMG submission 79666) | Grasslands soil microbial communities from the Angelo Coastal Reserve, California, USA - 14_1009_16_40cm | ecosystem: Environmental > Terrestrial > Soil > Grasslands | place: USA...
GCGTCACCGCGGCCGGGTTGAAGCTCATCTGCGACGTCATCGCGTTCGCGTACCGCTGCTTCTCGCGGAGCACCTCGAGGAGCCGTTCGTCCGCGATGTCGGGGTGGCCCTCCGGATAGCACGGCACCCCGACCTCCTCGAAGGGGTGACCCAGCTCGTCCATCGCGCGCAGCAGCATCAGGCCGTCGTGGAGCTCACCCCGGTCCCTGGTGTCCCCGCCCACCACGAACACCTTGCGGAGGCCGTTCACCCGAGCCCGCTCCAGCAACTGGGCCAGATGCGCGCGGTCGCGGAGCATGTGCGCCGAGACGTGCGGCGTCACGTCGTGACCCAGCGCCGCCACGGCCTCCGCCAGGTCGAACGTGGCCTCGATCCCGTGGCTCGGGGAGGCCGTCACGGTCACCTGCGACCCGGGCGGCAGCGCCGCCGCGTGTTCGAGGGCGCTTTTGAGCGGGATCAGCTCGTACCGCGCGTCGGCGACGAGCGACTTCAGCGCCGCCCGTTGCTCCTCGGTCAGGCTTGTCGCCCGCCGCCGCTTCCAGAACCGCCAGCTCATGTGCTCCGCTCCTCATGGCATCGTGCCGTACGCCTCATCGACGGGTCACGAGCATGACTGAACCGCCGGTCACAACGTGAACAGGAGCGCGAGGCCGGAGTGACCGACGATCAGCCCTTCGGGATCTCCTTCGTCGGGTCCCAGTGCGGCATCGACACGACGGTCGCCCCGACCCTCCCGGAGGCCGGCGTCTCGACCTGGAGCTCGGTCCCCAGCTCCGTGTGCTCGATCGGCAGCATCGCGAACCCGATGTTCTTCTCCAGCCGCGGCGAGTAGCAGGCGGACGTCACGCGACCGACCTCCGAACCGCCCGCGGACACCGGGAAGAAGTCGAGCATCTCGTTGTCGATGTACGAGCCGAGCGGCGCACCCTCGATGTCCACGCCCACGAGCTTCTGGGAGACCCCCTCGGCCTTGATCCGCTTCAGGGCCGCCTTACCCATGAAGTCGGCCTCCTGGTCCAGGTCCACCATCCACGTGTAGTGGTAACCGACCTCGAAGGGGTTGTTCTCGTACCACATGTCCGCACCGAAGGCGAGGATCCCTCCTTCGATCCGGCGGATGTGGCACGGCCCGATCACCTCGAGCCCCTGCGGCTTCCCGGCCTCGAGCACCGTGTCCCACAGCTTGGTGCCGTGCTTCGACGCGTCGCGGAGATAGATCTCGTAGCCGACCTCGCCGGTGTACCCGGTGCGCGACACCACGACCGACATGCCGTCGAGGTCCGCCTTCATCAGGCCGTAGTAGGGGACGTCAAGGATCCGGTCCCCGAAGAGCTCGGTCAGAACCTTCTTCGCGTTCGGCCCCTGGATCTGCACCGGCGCGACGTCGATCTCCTGGACGGTGACGTCCATCCCCTTCGCGGCGGCGATCCCCATCGCGTAGAGGTTCACGTCCGAGTCAGCGAGCGAGAGCCAGAACTCGTCCTCCTCGACGCGGAGCAGCACCGGGTCGTTCAGGATCCCCCCGTCCGGGGCGGTGATGAACACGTACTTGGCCTGGTCGACCGAACATTTGTACAGGTCCCTTGGCACGAGCATGTTCGTCAGGTCGAACGCGTCGCGACCCTTCATCTGGATCTGCTTCTCGACGCCCACGTCCCAGAGCGTCACGCCGTTCACCAGGTTCCAGTACTCGGCGACCGGGTCGCCGTAGTGCCGCGGATGGTACGTGTGGTTGTAGACGCTGTAGCGCGCGACGCCGTGGCGGCGGGACGCGTAGAAGTACGGCGACTTGCGGATCCTCGTGTACAGCAGGATCCCGGGGTTGTCGTTCACGGTCACCGGTGCGACTCCTTTCCCTCAGACCCGAAGGCGCTCGCCCGCGGGGTCCCACAGCGGCTCGGCGGCGACGTTCGCCGCGAGCCGATCTCCGAAGTACTCGATCTCGACCGCCGTACCTTCGTCCGCGAGCTCGATCGGCAGGTAGCCGTAGGCGATCCCGCGGCCGATCGAATAGCCGTAGTTGGCGCTCGTGACGTAGCTGACGACGCGGCCGTCGGCCCAGATCGGCTCCTTGCCCATCACGACGGCATCCGGATCGGCGAGCGTGATGCAGGCGAGCTTCTCGGTCGGGCCCGCATCCTGCTTCGCCCGGAGCGCGTCGCGGCCCTGGAACGCCTTGTCCATCTTCACCGCGAAGCCGAGGCCCGCCGCGAAGGGGTCGTGCTCCGTCGACAGGTCTTGGCCCCACAGCCGGTACCCCTTCTCCAGGCGGAGCGAGTCGAACGCGCCCAGCCCGCCCGCGATCAAACCGTGCTCGACGCCGGCCTCCCACAGCAGGTCCCACACGCGCGCGCCCATCTCGATCGGACCGTAGAGCTCCCATCCCAGCTCGCCGACGTAGCTGATCCGCTGCGCGAACGCGGGGACCTCGCCGATCGCGAGCTCGCGCATCGTCATGTACGGGAACGCCTCGTTCCCGAGGTCGGCGTCGGTGACGGCCGCGAGGACGTCGCGCGCGCGCGGTCCCCAGAGCCCGAGGCAGAACCGGTGGTCGGTCATGTTCGCGATCGACACGCGCTCGTCGTCGCGGAGCTGCCGCCGGAGCCACGCGAGGTCGTGCATCCCCGAGCCGCCGCCGGTCACGACCATGAACGACTCCTCGCCGGCGCGGGTGACGGTCAGGTCGCAGCGGATCCCGCCCGAGGGGGTGAGCATCGAGGTGTAGATCACGGTCCCGGGGCGCCGGTCGGTCCGGTTCGCACAGACGCGTTCGAGGAACGCGAGGGCGTCCCGTCCCTCGAGGTCGAGCTTGACGTACGGCGTCAGGTCGAAGAGCGCGGCGCGCTCGCGCGTCGCGAGGTGCTCGGCGCCGACCGCGGGCGACCAGTTCTGCGCCGACCAGCCGGTCCTCGACTCCCACGCGGCGCCGCTCAGGACCTTGTTCGCGTCGAACCATTGCGGGCGCTCCCACCCCGCGCCCGTGAAGAACTCGGCGCCGAGCTCCACGTGCCGCTGATGGAACGGCGTCAGCCGGAGGCCGCGAGGACGCGCGGGCTGTTGGAGCGGGTGCAGGATGTCGTAGACCTCGCGGTACTGCTGCTTCCCGCGCTCGAGCACGTACGGCGAGGTCGTCTGGAACGGGTAGAACCGATTGGCGTCGGCCTCAGCAAGGTCGTAGCTGGGCTCGCCCGTCGCCATCCACTCGGCGACCTGCCGGCCCATCCCGCCGGCATGGGTGACCCACACGGCTTCGCAGATCCACACGCCGCGGACGCGCGCGCTCTCGCCCACGATCGAGCCGGCGTCCGGTGTGAACGAGAACATCCCGTTGAGCGACCGGGCCGGGTCGGACGGGCGCATCGTCCCGGTGAGCGCCGGGAGGAGCCGGGCTGCCTCGGCCTCCGCATCGTCGAAGTCACGCGCCGTGAATGGCATCAACGATGGCTGCAGCTCACCGCCGGGCGCTGGGAGCTCCGATTGCGGGGTCGCGATCGGCTCGTGATGGTAGCTCCCCACGCCGTAGTGGTCCTCGCGTTGGCGGAAGTACATCGCGAAGTCCTGATGGCGCAGGATCGGATGGACGATCTCTCGTGACTCGCCCGCCAGCTCCTCGAGCGGGTCGGTCCACACGAGCTGATGCTGGACCGCGAGCAACGGGATCGGGACGCCGGCCATGGCCCCGACCGTCGGCCCCCAGATGCCGGCGCAGATCAGCACGCGCTCGCACTCGATCCGCCCGTGGTCGGTGAGGACCGCGCGGACGCGGCCGGCGGCGACGTCGAATCCGGTCACCGCGACCTCGCCATTGAAGGCGACACCGCCAGCCATGGCGCGACGGGCGAGCGCGGTCGCGATCCGGACCCCCTTGGCGATCCCGTCGGAGCCGACGAAGTAGGAGCCGAGGATCGTCGAGGGGTCGAGCAGCGGGATCAGCTCGGCGGTCCCGTCGGGCGTCAGCAGCTCGGTGTCCTCGATCCCGAAGGACCGCGCCCATCCGCGCCGGCGGCGAAGCTCGGCCATCCGCGCCTCGGTCGTGGCGACCTCGATCCCGCCGACCCCGTACCAGCACGGCTGACCGTCGTCGTCCAGCTCCGCGTAGAGCCGGACAGAGTCCTGCGCGATCCGGCACATCGTGCGGGATCCGTTCGTCTGAAAGGCCAGCCCGGGTGCGTGCGACGTCGACCCGCCGGTCTCGAAGAGCGGTCCCCGGTCGATCACCAGGACGTCGGCCTGGCCCAGCTCGGCGAGGTGATACGCGGCGGACGCGCCGACGATGCCGGCACCCACGATCACCGTCTGCGCGCGATCCTGCATAGAGGCCTCGATGCTATCGACGCGTGTTGCGCCTGCAACGCGGTCGTTGCGCCATCAACAACTCAGCCCAGGTCGACGACGATCGTCTTGAGCTCGGTGAGGCGCTCCATCGAGAACCGGCCGCCGACCCGCCCGACGCCGCTCCGCGAGCCGGCGCCGCCGCCGAACGGCAGGTGCGATTCCCAGTAGTTCGTCCCCTCGTTGACGTTGACCCACCCGGTCCGCACGGCCTCGGCGAAGCGGAGCCCGCGTCCCAGGTCGCTCGTGAAGATCGCGGACAGCAGCCCGTACTCGGAGCCGTTCACCAGATCGATCGCTTCCTGCTCGCTCCGGATCGCGGTCACGGGCGCGACGGGACCGAACGTCTCCTCGCGCGCGATCGCCATGTCGTCGGTCACGCCGTCCAGCACCGTCGGCTCGAAGAAGAGGTCGCTGCCGTGATGCGGGGCCCGTTTGCCGCCGGTCACTAGGACCGCGCCGCGCTCGACGGCGTCGCTCACGTGACGCTCGGTCTTCACGGCGGTCGGCTCGTTGTTCACCGGGCCCATCGTCGTGGCGTCGTCGAACGGGTCCCCCAGGTGGATCTCCCGCTCGATCGCCGCCGTGAGCAGACCGAGGTAGGCGTCCCGCACGTCCTCGTGCACGAGGATCCGCTCGCCGGCCGTGCACGACTGTCCCGCGTTCAGGAAGCACGCGGCGAGCGTCGCCGCCACTGCTCTGTCGAGGTCGGCGTCCTCCATCACGACGAGTGGCCCGTTCCCGCCCATCTCCAGCAACAGCTCTTTGCCGGCCGCGCGGGCGGCGACCGTGTGGCCGGTGGCGATCGAGCCGATGAACCCGACCGCCTGGGTGCCGGGATCGGCGGCCAGCTCGTCGCCGACGACCGGTCCCGGACCGGTGACCATGTTCACGATCCCCGGCGACAGATCGGCATCCTCCAGGCACTCGGCGAATCGAGCCGCGCAGACGCTCGTGGTGGGGGCCGGCGCCCAGACGACGGCGTTCCCGTACGCGATCGCCGGCGCCAGGATCTCCCCGGGCATCGTATACGGCCAGTTCCACGGGCTGATGACCGAGACGACCCCGCGCGCCACCCGCTCCAGCAGGACGCGCTTGTTCGCATCCACCGAGGGCGGCAGCAGGCCCTCCGCGCGCGTCGCGTCCGCGGCCGCCATCTCGAAGTACGCGATCAGCTCGTCGACCTCGTCGAACGCCTCCGCCCGCTTGGGCTTGCCCTGATCGAGAGCCAAGGTTTCGGCGAGCGCGTCGCGGCGTCGATCGATCGACGCCGCGACGCGGCGCATGGCGGCCGCCCGGTCGAAGGCCGAGCTCCTCGCCCAGGCTGGCGCGGCCGCGGTCGCCGCGCGGATCGCGCGCCGAGCATCGGCCCGCGATCCCTCGGCAACCGCGGCGATCACCTCGCCGGTCGACGGGCTGGAGGCGGGGAAGGTCGCGCCATCCTCGGCGTCCACCCACTCGCCGCCGATCCAGAGCCGGACGTCCTCGGTCATCCGCGGGAACCCCTCGTCGGTGAACGGGGGCGGCCGTTCGGCCGCCCCCGTTCACCTCGTTCTGTCAGGCCGGTTGCGCCGCCAGGCCGGCGTCGACCCACGGCTGCCACACCGTCGGGTTGGCATCGATCCACTTCTGCGCGGCGTCGGCCGGCGCCATCCCGTCGTGGATGTCCAGGGCAACGCCGTTCTGGTCGTCGTTCGTATAGGACATCGCCGACAGGAAGGCGAACGCGGCCGGGGCCTTCGTCTGAAGGTCCTGGTTGAACGCCTTATACAGATCGTCCCGCGGATAGGCGCACGCGTACTTCGACGGGTCGTTCGCCGCAGCATCCGTGCAGGCCGGCGTGACGGCCGGCAGCTTGATCATGGACAACTGGTACTTCGATTGCGCCCAGTGCGGGGTCCAGAAGTACATGAGGATCGGGCTCTGGCTCGCGTACGCGGTCTTCAGGGCGGTCAGCTCCGCATCCTCCGAGCCGCCGTAGACGACCTTCAGGTTGAGCCCGAGGTTGTCGGCGATCGCTTGGTCGAAGGTCACATAGCTCGGGTCACCATCCAGGATCTGGCCCGCGCTCCCGGACTCAGCGGTCTGGAACATCGAGGCGTCCTGCTTCAACCCCTCCCAGCTCGCGAGCTCCGGGTGAGCATCCACCATGTAGGTGGGGATCCACCAACCGATCTGCCCGATCACGCCGAGCTTGCCGCCGTCGACCACGCCGTTGTTGCTCGAGATGTACTTCGAATAATCCTTGGCGTGGCCAGAGGGCCAGACCTCGAGCGTGGCATCGAGCGTGCCGTTCGCGAGCGCCGGGAACTGCGCGTACTCATCGATGTTGGTCGTCTTGACCGTGTAGCCGAGCTTGTCCTCCAGCAGCTTCTTCGCGATCGCGACGTTCGCGGCCGAGCCCTGCCACGGGCTGATCGCGATGTTGATCGTGGTCCCGCTGTTGTCCGGTACGCTCGCAGATCCGCTCCCGCCAGGCGGCGTGGAGCTGGACACGTTGCTGCACGCGGCTGCCAGCAACGTCATCACGGCGAGCGCGGCGAAGGACGTCTTCGTACGGGTTCGCGTCACGCTTCCTCCTCTCGTGGGTCCATCGCTATCTCCTGCACACCTACCTGTACGGCTGATCCGCGCATCCGGGACGGACCGAACAGCCATCCGATCCGATGCTCCGTGCCAACCGCCTTCCGCGCCGTGGGCTGGCCCACCGCCTGCGTGATCCGGTCGATCACGATCGCCAGCAGCAGGATGCAGATGCCGGCCACCATGCCGCGACCGGGGTCGTGGTTCAGGCCCTGGATAACGGCGAGGCCGAGACCGCCACCGCCGATCAGCGCAGCGATGATGACCACCGACAGGACCATCATGATCGTCTGGTTGACGCCGAGCAGGATCGACGGACGGGCCAGTGGGAGCTGCACCTTCCTGAGCACCTGCCGCTTCGTCGCGCCGAACGCGACGGCCGCCTCGACCCGCTCCGCCGGCACCTGCCGGATCCCGAGGTCGGTCAGCCGGATGCACGGCGGCAAGGCGTAGACCAGCGCCGCGATCACGCCCGGCACTCGACCGACCGCGAACAGCGCGATCACCGGCACCAGGTAGACGAACTGCGGCATCGTCTGCATCACGTCCAGGACCGGCCTCAGGACGCGCTGGACGCGATCGCTCTGCGACGACCAGATCCCCAACGGGATCGCGATCGCGACGCTCAAGATCACGGCGACGATCACCTGGCTCAGCGTGTCCATCGCGATGTCCCACACCCCGAACACGCCGATCGCGGCGATCAGGAGGAACGACGCGATCGCCAGACCGACCCTCCGGGAGGCCGCCCACGCGGCCACCGCGGCACCCCCGCACACCATCCACCAGGGCAAGCCGAGCAACAGGCTCCGGAGAGGATCGAGCGCGTAGTTCACTCCGAGATCCGTGATGTGCTTGGTGATCCGGCCGATCGCTTCGTCGGGCCGGGTGATCCAGTCCACCGCGGTGTTCACGGGGCCCGCGATCGAGACCGTCCACCCGGTCGGGAAGATCTGCTGCCGGAGGACCTGCCGGCCGATCACGATCGCGGCCACGACGGCCAGGACGGCCACGATGAGTCCGACCCGCCGCGACACCGACCACCCGAAGACCCGGATCGCTGTCGATCCCCGACGAACCCGCCCACGCTCGCTCCACGCGTGCGTGACCCGGTCAAGGACGATGGCCAGGATCACGATCCCGAGCCCCGCCGCAAGGGCCGCGCCGACGTTCAGATCCTGGAGCGCCTGATAGACGCTGAGTCCCAAACCCGGGTAGCCCACCGTCGCCGCGATCACGATGATGCCGAGCGCCATCATGATCGTCTGGTTCACCCCGAGCATGATCGAGGGCTTCGCGAGGGGCAGCTGGACCTTCCGAAGCACCTGCCAGGACGTTGAACCGAACGCCTCGCCGACCTCGATGGACGTCTCGGGAACCGTCCGGATCCCAAGGCTCGTGAGACGGATCGCCGGCGGCAGCGCGAAGATCACGGTGGCGATCATGGCGGCCGTCGTGCCGATGCTGAAGAGCAAGACCAACGGCACGAGGTAGGCGAATGCGGGCACCGTCTGCATCGCGTCGAGCACCGGGCGAAGGACGCTCTCCAGGCGAGGATGTCGCGCCGACAACACGCCCACCGGCAAGCCGATCGCCAGCGCCACGCCGACCGATAACAGCACGAGCGCGAGCGTGTGGAGGCTGTCCTCCCACAGGCCGAGGAGACCGATCGCGAGGAACCCTGCCGCCGTGAGGACCGCCATCCGCCATCCGGCCAGCACCCCGGCGATCGCCGCGGCCAGGACGAGCACCCCGAGCCACGTGAACCGCTCGAGCTGCAGCACCAGGTGGTCGACCGCAGCATTGATCCCGTCCTTCAACGGAACGAGGAAGTCGACGAACAATGGGGTCGTGCGCTGGTGCGTGATCACCCAGTCGCTGAACGCGTTGAACGGCCTCGCCGCATCCACGGTGAGCGAGTCCGGGAACCCACCCGAGAACAGGATCATCCCGAGCGCGAGCACCACCACCGTGGCCACTGCCCAGACCGCGCGGCGTCGCCACGGCGAAACCGGCACGTGGGGGACGAGCGTGAGATCCGCGACCTGCTGGATCTCTCGGAGCGGTACCGCCACCTGCTCAGGCCTCCACCATGGCAGCGAGCACCGCGGTGCGGTCGACGATGCCAACCTGCGTACCGTCGTCGACCACGCGGAAGGGCCGCTCGTCCTTGACGACCAGCGGCAGCAGCGACTGGAGGATCGCGTCGGCAGGGACGTCGCCGGCGAAATCGGTCTCGCCGTCGGTCGAGCGCATGATCGTCCGGGCGGTCAACACGTGCGCTCGGGGGACGTCGCGCGTGAAGTCCGCAACATAGTCGTCGGCCGGATGGGCCACGACCTCCTCTGGCGTCCCGATCTGGACGAATCGCCCGTCCTTCATGATGGCGATCCGGTCTCCGAGCTTCAGGGCCTCCGCGAGGTCGTGTGTGATGAAGATCATCGTCTTCTGCACGTCACGCTGGAGGCGGATCACCTCGTCCTGCATGTCGCGGCGGATCAGCGGATCGAGCGCGCTGAACGGCTCGTCGAACAACATGATCTCGGGGTCGGTGGCGAGCGCGCGCGCGAGGCCCACGCGCTGCTGCATCCCTCCGGAGAGCTCGTCGGGATACGCGTTGCCCAAGCCGGCCAACCCCACCACCTGAAGGACGTCGGTGGCTTTCGCCTCGCGCTCCTCCTTCTCGACCCCTCGGATCTCGAGGCCGAACGCCACGTTGTCCACGATCCGACGGTGGGGCAGGAGCCCGAAGTGCTGGAAGACCATGCTGATCTTCCGTCGACGGACCTCGCGGAGCCGTTCGTCGTCCAGCTGCATGATGTCGTCCCCGTCGAGCAGCACCTTGCCGGCGGTCGGGTCGTGCAGACGGTTCAACATCCGCACCAAGGTGGACTTGCCCGAGCCGGAGAGCCCCATGACGACGAACACCTCGCCCGGTTGCACATCGAAGGACACGTCGCGCACGGCGGCCACGCAGCTGGTCTTCTGGAGCAGCTCCTCGCGCGGGAGGTCGGCGTCAGGGGTGCCGACGATGCGGTCCGCCTTCGGTCCGTAGATCTTCCAGACGTTCCGGCACGAAACGATCGCCTGCGGCACCTCGCTCAATAGACCCCCTCACCGCTCGGAGCCGACCGAAGGATGGTCGACCAGGTGTTCGCCCGGCGCAAGGCAACGGTTGCGGTATCGACAACAGGAGCTGCGCGCGCCAGCCTAGCCTGGTAGAGACTCCAGCGTGATGGCCGGGCGCTATGACTTCGTCGTCGTCGGCGGCGGTTCCGCCGGCAGCGTCCTGGCGAACCGCCTCTCGTCGGACCCCTCGAACAGCGTCCTCGTCCTGGAGGCCGGCCGTCCCGACCGGAGCTGGGACGTGTTCATCCAGATGCCCGCCGCCCTCACGTTCCCGATCGGAAGCCGCTTCTACGACTGGAAGTACGAGTCCGAGCCCGAGCCTCACATGGGCGGCCGGCGTATCTACCACGCGCGCGGGAAGGTGCTGGGCGGCTCCAGCAGCATCAACGGGATGATCTTCCAGCGCGGCAACCCGCTGGACTACGAGCGGTGGGCGGCAGCGCCAGGGATGCAGGACTGGGACTACGCGCACTGCCTGCCGTACTTCAAGCGGATGGAGACGTGTCTGGCAGCCGAGCGCGACGACCCGTTCCGCGGACACGCGGGGCCGCTGGTCCTCGAACGAGGGCCCGCGACCAACCCGTTGTTCGGCGCGTTCTTCGAGGCGGTGCAGCAGGCGGGCCTCACGCTCACCGACGACGTCAACGGCTACCGGCAGGAGGGCTTCGCGGCCTTCGACCGCAACATCCACGACGGGCGCCGCCTGTCGGCCGCGCGCGCCTACCTCCACCCGGTGATGCACCGGCGGAACCTCGACGTCACGACGCGCGCGTTCGTGACGCGGATCCTGTTCGACGGGAGCCGGGCCACGGGCGTCGAGTACGTCCATCGAGGGACGCCGTTCCGGGTCCAGGCCGGCGAGGTCCTGCTCTGCGGGGGTGCGATCAACTCGCCCCAGACCCTGCAGCTGTCGGGGGTCGGCAACGGGGACGACCTCAAGGCGCTCGGGATCGACGTGGTGCAGGACGTGCCGGGCATCGGCGAGAACCTGCAGGATCACCTGGAGGTCTACGTCCAGCACGCGTGCACGCAGCCGGTCTCGGTCGCGCCCTACCTCCGCTGGCGGAACCGACCCTGGGTCGGTCTGGAATGGCTCCTGTTCAAGCGGGGCCCGGGGGCAACGAACCACTTCGAGGGGGGAGGCTTCGCTCGGAGCAACGACGACGTCGCGTATCCGAACCTGATGTTCCACTTCCTGCCGATCGCCGTGCGCTACGACGGGTCGGCGCCGGCGAGCGAGCACGGGTACCAGGTCCACATCGGCCCCATGAACTCGGACGCGCGAGGCACCGTGGCGATCACGGACACGGACCCGCGGGTGCACCCGAGCATCCGGTTCAACTACGTGTCGACCGATCAGGACCGGCGAGAGTGGGTGGAGGCGATCCGACTCGTGCGACGGATCTTGGGCCAGCCCGCGTTCGATCCGTTCGAAGGAGGCGAGCTCTCGCCGGGATCCGCGGTCGAGACCGACGAACAGATCTTGGCGTGGGTGGCTCGGGACGGCGAGACCGCCCTGCACCCGTCGTGCACGTGCACGATGGCGGACGCCGCCGATCCGACGGCGGTCGTGGACCCGGGATCGATGCGCGTCCACGGGACCGACGGTCTCCGCGTCGTCGACGCCTCGGTGTTCCCTTCCATCACGAACGGCAATATCTACGCGCCCGTGATGATGGTGGCCGAGAAGGCGGCGGACATGATCCTGGGCAACACGCCCGCGCCGCCCGAGCCGGTCCCGTTCTACCGGCACGCGCCGGCGTGACGGATCACGCCAGCCCCAGCAGGATGAGCCCTGCTGCGACCAAGCCGACGCCCATGTACTGGTTCGGCACCGGGCGCTCGCCGAGGTAGGCGACCGAGAGCCCGACCGCGATGAGCGGGAACACGGCCGAGGCGACGAGGACGATCGACACGAGCCCCATGTGCGTCCCGATCGAGAACGCGATCACGCCGACGAGGTCCGCCGCGCCGACCCCGATCGCCGCGCCGATCCCCGTTCGAGCGGGCGGCCGCGCCGCGAGCGACCTCCGCTGCGACACGCCGACGACGGCGAACCCTGCGAGCTGGGCACACCTGGACGCCCACATGCCGACGACCCACCCCAGGTGGCGCGAGAGGTAGGCCAGGAAGAAGCCCCCGACACCGAACCCGATCGCGGACGCGACCGCCCAGGGGAGCCCCGGAGGCATCCCATGCGTCCCCGCGCGGAGCTTGCGGACGTCGGTCGACGTGAGCATCACGCCGGCCACCGTGATGACCCCTCCCGTGAGCGCCAGTAGGCTGGGCCGCTCGCCGAGGAACACGATCGCGAGCACCACCCCGACCAGTGCGTAGGTCGCACCCACGGGGGAAACGACGGCCACCGGACCCAGCTCGAGCGCCCGGTAGTGGGACATGTACGCCGTGGCCGAGAAGATCGCGTTCAGCACCAACGCGCCGAGCACCGTCGCGACCGGACGGACGGAATCGCCCGTGACCACCACGATCCCCGTCGCCGCCAGCGCCGTGAACGTCTGCGAGATGATCACCGTCCACAGGCTGCCGATGCGCCTCGCGACGACCGCTCCGAAGAAGTCGGCGGAGCCCCACCCGAGCGCCGCGAGCAGACCCTCGATCACTCGGGCGCTCGCGCCTCGGCGAGGGCGTCGACCGCGACCGCCCCGCGGGCGCGGACGACGAGCGGGTTGGCCTCCAGAGACACGAGGCGGTCGCGCAGATCGTGCGCGGCGCGCGCGATCTGCGCGACCGCCGCCGCGACCGCTCCCAGATCGTGTTCGGCCTCGTCCAGACCGCAGGCCGCTGCGTGCGCCAACACGTACGCGCGCGCGGCCGCGGGGCCGAGCGGCGCCACCACGAACTCGGCCGCTCCCGCCTCCGCGAGCGCTCCGCCGGGACGTATCGTCACGCACGCCCCGAACCGTTCGTCGACCACGGCGCCGACCAGGACCTCGGCGCCGGTGATCATCTCCTGCACGAGCGCCTTCGGCGCGCGAGCGCCGGCGCGTCGGGCTGCGACCAGCACCGCGTCCGCCGCGGCCGCGACCGCATCTGGGCCCCGGACGTCGATCCGGACGCCGCCCAGCTTCGCCTTGTGGGGAAGCTCCGGCGCCACCGCCTTCACGGCGACGGCCGAACGGATCGTGCGAGCGGCTTCAGCCGCCTGCGCCGGGGTGCGGACCAGGGCCTCCTTCGGCCGGCGGACCCCGTACAGCTCCAGGATCCGCGCACCGGTCGTCTCATCGAGCGGCCCCGAGCGGCCACGGAGGATCCGGAGCGCCCGGCCACGGTTCGCGTGCGGCGGCACCTCCCGCCTCGCGGGGCCGCGGGCGCGCTGAGCGTCGACGAGCGCGCGGATCGCGCCCGCGGCCGCGCGATGCCCCTGCAGGAACGGGAGCGCGCCCCACTTCCGGGTGAAGGCCTTCGCCTCGGTCTCGTACGCGAGCGGGCTCATCGACACCGAGGCGAAGGCCACTCCCGAGGACCGTTGGAGGTCCATCACCGTGGACAGGACGGGGTCCGCCCACGGCGTCTCCCCGGGCAGACGGGGCGGGAACGCGTCGAAGGCGACCAGACCGATCGCGGGATCGCTCGCCAGCGCCGAGAGCGCATCGACGAACATGTCCGTCTCCACGGCGGCCTGCCCGGTGACGTCGAGCGGGTTGTTCTGCGACGCGAACGACGGGAGCGCCCGGCGCAGTGCACGCTTCGTCGGCGTCGCGAACGCAGGCAGGGTGAGCCCGGCTCCCCCCGCGGCCTCGGCGAAGAGCGTGCACGCCCCTCCGGA
>Ga0066710_100003183_pt1 | contig 13831 bp, 12 predicted proteins | sample GraSoiAngelo_159_FD_79666 | JGI IMG/M metagenome (GOLD analysis project Ga0066710, IMG submission 79666) | Grasslands soil microbial communities from the Angelo Coastal Reserve, California, USA - 14_1009_16_40cm | ecosystem: Environmental > Terrestrial > Soil > Grasslands | place: USA...
CAGAACACACCGCCGGCGAGGCGAGCGTGAAACTGGTTTCGAAGACGGGGTAGCCGAAAGCTCGAATGCGTCGCGGCGAAGAACATGGATGCCCGGCGGTTGCCGTCGTCGGGAGGCTCGCGGTGCGCCGGGGAAATCACGCCACGGTCCTCGTAGCGTTGCTCGGACGACGGACTGAGGCGGCGGCTGCGCTGCCTTCGTAGACGGTGTCGAGCGCGTCGCAGATGAGTGGCCAGGCGTATTGCCTGGCGTTCAGCGCCGCGTTCGCGGCGCACCAGCGCCTTAGACCGTCGTCGTCGAGAAGTTGTTCGATCCGCCCCGCGAGCGCGGCGTCGTCGCCCACCGGAAAGCGGCCGCCCGAGGAGAACGGGACCGTTTCGCGCAAACCTCCATGGTCGCTGGCGATCACTGGCACGCCGCAGGCCTGCGCTTCCACTGCCGCCATCCCGAACATCTCGAATCTCACGGTGGGCAAGACGTACATTTCCGCCATGTTGTAGAGGTGTGCCAGGCGATCCTCATCCACGGGGCCGAGGTAGCGCCCGCCGACCTCCCCGATGCGCGCCTGCCAGGCGGCCGGGGAGGTTCGGCTCGCGAACTGCTCGACCGGGCCCGCGACGACGAGCTGCACGTCGTTTCGCCGGCGCGAGATGCGTCGGAAGGCCTCGAGGAGGACGTGCGTTCCTTTCTGCGTGCACACCCGCCCGACGTACAGGACTACAGGGAAACGAATGCCGAGCCGCTCGCGCTCCCTTGATCCGGCTACGGGATCTGGCGTGAATTGCTTCAAGTTGACGCCGTTGTAGACAACACGGGTCCGGTCGCGAGGCAGCCCCCAATACGTCACGGACTCATCGAGGCAATAGCGGGAGCAGGGCAGCAGCCAATCGAAGCGGCCCAGCCATCGGCGGTACAGCGCCCCGAGCGGCGTTTGGCGGCCTCGCCTGAAATTGAAGCTATCGTAGGATAGAACCTTGACGCCGGTGAAGCCACGGCTTAGCACCGCGCCTTCGGGTTGCCCGTGGAAGTGCAGCGCGTCCGGTGCTTCCTTGCGAGCTCGCAAGTCGTGCAGGGCGCGGAACAGAAATTCGACGTGCCGGATCGGATACGGAGCTGCGCAACGCAAGAAGCGTACTTCGACACCGTCGACGTAGCGGGCCTCGACCGCCTCTCCTGTCGAGTAGACCAGTACGGAACGACCTCGCGCCGTTTGACAGCGCGCCAGCTCCATGATGCGGCGCTCGATCGCGCCTCCAAAGCGGTGCAGCACCGTCCCGTCGCTCGCGGGGCCGATATGGACGATCCTCATCATCTCTCCGCCATCGTCACTTCCAGGATTCGAGCATCAGATTGTTCTTCCTGACGATGCCGAGGCTGCGCAGGTACTTGTCGGCAAAGTTCAAATACGCGCTCGCCCACCGTTCGCCTGCCGCCCGCAGGATCTGGCCGATGCCTCGTGCCCAGGGCAGGTATGTCGTTTGGTAACGGGAGAACCCAGCCGCGGTCGCGAGCTGCGCGAGGGATACTTCAGTGAACGGGCGGACGTGCGTGCAATCATCGTAAAAGTGCAGCAGGTCGTGCGGAGTCGGCACAATCACGCATGCGTACCCGCCCGGCTGCAGAACGCGGTGGAGCTCGCGTATTGCACGGAACGGATCCGCCAGGTGCTCGAACAGCCAGCAGCAGAAGACGCCTTGGAAGTAGTTCTCTCCGAACGGAAGGGCGTAGGCATCGCCGAGCCTGATGCGCAGACCCTGCGAGGAGTAGAGACGCACGACCTGCTCTGAATTGTCGACGGCGACGATTGTGTCCGGGCTCTGCTTGGTGAACCAGCAGCGGCCCGGCGCCAAATCGAGGATCGGGTCCAGGCCCTTGAACCTCGTTTGATAGAAGTACGACCCCACGATCAGCTCGATCCGCGCAACGATGCCATGGCCGGTTGCCAGGATGTACGAGCCGTAGTCCTGCTGCGCTGAAGGTGGCGCTGCCGTTGTGGTCGCATTACTCGAACTGTGGAAGTTCCGCTGCCCGGTCATGCGCCCTCCAGCGGAGGCGGATCCGGTGTGGCGAGGCCGCGCTCGGCCACGAGGGCACGATACTCTTCGACGGTCGCTGCCCACAGCGTTTCCTGCCGGAAGTGCTGGAGGATCCGAACTCTCGCTTCGCGGCCGTGCAGGCGACGCAGCTCCGCGTTGGCACAGTACCTGCGGATCGCCGCAGCAAAGGACGACGCATCGCGCGCAGGCACGAGCGTACCGGTTACTCCGTCCACCACTGCATCGGCGCAGCCCGGGATTCGCGTCGCCACGACGGGTAGCCCCATCGCGCCAGCCTCGAGCAGCGTGACGGGGAACCCCTCTCGGTACGTCGGGAGGACGAGCGTGTCCATGGCCGCGTACAAACGAGGAGTTTCCCAATCTAGACCTCGAATGACGACCCTGGCATCGGATTTCAGTCGCTCGAGCACTTCCTTCGGCACCGGGTCGCGCGCCTCGACCGGGCCGACGAGGAGGAGGCGTATGTGAGGGAATTCGTCGCGCAGGACCCGCCAAGCATTCGCCAGCTCGACGATCCCCTTCTCACGGACCACGCGACCGACGAAACCCACCACGAACGCCTGATCGCTGAGCCCGAGCGCTGCACGCGCCGCATGCCTCGAGGCTGGGTCGGGCGGGAAGAACCGCTCCGTATCGACGCCATTGATGCTGCCGCCGCCCAGAAGACGGATTTTTTGTCGCGCGCAAATGCCTTCCGCGATCGCGCCCTCGCGCGTAGACCGGCCAACGCACAGGACCCGATTTGCGAGGGCGCAAGCGACCCAGTCTGTGAAACGCAGTAGCCAACGAAGGAACCCGGTTCGGCTCTCGAACTCCAATCCGTGAAGGTGGTAAATGCGGACGGGAACTCGAACAAACCGCGCTGCGATCATGCCAAGGAGCCCGGCTTTCGGCGTGTGTGCGTGCACGATGGATGGCCGGAGGCTGCGGAGGGTGCGCCAGATACGGAACAGCGCAACGAGGTCCCGCAGCGGACTGATCCGGCGCTCCATCGGGACTGCGTGCACCTGCAGTCCTTCGCGCTGCGAGAACCCCTCGAGCTCCACCCCCGGGGAAGAGATCGCCTGCACCTCAAAGCCGCGCTCGCTCATGTACGGCGGCTGTCCCGTGAGGAACCGGAGCGACATCGGCACGGTGGTCAAATGGACGAGCCTGACTGACCGCCGGTCGCGGAACTGATGAGAGGCCAATGCCGCGCTTACCGATGACCGGATTTGTGCCTTTGCGAACCCGTGGCGAACCATGGTATCAGCCCCGGGTCTGCACGCCGATAATTCGGCGGTACGCAGGAAAGAAATAGCCGGTGTCCACCGCGTCTCTCTCCTGCGCGAAATAACCGGGGATCGACGGGTCGTGTTGTCGCACTTCGTACAAGCGACAGGACGAGCGCTCAAATGGATCGGCGCCGCTGAGGCCGCCCTGGATGCGAGCCCTCTTGAGAGCGACGACCCCTACGGCGTTTCGGACGAGAGACTTCGCCACAGTTGACGACAAGTTAAGGCCCACCCGGGCAATCCAATTGCCATAAGACCCCATGTACGTCGTTTGAATGCCTGCCGGACACCTCCATGAAACCCTGTACCCTCGCCTGTCGTCATCGCCTCCCGCAGAGCGGGAGCGAAGGGTTTCCCCCCGCGTCTTAGGCCGACGAGACGTTCGGAGGGGTGAGGAGTGCGACCCGGCCTGAGGAGGGACGAAGTTCCGTAAGCTCCTCGCTCGTGCGCCACAACCGCTCCGCAGTCGCTCGCTCGTACGATGCGGCCGAGGAGGGGACCTCCTTGCATTGGAAAAAATGCCGTCCGGTGACGCCTTCCACCTCAGGAGAGGTGGCGAGATAGATGCTGGTCTTCGCGCCTTCCTCGGGACGGATCAGGTGCCGCTTGAGCAGGTTTCTCAGCTTCACCCGCGCCCAACCCCGCACCCAGCCGTTGTCGCTTCCCAGGTTGGTCGCAGCGGATCCAGGATTGACCGCATTGACGGTCACGCCGCTCCCCTTCAATCGGCGGGCAAGCTCATAGGTGAAGAGGAGATTGGCGAGCTTCGAATTCGAATAGGCTTCGAGGCGATCGTAGCGTCGTTGACAGTGCAGATCCTCGAAGTCGATCCTCCCTTTCGTGTGTGCGTTCGAGGACACGTTCACCACCCGTGCGGACGAGCTGGCTTGGAGTCGGTCCAGAAGCAGGCTCGTGAGCAAGAAGGGGGCGAGATGATTCACCGCCAGCGTCATCTCCAGGCCGTCGACGGTAAGCTTGCGCCTCATGAAATACGCGGCGGCATTGTTCACGAGGACGTCGAGCCGCGGGAAATTGCTGTGGAAGCATTCCGCCAGCTGCCGGATCTGCCGCTGCGACGACAGGTCCGCCACCAGGGCTTCGACGCGTGATCCCGTCTCGCGCCCGATACTCTCCACCTGGCGTGCGCACTTCCTGCGATCGCGTCCGAGGATGATGACGGTGGCCCCGAGGCGCGCCAGCTCTCGCGCGGTCACAGCGCCGATCCCCGATGTCGCACCGGAGACCATGCAGATCTTCCCGACCATGGATCCCGATGCTTCAGGTACGCTTCCTCGCACGCTTCCTGGACGGCCAACCATCTCAGACCTCCATCCCACCTCGAACTTAGTCCCTCCGCGCGCCAAGGGCGAAGGGCTCCCCAGAGCGCCCTTCGTCAAGATGTGCACTCCATCGTGCTCCGCAGGACGGTCATGACCATCGCCACGAGCGCCAGGATCTATCCATGGGCCAAGATCATCCACGAGGGCTCCAACTTCTCGGTGGGCGAGCACTCCCAGATTGACGACTTCGCATTCGTGAATGCGGGGAAGAGCTGCAGGATTGGCCGCTTCGTGCACATCGCTTCGTTCGTCAGCATCATCGGCGGGGGCGAATTCACCATCGACGATTTCGCCGGCCTCAGCGCCGGCTGTCGCGTGATCACCGGCACGGACGATTACCAGGGACCGTTCCTGACCAATCCCACCGTTCCCCACGAGTTCACGAATTACCGGATCTCGCACGTGATCATCGAGAAGCACGCGATCGTGGGGACCAACGCCGTCATCTTTCCCGGAGTCACCATCGGAGAAGGGGCGGCGGTCGGGGCATGCGGCTTGGTCCCTAAAAGCCTTCCGCCGTGGGGCATCTATGCGGGAGAGCCCCTGAGGAAGATCGGTGAGCGGGACCGAGCGGCAATCCTCGAAAAGAGACGGCTGTTGCTGGAGAAGCTCGGGCGCGCCGCAGGCTCCACGGGATGAACCGCGATCATTTGGTACGTGTACGACTGACGTCCAACGTAGCACCAGCACCGCAGCGGTTGCTCGCGCCCGTAGCGAGACGTAGGTTGGCTGATGGACACGGCGGGACTGGCCTCCGACCAAAGGAGGAGAGGCTCGGATAGTGCAAAGAGTCCGCTGGCATCGACACGTGGGGCGAGGGCGGCGGTCGCCGCCACCATGAACGGATGAGCTCTCGCGCCCGCATCAGAGGATTCATCGTCGAATCGTTCTTCGTCGACGACTTCTCCGACACGGAATCGTTCTTGGGAAACAGCATCATCGATTCGCTCGGCATGCTGGAGCTGGTCGCCTTCCTCGAGAAGGAGTTCGGCATCACCATCGCCGATACCGAGCTCATTCCCGACAACCTCGACTCGCTCGCCAGGGTGTGCGCGTTCGTGGAGCGGAAGCGGCTCATCGGGAATGCCGCCTGAAGGGCATCGCGCATGTGCGGCATCGCGGGATTTACGTTTTCCGTCGGGCTCTCGACCGAGGAGCGCCGGGCCCTCTTCGGCGACCGGGCACGCCGCATGGCTGCAAGCCTCAGACATCGCGGCCCCGACGCGCAACGCGGACTGCTTCTCGACGGAGTCGCCCTGGTCCACGCGCGCCTCTCGATTCTCGACCCCGTGGGCGGGTCGCAGCCGATGCGCGACCGGAGCACCGGCGTCGCCATCGTGTTCAACGGCGAGATCTTCAATTACCTCGAGTTGCGGGAGCAGCTCGGCTCCCGCTACGCCTTTCGCACGAGGTCTGACACGGAGGTCCTTCTCGCCTGCTATCTCCACCGCGGCATTGATTGCGTCATCGATCTCCTCGGCCAGTTCGCCTTCGCGATTTACGACCCCCGCATCCGGACCCTGTGGCTCGCGCGCGATCGGGTCGGGATCGTCCCTCTGCACTTCACCGAGACCGCGGAGGGTTTCGCCTTCGCCTCCGAGGCCAAGGCGCTCTTTGCCGGCGGGTGGCGCGCTCCAGCATTGGATGCACGAGGCGTCAAGCAGACGCTCCAGCTCTGGTCACCGGTCCTGCCCAGGACGACATTCGAGGGTATCTCGCAGCTGCCACCCGCGTCGGTGGGGCGCTGGTGGAAAGGCCGTCTCGAGACCTGGCGCTACTGGGACCTCGACCTGGGCGTCGAGCCGCGCGCCGAGCTCGACGCGGCACGCGCGCAGGAGGAGCTGGGCGCGCTGCTCGAGGACGCGGTGCGGCTGCGCCTGCGTGCAGACGTTCCCGTCGCGGCCTTTCTCTCCGGCGGGCTCGACTCGAGTCTTTTGTGCGGCATTGCCCAGTCGCAGCTCGGAGGCACGTTGAGGACGTTCTCGGTCGCCTTCGCAGATCCGAGCTTCGACGAGCGCGCCTTCCAGGATGAGGTGGCCACCCGGCTCGCCACCCGCCATCGTTCGGTGGTCGTCAGCTCTCGCGAGATCGGGGAGCTGCTGCCAGCGGTTGCGCGACATGCGGAGCAGGTTCTGCTTCGTTCGGCCCCGGCGCCTCTCTGGCTGCTGAGTCGCCTGGTGCGTGCGTGCGGCACCAAAGTGGTCCTCACTGGCGAGGGCTCGGACGAGATCTTCCTCGGGTACGACCTGTACCGCGAGACCCGCGTGCGCCAGTTCTGGGCGCGGCGGCCCGATTCCCGATCGCGGCCGGCGCTGCTGCGACGCCTTTATCCATACCTGCCGATGCGTGAGCAGGGCCACGAGCTCTTGCAGCAATTCTTCGGGATAGGGCTCGATGACCCTGGACACCCTGGTTTCTCCCACTTGCCACGCTGGGCGGCGAGCAGCCGGAACCTCCGGTTCCTGTCGCGTGGCTTCGCCGAACGGGCAGCAAAGGAGGATCCGGTCACCTCGCTGCTGGCCACGCTGCCGGCAAGAATGCGGGGCTGGAAGCCGCTGGCGCGCGCCCAATATCTGGAAATGCAGACGCTCCTCGCCGGATACCTGCTGAGCGCACAAGGCGACCGAATGCTGATGGGTAACTCCGTCGAGGGCCGCTTCCCCCTCCTCGACCATCGACTGATCGAATTTGCCGCCGCGCTCCCCGAGCGGCTCAAGCTCCGGGGCCTGGCCGAGAAGTGGCTCCTCAGGCGCTATGCGGCGCGCTGGGTGCCACCTGTCATCCTCGAACGCGACAAGTACCCCTACCGCGCGCCCATCGCGGCGGCCCTCACCGGCCCGCAAGCGCCCGGCTGGGCACGCGAGGTGTTCTCGCGCGAGTCGGTGCGGAAGGTCGGCGTATTCGACGAGGAAAAGGTGGAGAAGCTCGTGGCCAAGCTCTCCGTGCGCAGCGCAGCGGCGAGCGAGGCGGATGGGCAGGCCTTCACCGCAGTTGCGACGACGCAGCTTCTCGCCGATCAGCTGCTGGCACCGGGGCGGGTGCCCCAGCGCGACGTAGACATGGTCGAGCTGGAGACTGCATGAACACCCCGTTCCCAGCGGATTGGGTCCTCGCGCACGCGGAGCGGGACCCGGACTCGCCGGCGGTGGACAGTCCCGAGGCGCGCCTCACCTATGGGGACCTCGCCGAGCGGATGCGGCTGCTCTCGGCATCCCTCGCCTCCGCCGGCGTGCGCCCGGGCGAGCGAGTGGTGATCGCGCTCCCCAACCTGCCCGCGACGGTCGTCGCAGGGCTTGCGGTGCACTTGCTGGGCGCGTGCGCGGTCGAGATCAACCGGGACTGGGGAGCCGATGCATTCCGGATCATGCTGAGCCAGATCCGCCCACGCGGCGCCTTCGTGCTCGGGCGGGACGCGCGCACCTGGGGGGACGTGGCGCGCGCGCTGCCGCTCCGTTTCTGGGTCGTCCACCCTGGCCCGCCAACCGCGGGTTTGCGAGAGGCGCTGGGCAGCGCGACAGCGACGTGGCTGCGCGAGGATGGCCGCCTCGACCCGAACGAGCGCACGATGCCGCTGTCCGCAGCATCGATGCCGCCGGTAGAGAAGCGGATCGATTCTTCAGCGCTGATCCTCTACACGTCCGGTTCGACCGGGGAGCCGCGCGGCGTGGTTCAGACCTTCCGCAACATCGACGCCAACACCAGGTCGATCGTGCAGTACTTGCGACTCACCGCCGCGGACCGTGCCTTGCTCATCCTGCCCCTCTCCTACTGCTACGGGCGCAGCGTGCTGCAGACCCACCTTTTCGTCGGCGGTTCGGTTTACCTCGACAACCGATTCATGTATCCGCGGGTCGTCTTGGAGGCGCTCGCGGCCGAGGGGTGCACAGGCTTCGCCGGCGTGCCGATGACGTTCGAGATCATCCGGCGCCAGCTGGACCTGTCTTCCCTGTCATGGCCGCGGCTGCGGTACCTCACGCAAGCAGGAGGCGCCCTGGCTCCAGACACCATCCGCTGGGTGCGCCGGGCCTTTCATCCCGCCCGCCTCTTCGTCATGTACGGCCAGAGCGAGGCCACTTCGCGGCTCAGCTATCTCCCGCCAGAGCGAGCGGCGGACAAGGAGGGTTCAATCGGGATACCCATACCGGGCGTGGAGCTGAAGGTGGTCGACGGGGAGGGCAGGGAACTCGCTCCAGGCGAGGTCGGTAAACTCATCGCACGCGGCGACAACGTGACGCTCGGCTACCTCGATGAGCCCGAAGAGACGGCAGCCATCCTCCGCGACGGTTGGCTGTGGACAGGCGACCTCGCGTATCGCGATTCAGACGGCTTCTTCTTCCACGTGGGGCGGTCCAGGGAGATCCTCAAGATCCGCGGCCATCGCGTCAATCCGGTGGAGATCGAGCATGCGCTCGAGCGCCATCCCGAGGTCGCCGAAGCGGCAGTGGTGGGCAGAGGAAACGAGCTCACCGGGGAGGCGGCGGCTGCATTCGTGGTGCGCCGCCAGGGCGGCTCGGTCGGCGAGACCGACCTGCGCCGCTTCTGTCGCGGGTGGCTGCCTGCGTACAAAGTGCCCGCAACCATCACGTTCATCGAGCGGCTCCCGCGCAACCCGGCCGGCAAACTGCTCCGGGCAGAGCTCGCCGCCCGGCGCGCCGCCGCCTCGGCCGAGGAGGGACCGTGACTTCCCGGCTGCAGGAAGCCCTGAAGCTCGATTTGTCAGCGAAGGCGGAAGAGCTGTCGAACGCGCTGCGAAAGGCCGTGCTTCGGCGGTTGCGGCGGCGCGGTCTGGTGGTGGCCGTCTCGGGCGGCATCGACTCGGCCTGCGTGGCCGCGTTGGGCGTGCGGGCGCTCGGACCGGAGCGGGTCTTCGCGCTCCTCCTCCCGGAGCGCGACTCGATCCCGCAAAGCCTCGCCTATGGGAAGGCGCTCTGTGAGACGCTGGGCATCCCCTACCAAGTGAAGGACATCGCTCCTCTCCTGGACGCGACGGGATGCTACCGCGCGCGCGATGCCGCCGTGAGAGAGGTGGTTCCCGAGTTCAATCCCGGCATGCCGTGGAAGATCGTGCTGGCGAGCGATCCCCTCAGCTCCGAGACCTTGCACTTCTTCAGGCTGGTCGTGCGGCTCGGCCCCGGCGAGGAGCGCGAGTACCGGCTGCCGCCGCGCGCGTACCTGGAGATCGTTGCGGCGACGAATTTCAAGCAGCGGACGCGCAAGATGTTCGAGTACTATCACGCCGACCGGCTCAACTATGCCGTGGCAGGAACGGCGAATCGGCTCGAGTACGATCAAGGTTTCTTCGTCAAGCTCGGCGACGGCGCCGCTGACGTGAAGCCCATCGCCGGCCTTTACAAAACCCAGGTCTATGCGTTGGCGCAGCACCTCGGCGTCATCGAGGAGATTGTCAAGCGCGAGCCGACGACCGATACTTATACGCTGCAGCAGTCGCAGGAAGACTTCTATTATTCACTGCCTTACTCCAAGCTCGATCTCCTCCTCTGGGCGAAGAACCATGGCCTCGCCGCGGAGTCGGTCGCCGCGGAGCTCGGCTACGGGCCGGAGCAGGTCCGCCACGTCTACGACGATATCGACCAGAAGCGGCGCGCCACCACCTACCTGCACGCGGCGCCGCTCCTGCTCGAAAGCGTCGACGAACTGCCAAAGCTCGCCCTCGAGCGGTAAATCTGGGTCGCAAACGATCCGTTCCCCGTCAACCTTCCAACCGAATCGAGGTCGGGAGGGTCCGTCGTGGAAGCTGGTGTGCACGCCGGCCGTGGTGCTCTGAAAGTAGACGGATGGACTCGACGATCTGTTGGCGCTCTCGAGAAGTGAGACCGCCGTGCGACGGCAAGATGAACACCGAACGCGAGAGGCGTTCGGCTTCAGGGCAATCCCCCCTGTAACCGTAGGCACGAGCCGCTTCGGGCGAGTAGCGGTAGATGAGGCGCGCTCCAACTCCGTGGCTCCTCAGCTGCGCGATGCCATGGACGGCGGCGTTCTCGCTTGGAGGACAAACGGGTAAGAGCCAGTGATTCCACTCTCCCCATTGGGGCTCAGGCGGGATGCGCCACCCCTCCGGCAGATTCCTTCGGACCGCAGCCCAGAGCTCCGGGTCGTGCTCGGAACCAGGCCTCCATGCTTTCAGGCGTGATGCGATCACACCCCAATCGCTGCGGCGCATCCGCAGCGACGACGAAACCCGGTAGTTCAGTTCGTAGGCGGCTCGCGTGTAGAGACTGCTCGACGTGAGGAGCGTGACGCAGGAATAGAGCACTTTTCTGTAGGCTAGACCAAGCAACAGATTGGCCACTGCGTGCGAAAGTCCTCCCAGAAGGGTTTCCTCTCGCCCTCCGCGGAGTAGCTTTTCCACCTCGTCTCCAACAGCTGCATCTTTTGCAAGCGCGCAACCGCCTCCACCGGCCCTAAGAGACTTCGAAAAGAGAAAGGTGAAAAACGCGCCGTCTCCGAGAGAACCCAGCGGACGGCCTCGATATGTGCTTCCAAGCGCATGCGCACAATCTTCCAGGATCGGTCTGCCGTGCATGATCGCTGCTACAGCATCGAAATCCGCGGGGTAGCCAAAGGCGTGGATCAGGATGAGGCAATCGAGCCGCTCGTCTTTCCTATGCAGATCCGGAACGCTCACCCCGAGCGTAACCGGGTCGGCATCGAGGAACACGGGCTGCATGCCGGCGGCCACGATCGTCTGCCACACCACTGGGTGTGTGAAGATCGGGACGCCGACACGGGCGCCGTTCGACAAGCGCAATGCCCGAAGCAATGCATATTCGGCCTCCCGTCCTAGTCGAGTGGGGAAGGCATCGACTCCCAGGCCTTGGAACGGCGGAAACCAGGTATGCCCGACCTCCGGAAAACGCCGGGCGAGTCCCTGGAGAGCGAGCCAGAACTCTTTCAGCCCGTAGGGGACGTGGTAGGGCGCGATCATGAGCGATGAACTCCGAAGCGGTCCTCGTGCGCCGGCCTGGCAATCGATTCTTCCGGCCAATCAGAACCGCCGATGGTATTGCACGATACCCCAGGAGATTCGGAATCGGGCAACACCCGGTACGGTGGAAAATACGCACTCTTTTCCCAGTCCCCGCCGTAAATGCGCGACCAGGACCGGCACAATGCGGCGTATTTCTCTGGAATGTGCACGCGCTTATACACGAAGAATCTCGCCCGCGCGGGCGAGAAAGACCCCTTGAATCGAAGAATGCCGTCGTTCGGTGAGTACCCTCCTCCCAGAACGAATCGCTTCTTACCTAGTCGCTTGCTCCAAAGAATCGTGTCGTAGATGACCGCGTTCGTTGGCCGCACATGTTGAAAGTTGTAATCAGCACCACCCAGATAGGAGTACACATCATCCCGATCGTGAAGATACAAGATTCCGGCAACCAACTGGTTTCTGTATTCCGCCAGGACGAAACGAGCATTCACTCTCAGCTGGTCGAAAATGGCGGAGAAGTAATCGAGCGAGAAGTAGTACTGCTTGAGCGCGTTGCGTTCTCTCATCGTCTGGGTATAGAGGCGATGGAACTCACGAATGTCGCCGGGCGTCTGCGCCTCGAATACCCGAACGTTTTCGCGCTGCGCTCGCTTGATGTTCTTGCGACAAGCGTGAGTGAACGACGTTCGCCAGAGCTGCTGCTCGGGCCAGCTCAAATCTACGTAGACGATCTCCCGGCTGAACTGGAGGGAATCCCCGAGGAGCGCATCCGTGAGAGCTTTCCAGGGATGCAAATGGATGAATTCAGCGACGATGCCTTGGTCGGCCGCAAACGCAGAGAACCTCTGCTGGAATTCGAGGGCAATCGGTCGTACCGGTCCGCCTCGCGCGAGTGGGCCGGTAAACTCCGGAGACGTCGTGTCCGACAGGCAGCTACCGAGGTCGCTGCCGAGGGGCAGAGAGCGAATGGGTCGACGAAAAAGAGGATACGCGATGCGGCAGTCATGATCTTGGAGCACGTACAGGCGCGCCTGGTAACCCGAGTATGTCTCTACAATCCGTGCAAACTCGACGCTGCCGAACACGCTCTCCTGGATCGGCAGGATGGAGCTCCATCCCGTCAAGTCCTCCGTCGCGTAAATGACTTCTTTCGGCATCACCCTGACTCGTCTAGGACGCTTGCGACTGTAGTCGCCGTGGCTGCGATCTGTCCTGGGCAGGTATTTTCATGGCGCGCTCGAGCTCCTGCGCCAGGCCGGCGACCGTTGGCACTTTGAAGAACGTCGCCAGCGGGAACTCGACCTTGAAGGTCTGCTCGATCCTCACGAAGATCCCGACCGCCGACAGGGAGTCTCCGCCCAGCTCGATGAAGTTGTCGAAGATTCCCACGCGCTCGAGCCCGAGCGCTTCCTGGAAGAAACCCGCGAGTATCGCTTCATTCGGCGTACGTGGGGCAACGAACGCATTGGCGAGCGTCGGCCGCGAGGCGTCCGGGGCGGGAAGGCTCTTCCGATCGATCTTCTTGTTCGGGGTGAGCGGCAATGCCTGGAGCCTCACGAAGCTCGCGGGCAACATGAAGTCCGGCAGCTCGCGTACGAGATGGTCGCGCAAGTCGTTCACGCTGGGAACGCGACCTTCTTTGGGAACGAAATAGCCGACGAGGCGCTTGTCCCCGGGCGTGTCTTCCCGCGCGACGACGACCGCCTGGTGGATGGCGGGGTGTCGCGCAAGGACCGCCTCGATCTCGCCGAGCTCGATGCGGTGGCCACGGATCTTCACTTGGTTGTCCAGGCGGCCCAGGAATTCGAGAACCCCGTCCTCCCGCCAACGGGCCAGGTCTCCGGTGCGGTAGAGACGCCGGCCCGGCCGGAAGGGGTCGGCGATGAATCGCTCGGCCGTCAGCTCGGGTCGGCTCAGGTAACCCCGCACCACCCCGTCGCCGCCGATCAAGAGTTCACCCGGTACGCCAGCGGGAAGGAGCTGAAAGCTCTCGTCGACGACGTACATCTGCGTGTTGGCGATCGGCCTGCCCACAGGGATGCTGCCCGAGGTGTCGGTCACCTCATGCGTCGCTGACCAGACGGTGGTCTCGGTGGGGCCGTACATGTTGATCACACGGCCGGATACCACGCTCTCGAGCTCCGCTGCCAACTTGTCCGGGAATGCCTCTCCGCACACCAGCAAGCTCTCGCGCTTCTGCAGCCTGTGACG
>Ga0066710_100003184_pt1 | contig 13830 bp, 10 predicted proteins | sample GraSoiAngelo_159_FD_79666 | JGI IMG/M metagenome (GOLD analysis project Ga0066710, IMG submission 79666) | Grasslands soil microbial communities from the Angelo Coastal Reserve, California, USA - 14_1009_16_40cm | ecosystem: Environmental > Terrestrial > Soil > Grasslands | place: USA...
ATGGAGAGACCGTCAAAAGTGGATGTGCCGCGACCGATCTCATCGAGGATGACTAACGAATGATCAGTGGCGTTGTTAATGATGTTAGCTGTTTCGTTCATTTCGACCATGAACGTCGATTGACCCCGGGCCAGATCGTCGCTCGCGCCCACCCGGGTGAAAATGCGATCGACCAATCCGACCTGCGCGCTCTCCGCCGGCACGAAGCTCCCAATCTGGGCCATCAACACGATAAGTGCGACCTGACGGATGTACGTCGATTTACCGGCCATGTTTGGGCCGGTCACGATGGCCATGCGAATATTTTCGCCATCCAGTTCTGTGTCGTTAGGCACGAACTTTTCTTCGATTAGATTCTGATCGAGCACCGGATGACGCCCGTCTTTGATAACCAGCCGCAGCGAATCGTTTAACTCTGGCCGGCAATAGCGAAATAGTCGCGCCGTTTCTGCGAGCGCGCAGAGCACGTCGACCACCGCAATGGCATCCGCGGTTTGCTGGATGGGCTCGATCTCACGCAGGGTTTCGTCGCGCAATTTCTGGAACAATTGGTACTCGAGGTTGTGGGCGCGGTCTTCGGCGCCAAGGATTTTTGCCTCCATCTCTTTTAACTCCGGCGTAATGAATCGTTCACCGCCCACCGTGGTTTGCTTCCGCGTGTAATGCGCGGGCACGTTCGCGAGATTCGATTTTGTGACTTCGATGAAATAACCGAATACGGAATTGTAACGGACCTTGAGCGATTTGATCCCTGTCGCTGCGATCTCGCGTTCCTGTAGATGGCTGATCCAATTTTTGCCTTCGCGCGACGCCTGGCGCAGGGCATCGAGATCGGGATGAAAACCGTCGCCGAAAATGCCGCCCTCCTTCAGCGTGAGCGGCGGGTCGTCGACAAGTGCTTTGGCCAGCTTCTCAGCGAGTACTGGCATTTCGTGAAGAGCGTTCTGCAGATGGGACCCAAGGGACGAATGTGACGTGTGGGCGCTCCCGATTCCGAAGCTTGCGCGCTCGATGAGTTTGCCAAGCTCACGCTTGAGCGCGGGGATTTGTTGAAGCGAAGTTTTAAGCGCGACGAGGTCACGCGCATTCCCCGAGGCCTGGCTCAATCGTCCTGCGGCGCGCTCAATGTCCCGGATGGATTTTAACTCAGCGCGAATGGAAGCGAGCAAATCGGGCTCCTGCAAAAGATCGCCGATCATTTGCTGGCGTCGCTGCAATTCCGTGACATCACGCAACGGCTGCAAAATCCACGCGCGCAGTTTGCGCGCGCCCATTGGCGTCTCTGTTCGATCCAGAACGGCGAGCAGGCTTGTGTTCTGTGCACCGCGCGATTCAACCAGCTCAAGGTTGGCTTGTGTGGCGGAGTCGAGAAGGACGTACTGCGCCGGTGCGTCGCAGCGCAATGAAGTGAGATGGTCGATTTTGCGCCGCAGTTGATGTTTCAAGTAATGCACGATCGCTCCGGCCGCAGCGACCGCCGCGGGCATCTGCGCGCAACCGAATCCATCGAGCGATTTGGTCTTGAAATGTTCGCACAAAGTGAAGATTGCCTGTTCCGGCAGAAACGCGTAGCTGTCGTATTCCAGCGCGTGGTCGATCTCACCGATGTGCGCTTTCTGCTCCGAGCTGATTAACAGCTCCGCGGGCGAAACGCGGGCGAGCTGGTCGAGCAGCGATTCTCTATCCTGCGCCTGGGTTAATCGGAACTCGCCTGTGCTGAGATCGGCGTACGCGAAACCGAATACACCGCCATCGGCATAAATCGCGCCGAGATAATTGGCGCGTTTGGCGTCGAGCCAGCTTAATTCGCTCACTGTTCCCGCGCTGATGATTTGTGTAACTTCGCGCTCGACAATTTTGCGACCGGGTTGCGGCTCGCTCATCTGATCGCAAATGGCGACGCGCCGCCCGGCCTTGATCAGTCGGCGAATGTACCCATGCGCCGCGTGATACGGCACCCCGCACATCGGTACCCCATTGCGCTTCGTCAGCGCCACATTCAGAAGACCCGAGGCTTCCTTCGCGTCGTCGAAAAACATTTCGTAAAAATCGCCGAGCCGAAACAGCAGGAGCGTATCGGCCGGAATACTTTTCCGCAGCCGCTGGTACTGCTGCATCATTGGAGTCAGCGCGTCCTGCATGATTTCAGAATTAAATCAGGCCGGGCGAATTGCGAGTTTGGAATTCGAAACGGAGGATAGCCTGCCACGCTTTCTTGGCCGGTACGCTGCCAGCGTCTCTTCTGGTGCAGGCTGGCAGCCCGCATACCGAGACAGGCAGGGCTGGCTACCCTCTGTCACCGCTTCTTTGGCGGCGTTGGAGATGGCGTGTGCGAAGCGCTTGGCTTCGCGATCAGGTCGGCGCGGTCTTTTAAGAAAGGATCGAGAGAGAATTTGGGAACGAGATAAATCCGCTTTTCGCACTCCTTTTCAGAGGCGGCTTTTTCATCCAGTTGCTTGAGATGCGTTTTGAATTCTTCATCCAATCTGGTTTTATCCTCGGGCTTCTAGTCAGGCGACACCGCCCGTTCCTTTGCCGGATCGGCGGTTACAGACACGCTCAGTGGATAGCTATCACTCGAGAGCTTGCCGATTTTGAGTGTGTACGTGAATCGGTCAAACGTCTGGATGGTCAATAGCTCGGGCTTATCGAGACCATATTCTTCCGGTTTCGCATCGGGTGGGAGAACGTCTGTGAACCTGAGCGAACTCAGCAGGTTGGTGAATGAGGTCCCCGTGCCTTTATTGAGTTCTTCGTTTTTCGCATCAGTGAGTTTCCAATCCGCTTTGGCGTCACTGCGCGTCAACGTCCAGTGTTTCGGCCCGGTTTGGCCTGTGAGGCTGATCGATTCAGGATTTTCGATTTTGACGAAATCGTGTTTGAGCCATGATTGCGGTAGCGCGTCGAATTCGAGACGTTGGTTAACGAGAGAGACGTTCCCTCCATTGCCGGGCGCGAGCACGTATCGTCCCATCGGCATGCTGGGGAAGCGGCCAAGTGTCTCCTGGCCATTCTCCTTTGCCATCACTCGCTTGCCGAGGATGATTTTTGCCAGGGTCTTGTCGTTTTCATTCTTCAATTCCACGACTGTTCCAGCCGCACCCGCATCGCTGCGCGAAGTTGCTGCGGGCTGGGCATTCGCGCCGTGATCCGGCTCCGTTAATTCCAGTCGGCCGGATTGCGAGGGACCAACCTTGATTTGCTGTACCGGCCGCAGTTCCCACAGTTGTCGAATGAGACCGCTTACCCGCTGGAAATCTGCCGGATAATCGGCCTTTTCAGCTACGACCCAAACGCCGTTCTTTTTCGCCAGATGAACTTCTCCTTTGGGACTGCGAATCTCCACGTGCGCCACATCGTTGACTGGAAAATCAAGGACCTTGCCACTCTCGGGCGCAGCCGATTCACTCCATTGGCTCTGATTTCGTTTTTGCAAAATCAATCCGGCGCCGCCAACGATGACGACGAGCACAAGCAGAATGCCGGTGTGTTTGCGTTTCATGCCGGAACAATCAGCGCGCGGCCCGGCTTTGCCTGCGGCCAATAGCGAGAAACACGCCTGAGAACGCCACGACCGCCGGCATCGCGGCGATGTTCAGCCACTTGAGGCGGTTTTCCAGAGAATCGATATCAGCCCGTAATTTGCGGCGTTCATCTTTGAGCTGCGCTTTGATGCTCGCTTCTTTTTTGCGGAAGTTGCTAATCTCCTGCTGTTGTTCCGGCGAAAGGATGAATTGCTGGCCATTCTGCTTTGTTTGCTGCAATTCATTCAGTTTGCGCTGTGTTTCGGCGAGGCTGCTCTCCAATTGGCGAATCGTGTCCTGATAATGCGACTCGGCTCTGGCCTGCATTTCCCGAATTACGGTGAACGGCCGCATAGTTATGGCTCTGCTGCGCATGGCGATCAAATCGCTGTCGCCGCTCAATTGCTCGATGGCTCCCTCCGCGAGGGCCAAATTGCCGTTTTTTGGTGTGAATACGTGTCCGCCAAACAGGTTGTTCATCTGTGTGACCGCGACCTGGTTCTGGATCATGTCCGTATCACCAAACAGAACGATGCTCGTTTCGTTCGTTGATTCTTTGAGAGCTGGCGGTTGTTCAGATTTCGTTGCCGTTGGCGAAGCCGAAGGCGACGGCGACGGAGTGGGCGCGCCGTTGGGGAAAGCCGTCTTCGCTTTGCCAGTCAATCTCACAGCCAGTGCGTATTCAGTTCCCGAAGGCTGAAATTTGTGGATGATCTCCTCGCCGGATCCGCGTGCGACGATTGGAGCAATCAATTGGGAGTTTGGTGAAGACTTGATCAGCACGGTTTGCTTTAGTCCGTCCGCAGGCGTGCCCGTGAATGCCCCAGCCATCACCATTACGGCGTTGGTTTGAGCTGTGAGAACGTCATTTTGATTCAGCGCATCTTCAGCCAGGGCGAGCACGGTGGGCGCCCGTCCTTGCTGGGTGCGCCCCATGTGATTCAGATCTGCTACCACGAGCGAAGTGTTGAACTCCAATCCCCATGCGTTCAGAAGCTTGTCGAGTGACGAGCTACTGGCCGCGGGCACCGGACCGACGGTCGGCTGCGCGTCGAGGACGCAATCGGGATCAAGAAATGCCACCAGCTTTCCACCACATAAAACGAATTGGTCGATGGCAAACTGGGTCGCCTCCGAAATTCCTTTCGGGTGAATGATGAGTAGCAGCTTTACGTCGTCGGGGATCTTGTCCGCGGTCAGATCGATGTTGCGCACCGTGAAGTCGCGCTGCAATTCCGAGTAGAGGATCCATGGCCGTTCGTTTTGCTGTTGAAGCATCATTCGGCCGGGAATCATTTGGCCCGCTACAGGCAACGCACTCATGACCCCGATCACGGGCCGCTCCGGATTGGTCACTCGCGCGATCGCACGCGAAACATCATATTCCAGCAGTCGCTCGCGCGCGGGTGTCAAAAACGGAATCGTTTCTTTTTGGTCGAGCATGTTCACGCTCAGTCCCAGGTAAACTTTTTCATTGTTTTGAAGTAATTGCGGCTGCAACCCGTCCAGGCGCGCGGAATCTTCTGCATCGGAATCCGGTTGCGGATCCAGTTTCTGGATGTCGATTTTGCCTTTCGCTCTCTGGCGGTATTCGGAAAGTAAATCCTCGACGCGTTGCGCGTAGTTTCTCAGAGACGCGGGCATCGCGTTGCCGCCGCGAGTGCAGTAAAAACGTATTTGCACCGGGGTATCGATCTTCGCGAGGATTGCACGGGTTCCAGCGGACAATGTGTAAGCGCGCTCCGCTGTAAGATCGACGCGTTGTTTTGTCTGCGCCGCGATCACATTAATCACAACCAGCAAGACCAGCATTGCTGCGACGCCGATCGCCGAATAAAGATACGTCTCGAAGCCTTTCTTTTTCATTGGTACTCAGCCGGCACGATGCGAATGCAGGATCACGCTCGTGGTAAAAAGCGCGAATACGATCACCGAGAGGAAAAAGAGAATGTCACGCGAATCGATCACGCCATTCTGGATACTAGCGAAATGCGTCATTACGCTGAAGGTGCTGACGATATTGATCAACCATTGCGGCGCCCATTGGCCGAGCAGATTCACCACAGGTGTCCATCCGGCGACAATTAGAAACAGCAACAGCACAACTGAGAGAATGAAGCTGATCACCTGATTGCGAGTCAGCGCCGAAGTCATCGCGCTAATGGCCAGGTACGCGCCGGCCATCAGCAAACTTCCAAGGTAACTGGCAAAAATCACTCCGTTATCCGGATGACCGAGGAAATTGACGGTCAGGACGAATGGAAAAGTGAGCAATACGGCTAGCGCAATTACTGCCCACGAAGCGAGAAACTTTCCCAGGATTGCCTGCCAGGCGGCAATCGGCATGGTGAGCAACAATTCGATTGTGCCCAGACGCCGTTCCTCCGACCACATCCGCATGCCCACAGCGGGAACAAGAAAAAGATAGAGCCACGGAAGCCAGACGAAAAACGTTGTCAGCGTGGCTTCTCCATTTTCGAAAAAGCCCGCCACCATGAAGGTGAAAAATCCCGACAGCAGCAAAAAGATAACAATGAATACGAACGCAATCGGCGAGGCGAAGTAGCCGCCAAGTTCGCGTTTGGCAATGGTGATTACAGGAGACGTTTTCATTTCATCGCTCTTACGGAGTTGCCGCCTCACGGTTCCCGATCGGATAACGTGATGCTGCGAAACACTTCATCGAGCCGACCCTCTTCGCGACGCAATTCACGAATGGGCCAACGTTGGTCGACCACCAGCTGACCAAGCGCATCGGCCAGATCGTCTGCCGATGAGTCGGGATTGGCCTTCGGGAAAACGCGAATGGTAAACGGTGATTCGGCGACGATTACTGTTTTTTCCACTCGCGAGAGATTATCGATTTTCCCTCGCACGGAGGTGGCGCTGCCGTCGAACGCACCATAGGCATCTGCCAATACAAGCGTGACCGTTCCCGCAGTCTGGGAGCGTTCCTTCAATTCGCGCGGCGTCCCATTGGCGACGATTTTGCCGCGATCGATGATGATTGCTCGTGAGCACGCCGCTTCAACTTCCTCGAGAATGTGTGTGGAAAAAATGATCGCTTTCGTTTCGCCCATCCGCCGGATGAGCGTGCGGATTTCGTGTTTTTGATTTGGATCGAGCCCCTCCGTCGGCTCATCCATGATTAAAACTTCGGGGTCGTGGATAATGGCTTGCGCAAAACAGACCCGATGTTTGTAACCCTTGGAAAGCGTCTCGATGCTTTGCGCGAGGACAGATCCGAGAAAACACATCTCGGCGACGCGCTCGACCGCTGCTTCCTTTGCCTTGCCTGCGAAACCGCGCAGTTCAGCCGCAAAATTAAGAAAGCCCTGCACGGTCATATCCGTGTAGGAAGGGGCGTTCTCGGGCAAATAGCCAAAAAGCCGCTTCGCCACGATGGGATTTTCGGCTACATCGAATCCACCGATCGATACGCTTCCTTCCGACGGCGGAATAAAGCCGGTGATCATCCGCATGGTGGTCGATTTCCCTGCGCCGTTGGGCCCCAGAAACCCGAGCACTTCGCCTTTTTTCACGGCAAACGAGACGCCGTCCACCGCAATCTTGGGGCCAAATACCTTCTTCAGATTTTGAACCTGAATCACCCGCAAAATCTGATAATTAAGGTTGCTGATTTTTCAAGTCGGTTGCGAAAGAATTCTGTAATCGAGGCAAAACACGGGGCTTGGTCGCAGATTTTCGTGCTCGCTCGATCAACAGTGTTCGCGTCCAATCGCTTTTTTTGAGGCAATTTGACGCGCAAGGCTCCGCCGAGTACGCTCCGGCTCACCGACTTAAAGTATTTCCAAAGCGAGGGGAGTGATTATTGATGCCAGAAGTCATTGTGCGCAAAGGTGAACCGGTCGATCGCGCATTGAAACGCCTGAAGAACAAGCTGGACGCCGAGGGCATTCTTGAGGAAGTCCGCCGTTTGCGCGCGTTCGAAACGCCTTCGCAAAAGCATCGCCGCAAGGCGAGAGCAAACGCCAAGCGCGGGCGAATGAAGTTCCGATTCAACGGCTGAAGGTAGCGAAGTTAAAGCCATTGAAGAGTTGAAGCAGTGGCAGGGTAACTGTTCAGCTCTTCAACCATCTGACGGTTTAGTTTTTTTGAGCGAACAGCTCAGTGATCGCCTGCACCAGCCCATCCACATCGTGTCGGCGCGCTTCGATATCGACGTTGAGTCCCTGATCGCGCACGGTCCTTGAGGTGATCGGGCCGATGCTGGCGATGCGCATTCCCTTCGGCCACGGCAGGCCGAGGGCCAGAAAATTTTCGACTGTTGACGAACTGGTGAACGTGATCAGGTCGGCGCCACCCTGAGCGAGTTGTCGCTGCGCGCCGCTGGTGTCGCGCGTCTCGGGCACCGTCCGGTACGCGAACGCTTCGTCCACGATCGCTCCTGCGGCCGACAGTTCCTTGGGCAAAACGTCGCGCGCCTTCTCGGCGCGCACCAAAAGGACTCGCACGTTTTCGATGCTTCCCTGTTTCTTGAATTCGCGCACGACCGCTTCGGCAACGAATTCTTCCGGCTGAAGATCGACGTGCAGGTGAAAATCTTTCACGCGTTGCGCCGTGGCCGGTCCGATCGCGGCGATGCGCACTCCGCCGATTTCACGGGCGTCATCGTAAAGCTTGAAGAAAATATCGAAGAACGCTTCCACGCCGTTCGCGCTAGTGAACACGATCCAATCGTAAATGTGCGCGTCCTGGACGAGTTCTGCGAATTCGCGCAAGTTACTCGGCGGCTCGATCCGGATCGTGGGCAGTTCGATGACGTGGGCGCCGAGGGCCCGAAGCTTGTTGCTTAGCGCGCTCGCCTGCTTACGTGTTCGGGTGACGACAATTCTTTTTCCCAGAAGCGGGCGCTTCTCGTACCAATTTAGCGTGTCGCGCAACGATACTACGTCGCCAAACACCACTACTGCCGGCGCTTCAAAACTGTTCGCCGCAGCTTTTTGAGCAATGTCCGAAAGCGTGCCCGTAAGGGTTTGCTGCTGCCCGGTAGTTGCCCAACGAACCAGTGCGACAGGCAAATCGCTGCGGACACCGTTCTTCAGCATTTCGCTTGTGACGTCTCCCAGTCGCTCCACGCCCATCAGCATCACTTGTGTGCCGCCAAGTTTCGCCAGCGCCGCATAATCGACTACGCTTTCCGTTTTGGTTGGATCTTCGTGCCCGGTGAACAATGTCACGTGCGAGTTATGCGCACGATGCGTCATTGGGATGCCTGCATAAGCCGGCCCCGCGATAGCCGAGGTAATCCCAGGCACAATTTCAAATGGAATTCCCGCGCTGGCGATCACCTGCGCTTCTTCGGCGCCCCGGCCGAACACGAATGGATCGCCACCTTTTAACCGAACGACCTGCTTTCCTTCGCGTGCTTTTTCAACCAGCAGCGCGTTGATTTGCTGCTGCGTGCGGCTTTCGCCGGGTTGTTTCCCGGCATAAATGATTTCCGCGTCGTCCCGTGCCCAGGCGAGCACGTCTGGATTTGCCAGATGATCGTAAACGATGGCATCCGCGTTTTCGATGCACTCCTTTGCACGCAATGTAACCAAGCCGAGATCACCTGGCCCGGCGCCAACCAGATGGACTTTCCCCGCTTTAATGGCGTCTTTGCTCATGCACTTAGGTCTGCCTGATCCTTTGCAGCAATTCTGCCGCCAGGGCGTCACGTTCGTCGCAACTGCCCTCCACTTCGGCTTGTCGTGGCGCCGGCGATTCACCTTCAAACACTTGCGCCCGCAGTTTCATCTTTCCGTTCCTGGTCGTCGCATGCACGGCAACTGGAAAATTACAATCGCCTTGCAGCCGACGCAGAAATTCTCGCTCTGCGTGCAGACAAAGCAATGTTTCGCGATCGCTTACCGACTCGAGAAGGGCTTTTGTGCTTTCATCATCAGTGCGAATTTCGAGAGCGATGATTCCCTGACCACCCGCGGGAAGAAAAATTTGGCGGGGAAGAACCTCAACAAAAAATTGCCCGGCTTCGAAGTTGATTTCGGTCCGCTTGGGCGAAAAGCCCAGGCGCTCCAGTCCTGCGCGAGCTAACAAAATGCCGTCCCACTCATTCTCGGCGAGTTTGCGCAAACGGGTTGGTACGTTACCGCGAAGATCAACGACGTTGAGGTCTGCGCGGTTCCAATGCAGCTGACGTCGCCTTCGTACGCTGCCCGTAGCCACTGTCGCGCCACAAGGCAGCGCAGCGAGACCGCCGGACTGTTTGGAAATCAGGACATCATTGACTGGCGCCCGCGGAAGAACTGCGGCGATTTGTGCTCCCGTGCTAATTTCACTTGGCAGGTCCTTTGCGCTATGAACGGCGACATCTACCTCCCCTGCGAGAAGCGCTCGCTCGATTTCCGCCGTGAATAATCCTTTCCAACCAGCGCGGAGATCGACAACTTTGGGGTTATCGCCGCGTGTCACGATGATTTTGGTTTCGATTGCGACGTTCGGATGCACGCTTCGAATTGCCTTCTCAACCAGCAGAGTCTGTGCGCGCGCAAGCTCGCTGCCCCGTGTGCCGAGGGTGATCTTCGCAACCATCGCGGAAATGTAACGCGCGATGCGTTGTAGGGGAAGCTGACTGCTTTCCTTACAGCTCGGAAGCGCGCAGTGGATTTTCGCCGCGGGAGGAATACTCGGCCGCCTGCGAGAGACGATTCAATCCTCGTGAGATCGAGTCGACAAATTCAATGACATGATCGGCAATGATCGCTTCAGCCGCTGCGACCTGCTGCCGTCGGAGCGCGAGCGACTGTTCCGCGACCGAGCGTATGGAATCGATGTCGTAAAGATAAACGCCTTCCAGTTCATTTACGCTGGGATCGACGTTGCGTGGAACGGCGATATCGATGACGAAAAGCGGACGATCCACGCGCTCCCACAACATCGGCGCGAGGATCTCAGATGTCAGCAACGGTGTTTCCGACGCTGTTGAGGTGAGCAGAATATCGATCTCACGGCATTGCATCACCCAATCATCGAACGGCACGGCACGCCCGCCGACGTCCTGTGCCAGTTCGCGAGCGCGATCCAGCGAGCGATTACTTACCCGAAGATCAGTGATGCCACGCGAGACAAGCGCACGTGCAGTGCGCTCGCTGGTTTCACCCGCGCCGAGTACAAGCACTTTGCACTCGCTTAATTTGCCAAAAATTCTTTGGGCTAATTCGACCGCGACGGAACCGACCGACACCGCGCCGCGCGCAATGTCCGTGTGTGTGCGCACCTGTTTTGCCACGCGAAACGCGCGTTGAAACAAACGATGCAAATACGGCCCGGCTGCTCCCGATGTTCTGGCCGATTCGTATGCCTTCTTTGCCTGTCCGAATATCTCGCTCTCGCCGACGACCATCGAGTCGAGCCCCGAGGCGACCCGGAAGAGATGCTGGACACATTTGTTGTCCTCGTAACGATAAAACGGCGGCGCGTAATTGTACGGATCGTGATTTGTTTTTGCCATGAGACAACGCGCAATTTCGTCGGTAGAAATGCGTTTGTCTGAGACTGCGTAAACCTCCACGCGATTGCACGTCGTCAGGAGCAACGCTTCGGCACAGCCGGCTAGGCGCGCGATGGATTCGGCTGTGGCGTTCCCCGCGAACTGCTCCCGGGTCGCCACGTTCGCGGTGTGATGGCTCAATCCGATACAGAACAGGTTCATGGGACCTGATGCAGTTCCGCGGTAAATGTGATTCCCCACAGAAGCGCCAGAGCAGCGCTGAAGCCAATGATGCATAACGCCGCCACACGTTTTGGCGCGAGCCACTTGAGATGGCGGGCTTGCAAGATTGCCGCGTACAGCAGCCACAGCGCAATCGCAGCCACCACCTGAATACGCGGCAACGGGTGACCAGTAAAAAAGCCGCTCACGATGCCTATGGTGTAAAGCGCAAAACCCCACCACAACAGGCGCGTGATCGCAGCGAACAAGTTGGTCAGCGGCGGTAAATGATAAAAGATCGAATGCAAATGGTGCGTCTTCAGCTGGCGCTCCTGCAGCAGATACATCACACCGGCGATGCAAGCGAGCGCGAACACACCGTAGGCCACGAGCGACATCGATGCGTGAAACTCAAGCCAGGAATTCGCCGGGACGATTACGGGATGCCGAGCATCGATCGGCGTAATCAGGGCAAAACCTTGCAGCAACAATACCAGTGGCGCGGTGAACGCCCCCATCAGCGAAAGGCGATAAACCGAACCGACCAGCATGTAGATTAGGGCTACTGACCAGGCGAGAAAGATAAAAACCTCAAACAGGTTCGTGATCGGACAACGTCCCAAGTACTGGCCTCGAATCCACAGGAAACCTGTCTGAAAAATAAAACCTAATCCGATGGCGAAGAAATTGAATCGCATCGGGCGGAACACTCCCGCACGCAGTTCGATAACGGTGTGCACAACCGCGGCGAGAAAGCAGATTGTCGAAGCAATGAGAAGGTAACGGTCCACTGGGGCAGCTTATTCTAGGTTGCCCTTTTCTGTTGGCAATCTCTGCAACCGAGGGCAGTCAGTTCCGGCGCCAAGTTTGTGAGCTCAAGCTGCGTACCGACTGTCATGCCATCCCGGATACGGCCGGCAGCTACGTGCACACGTCCAAACTGCGCCCTGGCTGGTGGATGGATCGGGGGCTTTTGCACTGGTAACCCACCGGCTCAACTGCAAGGGGCGCCTCACTAACTTTCTCAATGCTTGCTCTGGGATGGTTCATGCAGGGGTTGCTATAGCGACCCCGATTGACGTTGGCCTACAGTCCGCTAGCGTTCGCGCCGATGGGCTCTGATACAGTTGAAAGGCTTCGAGCGGCCGTGCGTGACGTGCCCGATTTCCCAAAAAAAGGCATCGTGTTTAAAGACATCACGCCTGTCTTGAGCCACTCCGGCTTGTTCCGCGCTTCCATCGATCTCTTTGTGGAGCGCTGCCGCGGAAGACAGATTGACAAAATCGTCGGGATCGATGCGCGCGGTTTCGTTTTTGGGTCGGCCGTTGCCTATGAACTCGGAGTTGGATTTGTGCCGATTCGGAAGCGCGGGAAGCTTCCATACAAAACGGAAATCGCGAAGTACTCGTTGGAATACGGCGAGGCGGAAATGGAAATGCACACCGACGCCGTGAGAGCGGGTGAGCGAGTGGTGCTGGTGGATGATTTGCTCGCCACAGGTGGAACTTCGGCCGCCGCGGCGCTGCTTATCCGAAAAGCCGGTGCGGATCTGGTCGAGGCGCAATTTCTGATTGAGTTGGAATTCCTCGAAGGCCGAAAGCGACTCGAGCCGACACCGGTCACATCCTTTCTGAAATACTGAGTTGTTCTGTAGTGTCGCTGTCCTCAGCGGAGTCTTATTGGACGCCAACTGCCGATGCGCTGAGGACACCGCACCCTACGGCGCGACGGTGCGCAGATTTTGGCTTTTGGATTTGCGGTTCTAAATTGTTCCGCAACAAAAGGGGCGATGAACGCATCTCGAGAATTGGAGAAAGTTTTGGCGCATGCCGAAAGCAGCCTCGCACCTACAGGCACCAGGCGTCCCACCGAGGTCCTTCCGCTATACAAAAAATTTCTGAAGGTGGAAGAGCACCGCTTGCGCCTGAGGCACCAGGCTGGTGGAGGTGGGCGCGAAATTTGCGCGCGTCGAGCGGAACTGGTTGATGTTTTGTTGCGATACGTCTTCGGCGCTGCGTCGTCCGCGGCGGCTCGTGAAAACCGCGAAGAGGTGCCCCTGACGCTGATTGCTCTTGGCGGATATGGCCGGGGCGAGCTCAATCCGTTCAGCGACGTTGACGTTATGCTGTTGCACCAGCAGCGCGCCGAAGTTTCGCCACACTTGGAGGAGATGGTGAACCAGATCCTATATCTGTTGTGGGACAGCGGATTCAAAGTTGGACACTCCACGCGTTCGATCAAAGAAGCCATCGCGCAGGCCAACAGCGACATGCGCACAAAGACTGCGATGCTGGAGGCGCGGTTTCTCGCCGGCAACACAGAGCTGGCGAGAGAATTTCGGGAACAATTTCGTTCTAAATGCGTCGTCGGACACGAACGCGACTACGTCGAGCTACGCATGAAGGACCAAGTCTCCCGACACAAAAAATTCGGCGACAGCGTTTATCTGCAAGAGCCCAACCTGAAGAGCGGCTGTGGCGGACTGCGCGACTATCAAAATCTGCTTTGGATTACTTACTTCAAAGAGGGTTCGCTCAGCACAAACCAACTCGTCGGCAAAGATTGGCTAAGCGAAAGCGATCAGCGCCGGATCGAGCGTGCGTACGATTTTCTTCTTCGCTTGCGCAC